>JAEEGH010001184.1_pt1 | contig 77231 bp, 60 predicted proteins | sample 9134181 | NCBI WGS metagenome assembly JAEEGH01 (sample SAMN16246544, study PRJNA631951) | gut metagenome | biome: gut microbiome; feature: rumen; material: DP-attached | host: Bos | place: Iran: Karaj | collected 2018-10 | reverse complement strand
CTCTCGATGTGGATCCTTACAGATACGGAACGGAACACAGTCTTGTGATAGGCGATCCGGTCCACGCAAGGCAGCTGTTCGAAGAGGCTCTCAGGGATAATATGCGGCTTGGGCCGGATATGACATATTCCGGAGCCGATGACTTTTACTTCACGGGAAAAGTAAACATAGATGACTTCAGGATATATACGGTTGACGGTGATAATGTCACGGAATACGTGGTATCGGGATACGGCATCGCGGAAAGTACCGGAGTGTACGGAAGCATGAAAACGCCATCGGGTCTTACGGTAAGATCCGCCGGAGCGTATGCGAAGATATCATTTGATACATATGGGATATTTGATGTGAGGATAAGGGCATGCAAGGAGGCGTATGCCGAGATGCTCGGCAAACCCTTTCCGTAAGTGAAAAAGGATGATTTATGAGAAAAGAAAACAACAGGAAAAATGAAACAGTAAAGGTAAAGATCGGATTATTCGTCTCGGCCCTGATAACGGCGGCGGGAGTATTCGCGGTAATGACATATCTTCAGAGACAGGCTCTTTCCGATTTTGAGAAAAAGGAGGTATATGTTGCGGCATCTGTCATTCCCAAAGGCACGGTGATAGATGATTCCAATGCGGGAGAGTATCTAGTACTGAAAAGTGTTGATGCCGGGAGCATACCCGATCATGCGGCATTTGATCCGCAAACGGCCTCGGGCTTGTCTCCTGTTTACGACATAAGCAGTGGAACAATCCTTACAGACAATATGTTCACCTGCCCGGATACGGTCATCTCGGAAATGGAGGAGCCTGTCATGGCCGGTTTTAAGGCAGACGATCTGTCAAAGGCCGTCAGCGGAATACTGAGGGCAGGAGACAGGATCGATATCTGCTGTGTGGATCCGGAAACGGGGAAAGGCGAGCTTCTGTGCGAAAACGTATATGTCGTGAGCGGATATGACGGATACGGAAATGTCATATCGGATACCGGGCCTGCGGTGATGTTCAATATTTACCTCGAAAGCAAGGATGCTCCCGCTTTTTATGAGGGTCTTGCATCGGGGAGCCTCTATGTGGTCAGGCGGTGCGGGTAAAGAGTAAATGCTTATAATATTATCTTCGGCTCTCGCATTGGTATCCCTGGCGCTTGCTTCATATGAGGATATCCGTACGAAGAGTGTTACAAATGCCGTCTGGTGGATCTTCTCCGCCGGTCTGTTAATGATGCTTTTCGAAAGACGTGACGTATGGGTTTCATACGTCCCGGAAAGCATCCTGGCGGTTGGCATACAGGAACTGATCATGTGCAGGGTATACGGAAGGGCCGACAGCCATGCATTTTCGTGCTGCGCGGTCTTTCTGTGTCTTACCGGCCCCGGTCTGGAAGGGCATATAATGCATATGAGCCTGGCGCTGGTGATGCTTTCGGCCGTGCAGTTCCTGCGCGGTAACATCGCCCGCGGGCTTAAACTTAAAAGACCTGTTCCGTTCATTCCGTACATCGCTTTATCGTTCATTATCCCGGTGATCATCCCGCACATTTTCATGCCTCAGATTTATTGATGGATCAGTGTATACATGTTATCATTGCCTCGAAAGCAGGTATCTTTCGGGGCTCATTATGATCAGGAAAGGACCTGCTTGCGGAGGTGAGAGGTTATGGTGAAAGAATTGACCAATAAACAATTGCAGTTCATAACTTGGCTTATTACTACGGCTACCGACAAATGTCGTACAATAGAGGAAGTAAGGGAGTTGAACAAGGAGATCAGGCTTCATTCCGACGGGCTCATAGATGGTCTGAATGAGGAAGCTTTATCCGAATAGGGTGATTATTTAAGGCGGTCGTTCCGGAGCGGAGCGGCCGCCTTTTTTTGTGTAAAAACTTGAAAAATATGATAAAATAACAATGTATGCAGATTTTTACCCTTTGATGGTAATTTTGTTTTGCTGTGTCTGAGGGGAGGACATGTGTTATGACAATATCCTGCGTAATGATAGTCAAAAATGAAGAGAACATTCTTGCAAGATGTCTGGACAGTATCAGGGATCTTATGGATGAGATCGTCATAGTCGATACCGGCTCCAATGACAAGACCAAGGAGATAGCTGCCAAATATACGGACAAGATATATGACTTTACCTGGACCGGAGATTTCTCCGATGCGAGGAATTTTGCTTTTTCCAAAGCAACCATGGATTATATCTATTCCGCAGATGCCGATGAGGTGATCGATGAGGCTAACCGCATCAAGTTCATGGCTCTTAAGACCATGCTCCCCGAAGAGGTGGAGATCGTACAGATGCGTTACGGAAATCAGCTCAGCCATTCGACCGTATACAATTTTGACGAAGAGCTCCGTCCCAAGATGTTCAAGCGTCTCAGACAGTTCGTATGGCAGGAGCCCGTCCACGAGATGGTAAGGCTCGATCCCATAGTTTTTGACAGTGAGATAGTCATAACCCATATGCCCGAAGAAAACCACGGCAAAAGGGATCTGGAGATTTTCTCCAAGGCCACGCTCGGCGGCGGAAAGCTCAGCAAGAGACTGTTTGATATGTATGTCAGGGAGCTCTTTATCGCTGGCACGGAAGATGATTTCAGGAATTCGCTTCCGTATTTCGTATCATGCGCAGCCGATGTTGAAATGGATCCCGACTGTGTGAACAAGGCATGCCTTGTTATCTCGCATACCGCCAGAATACACGGCGACATAGTTATGTTTTTCAAGTACATAACCAAACTGATGGCGAGCGATCCTTCATCGGAGGTATGCCTGGAACTCGGTCTTTTCTATGAGAGGATCCAGGACTTTGAAGAAGCGGCCATATGGTTCTATAATGCGGCGTTTGAAACGATCCCCGCTGTGGTGATCACTTCTTCGGGAAAGGATGCCGCCGAAGGATTAAAGAGAGTATATAATGCGATGGGCATGCCGGAGGTCGGTGTGCAGTTCGCAAAGGATATAGAGGCAAGAGGATGAACTGGGAATCAAATGTCAGAAAAGTAGTACCTTATGTACCGGGCGAACAGCCCACAGGAAAGGTTATCAAGCTCAACACCAATGAGAATCCCTATCCCCCCGCACCCGGGGTGGAAGCACTTTTAAAAGGATACGACATATCGCTTTTAAGGAAATACCCGGATCCTGCATGTTCATCACTGGTGAACGTGCTCGCCGAAAAGTATAATGTAAAGCCCTCGCAGGTTTTTGTCGGAGTAGGTTCCGATGACGTTCTTGCGATGGCTTTTCTTACGTTTTTTAATTCGGATAAGAAGATACTTTTCCCGGACATCACTTATTCTTTCTATGATGTGTGGGCTGATCTTTTTAAGATCCCCTATGAACAGATCCCGCTCGATGATAAGTTCCGCATCATTCCCGAAGATTATGCAAGAGAAAACGGAGGAGTCGTTATCGCCAATCCCAATGCCCCCACGGGAGTGTTCATGGGACTAGACAGTATAAGGGCAATCCTTGATAAGAACCGTGATGTCGTGTGCATAGTCGATGAAGCGTATGTCGACTTTGGCGCCGAAAGTGCGCTTAAGCTCCTTGATGAATACGACAATCTTCTCATCATCCAGACCTTCAGCAAGTCAAGGTCTATGGCCGGACTCCGCATAGGCTACGCCATCGGTTCCGAGACCATGATAAAGTATCTGAACGATGTAAAGTATTCCTTTAATTCCTATACCATGACATCTCTTACTCTTGCACTCGGCGTCGAAGCTGTGAAGGATGATGAGTATTTTAAGGCCACATGTGCGAAGATCGTCACAACCCGTGAGGCTCTTAAGATAAAGCTCAAAGAGCTCGGTTTTGAATTTCAGGATTCCAAGACCAATTTTATCTTCGCAAAGCATTCATCCGTATCGGCGGAGCATATCTTCACGGAGCTTAAAAAGAGAAATATCTATGTCAGATATTGGAATAAGCCGCGCATAAACGAGTATCTGAGGATAACCGTCGGCACGGACGAAGAATGTGACACTCTTGTCGCAAATCTCAGGGATATCCTGGAAAAGAAGTAAACTTAAGAAATTAATGATTGGAGAAATATAAATGGGTTCTTTGGCAAAAACCATTGCACAGGCATTTGTGCAAAATACGATGACACAGTATTTCGGATGCTTCATTATCTCAATGATACCTCTTATCGAACTCAGAGGCGCTATCCCGATAGCATACTGGTTCCGCGGAATGAATCCTGAGTTCAATATCGTTCTCGGGTATGTGATAATAGCGATCGGAAATATGCTTCCCGTTCCGATCATCTTTTTCTTTGCAAGAAAGGTTCTTGAATGGGGAAAGGATAAGCCGGTGATCGGTAAGTTCTTTACCTTCTGCCTGGTAAAAGGCCATAAGGGCGGAGAGAAGCTTCAGGCAAAGGCAGGACGCGGACTCTTTGTTGCACTTCTCCTTTTTGTAGGTATCCCTCTTCCCGGCACGGGAGCATGGACCGGAACACTTGCTGCTTCACTTCTCGATATGAAGTTTAAGGAGAGTATTACAGCTGTCATGCTCGGAGTAGCTCTTGCGGGTGTGATAATGGGAATTGCTTCCACACTTGTCTCAAGTGCAATATTCTGAGGATGACTTTTGGCAATCGGACAGATCTATGAGTTCAGACAGAATGTGCGTGACAAATACATATCAGGCATTCGCTTCGGTTTATGACAAACTGATGAACGATGTTCCGTATGATGAATGGGCCCAAAGAATAGACCGAGACATCAGAAAATACGGTGTGTCTGAAACATCGGGCGATAGGAGAGAAGCCGCATCCGAAGAAGAAGCCGTTCTCGCGAGCGAAAGAGATCTTGTCGTGGATCTTGCGTGCGGAACGGGTGTTGTTACGAGGAAACTGTTTGATAAAGGCTATGATGTCTTCGGTGTCGACATATCTTCCGAGATGCTCTCACGGGCGGCGGATTCCGACGAAGAGCGCGGCATCATGTATCTGAACCAGGATATATGTGAACTTGATCTGTATTCGACCATAGGAACCGCAGTCTGTATCTGTGACAGCCTGAATTATCTTCTTTCGGATGAGGAGCTTGAAGCGGCTTTTGCCGGTGTTTCAAATTTCCTTTATCCCGGCGGAGTGTTTATTTTCGACTGCAATACCTCTTACAAATACAGGGAGGCGATCGGTGAATCAACCATTGCTGAAGCGGGAGACGATGTATCCTTCATCTGGGACAATTACTATGATGAGGATGAGAACGTCAACGAATACGACCTTACACTTTTTATAAAAAGGGAAGACGGCCTGTATGAACGTGCGGAGGAGACCCATCTCCAGCGCGGTATCGAAAAAGAAGACATAGAAAGTCTTGCGTCAAAAAGCGGACTTGAGATAATGCTCATTGCCGATTCCGATACGGACGGTGAAGTGAGCGAAGAAACCGAAAGGATCTATGCGGTCCTTAAAAAGCCTGAAAGTAAATGATGAACGAAAAGTGTAAAAAAGATTATATCGTTTCCGCAACCGCTGCGGATTACCATATCAGGGCATTTGCATGTACCACACTTAACATCTGTGAAGAGTCCAGACGTCTCCACAATACCAGTCCCGTTATGAGTGCGGCGCTCGGAAGAACGCTTTCCGCCGCTGCGATGATGAGCATCATGATGAAGGGAGACGGGGACAAACTTACGATACAGATCAAATCCGACGGACCATCCGGGGGACTTACGGTATGCGCGGATTCACACGGCAATGTCAAGGGATATACGCCCGTTCCGGATGTGATACTTCCCGCCAAGGCCAACGGTCATCTGAACGTATCGGGTGCGATCGGAAACGGAGACCTTATCGTCGTAAAGGATCTCGGACTTAAGGAACCTTATGTCGGAAGAACCGCTCTTCAGACAGGTGAGATTGCGGAAGACATGACATATTATTTCGCGGCTTCCGAGCAGACCCCTTCATCAGTGGGGCTGGGCGTTCTCATGAACAGGGACAATACCGTAAGATGCTCGGGCGGATTCATCATCCAGCTGATGCCCGATGCGGGTGATGATGTGATAGCCGTGATCGAGGAGAATCTTAAGAGCCTTAAGAGCGTTACGGAGATGCTCGATGAGGGACTTACTCCCGAGGATATGATAAGCGAAGTTCTTAAGGGACTCGATATCAATTTCAACGAGACCTATGACTGTGCTTATAAGTGCGACTGTTCCGACGAAAGAGTAGAAAAGGCTCTCATCAGTCTCGGCGAAAAAGAGATCGCTGCACTGATAAAAGAAAACAAGGATGCCGAGATCCATTGCGATTTCTGCGAAAAGGATTATATCTTCGGTCCCGAAAGACTGAAGGAGATTCTGAAAAAGAGCATCAGGACCGCTAAGTGAATTGTGGGCCTTCCGGCCCTGAAATAAAGGAGAATCAAAATGGTAAAAGTAAACGATAATTATCTCAAGCTTCCCGGAAGCTATCTCTTTTCCACCATCGGAAAGAAGGTAAGAGAGTACAGTGAGGCACATCCCGATGCGAAGATCATAAGACTCGGTATCGGTGACGTCACACAGCCTCTTGCTCCCGCAATAATCGATTCCCTTCACAAAGCTGTGGATGAGATGGGCAACAAGGAAACTTTCAGGGGATACGCTCCCGATCTCGGATATGAGTTCCTCAGAAATGTCATCGCGGATACCGATTACAAAAAGAGAGGATGCGATATCTCAGCAGACGAGATCTTCGTTTCCGACGGAGCAAAGTCCGACTGTGCCAATATCCAGGAGATCTTCTCCGTGGACAATAAGATCGCGGTGTGCGATCCCGTTTATCCCGTTTATGTTGATTCCAACGTAATGGCCGGAAGGACCGGAACCTGGGATCCCGCAGCGGAGAAGTGGTCAGATGTCATCTATATGCCCTGCCTCGAAGAGAACGGATTTGCTCCCGAGCTTCCCACCGAAACTCCGGATCTTATCTATCTGTGCTTCCCCAACAATCCCACCGGATCTGCGATCACCAAGGATCAGCTTCAGAAGTGGGTTGATTATGCAAATAAGGTTGGTGCCGTCATTCTTTACGATGCCGCATACGAAGCATATATCTCCGAGGAAAATGTTCCTCACAGCATTTACGAGTGTGAAGGTGCAAGGACCTGCGCTATCGAGTTCAGATCGTTTTCCAAGAACGCGGGCTTTACCGGCGTAAGACTCGGCTTCACCGTTATCCCCAAGGATCTCAAAGCGGGCGACACTCCCCTTCATCCTCTCTGGGCAAGACGTCACGGAACCAAGTATAACGGAGCTCCCTACATAATCCAGAGAGCCGGCGAGGCCGTTTATTCCGAAGAAGGAAAGAAACAGTTAAAAGCCCAGGTTGCTTATTACATGAACAATGCCAAGGTCATCTATGAAGGGCTTAAAAGTGCAGGCTATCAGGTATCCGGCGGAGTCAACGCTCCCTACATCTGGCTGAAAGCACCGAACGGAATGACCAGCTGGGAATTCTTCGATCACCTTCTCGACAAAGCACACGTCGTAGGAACTCCCGGATCGGGCTTCGGTCCCAGCGGAGAGCATTTCTTCAGACTCACCGCATTCGGTACTTACGAGAATACCGTAGAGGCTATTGAAAGAATAAAAAAACTGTGATATAGTCTGACATAATTCGAAAGCAAAACTGTCAAATACGGAGACTTATATTTTCTCTTTTACGGAGAAGATATCGGTCTCCGTTTTTTTGTGCCATGAAACGGAGGTGTGAATTTGAAGAACGGTAAAAGAGAAAATAGGATAAAGAACCTGCTCGCAGCTTTTCTGATAAAACTGGTTTCTCCGGTAAGCATCGTGGTTGCCGCATCCGCGGGCGCCTGCCTGTCGGGCGGTATATCCGCAGGCGCTGCAGGTATTCCTTCGCCGGAAAGTGTCATGAACAGTTATACGAACAACCCGTATATAAGATTCTATTCGGGAACTCAGGGCCTTGCCTGGACCACGGTTCATCCGGACGGATGCTCCGTGTCACAGTACGGGACATACATATACACGGATAATGCGGTCTACAGAGGAAACGAAGGTACGACTGTCATTCCGCAGGATGTTGTCACAAGAAAAGAAATACAGGGAGAGCTTAAGCCCGGACAGCATTATTACGCTGCTCCCATAGTTGATTCCGTTGTTCCGGTGGGAAGGTGGGTTCTTTCACACAGGCCGGCACGATGCATTCACGGCCCGTTTACGGCGTGCAGGGATTTTGAATACTACGGGATAGACGGCCTTCCAAACACGTTCTGCAGCGAGGGGTATGATTCGGGATGGATCGCATATTGTGCCGACTGCGGACAGCCGCTCACCGGCTTCGTATACACAAATGACATATGTGTCGGAAGTTTAGGATATCTTTTTTCGGGAAATGGAGATTATGCCAAAACATATCCCACACAGTATGTCTTTATATGTCCCATAAGCGGAGATAATCTTGAAAACGATCTCCATCTTGATACGCATATGTGTAAATGCTTTGTTTCGTATAACCGCTATACCGTGCGCTACAACGGAAACGGTGCAGTGAGCGGCTCTATGCCCGATTCGGTATTTTACTACGGAGGAAGTGATGAGTATGAGGGAAATCCCGTAAAAAGCGCGGAAGCTCTGAGGGAGAATACTTTTATCAATCCCGGATATATATTTGCCGGATGGAGCACTTCGCCGGACTCCGGGAAGGTGCTTGAAAACGGAGATACGCGAAAGGAGATAGAAGAATGCTTCGGTAATTTAAGCGGATGCGGCGATGAGGCGAATGATGCGGTCATCACTTTGTATGCTGTATGGGAAAAATGCGACAGCTTCCTTTTGATATCCGGCGGAAGCTTCAGGGATGAACCCGGAGCGTATAACGGAGCGGGAAACGGGGAATGCATCAGCGGACGCAACCTTTTCGAAAAAGGATATATGTATGAATCTTTTGCCGATCCCGCTCTGCTTTCCCATCCGAAGGGATACCGCATAGAGCTGGATATGATGGGAGGACCGGAAGCGGACCCTGTCTGGACGGATACAGAGTTTGCGGGATGGAGATTTTCGGAACTTAGCGGAAGCGTAAAGGACCGGATGTCTGACGGGAGATTTACCTATGTTCATTCTTCCGGAGAAAACGGAAGCGTGGATGAATTTACCGCGGTATGGAGAAGCATTCCTCTGTCTTTGCCGGATGCCGTGTATCCGGGTTATGTATTCGCAGGATGGTATACGGATCCGGATATGTCACCGGAGCACTTCGCCGGAACTGCCGGGGATCTGTTTGATACGGATCGTGATATCAGACTGTACGCAAAATTCGTAACACTGTCTCTTGAAGCGTTTCCCGATTATATGGGTGATCCCTCATTCGGAGAGATGCGCTATGACGGTCTGGCAAGACTGGTCCTTCCGGATATAACGGGTTATGACCTTTTCAGATATTACATATCGGGCCCGGACGACATCGAATGGACAGAAGCTGTCACGGAAAATACAACTTTGTCACCGGGTCCTTGTGAAAGGCATTTCTGTACAGGCGGAAGAATACAAACCTATGAAGTTACAAGGACGGGAATTTATTCCTTTGAACTATGGGGCGGGGCAGGCGCTTCGTTCGGAAGCTATGCCGGAGAAAACGGGGAGTATTCTTCCTGTGAGATCCTGCTTAATGAAGGGGACGAGGTCAGGATATATACCGGACGATCCGGAGAAAGTACTCAGGGCAGTGAAGTGGTCAACTGCTCAGGTGGTGAAGGATCATTTATAGAAATAAACGGAGAGAGAGTCTTGTCCGTTTCCGGCGGAAAGGGAGCGGACCTTGAACTGAATATAGAAGAAGAATTTCTTTATTCGGGTGAAGTATACAGCTATACGGTTGAAGCAACCGGAGATTATAAGCTTGAAGTATGGGGAGCGAAAGGATCGCCTCTTACGAGTACACATGATACCTCGGGGAAGGGAGGTTATGCATGCGGAAATGTTCATCTGGAAGAAGGATGCATTCTGTATGTGTGTGTCGGCGGAATGAACGGATACAACGGTGGCGGAACCCCCGGAAGAAATGCATGGGGAGAATCGGGAGGTTCCGGTGGGGGAGCAACACATATCGCTTATGCCGAAGGCGTTCTGAAAAATCTGTACGATCAGAGGGACAGTATACTCATAGTGGCCGGAGGCGGCGGAGGAAGTTCGGGAGCCAATGCAATTTCAGGTGATGGTGGAGGGCTCGCGGGAGGAACAGGGCGCTCTATGTGGCCACAGGGTGAATCAACCGCAAGCGGAGGAAGCCAGACTTCTGCAGGAACCGGGTGGGGAAGCGGACTCGGGGGCTTTGGATATGGCGGAAACGGTTACACTTTTACTCCGAACACACAGGATTATCTTTACATCCGAAATGGCGGAGGCGGCGGAGGATGGTACGGCGGAGGCGGCGGAGCCGAAAAAGGATTATCTTATGGATGCGGTGGCGGTGGCGGAAGCGGATACATCGGAGGCGTCGAAAACGGCACGATGTCAAACGGTGTATGTGGCGGAAACGGGCATGCACTTATAACATGTGCAGTGAATATACAGGGTGGAGATGCATATGGATGTGAAACGGATTTTTCTCCGGGTAGTTATCTTTACAGAAACCATGTTCTGTCGGTTCACGGAGAAAGCGTATATCCGAGTGAGGATTTCGGAAGGGATGGTTATTGTATCATAACGGAGCCGGCTGTCAGATATCATGGCTTATCCGAAAAATCAGTATATTCACCTGATAAAGAGGCTCCGGATGCGGTAGAAAGTGCCGGACTTGATCTTGATGCTTCGACCGGTGAAGTCTGTGTGTTCTGGAAAATGCCGGATGATCCGGGAACGGAATACTCATATATTGCAAGAGCCTGGAAAGCGTCCGATATGATCGGGAATGAGGATGTTTATGCACAGACGGATGTAAGGACACTTCGGATCACAACGGGTGTTTATGGGTTTTATTATCTGATAGATACTCAGGATCACGCAGATGCCGACTATGTCAGAATTAACGGAACATTCATACGTTCACCGTGGGCGGATATTTCCGGAACCTATCCGGAATGCTGCTTTACGGACTGGTACCGCAATGCTCGTCCGGAGGATCTGTTGTGCGGCGGCATCAGATTCACTCCCGACGGAAGCGATAAGTATGTTCACATTGTTTCCGCAGACAGGGCCGGTAATGTAAGCGGTGTGTTTACCATGGCTGTCGACGGTCCGAACGCTTTCATACCGTATCCCGTAGTCACTGAAAAGCTGACAGTAAGAGAGGGTGACAACGTATTTAAGCCTGCGGATTCAGAGGATGTATATTACGTCAGGGCTGACGGAAAATCTTCATTTTATCTGGATCACTCTTCATACATATCGGGATATGCAAGGAGGGAATATCAGATAGAAAAAGCGTTCTTTTACAGGAACTTAAGTGAGTATGCGGAGTTTGTGTTTCCATACGGTGATACGGGACTGCGCGGAGATTCCGGGCTGTGCGGCGAGGGCACAAGAACTGCCGGCTTTTATATTTCTCCCGTGCGGGAGTGCTTCGCTGACAGAAATGACTACGGAAGAGAGCTTTTCTTTACGGGTGAATTCGTATCTTCATATGAGGGCGAACTATATATTTATCCCGGTGCTATGGCGAGGCTTGAAGAAGGGGGAGGCTTCATAAACGGAAGTGAGCGCCTGATCTGCAGCGACCCTGAAAATGACAGGATGAACGGCCTTACACTGATAGGGGATGCCACCGCACCCGAATGCTTTGTGCGCGTAAACGGGGGAGATGCCGAGGAACTTTCCGTATGCAATGTTTCCAATATCTTGTCCGAATACACCATAGACAGAAGATGTGGGAGCGTATCGGTGGAAATATATGTTACGGATTACGGATCCGGAGCAAAGGAAGGATTTGAGATAAGGATATGTAATAATGATAACGGCATGGAAGGTGTATATTCGGCACAGGGCGGAAGCTTTTCCATGGAACTGAAGATGGATGAACGCAGCTCTGAAGCGCTTTTTGAAAACATGCTGTTTAACGGAGATTTCGTGATATCCGTAACATCGGAGGATAATGTCGGAAACAGGGGGACCGTAACTTCAGCCTGTCTTCATGAACTGGATATATCCGGCAGGATATGCAGATGCCTGGATGAACTGACCGGACCGCTGACTTCGGAGGAAGGAGACCGGATCATAAAACGGGGTGAGAGCGGATATGTGATATCGGATGTATGGGGATATCCCGATGCGGTGCTTGTATCCTTTGAAAGCGACAGGCTTTCCTGTTTTGACACATTGTATGTTGTCGAGGGAAAAGAAGTCTGCCTTCCTGCGCAGATCACCGCAAACAGGGTCACTGTTTCTTGTCCGGAATATATGCTTGAGGAAAGGACGGATTTTACTGTGCCGCTTGATTATGACAGTGATGTCATAAAAGTAATCATAACAGCTTACAAAAACGATGAAAGCATTACCTGGGAGACGGAGTGCTTGCTCGGAAGTGAGGGGACTGTGCTTGATGAACTGATCACCGTACTCAGATAGGAGGTTTAAGAAAACTGTCCGTTCTGCTATAATCAGGTAAAGGTTACGAAAGGGGTATACCCTATGATGAATAAACTGATAAAAGCAGGAATGGGACTTATGCTTGCCGCAGTTATGGCTTTTGCAGTGCCTTCGGAAAGCTATGCCGCACCCGGTCTCGGAAGCGGAGCTGTTTTCCCAAACCGCTGTAACGAATATGCAACAACCTATGTATCCGCGCAGACCACCTATATTAACGGTCTGTACTTTACCGTGGATACTTATCACGATCGCGTGATCTATGCCGAGCCCGAGAATGTCGGCAGTAACACTTCCAAGTGGAAGATAATGGCCGATGATCTTAACAAGCCCCACAGCATATGCTCGGACGGTGTCATCTATCTTGTCACCGATACGGACAATAACAGGGTAGTAACTTATACAAGGCTTGTTACGGGTGAATTCATAGAACTTCAGAGTTTTGAGAATGTGGGCATAAGACCGCATTACTGCGTATATGATCAGGCGAGCGCGTCATTTTATGTATGGAGTTCCTATACGGGAGAAATGTTTATATACAAGCGGCCCGCTAACGGATTTGCGCTCAGACTCGATAAGGTAAAAAGACTGGATTATCTGTATGGTGTTTATACAAGATCCTTTACGATAGACGGAAACAATATCCTTCTCTGTTCCCAGGGAGCGGGAGGCATAATATCCGTCAACAAGAGAACGTTTGCACTGACAGGTGTGTATCCGGTATGTGATGATCTCGGCGGAGTGGTTCAGGTAGCGCATATAGGTTCGCACTATTATCTGACAACATCATCCGACAGGTTCGGTAACCATAGCAGGGCAACCGTCGTAAGAAGCACCAGTCTCGGAGGATTCTATTATCCGGGGCAGTATGAAGATGTAAACGAACTGTTGGGAGGACTCAGGGGATCGGCTGTCCCTTATTACCTTACTCCTGCAGCGGGAGTTTATTTTGCAAGATTTATTGGGGCCGGCGGGGGATATAATGACTTTGCGGTGACCTTCGCGGAAGATCCCTTCGGAAATATAATCCTTGGAACCAGGTTCCCCTGATCAGGGAGCCGAACCTTCCGGCACTACGTGAACAACGCCGATAACTCCCGAGAATGCGGGAGAGAAGATGTGCTGTCTGAGTCCGAAGTTTATCTCACCTTCCCAAGCGGCGTGAAGATGTCCGGCGAGAACCAGACGGCACTCCGAATCCTCTGCATAGACAAGATCCAGGATCTTTCTTGTGTTTTCATCTATCCCGTAGGAATCTCCTCCGGGATTCCAATAATATTTCCTGTTTCGAACGAGCATGGAAAGCTCTTCAAGCGAAGGATCCACCATTGAAAAATACGGAACGTGGGTTGCCGCGATAACGGGCACCCCTCTGCCGTAAAGCCCGGTGAGAACCTCTATCTGGTCTTCACCCGGCGCACTTGTTGATAGGTTTACACCGGCGATTATCAGGTCGCCGAAGTCGATATATTTACAGGTGTTGTCATCCCCGTCGAGAGCCGTATGAAGCTCGGCACATTTTAAATCGTCGAAGCCGGTGCTTCCATCGCTGTACCAGGTGCCGTAGTCATGATCGGCCCTGATATACAGAATCCTGTCGCTGGGATATTTGAGCCTGTCAAATCCCCTTTTGAGAGCCTCCATATTGGAGGTGCTGCAATAGTCTATAATATCCCCGCCGAAGATGACAGCGTCGAAATCATTATAGTTGAGATAGTCTATGATCATGGGCCAGAGCTCCCTGCCGTGTACTCCGTCGGGAGTTATGGATAATGTCTCATATCTGTTTCTGACTGTTTCGAGGGAAGCTTCGCCTACATCACCTGCCGTAAAATCCGTGATCATATGTACGTCAGATACCCAGGCAATTGTGTATTCGTGATCGATGCCGGGTATTTCAACATAGACGTTTTCTTCCGTGAAGTCATACGCAGGTGCGGGATAAGAAATGGCAGGCTGTACCGGAATGGGAACGGGATCTGTTTCAGGCTCCGGAACTTCAGGCTCCTGTGTCGGCAGATCGGATACTTCTTCCTGCTCGGGAATGCCGGCATACGGATCGGGCATGATAAAGAAAAGAATGAGTCCCGCAATGGTAAGAGCCGCAAGTATCGCCGAAAGGATTATCGTTAACTCTTTGTCGCGGTTTCTCTTTTTCTTCTTTACGGGCTTTTCTTTTACCGGCTTTTCTTTTACGGGCTTTTCCTTTGCCGGCTTTTCCTTTACCGCTTTTCCGTTTTCACTCTTTTCTGCCGGCTTTTCGCTTGCGGCAGTCACTTTTATATTTTCTTTGGTATCTTTCTTTTCCGAAGACATTATCTGTTGATCCTGATGTTTTCCCTGATCCATGCTCTGGTCTCAGCGGTTGTTCCGTTGACAGTGCTTACCTGGAAGTCGGGGTTTGCTCCGGAACTGATATCATTGAATGCCCAGAAATGATTGAGATCTATACTGGTTTCATTTGCCTGTGAGGGATCAAGAACGATAAGGATCTTCTCGTTTTCCCCGAGTTTTTCCATAATGGAATTAAATGCTTCTGTATAGGGAGTCGGGTCTATTCCTGCTTCGGTGGCATAATAAATGCCATCATAGATGAGCTGAAGGTTGTAATCGGTCTCCCTTAGAACACTGTCTATCTCATCAAGAGCTTCCTCTGCGGTCATTGTCTTGTCCTTGATGCCGGTCTCGATATTCTTTCTGGTGACCAAGGCGAGTGAAAAAATATAGCGAAGCCTTAAGGGGTCATCCTGATCGTCGGGATCAAAGAGGACGGTGTTTCCGTCTTCATCGACGATCGATGCCGCATCTGAAGCAAGACTCCATGCTTCATCCCTGGACCAGTTGTCACGCGAAGAAATCTCATTGATCGCAAGGATATACTTTTTGCGGTATACCTCGATGAGATTATCGCTTTCTTCCCTTATACTGTCCGAATTGATCTCAATACCTGCTTTTTCAAGCTTGTCTGCATACTCAATGATCTCATCGTAATAGATCCTGGACTGGACATATAAGCCGGAGCTTACATACTGACCGTCGAGAAGTGAGACGGAGTATCTTACCTGCTCCGCATATCTGGCAAAGATATCATCGGCTTCCTTGGAGATATCCTCAGCCATGTCATATTCATCGGCGAGTCTGATATAAAGATCAAGAGCGGCGGGATAGGAGCCTGACATTGCATCGGACTTATCTCCCTCTTTGACATAAGACTTGATCTGATCCTTGATCTCTTCGATCTCTGCAGCTTTTTCGGCGGCAGCTTCGGGGTCTTCCTCTTCAGGTTCGTCCTCATCGTCTTCGTCGTCTTCGTCGTCATCTCTGCCGCCCGACTGGCTGACTTCGTTATCCTGTCTGCCGCCGGAGAATACGCCCATACTCTTGAGCGCAAGGAGGATGGCAACAATAAGTGCTGCGATTACGAGGATAATAATAATGATCAGACCCTTTGATGATGAGCTCTTTTTTTCTTTTTCGGATGCAGGTTCAGCGGGAGCGGCGTTCTGAGCGGGAGAAGCGGCCTGTGCGGGAGAGTCCGATCCGAGTGATGCGAATCCGGAATACTTGGGTGCCTCTGCCTGCTGTAAGGGAGCGCTTCCGGAGCCGACGGGTGCGCCACACTTTGTGCAGAATTTAGTTCCTTCCTTTAACTGACCACCGCATTTGGGGCAGAGTGCGGGCTGAGCGGGAGCCTGAGGCCCTGCCTCTTCTGAGGGCTTTTCGGAAGCGGGAGCCTGAGGCCCTGCCTCTTCTGAGGGCTTTTCCGAAACGGGAGCCTGAGACCCTGCCTCTGCTGCGGGCTTTTCCGAAACGGGAGCCTGGGGCCCGGCCTCTTCCGCGGGCTTATCCTGGGCTGCGGGCCCGGCGAGGTTGACCTTGGGTATCTGTGCCACGGTTTCCTCGGGCTTTGCCGGAGTCTCGGGTGTTTCTATCTTGGTTCCGCATTTGATGCAGAATTTCATATCATTTGTGATTTCGGCTTTACAATTTGGACAATTCATATTATTGATCCCCCTTGTACTTATAGGCATCCTAATTTGCCTCTTGATTTGGCAAAATTGAACATATTTTCTGATAACTTATTATATATATTTAAGAATATTATTGCAAGATAGCCCGAAATTAAATATAATTTTGAATGTGTGTGGGTGATCAAATGGTTGAAGTCACTAATGTATGTAAATCATACGGAAGAAAAAACATACTTAATGGAGTAAGTTTCACGGCTTCTCCGGGACAGCAGATCGCATTGGTTGGAAGGAACGGCTGCGGCAAGAGTACTCTTATGCAGATAATGGCCGGCCTTCTGAAAGCCGATTCGGGAAACGTTCTTTATTTCGGAAAGAAGTTAAGTCCCGGTTCATCATTCTCACATACCGTAGGTTATCTTCCGCAGGAGAATCCTCTTATAGAGGAACTGTCCGTTGCAGACAATATGTCGCTCTGGTCAGGCAGAAAGTGCAGACCGGGTGATGAGGCGGTCAGGATGTTCCAGCTTGAGGATATCCTTAAGCAGCAGGTCTCAAAGCTTTCCGGAGGAATGAAGAGGAGGGTTGCCATAGCGTGTGCATGCGTCCATATGCCGCCTGTCATGCTCATGGATGAGCCCACCGCCGCGCTTGATATCTATTACCGCACAGAGGTGCGGAAGTGGATGAGGCAGTACCGCGACATGAACGGTATCATTATCACTGTTACCCACGACTCCGATGAGATGTCGGATTCGTCCGTATGTCTTCTTATTGAGGATGGATTACTTAAAGATTTTAGGGAGGAAAAGTAAATGCATTTCGATCCGAACACAGGTGAAAAGATCATGGATCCCGGAGATGAGATCCAGAACACCGCAACACAGCAGGCAGCACCCGCTGCAGACGCAGCACAGCAGGCAACTGCCCAGACCGCTGACGCAGTGAACCAGGCCGCAGCTCAGGCTGCAGCAACACAGGCAGCTGCTCAGGCCGCAGCACAGCAGGCTCAGCAGGGAGCAGCAGACGCAGCTCAGCAGGCACAGCAGGCTTACGCTCAGGCAGCCCAGCCTCAGTTTCAGGCACAGCAGCCCCAGTTCCAGGCACAGCAGCCCCAGTTCCAGGCACAGCAGCCCCAGTTCCAGGCTGCACCCGCAGTTCCCCGGGACGAGAAAGTCAAGAAGGGACTTCCCATCGGAGCAGTCATCGGCATCGCAGCAGCAGTTCTTGTTGTTATCGTAGCCGTAGTTGTTCTTGCAATGAAAAATCTCGGCGGAAAGGTTACCCTCGTCAATACACTGATCAATGCTTATGACGGAGAGTACCTTACCGAGGCATCCAAGGATTTCAAGCTTGATCCCTTCGGAGAGTTCACTTATACCGTAGAGGGTGAAGTAGAGGATGTAGAATTCAACGTAGCTATCGCAAGCAACGGCGGCTCACACACCAGAAGCGCTTATGCAACCGTTACCTACTCCGGATTCACCGCTGATATCAACGCATATATTGACGAGAAGCAGATCAAGGCTACATGCCCCGTTCTCGGAGATTATCTCTTCCTTTATGATTATTCCAATGACAAGAACGACGGATACATTGTCGAGCTTATCGAAGATGCCGGTATTGACGTTGAAGATTTCAATGCCCTTATCGGATTCATGAACGACAACTCCGATCTTGCCAAGAAGTTCTACGAGAAGAATATCGATTTCTTCAAGGACATAGCCAATGACCTTAATTTCAAGAAGACCGGCGCAAAGGAGACCTTCACCGTAAACGGAAAGAGCGTTTCCTGCAAAGAGTATCAGGCAGTAATCACCGAGGATCTCGTAGTAGAGTGGATCGAGGGATATCAGAAGCTCTGGAATGATTTCTATAAAGAGAACTCCGATGACTTCGAGATCATCGAGGACATGATCGGCGAAGATCTTGATCTTGAAGATATGTTCGACGAAATGCTCGATGAGCTGGATGATATGGAAGACCTTACCATCTCTATCTACTCAAAGGGAGCAACCGCTGCATGTATCCGTGTTGCTGACGAAGACAACATGATCGAAGTCCTTTTCCAGGGCGGCGATTATCTTGCTCAGAATGTTGAGATCAATTATGATTTCGACGGCGATGACGGCACTCTCCTTACCATAGAAGGTACTACCAAGGGCGATGTTCAGACCACTACCATCGAGATGGAAGAGTTTGATTATGAGATGGAGTATTCCTACAACAGAAAGACCGGCGAGTTTTCAATGACCTGCGAGGCGTACGGAAGTGAGATGTACAATCTCGAGGCTACCATCGAGATCAGCAAGAACGAGATCAAGTACACCTATGACACCCTTGAGGTTTATGGCGAGGATATGCCTTTCGATTCTCTGGTCATCACCTTCTCAACCAAGGCAGACATCAAGGAGCCCAAGAAGGGTGAAGAGATCGACCTCGGAAATATGGATGAGGACGAACTTGAGGATCTTGCAATGGATATCATGGAAGAGATCGAGGACAACGACGATCTTATGGATATCATGGAAGACTTCGAAGATCTTATGTGGTATTTCTATTGATCCGATGAATCCGGCGGATCTTTGATGAAGGTATGAACTATTCTTTACAGTACATAAGAATAGAAATCAAAAGAGCCGCCCGTGCATTCTTAAGCGGACTGGTTACACTTATCATCATATCGGCAATAACTGTAGGCTCTGCGGCAGCGCTCTATACGCTGCTGCAGAGCCTTGGTATTTCCGAGCCTGTTAAGGTTGCAGTTTCCGTGCCCGGTGACGGCTCGATGTCAAAGATGGCGATAAGGCTTCTCGAGGGAATGGATTCCATAAAGGCAGTCTGCGAATTCGAACTTACCGATGAGGCGGATGCAAGGGAAGGCATGATTGACGGAAGATTCGGTGCGGCGATAGTGCTTCCGGAGAATTTCTATGAGGGAGTAAACTACGGGTTAAACCCTCCCGCGCTTATACTCATTCCGGCCGATATCACGCCCGGCGTAAGGAATTTCGGTGAACTGCTTGAAACCGCAACATCACTTGTGGATACCGTTGAAGGCGGGATTTATGCGGTTACCGATGCGGGGCTGGTTTACGGCATGAAGGTCTCCAGGACCGATATGGAGAATTACCTGACAAATATCGCCTTCGATACTCTTTTGAAAAGAACCAAGTTCTTCGGGGAGAACTTTGAATCATCACTTGATGTAAGCGGGCTCGTTTCGTATTATGCCGTATGTGCCGGACTTATGATCGTAATGATCACCTGTACCGGTTTCGGATATCTGTATTCAAAAAGAAGCAAGAGCGTGGAGCACTCACTCAGGAGGATCGGACTCGGTCCCGTGCAGACCGGTTTTGTGAAGCTCCTGGTAGAGATGTGCCAGCTCGTTCTTATTTTCACGATCTATCTTCTGGTACTGAAACTGTTTTCACATATTCTGATCTCCCGTGAGAGCGAGGCGCTGATTCTATCGGGAGGATCGGTACTTGAAGCCTGTGAGATACTTTCCGGCTTTAAGAATGTCATCCCCGTTCTTTTCTGCATATGCGGTTTTTCGCACTTTATCTACTGTCTTTTCAGGGGCAGAGAGGATTCGGGACTGATACTCCTTATCATATTCATGATCATGCTGGTGCTCGGAGGATGCATTGTTCCTTCCGTCTTTCTGCCGGATACGGCGGTAAGCATCGGAAGATTCATGCCTGCGGCACTTTGGAGGGATGATATTTTTAACGGCGGAATAGTAAGGGAGCTTATAACGGGTGCCGTTTTGTTTGTGGCGGGGGAGGTGCTGTCATGGTTAAATACCTGATCAGACTTTTCCTTATGCTCAAGGCAAGGCTTAAAAGCCCTTTCACATATGTGTGGATCCTTCTTATGTGGCTGCTGCTCTGGCTTGTGAACGAGTCGCTGATCCCATCGGAACAGCCTTCCGAGGTTCTTATTCTGAATGAAGCCGGCGAATACGGAAGCCGTATCATGAACATACTCGAAAACCGCGAAGATTCCGTTTCCGCATATGTTTATACCGAAACGGACGATGAAGGGTACCTGCGTGACATGGTCAGAAAAGGGCGCGTCGAATGCGGCTTTATCTTCCCGGAGGATATGGAGGAAAGAGTCCGCGAGGGTGACACCCGTGATATGGCGACCATGGTCACTTCGAACTTCTCACTTAAGAGCGCCGCCGTCAGGGAAACGGTCTTTGCGGCGATGTTCAGGATAATCTATGCGGATATGGTCGAGAGTGCCGAAGAGGATATATTCGAAGATCCCTCGGAGGTTAAGGATTATATCAGGGATAAATACGAATACCTTGTCGGGAGCGATGAAGTGTTCGGTCTTGTATATGAGACCGTCGATATTCCGGAAGGAGAAAGCAATGAAATGTTTGCCGACAGATCGGATCCCATAAGGGGAACCGCGGCTGTTCTTCTGTTTATCCTGAGCCTGTATTCGGCAGGGTCCTTCTTCGGTGAGAGCGGAAGATTCTACAGGGCACTGAAAAGGAATGAAAGAATGCTGAGCATGTTCCTGTATGAGCTTTCATCCGTGGCGGTTCCGGCGGTTTCCGCATTTATACTTATAAGATATTTCGACGCAGGCAGCGTTTCTTTTTTCAGGGATCTTTATTGCTTTGTTCTGCTCCTTCTTTTCTGCTGCATATGGAGCGTAGTCTTTATCAGGCTTTTCAGGAGGATCGAAACTTATCTGCCTGCCGTATCGGTACTGCTCTTTGTGAGCTTTGTACTTTGCCCCGTGTATTTCGACCCTGCAAAGTATCTGGCTGTTCTCGGGATCGTGTCGAGAATACTTCCGCCGTCGTTTTATCTGTACCTGCTCTGACGGTTTGCACGTATAACCGACGGTTATTTGACATTTTCACAATAAAATAAGAAAATAACTGTGTTTTAACAGCACCAAAAAGAAGGGAGACAAATCAATGAAATGTAAACAGTGCGGAGTAGAGCTGGAAGACGGAGCTGTCTTTTGCCAGTCCTGCGGTGCAAAGGTAGAGGCACCCGCCGAGGAGACTCCTAAGGCAGAGGAAAAGCCCGCCGAAGAAGCACCTAAGGCAGAGGAGAAGCCCGCCGAGGAAGCTCCTAAGGCAGAGGAAAAACCCGCCGGGGAAGCACCTAAGGCAGAGGAAAAACCCGCCGAGGAAGCTCCTAAGGCAGAAGAAAAGCCTGCAGAGGAAGCACCCAAAGCAGAGGAAGCACCTCAGGCACAGCCCCAGGCAGCACAGCCTCAGGCAGATGCGTCCGGCAAGAAGTCCAAGGTTCTTCCCATAATCCTTATTGCGGCAGCCGCAGTAGTAGTCCTGATCCTTGCGATAGTAGGTATCAAGGCTTTATTTTCAGGCAAGAAGGGCGACACCTCAACTGTAGTTGCATATGTGAGCAAAGACACCCTCTGTGTCATCATGGATGCTACCGCCAAGGATCCCAAGATCCTCGAGGTATGCGATATAGATATCGATGACGATCTGTATGATCTTTATTACGGAGCAAATTACGTTCCCGACTCTCTTGTCAGATGGTCCGATGATGAGAAGACCCTGTATTTCTTCAACGATGTCGACAGTGACGGAACCGCTACATTATGCAAGGTAGCCGTTTCCAAGCTCGGCAAGGATAAGAGCAAGAACGAGGGCAAGGTCGTTGAGATCGATGACAAGGTTAAGCTTGACAGCCTCAGATTCCTTGATGACGGACGCATTGCTTATCTTACCGCAAAGGATAAGCTGATGGTCTACAACGGCAAGGAGTCGGTCGAAGTTGAGAAGGATGTATATTCGATACGTACGGTAAACGGCGGAAAGGGATTTCTCCTTCTTGCCGATGCGACCGATGAAGGAAACTATACTCTGCTCTATGCCGATTCCAAGTTCGAGACCACAGAGATCGACGACGATGTAAGCTACATCAAATTTGTTACCGATGACAAGGTTTATTACGCCAAGGTTGACAGCGAGACCTGGGAGTATTCTCTTTATGTATCCGGATTTGACGGAAAGAGTGAGGAAGAGATCTGCGATGATTTCGACATCATGGGCACCATGACCGACACCGGATTCTACTACACTGAGCGCATTGACAGCGAAGAGAATCTTTATGATTACATCATCGATCCTTATGAAAAGGATGACAATGATGCGGTTGAGCCCGTATCTCCCGATACTTCCGCAGGATTTGTCCTTTCATCCGAGAATGAAGCATTCGACGAGTACAAGCAGGGAAGGATCAAGAAGAATTATGATGATGCTCTCGATTACATGGAGAGCAACTGCAGCATTTATACCTATGGCGGCGTTGATTACTACTATATCTGGAACAGCGACAACTGGAACGACTACTATTACGACATAAATGCCGACAAGTATTACCGTTATGACAGTGATACTTACTATGCCGCAAGAGACACGTATTACGAGGAGCTTGACGAATGGTATGCGATCCAGAGCAGGATCTCACTCAGGGAATCTCTTAAGGAATACACCTTCGATCCCGGATATGTTTCACTGAATTATTATCACGACGGACAGAGTGAGGAGCTTGTATCCGAATGTGCACAGGTCGAGCTCGTATATCTTGTCGACAAGGCTCCCATGGCTGTATATTCACTTCCTTCGGAGGATTCCGTAGAGAAGATCCACATCGATGATATAGGCTATGCCTACGAAGCATACGATCAGATCTTCGGATACGAAGCAAACAATCAGTCGGGAGAGCTCCTTGTTGCCGTAGGCAGCGATACCGATATTTCACTTGATGTTGAAGGCCAGATCAACGACACCATTATTTCCGAGGATGACGGCCTCTTTGCGATCGTTGTTTACGTCAAGGACAAGAACGACGAATCCGAGAAGCAGATCATGCTCTATGACATGAAGGGAACGAGCTTCACCCTTAACGAGAAATTCGATGACGAGGCTGAGGCACTCTGTGCATTCAAGAACGGCGTTGTCTACTTCATGAAGGGTACCAACAGCGAAGGATCCGAAGCCGACCTTTATGTCTATGACGGCAAGGATAATACCAAGGTCATCAAGAACGTATCCCTTTACTACGACGGAATCGTCTATGACAACGGAAGCATTCTCTGCTTCGACGATTCGGATGCGGTGATCTATGACAAGAACGGTGAACAGATAGTCAAGCTCGGCTATATCGCATCCATCTATTCCGACATCAACCGCATCTCCGACAAGAAGATCGTCTTCTACTCGGACGGAAAGCTCCGCTATTACAACGGAAAAGAGACCATAAAGATCGTCAGCAGCGTTGACAATGTATGGTTCAATTCCTCAACCGGCGGAACTTATCTTAATATCTACTAATATTAAAGTTTTATAAACATACGGGGCGGTGGGCTTTCCACCGCCCTTTTATGTTGAAAGTTTTAACGCGGCGGATTATAGTTAAAGGGATATTTTTTCTTTTTACGGATCCGTTCGGAGGAATTTATGGATAAGGGATATTACGAATTTCTGGTACCCGGAAAACCCAACAGGGCTGCAAAAGCCGGCAAAATAGTTCTCATCATATTCTGCATTCTCTGCATCGCGGCAGTGCTGCTGCTTGGCCTTTCAATTGGCCTCATCCTTGCGGTCATCGCGGGTGTGGGTGCTTATTTCTGCTCGCTTTATACCGATGTTGAATATGAGTACCTCTACATCGAAAGAGAGATCTCTGTTGACAAGGTCTTCAACAAGGAAAGAAGAAAGCATGCGGAGACCCTGAGCGTCGACAAGATCCAGGTATTTGCTCCCGAGAAGAGCTCCAAGCTCGACAATTTCGGAAACGGGCAAAACATGAAGCTTACCGATTACAGCTGCCCCGCTGCCGATAACGGCCTTAAGAAGTACGTTTGCTATTACGAGGGCGGAAGGAAGATCCTCTTTTCACTCGATGAGGAGATGGTCAAGGCTTTCAAGAACAAACTGCCCAGGGTTTTCAGCGAGTATTGAGCGGTCTGAATGATATGTGCAAAGGCGGGTCAAAAAAGTCATTTCTTTTGTCGAAATCGTTCCTTGACTTTTGTATTCCCGGATGATAACATTTTTAAAATTTTTCATTTTTCTATACATCAATCACGAGCAGATTCGCTGCGGAAAGGAAGATCATGGCACAGATAGTTGAAGACGGCATTACATTTGACGACGTTCTCCTGGTCCCTTCATACTCTCAGGTCATTCCCAATCAGGTTGACCTCCACACCAATCTCACCAAGAAGATCAGACTCAACATTCCTCTTATGAGTGCGGGCATGGATACCGTTACAGAGCACCGTATGGCCATTGCGATGGCACGTCAGGGAGGCATCGGTATCATCCACAAGAATATGTCGATCGAGGCGCAGGCCGAAGAGGTTGACAAGGTTAAACGTTCTGAAAACGGAGTTATAAGCGATCCTTTCTTTCTCAGCCCCGAGCACACACTTGCCGATGCAGACGAACTGATGGGCAAGTTCCGTATCTCAGGCGTTCCCGTTACCGAGGGACGCAAGCTCGTAGGCATCATCACAAACCGTGATCTTAAATTCGAAACAGACTACACCAAGAAGATAAAAGAGTGCATGACAAGCGAGAACCTTGTTACCGCAAGAGAGGGAGTTACTCTTGAGGAAGCAAAGGAGATCCTTGGAAAAGCAAGAAAAGAAAAGCTTCCCATCGTTGATGAGAACTACAATCTCAAGGGACTCATCACCATCAAGGATATCGAGAAGACCATCAAGTATCCCAACGCAGCCAAGGACGAGCAGGGCAGACTTCTCTGCGGAGCCGGCGTGGGAATCACCGCCAATGTTCTCGACAGGGTTGCGGCTCTCGTTGAAGCCAAGGTCGATGTCATCGTTCTCGATTCCGCACACGGACATTCACAGAATGTTATCAACTGCGTGAAGATGATCAAGGAAAAGTATCCCGATCTTCAGGTCATCGCAGGTAATGTGGCTACCGGAGAGGGCACCAGGGCTCTTATCGAAGCGGGAGCTGATGCCGTCAAGGTAGGTATCGGACCCGGTTCCATCTGTACCACCAGAGTTGTTGCGGGTATCGGTGTTCCCCAGGTCACCGCTGTCATGAACTGTTACGCTGTCGCAAAGGAATACGGAATTCCCATCATCGCAGACGGCGGAATCAAGTATTCGGGAGATGTTACCAAGGCCATCGCTGCAGGCGGAAGCGTCTGTATGATGGGTTCGATCTTCGCAGGATGTGAGGAGAGCCCCGGTGAGTTCGAGCTCTACCAGGGAAGAAAGTACAAGGTTTACCGTGGCATGGGTTCCATCGCGGCCATGGAGAACGGAAGCAAGGACAGATATTTCCAGGAAAATGCCAAGAAGCTCGTACCCGAAGGAGTCGAGGGAAGAGTTGCTTACAAGGGACTTGTTGAGGACACCGTATTCCAGCTCCTCGGAGGTCTCAGGGCAGGTATGGGATATTGCGGAGCACAGGATCTTCCCACTCTCACCGAGACCGGCAGATTCGTCAAGATCTCTGCCGCATCCCTCAAGGAGAGCCATCCCCATGATATCCATATCACCAAGGAAGCTCCCAACTACTCTGTTGATGCCTAAGAAGAATTCAAACGGCAGGATGAAAGTCCTGCCGTTTTTTGACAGATAGCAGATAAAGGTCCCGGCAGGTACAGGCCGGAGCAAAAACGAATGCTGTATAATTCCGTTTTCTTTATTACAATTTTCCTGCCCATTGCACTGGGCGGATGGGTTCTTTTTAACAAACTGTCATACAGGACATTAGCCAAGGTCTTTGTTGTGGGAATGTCCCTGTGGTTCTATGCATATTACAATATTTCCTATCTGTGGATCATTCTCGCCAGCATTGCCTTAAACTATGGTCTGAGCTTCCTGATGGAGCACCTGAAGGATGAAAGGCACGGACTTCGAAAAGCATTGTGGCTGACCGGCCTTTTGGGCAATGTGGGAATGCTTTTTTATTTTAAGTATCTCAATTTCTTTATCGACAACTGTAACTTCTTTTTCCATTCCGATATTCATATAGAAAAGATCGCCCTGCCTCTGGGCATCAGCTTTTTTACATTCCAGCAGATATCGTTTTTGACGGATCGTTACACCGGCGATGCAAGGCATTACGCTCCGGCCGATTACGCTTTCTATGTTACCTTCTTTCCGCAGCTGGTTGCAGGACCGATCGTGCGTCACGATACATTTATTCCTCAGGTCGTTTCAGAAAGATCGGGCCGTATTTCGGCGGATGATCTGTACCGCGGACTATCTCTTTTTGCACTGGGACTTGCCAAGAAAGTGCTTCTTGCGGATTATATGGGAGTGCTGGTGAATGCCGAATATAACAATATTCCCTGGCTGGATACTCCGAGTGCCTGGTGCGTTATCTGCTTTTATATGATGGAGCTGTACTTTGATTTCAGCGGATATTCCGATATGTCCAGGGGAATAGGCAGGATGTTTGGAATAGATATCCCCAGAAACTTTAATTCTCCCTTCAAGTCCGGTTCCGTTAAGGATTTCTGGAGAAGATGGCACATCACTCTCGGAGGGTTTCTGACTAAGTACATATATATTCCTCTGGGAGGAAACAGAAAGGGACGGGCCAGACAATGTATCAATCTGTTTATCGTTTTTATGGTAAGCGGTATCTGGCATGGTGCCAATTGGACATTTATTGTATGGGGACTGATGCATGCCCTGGCAGCGGTATTCGAAACGGCTTTTCCTAAGGCACGTTTTAAGAAGGCTTGGATCAACAGGGTGATAACCTTTCTCTATGTAACTTTGTCATTTTCCGTTTTCCGGGCAGACTCGCTTTCAAATGCCGCGGAATTGTGGCGAAAGCTGTTTGGCTTCAGCTTCCGGGGCTGCTTCCCCGGTATGTGCAACACCCTGGCATTTCCGGAGAATTTTGCCATCAGGAAGTTTTTGGAAATGACCGCACCGGGACTGGTGAATCCCTTATATGTTACAACTTTTCTGATCATCACATTTACAGGCATTCTGGCGATCTGCGGTATGCAGGGGGAAGAATGGATTGAAAAGAAAGGACATACAAGGCTCGGAGGATTTATAATTGCCACACTTTTTGTCTGGTCCTTTATCTCTTTGTCGCAGGTGAGCGTATTTTTGTATTTTAATTTCTGAGGACGAATATGAGCAGTCGTCAAAAGTTAGGCAGGTTAATACGGATAATCCTGACAGAATTACTGCTGGTGGCCGGAATATGCTGGTTTTTCGACATATTCTATCAGTATCACGCTCCTTTCTTCGGAATGGATGCCGTGTTTAACGACCGTGACAACCAGATGCCCGGCAGCATCAGGACGTTTGATTACGACAGTGCGCTGGTGGGTTCTTCGGTTGCGGAGAATTTCGATACTTCGGGATTTGATGAGGCTTTTGGCTGTAATACCCTGAAGATCATAAAGTCATCCGGCACATCGGACGACTTGTTATATTACGTAAATATGGCCGAAGAGAATCATACGCTCAAAAACGTATTCTGGTGTTTTGACCTTTTTTCTGTGGAAAACGGGAACGGTGTACAGCTGTTTAATGAAGGCGCTCCAAGGTATCTGCACACGAAGACCGTGCTTGATGATGTACCTTATCTGTTCAACAAAGAGATCCTTATGGAAAAGATCCCCACCTGGATCATCAGCTCCGCGGAAGGGATCAATACCGGGGGAAATGCATATAATTGGGCGGACGGTAAGGAGTTTGGCACTGAGATATTGCTGAGCCATTACAGCAGAATGTATGTTGATGAGAATGAAATAACCATGATTCCCGAAGAGGAATATCGTTCCCTGATAGATGACAATATCACGGAAGTCGCTCAGATGATAGAAAGCCACCCGGAAACACAGTTTTATATCATGCTGCCCCCCTATTCACTGTTTTGGTGGGACAGTTCATGGGTGAACGGACAATTTGAAATGCACATGTACACCATGGAAAGGATCTTTAAAACCCTGCTTCCGATAGATAATGTTAAGATATTCTGTTTTCAAAATGAAAGAGAAATAGTTCTGGATACCGATAATTATATGGATATGATCCATTACTCACCCGAGATCAACAGGTATATGCTGGACAGCCTGGCCCGGGGGGATTATGAGGTGACGGAGGATAACCTTGAAGAGGCTCTTGGACAGATGAGAGAGATCATGTCCGAGATTGAGAAAACGGAGATGCCCAAGTACTATGCTACGCAGGAGTAAAACATGATTTTTTCGTCCGTATATGTTCCGGATTCCTTTTATTTACGGCGGAATTGTGGTATATTTTTTAGTATAAAAGGTCAGTTTTTGTGTGATGGGGGGAATTGTTTCACGCATTAATACTATCGGACCTTTATTTTTGCTTTTCAAAATTCTTCTTTCGAGGTGTTTATGACCGCCGTCAGGATGATCGACAGGGAAAAACTTCAGATGATCCAGGACCTGGTATGCGCCTTTGCGGGAGTGAGTGCCATTGTTCTCGACAAGAACAGGATGGCTCTTTGCGAGATCAGTAATGACCGCGTAAGCTCCGGTGCACTGTCCCAGCTCGTCGGAAGTGAGTATCTCGACCGCATGATGGACGATATCGGCGATGACACACCCGAAGATATCTGTATTCAGAACATAGAAGACAGCGAAGACGGAATGGTAAGAATCGGAGCTGTCAGCATCAAGCCCGCCGGTAAGATGTATATCATATGCATCGTTGCAGCCCCCGGCAATGTTACCGCTGAGAAATTCTCCAATTTCCTCGACTTTATGAAGACCGGAGCGGAGAGCTATCTTACTCCTCCCTCTGCCAAGAATAAGGACAGTGAGTCTCTTTATACGGGAGACGAGGCGGATGCCAATCTCATAACCCTTGAGACCACCAAGAACATCCTTGAACTCATGGATTCCGGTGAGGGCATCGAAGCGGTATTCCAGAAGTGGCTCAATCTGGTCGCCGATTACCTTAAGGTTGACGGAGCCGATATATTCAGGCTCGGTGACAGCAACATGGACATTGTTGCCCAGTACAGCGCACCCGGATTTGTTTCGGATTTTACGCCCAAGAGCACGGTGCCTCTTGTCGATGCGTTCAAGAACGAAGGCCCCGTTATCCTTTCATCTTCATCACTGGATAAGCAGCCCGAACTTTACGGAGTAAGGAAGTACGATATCCTTGCACTCATGAGTTATCCCCTCCTTGTAAGGGAGAACGGCGAAGGAACCTTCATCGCAAGCTTTGTGATGAAGAAGCACAGACGCAACTGGACCATGGATGAGATAAGGTTCGCAGGCGATGCCGTAAGGATCATGCAGAGCATCATCCGTGCAAGACTTATGTACGGCACGATCTCCAGATATTCCGCATCCGTTACCGAGATCCTCGATAATGTCGGATGCTGTGTATATCTGACCCAGGAGTCTACCGGAAAGGTTCTCTTTGCCAACAGGATGCACACCGATACCTTCGGTTCCGACTGGCAGGAGGGCGAGCTCAGGGATATCATTTCCAAGGGCGATTTCGAGAATCCCGTTAACGGTTCCTTCGAGATCTATTATCCCGAAAAGCGCAGATGGTTCGACCTTATGTACAAGAGGGTCGAGTGGGTTGACGGATCGGCTGCGATGCTCTATTCGCTCTATGATGTTACCGACAGAAGGCTTTACCAGCGCAAGATCGAGCAGCAGGCGTTCACCGATTTCCTTACCGGTCTTTACAACCGTATGTGCTGCGAAAAGGATCTGTCCAAGCTTGTTGATGACGCCAAGATGACAGGCAGGCGCGGAGCCGTTATATTCATAGATCTCGATGACTTCAAGCATATCAACGACGGCCTCGGCCATCAGTACGGAGATGTTCTCTTAAAGGAGATATCCGCATCGCTCCAGAAGATCATGGGTGTCGAGAGATACTGTTATCGTATGGGCGGCGACGAATTTGTTGTCCTGGTCCCTCCTTCCGCATTCGGAAGATACGAGGAGATCAAGCACAGCATCGAGACAACTTTCGCTTCACCGTGGATCCTGAAGGAAATCGAGTACTACTGCACCGCAAGTATCGGAACGGTCATCTTCCCCGATTACGGCGAGAGTGTGATGGATCTTCTGAAAAAAGCGGACATCGCTATGTATTCGTCCAAGAAGGCCGGCAAGAACCGTGTTACCGAATATACCGACGGTCAGGAGACCGTATCCGGAAGACGTCTCGATATGGAAAAGAACATGAGAGATGCTTCCACCACCGGTTACAGGGAGTTTGAGGTTTATTATCAGCCCATCATCGATGTCGAGGGACACGAGCCGAAATGTGTAGGTGCGGAGGCACTTGTCAGATGGAACAGCCTTAAGATGGGATTCATCTCACCCTCGGATTTCATTCCCCTGGCAGAGTATCTCGGACTCATCAATCCCATCGGAGGACATGTCCTCGAAAAAGCATGCGAGAACTGCAAGGCATGGAACAATGAGTTTGGCAGGGATTACAAGGTCAATGTAAACCTTAGTGTTGTACAGCTCCTTCAGAACGACATAGTCGAATCTGTCGAGGAGACCATTAAGAAGACGGGCATCGATCCTTCGCATCTGTGCCTGGAGGTTACCGAATCCCTTGCGATCAATGACATGCCCAGGATGATCGAGATCCTCACGAGGATCAAGGCTCTGGGATGTACGATAGCACTGGATGATTTCGGTACCGGATATTCATCACTTAACCACATAAGGGAGATCCCTTTTGATATAATCAAGGTTGACCAGAGCTTCGTACGCGATCTGGATACGGATGCGTATGCACAGTCCTTCGTAAGGATGGTAGCCGAGCTTGCGGAGACCATAGGGGTCAGGATATGTGTGGAAGGTATCGAAAATAAGGCCCAGCTTGATAAGTTATGCGGCATGAAGATCAAGTACATTCAGGGCTATTATTACGATAAGCCCCTTAAGAGGGACGAATTTGAAGAAAAATATGTGATCGGTGATCAGAGTAAATAAAGAGGAGGATTATTATGTCACTTGAATCGAGCCTGAGAACCAATTCCTATCCGGGAAGAGGAATAATCGTAGGAGAAAGCGCCAACGGAAAGTATGCCGTATGTGCTTACTTCATTATGGGAAGAAGCGTCAACAGCAGAAACCGTATCTTTGTTGAGGTTCCCGAGGATAACGGAATAGAGACCAGACCCTATGATGAGAAGAAGCTCGGTGATCCCAGCCTCATCATTTATCATCCCGTAAGAGTTGACGGACACACCACCATCGTTACAAACGGCGACCAGACCGATACAATCAGAAACGGACTCGACAAGGGCTTCACCTTTGAGCAGTCGCTCAGAAGCCGTACCTTCGAGCCCGATGCTCCCAACTACACACCCAGGATCTCCGCAGTTCTCAACGTACACGGCGGAAAGTTCGATTACCAGATGTCCATCATCAGAAGCGAGGACGGTACCGAGGACAGGCCCATCCACTGCACCTATTCCTACGGAAAGCCCAAGGCAGGCGAGGGACATTTCATCCACACCTATAAGCATGACGGCGATCCCCTTCCCAGCTTTACCGGGGAGCCCGAATTCGTCAAGATCTCCGATGACATCGACGACTTCGCACTTATCATCTGGGATTCGCTCAACCGTGACAACAGAGTCTCCCTCTTCGTCAGATACATTGACATCGCGACCGGCATCGCTGAGAGCCGCATCATCAATGCAAATAAATAATGATCATCGAATGGATTCGGACAGTGCGCTCCGGTACATATAAGTATCGGAGCGTATTTTATGATTTGCCTCTTAACAACACTTAACAGAGTTAAAAAATGAGTAATTCGAATAACGGATCTGTAATCAAAAAAGTTTTAGTCATAGGTATCATTCTGGTATTTCTGGTTGCGGTTGCTTATACCTCGATCAGCGATATTTTGCACAGAGATCAGAAACAGATCGAAGTTGTCTGGGCAAAAGAAGTTCTTACCGTCAGAAATACGATCATGGGACTGATCCCTACCGGAAAAGACCACTATTATGTCGGAATGGATTCAAGAGGAAATTGCTGCCTGATCCGCGCAGGAAAAGGCTGGCTTGACAGTAATTTTGCTGCTGACGGGTTTGCACTTGAAGGCAGTGTTACCGTCACGGGACCGCTCCGGGATGTTAAGAATGACCTTGGAAGGGCTCTTGCCGATCAGCTTTCGCCGGCAGGTACATCTTTTCCCGACGGATACCTGAAATATATATACGCCGGATATAAGGTGGAAGCCGGAATAAAACTGGGTTTTCTTGCCGGATTATTATTGTCCGTCCTTCTTATCTTCCTCACGGCAAAGGGATTGATGCCTCAAAGCGGATTTGTCGGGAAATTGCGTAATTATCTCATTCTGGCGACGATCCTGCTGATGCTCGCGATTCTTTACAGATACAGATTTTAGGAGCGATATATGAACAGACCGGGAATATGCCCGAATTGCGGTAAGGATCTGGGACTTTTTCTTCGGAGAGATTTGTACGGTTCGCCTTTCAGGACCTGTCCAAAATGCAAAAAGGAATACGTTGACAGAAGATATAAGGAACTTGCGATACTGCCCGACGGGATCGACGGTGAAATGTCATATATCCCTGCCGTCATTTTTCTGGTTGTTGCTGTAATCTTCGTGATAAGGGGTGTGACAATCGGAAATTATGATTATATAAACGGCAGTCCTGTTACTCTTTCCGACCAGATTATTTGGTATGCCATCGGTGGTATATTGTTTATATTGGCGGCATATGAGTTTATCGTGATTAAATTCGGTATCAAGAAAAAGAAGTTGATGCGGGAGTATGGGTCAAGTGTTTTCCGTCTGTGCGACATCAATTATGCCCGAAAGCTCAGTGCCAACGGATTCAATGTGCCGGATAAATATCTGAATCCCACGGGAAGGGATTCCTGTGGCAGGCTGTAAAACTATTAAGTGTCACCTTGGTCTTGATATGAGGCCAAGGTTTTTTATGGATTTCTTTTTTCGGAAGTGTTTTTATCCTTTCACGGGAATTCTGGAATGATAAGACAGATTCGACATAATTCCGCCCGTACTTTATCTGTGTGACATCACTGTGCAGGCTCCGTGGTGATCATTTGATTTTCCTGCTTCATTGCCGCAAGTCCGGCATTATCAACGATATTATCGATTGGTGGTTGAAATGGGCAGCCTGCAAGAATACTCGTCAGATAACCTGAGGCTGACACGAGACGAATACATTGAAAAAAGGGAAAGGATGAATCAGGCATGCTGAGTAAAAAAACAATCATTTTTATCTCAATCTTAATACTTGTATTAGTTATGCTTGGAGCGATAGCTATCTGCAAACGAGCAGAAGACTTTATAGCGTATATAATACGGATTTTACCGTGACTATTTGCGCAATAATGGCGGATTTTATATTGATAGTCTAATTTCGCATTAATTAAGAAATGACGGATTACACGCAGGGGGATGATATGTTATAATCACTATTTGTAATACTGTATTATTTTCACAGAAAGGACGCCTTTTTAAGGCGAGTATGAAAGAATGAGCGAGATTCAGCTTAAGTACGGATGTAACCCCAATCAGAAGCCTTCAAGGATCTTTATGGAGGACGGAAGTGACCTCCCCGTTACCGTATTGAACGGTAAGCCCGGATATATCAACTTCCTCGATGCATTTAACGGATGGCAGCTTGTCAAGGAATTGAAGCAGGCAACCGGCCTTCCCGCAGCAACCTCCTTCAAGCACGTATCCCCCGCAGGTGCGGCTATCGGCCGTCCCCTTTCCGATACTCTCAGGAAGATCTACTGGGTCGATGAGAAGGCTGAGCTCAGCCCCCTTGCATGTGCGTACGCAAGAGCAAGAGGCGCGGACAGAATGAGCTCCTTCGGCGACTTCATCGCTCTTTCCGATATATGTGATGTCAGCACCGCGATGCTGATCAAGCCCGAGGTTTCCGACGGCATCATCGCTCCCGGCTATGAGCCCGAGGCACTTGAGATCCTCAAGGGCAAGAAGAGCGGCAATTACAACATCATTCAGATCGATGAGAATTATAAGCCCGCCGAGATCGAGAAGAAGCAGGTTTACGGCATCACCTTCGAGCAGGGCAGAAATGAGCTCAATGCCGATGAGGTCCTTCCCGGAAATATTGTTACAAAGAATAAGGATATCCCTGCGGATGTTCTTGCCGATATGAAGGTTTCACTCATCGTTCTTAAGTATACCCAGTCAAATTCCGTGTGTTATGTAAAGGACGGACAGGCTATCGGTATCGGCGCAGGCCAGCAGTCCAGGATCCACTGCACCAGGCTAGCCGGAAGCAAGGCTGACAACTGGTTCCTTCGCCAGAGCCCCCAGGTCCTCGGTCTCAAGTTCCTCGACACCATCAAGAGAGCTGACCGTGACAATGCTATCGACCTCTACATCGGCGATGAGTATGAGGATGTTCTTGCCGAGGGTATCTGGCAGACCATCTTCGCTGAGAAACCTCCTGTATTTACAAGAGAGGAAAAGAAGGCATGGCTTGCTAAAAATACAGATGTTATTTGTGGCTCCGATGCATTCTTCCCCTTCGCTGACAATGTCGAGAGAGCTCGTAAGAGCGGTGTAAAGTACATCGCACAGCCCGGCGGATCCAAGAGGGACGATGTGGTCATCGAGGCATGCGACAAGTACGATATGGTCATGTGCTTCACCGGAATCAGACTTTTCCATCATTAAATAACGTGCGACAGTTAATACTGATATGCATTAGCTGCCTGTCAAGATAAAATATCAGGAGTTATAAAATGGCAGAAACCGAAGAACGTTCCAAGCATTTTATAGAAAATGAGATTGACAACGACCTTGCCACGGGAAGGTTTGATCATGTTATGACCAGATTCCCTCCCGAACCCAACGGTTATCTCCATATAGGCCATGCCAAGAGCATAATCCTTAATTCGGGAATGGCTCAGGAGTACGGCGGCAAGTTTAACCTCAGATTTGATGATACCAATCCCACCAAGGAAAAGACCGAGTTCGTCGATTCCATTAAGGCGGATGTAATGTGGCTGGGTGCCGACTTTGAGGACAGGCTTTTCTTTGCATCCGATTATTTCGATCAGATGTATGAAGGTGCTGTCAAGCTCATCAAGAAGGGCAAGGCTTATGTTTCCGACCTGACCGCGGATGAAGTCAGGGAATACAGGGGAACCTTCGAGCAGCCCGGCAAGGACGATCCCGGAAGGAACAGATCCGTTGAGGAAAATCTCGCTCTCTTTGAGGAGATGAAGGAAGGCAAGTATGCCGACGGTGAGAAGACCCTCAGGGCCAGGATCGATATGGCATCTCCCAACATTAATATGAGAGATCCCGTCATCTACCGTGTAGCGCATATGACCCATCACAGAACGGGTGACAAGTGGTGCATCTATCCCATGTACGATTTCGCACATCCCATCGAGGATGCCGTCGAGGGGATCACCCACTCGCTCTGCACACTTGAATTCGAAGATCACAGACCTCTTTATGACTGGGTAGTAAAGGAACTCGAATATCCCAATCCTCCCAGACAGATCGAGTTTGCGAAGATGTATCTCACCAATGTCGTTACCGGCAAGAGATATATCAAGAAGCTCGTTGAAAACGGCACCGTGGACGGATGGGACGATCCGAGGCTTGTTTCCATCGCAGCGCTTAAGAGAAGGGGCTTTACTCCTTCTTCCATCAGAAAGTTCGTAGAGCTCTGCGGTATCTCCAAGTCGCAGGCATCCGCGGACTACGCCGCTCTTGAATATTGCATCAGAGAGGACCTTAAGCCTGTCGCTAAGCGTTACATGGCTGTTCTCGACCCCATAAAGCTCGTGATAGACAACTATCCCGAGGGACAGACCGAAATGGTAACCGCTTCCAACAATCCCGAGAACGAAGAACTCGGATCAAGGCAGGTTCCTTTTGAGAGAGAGCTTTACATCGAAAGAGACGACTTTATGGAAGAGCCTCCCAAGAAGTATTTCAGGCTTTTCCCCGGAAACGAAGTCAGACTCATGAACGCATACTATGTGACCGCCGTATCCTGTGAAAAGGATGCTGACGGCAAGGTGACAGTTGTGCACTGCACCTACGATCCCGCTACCAAGGGAGGCACCTCCGAGGACGGACGCAAAGTAAAGGGTACCATCCACTGGGTTCCCGCATCGAGTGCCATAACCGCACAGGTAAGACTTTACGAGAACCTTGTCGATGAGGAGAAGGGCGTATATGACGAGAACGGTAACGTCAACCTCAACCCCAATTCCCTTACCGTATGCGATAACTGCAAGCTTGAGCCCGCATTTGCAGGGGCACAGGCTTTCGACAGATTCCAGTTCGTAAGAAACGGCTTCTTCGTCGTCGATTGCAAGGATTCAACCGATGACAGGCTTGTCTTCAACCGTATAGTGGGACTCAAGAGTTCATTCACTCTTCCCGCATCCAACTGATCATATTAGTTTTTGGAGGATATTATGGCCGGTCTTTTATCAGGGCTTGAAAGCCTTGGTCTCGGAAAACTTGAGAATGTAGATATCTACGAAAAAGAAAAAAAGGACGAAAAGGCTGCGGCAGAAGCTAATGTCCATAAGGAGCCGGAGTTTGTCGAAACGGATTTCATTTACGACAAGAGCTTCAAATGCCCCGTATGCGACCAGCCTTTCAGTGCCAAGATAATGAAAACCGGAAAGGCCAAGCTTAAGAAGACTGACTTTGATCTTCGCCCCATTTATGAAGGCTTTGCAGCCGAGAAGTATGATGTCCTCCTTTGTCCCACCTGCGGATATGCTGCCCTCGGAAGATACTTCACAACACTTCTTCCTACTCAGGTCAAGATGATCAAGGAGCAGATCAGCAGCAATGTCGTACTTACAAAATACGATGATGAGACCTATTCCTTTGAGCAGGCTCTCGAGCGTTACAAGCTCGCACTTGCATGTGCGGTTGTAAAGAGGAGCAAGGCAAGCGAGAAAGCGTATGTGTGCCTCAGAATGGCATGGCTCCTCAGAAGCTACGGAGAATTCCTGGCGACTCAGGAGGGCGATAACAAGGCTATGATCGAGTCACTCAAGGCTCAGGAGAATGATTACGAGGAGAATGCTTACAAGGGATTTCTGGAAGCAAGAACCTCCGAGAGTTCACCGATTGCCGGAATGGATTCCACCACACTGGATTACCTGCTCGCACAGCTTTCATTTCACCTGAAGGATTACACTACCTGCAGCAGGATGGTATCCGGCATTCTTACTTCGCCCGCAGCAAATGCGAGGATCAAGGATAAGGTCAGAGATCTTAAGGAGCAGCTTTCTGCGGTAAAAGACCGGAATTAAAAGCTGCCACGTTCAAAAGTAAATAATGTGATCGATACTGCATATAATGAGGGGAGAGATTTATGGCAGAAGATTATATCGTCACGAAATCAGGCGGAATCATACCTACAGGACTGCCCGGAGGCTTTTTCATTTACGAGGCCGAAGGAGAGGAGAGCATTCTTTATGCCGAGCCGAATGTCATCAGACTTTACGGCTGTGATTCTTTTGAGGAATTTTACGAGCATGTCGGAGGATCATTCAAGGGAATGGTACATCCGGACGATGTTCACAAGGTCCAGAATCAGATAGTCGCACAGACTACGGCTTCCGACAAAAAACACGATTATGTAAGATACCGTATTTTACCCAAGAACGGAAAGGAGAAATATGTCGAGGATTTCGGACATCTCCTTCACTGGCGTAACGGTAAGAGTTTCTTCTATGTCTTTATCGTAGACGTAGATCAGAACGAATTTTTCAACAAAAACCGTAATTCCTTTGCCGAGGCCGAACTTCTCAGCGCTCACCAGGATACGGATCCCTTAACGGGACTTTTCAATATGTCATTCTTCTATCAGCAGGTTACGGCAGAACTCAGTTCTTTAGTACCCTGGAAGGGAGATCTGGCATTCATTCATTTCGATATTCCCAATTTCAAGCTATATAACGAAAGATACGGCTTCAATGCAGGAGACAACCTGCTCTGCGACTTTAGCAGGGCCATTGTCAGTGCGTTCAAGAGCAGTATTGTTTCGAGGTTTTCCGATGACCATTTCGTCGTCTTTTCCAAGGATTCCAGGGAAGATGTTCTTAAGCTGGTCGAGAAGGTCTACAAGACCATGCTCAGCTCGGATGACCCCACAGCGAGGGTCCGCATAAAGGCCGGAATATACTTCCCCGAAGACAGGCGTCCCGAGGTCGGTCTTTCCTGTGACCATGCAAGGCTTGCCTGCAACAGCATAAAGAGCAGGCACGATTACTATTATTACATTTATGACGAGGCGATCAGGGAGAAGCTCAGAAGGCAGCAGTACGTTGTGGACCATGTCGAGGAAGCTGTCGCAAAGGAATACATAAAGGTCTTCTATCAGCCTGTCATAAGGCTTGAAAGCGGCAAGATCTGCGGATATGAGGCGCTTGTACGCTGGATAGATCCCGTTATCGGTTTCCTTTCACCCGGAGATTTCATAGAGACACTCGAGCAGTTCCATCTCATCCATCTGGTTGACAGATTTGTGATCAGGAAGGTCTGCGAGGATATAAAGAACCTGAAGGAAGACGGAGAAGATGTTGTTCCCGTGTCGATCAATATCTCCAGGCTTGATTTCGAACTCTGCGATATATTCGGAATTCTTGAAGCTACGAGAAAGGAGTACGATATACCGCGAAGCATGCTGGATATTGAGATCACCGAGAGTGCTCTCAATGACAATGTAAAATACATCAGTCACGAATGCGATAAGATGCGTACCAAGGGATACAGTCTGTGGCTGGATGATTTCGGAAGCGGGTATTCATCCCTTAATACGATCGCGGAGTATGATTTTGATGTTCTTAAGCTGGATATGATATTCCTGCGTTCGTTTGATACCAATCCCAAGACGGGACAGCTCATGAGCTATATCATCAAGGGAGCGGCCGGACTGGGGCTGGAAACCCTGTGCGAGGGTGTTGAGACGGAGGAACAGTACAGGTTCCTGGCTGAGACGGGCTGTAACAGAGCCCAGGGTTATTATTTCGGAAAGCCGATGCCCATGGAAGAGACCAGGGCGTTTACAAGGGAAAAGGGTCTTGTCTGGGAAAAGTACTGATGGAATAAACAAGAAAAAGGGGATAGCCGGAAGGCTATCCCCTTTAATGTGCGTCTGATTTATTTATCTACTTCTTCGGAAGTTCCTTCTGCGTTGTCGCTGTCATCAAAGAACTCTTCAACGGTCTTTCCGGCTTCCTGAACGGCTTCCTTGGCTGTCTCTGAGAGAGGGGTGAAATCTGCTTCCTCTTCATTGTCATCCTCGAAATCCTCGAACAGGTCATCGAGATCGTCGGCTCCGGAGAACTTATCCTTTACTTTGGTATATGCCTCTTTGGCACTCTTGGATACCTTGCCTGCGGTGGTCTTGGCAGACTCGGTGAATTTCTTGGCTACCTCTGAAATATCGTCAAGAGAGGTATATGAACGTGAGGGAGCCTCCTGTGCATCATCATCTCCGTCGAGAATGATGGGCTCTTCCTTCTTCTGATAATAATAATATGCTGCCGCTGCGGCTACGGTGCCGATAACTGCAGTACCTAACAGGAATTTTCCGAATTTTTTACTCATGACAGACTCCTTTCAGAAGTACGAATTCGCTTTTAGGGCGTAAAACCATTTTAATATAAATCTTCCCATTGTAAAAGGGAAAAATCATTAAGTTTTCATTCAATTCCAACCCGCCGGAGCAGGCATTCGGAAAATGATACGGTGATATGAAGTGATAAGATACAGAAATCCGATCGGGGATAATTCCAAAATACCTGCCAGGAATTCGCCGATGAAAATTGACTATTTCGGGCAGGTGGAAGCAGGTGGATGGACATGAAACATTTAGTAAAATAACATATATTACTATTCTACGTTTAGTAAACGGATTGCTACTTAACGAAATGATGCTGTGATCAGCCGGATGGAGGGCGGAAGATACCGGGGTAAGTGAACAGTTCGATCCGGGCCGGCTTTATCAGGTGTGACCGGTGGCAATTTCAGCTCAAAAAAAGAGGAGGGAGGAAGAAATGCCCGGAAAGATTTTCCGGAGGCGTTTTTTGGCCCGAAAAATGACATAAAGATTTTATATTGAGTGTTGTGTATACAAAAATTTTGTGACGACACTCGTGTTAGTTTTTATGATGTCAATTCTTGTGGATAACTTTACCTTGAAATTATAAGCAAAACTCCTATTTTTCCACAGACGTCTGTGTCATAAAGTGGAAATGTGACAAAAGATTTAGCGGGTAAACTTTCAAGATAATAGACGGTTGCAAATAAAATGCGAATACTTTATACGATATTATGTCTGCTGACAGGAATGTCAAAATGCTTGCTTATGTTAACCAAACTCCACATCCTCCCGTTCCGGAGTTAAAATCCGTACACAAAAAGTCCCCCGCAGGACAGAATCCATCTGCGGGGGACTTAACAATTAAGGTATTAAGTTTATGACTTAAAGAACACTCCGAGGAAGTTTCTTCCGATGCTCGACCCGATGTTTCCGCCGAGGGTCTTACCGAACTTTCCGCCGATCGCTCCACCCACCGTTTTACCGACTTCACGGCCTACGGTTCCGGCTCCGGTCTTGGCTACGCTCTGTGCAGCCTTGGCTGTCTTATAGCTCATGGAGTTCTTGTCGGGCTTGGCGGGTTTTGCACCCTGGGCGGGAGCAGCTTCCGCCGGTACTCCTGCGGGAACCTCGCCTTCTACAAGGGTCTGATTCCTCTGAAGGAACTCATAAGCCGAATCCCTGTCGAAATAATCGCTGTATCTGTTAAATAATCCGCTTCCCCTGATCACGCTGTCTCTGGTGTTGTCATCAATGGATCCCATAAGCGAGCAGGGAGGAAGGATCTTGGTGTTTTCAACCATTGTGGGAACACCCTTTTCATCGAGGACGGATACAAGTGCTTCTCCGGTTCCCAGGGAGAGGAGAGTTTCGTAGGTATCGAATTCGGGATTGACCACGAAGCTCATGGCAGCTGCCTTGGCTCTCTTTTGCTCTGCGGGAGTGTATGCGTGAAGAGCGTGCTCAATTTTATTACCGAGCTGTGCCAGGATCTCATCGGGAATGTCCCCGGGGTTCTGCGTTACGAAGAAGATTCCCACACCTTTGGATCTTATGAGCTTGATCACCTGCTCGATCCTGTTCATCAGGGTCTTGGGTGCGTTATCAAACAGCATGTGTGCTTCATCGAAAAAGAAGACCATCTTGGGCTTGTCGAGGTCGCCAACCTCGGGAAGTGACTCGAAGAGCTCGCTCATCATCCAGAGAAGGAATGTTGCGTACATATCGGGATGATTGATGAGCTTCTGGCAATCCAGTACCTGAATGGTTCCCTTATCGGAATCCCTGCGGAGCCAGTCGTTGATATCAAGTGCCGGCTCGCCGAAGAAATACTCGGCTCCTTCGCTCTCTAAGGTCACAAGTGATCTTATAATCGCGTTTACGCTCTGTCTTGCGATGGTTCCGTATTCGGAAGCGTATTCCTTGGCATGGTCCGCTACGTAATTGAGCATGGACTTAAGATCCTTGGTATCGATCAGCAGCATGTTGTTGTCATCGGCGATCTTGAAGATCATGGCAAGAACATGGGACTGGGTATCGTTGAGGCCGAGGATCCTTGCGAGAAGAAGAGGACCCATCTCGGAAATGGTCGTTCTTAAGGGCATTCCCTTATCGGCATATACATCCCAGAAATTGGTGGGATATGAATCGAAAGCAAATCCCTCATCCTTCAATCCGAATCTCTCGATCCTGGCCTGCATATCCTCGGAATCCTTACCGGGCCGGCAAAAGCCCGCCAGATCACCCTTGACATCGGCTAAGAATACGGGAACTCCCATATCGGAAAAGCTTTCGGCAAGGACCTTCAGGGTGATGGTCTTACCCGTTCCGGTAGCTCCGCAGATCATACCGTGGCGGTTGGCCATCTTGGGATAGATGCAGATCTTCTTGTCTCCGCTCTTTCCCAGAAAAATAGTTCCGGACTGCTTATCGTACATTTCCTGTCCTCCTCATATTTAATAATATGCGTTATAAAAATAGGATCCATGCCGGTTTCGCGGCATATCCACTATAAATAACTTACGCAATCGAATTGCCGGTATAGAGGGTGTAGTACCTTCCCTTAAGGTCAATGAGCTGGTCGTGGGTTCCCCTCTCGATGATCCTTCCCTGCTCCATTACCATTATACAGTCGGCGTTCCGGACTGTCGAAAGCCTGTGTGCGATGACGAAGGAGGTTCTTCCCTTCATCAGTTTATCCATGCCTTCCTGGACAATCCTTTCCGTTCTGGTATCTATTGAGCTGGTTGCTTCGTCGAGTATCAGGACGGGAGGATCGGCGATAGCTGCTCTTGCAATGGCAAGAAGCTGTCTCTGACCCTGGGAAAGGCTTGCGCCGTTACCGGTGAGCATGGTGTTGTAACCGTCAGGGAGCTTGGAGATGAATTCGTCCGCATTGGCCAGTTTTGCGGCAGCGACGACTTCCTCGTCCGTGGCGTTCAGTTTTCCATAACGTATGTTATCGGCAATCGTACCCGTGAAAAGATTGGTTTCCTGAAGTACTATTCCAAGCGACCTTCTCAGATCCGCCTTGACGATCTTGTTGACATTGATGCCGTCGTATCTGATCTTGCCGTCCTGGATGTCGTAGAAGCGGTTGATCAGGTTGGTGATGGTGGTCTTACCTGCACCGGTGGATCCTACGAAGGCGATCTTCTGACCGGGCTTGGCCTCCAGCTTAATGTCGTGAAGCACCATCTTTTCATCGGTGTATCCGAAATCCACGCCGTCGAAGACCACATTTCCTTCAAGCGGCTTGTAGTCCGTAGTTCCTTCCGCCTTGTGGAAATGCTTCCAGGCCCACATTCCGGTGTGCTCGGAGGTTTCCTCCAGCTTTCCTCCGAAGGTTTTCTTCGCATTTACAAGTGTAACATATCCTTCGTCGGTCTCGGGCTTCTCATCCATAAGTGCGAATATTCTCTCTGCGCCGGCCATTGCCATGACGATGGAATTGAACTGCTGTGCCACCTGCGCGATGGGCATGTTGAAGCTTCTGTTAAGGCTGAGGAATGAAGCGACCGCTCCGACCGTAAGAGGGGTCTTTATAGCTAAAATACCACCTGTTATTGCACAGAGCACATAGCTAAGGTTTCCTAGCTGGGCGCTTATGGGACCCAGGGCGTTGGCATATGTATTGGCCTTGGAGGAAGCATCAAAGAGCTCTTCATTAAGCTCCTTAAACTGCTGCATACCCACCTCTTCATGGCAGAATACCTTGACCACCTTCTGACCTGTGATCATTTCCTCTATGAAACCGTTGACGGTACCGAGCTGTTTCTGCTGGCGTGCAAAATGCTTTCCGCTGTTTTTGGCCGCAAATCCGGTGCAGAACATCATGACTCCAACCATAACAATTGTTACCAATGTCATGACCGGGCTGAGTACGATCATGGAGATCAGCACGGATATGATGGTGATCACCGAGTTGATGCACTGGGGTATGCTCTGGGATATCATCTGTCTCATGGTATCTATATCGTTTGTATAGACGGACATGATATCTCCGTTTGTATGTGTATCGAAGTACCTGATGGGCAGCTTTTCCATTTTTTCGAAAAGCTCGTTCCTTAAGGTCTGCATCGTTCCCTGCGTGATCGTGATCAGGAGCTTCTGCTGGGTAAAGTTGGCAACTATTCCCAGAGCATAGAAGCAGGCTACCCTGGTTATGGCCCTTGCAAGGGGACCGTAATCCGGCAGAGTATTGGGATTAAGCAGATAGGGTGTGATGTACTTGTCTATCAGCTCCTTCATGAAAAGAGTTCCCTGAAGGCTGCTGGCGACGGTTATGATTATGCATACAAAAACAACGGCGTAGTGTATGTAATAGGTTTTAAGTACATACCCCATTATCCTTTTGAACATCTTACCGGGATCCTTGGCTTTGGGCCCCGGCCTTCCGAGTGAATTTCTTCCGGGTCCTGGCATTTAATCCACCTCCGTTTCATCGAAGTCTCCGGACCCGCCTGTCTGGGATTCGTATACTTCACGATAGATCTCGTTTCTTTCAAGTAATTCTTCATGGGTTCCGATATCGGAGATCCGTCCGTTATCCAGGACGATGATCCTGTCCGCATCGGAGATACTCGAGATCCTCTGGGCGATGATGAACTTGGTCACGCCGGGGATCTCATTTCTGAAGGCGCTCCGTATCCTGGCATCGGTTGCCGTATCCACTGCGCTGGTGGAATCGTCGAGTATGAGGATCTTGGGATCCTTAAGAAGCGCTCTGGCTATGCACAGTCTTTGCTTCTGACCGCCGGAAACATTGCTTCCGCCGTGCTCTATATAGGTATTGTATCCGTCCGGCATATTCGAAACAAATTCATCGGCGCAGGCCATAACGCAGGCCTTTCTGCATTCTTCCTCGGTCGCATCAGGCTTGCCCCAGCGAAGGTTCTCAAGGACCGTTCCGGAAAAGAGCTGGTTTTTCTGGAGCACCACGGAAACGGAATTTCTGAGGGTTTCCAGGTCGTATTCGCGAACATCGATGCCGCCGACACTCACGCTTCCTTCCGTTACGTCATAGAGTCTGCTGATAAGGCTGACCAGGGTTGTTTTCGACGATCCCGTGGCACCCATGATGCCTATGGTCTCGCCGGATTTTATTTCGATATTGATATTTTCCAGTACTTCTTTTCCGCCCTGATCGTGATTATATGCAAAGGAAACATTCTCGAACCGTACGGATCCGTCCTTTACCTCATAAACGGGTTTATCCGGATTCTTAAGATCGGGCTCTTCGCTGAGAACTTCCGCGATACGCTCGCCGCTGGCTGTACTCATGCTTATCATTACGAAGACCATCGAGAGCATCATCAGGCTCATGAGGATGTTCATACAATAGGTAAGAAGGCTCATGAGCTCTCCGGTGGTCAGATCGCCGACGCTGATCATCCTTGCACCTATCCAGCTGATGGTAAGGATACATGTGTAGACGGTCGCGGACATGATCGGGAAGCTTATGACGACCCTGCTCTCTGCCTTGCAGAAGATCTTGTAAATGGCTTCCGAAGCTTTCCTGAAGCGGTTTATCTGCTCGTCTTCGCGGACATATGCCTTGACAACCCTGATCGCATTTACGTTCTCCTGAACCGATTCGTTGAGGGCATCGTACTTGGGGAATGCCTGCCTGAACGTCTTGTTGGCTCCCGACACTATGATGGTAGCCACTATTGCGAGGAAGATGACAGCGATCAGATATACCCTTGCGATACGGGCATTGATGTAAAAGGCCATGCACATGGCAACGATCAGGGACGCAGGTGCCCTCATCGCCATTCTCAGTATCATGTGATATGCGTTCTGGATGTTGGTGACATCGGTGGTGAGCCTGGTTACCAGACTGGAAGTTGAGAATCTGTCAATATTGGAGAAAGAGAAGGTCTGTATCTTGTCATACATGGCCTTCCTTAAGTTCTTGGCAAGTCCCGTGGAGGCTATGGCGCCGAATTTTCCGCCCATCAGTCCTCCGATGAATCCGATCACCGCTGCAATGACCATATAGAGTCCGACCTTTACTATATGGTTCATGTTGCCGGCATACACGCCGTCATCGATAATGGAAGCCATAAGGTAGGGAACGATCATTTCCATGGCAACTTCCAATATCATAAAGACGGGCGTGATAATGGAATGCCATTTGTATTCCCTGACTTCCGAAAGAATTTTCTTAACCATTTCAGTGTTCCTTTATCTGTAATCCTAACTCTTTAATTATAGAATATGAGATTTTCAAGTCAATAAATCAATCGGGTATATTTCGACAAATTATATCTGATACAACATAAAAAGTCAAAAACAATTGTTTCCCGAGCGATCCGAAAGGTACGGTGATGACGGATTTATGGTAGAATAAAACATATGGAAAGCCGCACTTTCAGTGAGGCATCAAAGCAGCTTTTGGGGAGGGAAATATGACGTATTCCGATACGGCCGGTCTGTGGAAAGAAAATCTGGAAAAGGAAGACCCGCTTTATGCCGAGCTTCTTTCGGTTAAGGATGATAATGATCTTGAGGACAGGTTCTATAAGGATCTTTCTTTCGGAACCGCGGGCCTTCGCGGCAAAGTGGGCGTCGGAACAAACCGCATGAACCGCTTTACCGTCGGACGTGCGGCACAGGGCATTGCGGATTATATAGTTCGGAAAGGAGAGGATGCCTGCAAAAAGGGTGTTGTGATCGCACACGACCCCAGGCATTTCAGCGCCGAGTTTTCGAAGATGACCGCCCTGATCCTTGCCGAGAACGGCATAAGGGCTTATACGTTTCCTTCACTTCGCCCAACTCCCGAGCTTGCTTTTATGATAAGGCATCTCGGCTGCGTATCGGGCATCAACATCACCGCATCGCACAACCCCAGGGAATATAACGGCTTCAAGGCTTACTGGGAGGACGGCTGTCAGGTCAGCTCCTCCGTTGCCGACGGAATGACAGAGTGCATCGAGGCCGTGGATTATTTTACCGGAATAAAAGGAATGAGGATGCTTGACGGCTCACTCGATGAAGCATATGAGAAGGCTGTATCCGAGGATCTGATAATCGTCCTTTCCGAGGAATATGACCGTAAATATCTCGACAGGATCGAAAGCCTTGCAATACATAAGGGAAAGGAACTCGACCTGTCCATTCCGATTGTCTATACCCCCCTCAACGGTGCGGGAAGCATTCCTTTCATGACCGTAATGAAGGACAGGGGATTTACGAATGTTTCCATCGTCGAAGAGCAGCGTGATCCCGACCCGGATTTTACCACCGTAGGATATCCCAATCCCGAAGATCCAAAGGCATTCAGGATGTCCGAGGAGCTCGGAAAGAAAAACGGTGCAGAGCTTTTGATGGCGACCGATCCCGATGCGGACAGATTTGCGATCGAGCTTTTAATGGATAACGGAGAGTACCTGCCCCTTAACGGAAACCAGACAGGATACATCCTCGTCGGTTATATTCTCGACGGAATGAAGGATGCGGGCACGCTTCCGGAAAACGGAGCAATGGTCAAGTCGATAGTCACATCGACCATGTCCTCCGTCATGGCTGAAAGCTACGGCGTGAAGATGTATGAGTCTCTCACGGGCTTTAAGAATATCTGCGGACTGATACCCTTCCTTGAGAAGAACTATGAGAGATACCTTTTCGGATATGAGGAATCGGTAGGATATGCCGCATGCTCCGATATCCGCGACAAGGACGGAATAAGTGCGGGAATGCTCGTTGCCGAAGCTGCCGCATATTATAAGAAAAAAGAGGGCAAGACCCTTTATCAGGTTCTTATGGGGCTTTACGAAAAGTACGGATTTTATGCCGAGGATGAACCTAATCTGGTGCTTGAAGGCATCGAAGGCTCAAAGAGGATCGGAAGGATGATGGAGCATGTAAGAAGCTGCCCGCCTTCGGAGATCGCAGGCAGGAAGGTCGTAAAACTCATGGATTATAAGGACGGCGGAGAAGATATAAGACACCCGGAGAATAAGATCCCGGGAACCAATGCGCTCAGATTCTTCCTGGAAGGAGCCGATACCTGGTTTGCAATAAGACCCTCCGGAACAGAGCCCAAGATAAAATTCTATTTCTATACAAGACAGGACTCCAGGGAAGAAGCACTTAATGCAAATGCCGAGATCAAAACCGCGGTACTTGCAATGATCGAGGCTGTGAAGTAAGGATGAGTGAGATCGATGACATCGATTCGGATCCGGATGAATAAAATGAGACACGGGGATGATCCCCGTGTCTTTTCTTTAGTGACGGCGTCTGTCGATGCCGTGCTCTTTGTAATATTTTTCTTTCTCAGCGTACATGTCCGCATCTGCGGCACGCTCCAGTTCATCCACGGAGGCGCCGGGATTCTTTTTGGCGGTGGCATATCCGATGGACATTGTGATCTCGTCCGTGTGCATTCCGCGCCATCCCGAAGCTTTTTCCTTGATGGTCTCGCGAAGAGCCTCGGGATCGTCCGTATGGATGATGGCCATGAACTCGTCGCCGCCGGTCCTGTATGCTTTACCCTTGTTGGCCACGGAAAGTGCAATGCAGTCCGCTGCACCCTTGATGAGCTCATCGCCTGCGGCATGTCCCTTCGTATCGTTCACCTTCTTGAGTCCGTTGACATCAATGGAAAAGAGAACGAAATTCTCCGCAAGATCTCCTTTTCTGAATTCCTTCAGATCCTCGTCATAGCATCTTCTGTTAAACAGTCTCGTCATCTCATCGGTCATTGATATCCTGATGAGATGCTCCTCCCTCTTTTTCTCCTCATCGACATTTCGTGCGGTAAAGATAACAACGTTTGGAATGCCGTCCAGCGTCTGGTCGACGGTAATGTACTGTGCTCTGAACCAGCCGGTGACAACATCGATGAAGTCCGCACTGATGAGCTTTTTCTGTGAAAGTCTCGATCTTACGGTCTTGATATTCGTAAAGTCTGTGAAGGCCTCCGTCTGGTCGGGCATGACCTGGTTCTTGATCGTCTGGTACATGAGCGTGTGGGTCTGCGCACTCAGATCGATGCCGTGCTTTTTCTGTTCCGGATCTCTGAGGGAGGTCTCGGTATTGTTGACGAAATCGATAAGGTTCACGTGGTCGTAGATCTCCGCCATGGAATCGAGTATCTCCATCTTTTCCTGCATGGACTTTTCCTGTTCGAGGATCTTCTTATGCTGATCGAACATGCTCTTAAAATAGCTCAGGGTCAGCTTTCCGATGATGTAGCCGGAAGAGAACATGATGATGGATTCGATGGTAAAGCCGCTTATCGTATCCGCAAAATACGCTATGGGGCTTTCATACTCCGGCCTGAGCGCCGCTTCATAGGGAGCCCTCGCCCAGGTTGCCGCGCACATCAGGATGAAGTTGAGCGCGAATGCGTAATAGTACAGGTATTTATCGCAGAAAAGAAGACTCAGAAGAGGCACAAGAAACCATGTAAGATATATGCTCACATGGGAATATGTCATATAAGCAAGAAGCAGTGCCAGGGATGTGAGCGCAAATACGCAGGTGAATGTTTTGCTGGGGAATTTCTTATAGAGTACCAGATGAACCATAGACATAAGAATCATCACCACTGAGATGCATATGCAGGTGGTGTATGTAATGTCGAGGAAAATTCCGCCGTAGACTCCGAGCGCAATCGCCGGTCCGGTCAGCGCGAAGAACCACAGAACCTTATTAAGATAACCGTTAACTTTAACACGGTTTTCCCGTAAGAAAGAACTGTACTCGGTCATGTTGATGTCCATTTTTCTTTCCCCCTCAAAATGAAACTTCAACCCTATCCTATCACAAATTTCCGAAAACGGGTCATTTCGTAATTGCGGATCTGTTGCTTCCATGCCGCTCACAGATTTCCCATAAGGAAATCCTTGAGTATTCCTATGCTCTCCCGGAGCATGTTGTTGGGAAGGTAGAGCCTGACTGAACTTGCGGGTATGCCGTATGTATCGGTATAGCCGCATTTTTTTGCAATAGCAAGTGCCCTGAACATGTGGAACTCACTCGATACTATTCCGACCGATGAATCCTGAAGGCCGTCCACCAGAGCCATACTGAACTGCAGGTTCTCCGAGGTGTTGGTTGACTTGTCCTCTTCGATTATCCTGCTTTCATCAATGCCTTTATCTACCAGGTATTCCTTCATGACCGAAGCTTCTGTAGCAGGTTCGTTGGAGCCCTGTCCGCCGGAAACGATGATAACCGTATCCGGATTGTTTACGGCGTATTCATAAGCCCTGTTCAGCCTGAGTCTTGTAACTACTGCGGGACCGGAGGGTTTGACCTGTGAACCGAGGACTATGATGTAGTCGAGGTTTTCTTTTCCATGATCCATAAATCCGCTCACTACCATTCCCTGTGTCAAAAGTACAAATATGATCCCAAGGGATACGCAGGCTGCAAGCAGCGCATTTACCGCCTTCGGAAGCTTTGCGAATATATTTTTATGTATGAAAAGAGAAAGCAGAAGGAAACAGATGCCTCCCGCATACCATACGCAGAAGAATTTCGATCCCGAGTTTACCAGCATGACGGTTATTCCGTAGAGGATGCAGAGGACTCCCGCCAAAAGGCAAATAAGGGGCAGGATGACAGGTTTTCTTCCCGCGGAAGCGTCCTTCCCGGTGCCCTTCAGCTTCAGGACAATGAGCAGGTAAACAAGGGATATCAGTGAGCTGATGCCCCAGGACATCGGATAGGAAGTCATGAGGACGGGCATGGTGCGGTATACCCTGAATGCGGTGAAGATCCAGAGGATCCTTATTCCGCACACGCCGAATACGCTTATGATCATGGGGCCTGTGGCATTTCCCATTCCCCTCAGCACGGCATGGGTGACTTCTATCAGTATGAAAGTGAAGTAGAAGACCACAAAGAATCTGAGCATGTATGTGGCGATATCAAGCACCACGGGGTCCTTGGTAAAGAAGGTCAGTACGAATGGGCCGACTGTAAGCAGGCCTGTAACTATGGCAGTGGTCAGGACAGTGTGATAGAGTGCGCCGCAGACACTGCTCTTTTTGACCCTCTCCATGCTTCCCTTGCCGTAATTCTGGGCGACAAAGGTTGAGATGGTGATGCCCATGGAGCTGCTCACCATCCAGAAGATCTGATCCGCTTTGCCCGTTGCGACCCATGCGGCCACAGTGTCAGTTCCGAAGCCGTTGACCGCGATCTGGATTATCAGATTGGATGCGGTATATGTAAGGGAATGGATCGTGGAGGGGATGCCGATGAGCAGTATCCTCTTAAGATAGAAGGAATGAATCCTGATACGGTGCGGATAAAGCCTGTAGCAGTCACTTGCCCTGACGAGCACGATGATGGTAAGGACCGCACTTATTGCCTGGGAAAGGATAGTTGCCAGGGCAACACCGAACACGCCCAGTCCGAGCCCGAGTACCAGTACAAGGTCCAGGATGATATTGGCTATGGAAGAGATTATCAGGAATAAAAGAGGACGCTTTGAATCTCCGATAGCCCTGAGGATACCGGCGCCCATATTGTAGACAAGGTTCGGGAGCATTCCCGCCATGTAGACCCTGAGATATATCGTCGAACCCTCAAGCGATTCCGGGGTGGTGTTCATCGCCTCCAGCATCAGTCTTGTTGTGGGTATGCCGATCGCCGTTATCAGGATGCCGAGTATCACGGCGAAGGCCATTCCGGTGTGAACGGCTTTGGATACTTCGTCCTTTTTGCCCGCTCCGTAGTACTGGCCCACGATGACGGTGGCACCGGAAGAAAGGGAGGTGAGTCCTCCCACGAATACGTTGACCAATATCGCGGCCGAACCTCCGACCGCAGCCAGGGCTTCTTTTCCGACGAACTGACCCACGATGACGGAGTCGGCGGTGTTATACAGAAGCTGGAAAAAGGTACCGAACATAAGGGGCAGGAAGAAGAATATCATTTCCTTCCCGATCTTTCCCTCCGTTATGGGGTTTATCGCCGTATTTTCTTTTTTGTCAGCAATTTCAGTCATAGAAATCATCTTATTACTTTAATCCCGCAATGTCGATATCTGAAAACTTTTTATACTTTAAGTTTAATTTAAGGTTCGCCCCATATACTGACCTTACGAAAGGACGGCGGGATATGGATTATCAGAATGTTTTCAAAAGATACGAACTCAAGTACCTCCTGGATGAAAGGCAGAGACAGGATCTCCTGGACAGGATGGACGGCAGGATGAAGATCGACGGCTTCGGTCACACTGTCATAAGGAACATCTACTATGACACCGACAGCTACAGGCTCATAAGAAATTCCCTGGATAAACCTGTTTACAAGGAAAAGCTCAGGGTAAGGAGCTACAGACAGGTTACGGCGGATGATGATGTCTTCGTCGAGATCAAGAAAAAGTACGAATCCGTTGTGTACAAAAGAAGGATAGCCCTTCCGGAAAAAGAAGCCGTGATGTGGCTTGCCGGAGGTAAGATCCCGGGTGATTCCCAGATAGAAAAAGAGATCGGATATTTCAGGGATTTCTATGGAGGATTAAAGCCCAAGGTCTTTCTGTCATATGAAAGGGAGGCGTTTTATCCGCTTGACGGGTCTGATACGAGGATAACTTTGGATTCGAATGTTCTTGCCAGAAGAAGCGGCCTTTCGTTAAGGGATGGCATATACGGGGTGCCGGTGATCGGGAGCGGAACAAGCATTCTTGAAGTCAAGGTCAGCGCGTCTATCCCTGCTTGGCTGATCACTTTCCTGAGAGAAGAAGGAATACAAAAAGCTTCTGTTTCCAAATACGGAAGATATTACGAGGAATATATCGCCGAAAAAGAAACGGATACGAAAGAGAGGTTGAAATATGCTTAACACTTTAATGGAAACGGTTGTCGGAAATACGGATATATCCGTTACGGGATTTTTGATCCCCATATTATCTGCACTCGTCATGGGGCTGATACTGTCGAAGTTTGCTCCGGATGAGGGATCCAGCAGAGGCTTTAAGGTCACTCTGGCACTTCTTCCCGCTGTTGTGTGTGTCGTCATCATGGCGGTAAACGGCAACATAGGTGCGGGAGTTGCGGTGGCCGGTGCATTCGGTCTTGTAAGGTTCAGGTCTGCACAGGGAAGTGCCGGGGAGATAGGGAATCTTTTCCTGGCAATGGCACTGGGGCTGTTAGCCGGAATGGGTTATGTATTCTACGCGGTGATCTTTGAGCTGATCATGATAGCGGTTATGAGTCTGTATAAGGCTGCGGGTCTGGGAGAGGATAAAAGCTCGGAGCTTGTAAGGAGCCTCAGGATAACCATTCCCGAGGATCTGAATTATACTGAAGTCTTTGATGAGATATTTGAAGAATATACAACGGAACATAAGCTTATCTCCGCAAAGACATCGGGCATGGGCTCTGTGTTCAAGCTTGACTACACACTGACGCTCTGCTCAGCGGATATCGAAAAGAAATTCATTGATGACTTAAGATGCCGTAACGGAAATCTTGAGATTGCCATGTCCGCATTAAAGCACCGGGTACCGGCGGAACTGTGACGAAAGGAGGACAGAGTAAATGAAAAGGAAAAATAACATAAGCATATGGAGTACAGGTATTGTATGTGCACTTATGATCGCAGGATGCGGATATCACGCTTCATCCGGAACAGGATACTCCGGCAGTGCGACTGAAAAGACAGCCGAGGAGGCAACACAGTTAAGTGAAAGTGACGCCGGTAACGAAAGCGGAAACGGTATTAAGGAATATGATGAGATGATAGAACTGAGTTATGACAGCGGTATCGTTACTCTTACCGAAGGCGGAACTTATTACATTACCGGCTCTTCCGATGACTGCACTTTAGCGGTAAGAGCCGGAGAGGGCGAAAGTGTTACCCTGATACTGGATGATGTAAGTATAACCAATTCATCCTCCGCTGCGATATATGCGGAATCCGCAGGTGAAGTGAATATCGTCCTAAAGGGAGAATCCGAGCTTGTTAATGAAGACGGTTTTGTGAATGACGGGTCGGAAGATGAAGATATCGATGCGGTAATATATTCTGAGACCGGTATGACGATAAGCGGAGACGGGAGCCTTGAGATCGTTTCCGGAGAAGGTAAGGGTATAGGAACAGATGACAGTATTGTCATATCAGGAGGAGATCTTACGATCGAAGCTTCCGATGACGGCATCAATGCAGGCGGAGATTTCCTTATGACCGGAGGAAAACTGAGGGTTGCAGCCGGAGATGACGGCATACATGCGGATGTGAATCTGAAGATAAGCGGCGGAGAGATCAATATAGATGCTGCCGAAGGTCTTGAAGCCACATGTGTCGTGATAGATGACGGTGTGATCGTGATAAATGCAAGCGATGACGGCATCAATGCCGCACAGAAATCGGAAGACGCCGATGTGAAGGTTGAGATAAACGGAGGAGATATCACCATAGTGATGGGTGAAGGTGATACGGACGGAATAGATTCGAACGGAGATCTTATAATCAACGGCGGAAGGATAGATATAACAGGGCAGTCCTGTTGTGACTATGACGGCAGTGCCGAACTTAACGGCGGAACGCTTATCATTAACGGTGTGGAGACGGATACCATAACCAATCAGTTCATGGGAGGCGGTCCGGATCAGAGCGGGGGTATGGCACCGGGGTTATCCGCTCCGGAAGGTCCCGGTCTGAACGGTGGTTTCGGCGAAGGCCATCTACCTGGAGAGGGTGGCCGCACGGATGAAGGTTTCTGGCAGGGAGATGGCGGCTGGCCGGGAGAAGGTTTCGGGCCGGATGGGGATTTTCAGCCGGAAATGTGAGATAATAAAACAGGCGGGGCAGCTGCTTACGCCCTAGCGGATTATTGAAAGAGAGATCTCCCGATGAGGATACTTCTTGCCGAAGATGAAAGATCAATGTCCAGGGCATTGGTCGCCATACTTACCAAAAACAATTATTCCGTGGACGCAGTCTATGACGGGCAGGATGCTGCCGATTATCTGATCACAGGTGATTACGATGCTGCGATCCTTGATGTCATGATGCCTAAAACTGACGGTTTTGAAGTGCTCAGGCAGATAAGGGCCAAAGGAATACGGGTACCTGTCATGATGCTCACCGCCAAGTCAGATGTGAATGACAAGGTGGAGGGACTGGACCTTGGTGCCAACGATTATCTGACCAAGCCCTTTGACGGAAGGGAACTCCTTGCCAGACTCAGAGCCATGACCAGGACGGACTCTTCTTCGGAAGGAAATATCCTGAGATTCGGCAACGTGTCTCTGGACAGGGCAGGTTTTGAACTATCATCGGCATCTGGAAGCGTGAGATTATCATCCAAGGAATTTCAGATAATGGAGTATCTTATGTCCAATCCCGGAATGCTCATAACCACAGAGAGATTGTTCGATAAGATCTGGGGACTTGATTTTGAAGGAGATCCGGGGATCGTCTGGACAAACCTGTCCTATCTGAGGAAGAAGCTTGTGGGGATCGGTGCAAACGTAAGGATCAAGGCTGTTCGAAATGCGGGTTACAGACTTGTCACGGAGGAAGAGAGCGATAAGTGATGATCAAAAAACTTCGGATTAAATTTGTCATGACGGCTTTCTTGTCGGTGCTGGCTGTTCTTGTCATTCTTGTGGGCGGCATCAATATAAGCAACTATATCCATGTTGTGAATGAATCCGATAAGGTCCTCAGGATTCTTTCCGATAACGGAGGAAGATTTCCGGAAAGAGAACCGGAGGGAAGCGGAAGGACGGGCGAAGAACCTCCTCCCGGAGCAGGACACGGTGCAAGGATCGACTCTCCCGAACTTGCCTTTGAGACCAGATTCTTTTCTGTTACGTATTCTGCCGAAGGTGATGTCGTTAAAACCGATACCGACAAGGTTTATTCCGTATCCGGAGAATCTGCGGTCAGTATGGCGGATGAAGCGATGATGTCCGGGAAGGAATCAGGCTTTGTGTATGATTACAGGTACCTGGTTTCCGAAACACCGGACGGCGGAAGGATAGTGATCTTCAGTGACAGAGGAGCATCACTTGCCAATTTCAGAAGCTTCAGAAATGCCAGCGCAGTAATATCCCTGCTGGGACTTCTCATCATCGGAAGTATCATATATCTTATCTCCGGAAGGGCTGTAAGACCCATAGAGGAGGCCGGTGAAAAGCAGAAGAGATTCATATCGGATGCCGGTCATGAGATCAAGACTCCGCTGGCCATCATAAGGGCAGACGCGGATGTGCTGATGATGGAGACGGGGCAGGATAATGAATGGGTCTCGGATATCATAAGGCAGACGGACAGACTCTCCGAACTTACAAATGATCTTATCTCTCTGTCCAAAATGGAGGAGGGAGGATCGTCACTTGTTACGGAGGAAACGGATCTTTCGGCCATGGCCGAGGATGCTGCGGATTCCGTCAAGTCCCTTACCATTATGCAAAAGAAAGAATTCACCTCGGACATAGAGAGCGGAGTACACATAAAATGCGACAAAAAGGCTGTCTATGAACTGATGAGCATTCTGCTTGACAATGCCGTAAAGTATTGTCCGGGTGGAGGCAGTATTTCTTTTTCACTGTCATCAAAGGGCAAAAAGGCGGTGATCTCCGTCGAAAACGATACCGACGGCAGTATCGGAGACGAGGCGGTAAAGCATCTGTTCGACAGATTCTACAGGACGGATGCTTCGAGGAATTCCGGAGCCGGAGGGTTCGGAATCGGTCTTTCGGTTGCCCTTGCCGTAACCGAGGCACATAAGGGACGGATAAGTGCGGAAATCCCCCGGGAAGGAAGGATCAGGTTCACGGCAATTCTTTGAAAACAGGATGATCCGTATAAGCAGAGGTGCCCGGCGGTATTGTAATAAAGCCCGCCGGGTGCTATTATTTTGAATAGTGCGTTTATAGATTAAATGCGTATTTTCCATATTATTTAGACAAGGAGACATATCATGAGTAAGAATTTCGCTGATCTGCTTGCAAAGGTCAAGGAACTTAACAAGCAAAAACTGGCAGTTGCCGTTGCACAGGACAAGCCCGTGCTTGAAGCTGTAAGAGAGGCACACAGAATGGGCATTATCGACGCCATTCTCGTTGGTGACGAGGATCAGATCCGTTCGATAGGAGCGGAGCTTGATATGAGACTTGATGAATATGAGATCGTCGACGTTAAGGATCCCACCGAGGCTGCACTCAAGGCCGTAAGTTTTGTTCACGAGGGCAAGGCCGATATGTACATGAAGGGACTTGTTGATACCAAGACCTTCCTTAAGAGTGTTCTCGACAAGGAAGTGGGTCTCCGTACCGGAAAGCCTCTTTCCCACGTATGTGTATTCGAACTTCCCGGCATCGACAGACTCCTGTTCCTTACAGATGTTGCATTCATGCCTTATCCCACTCTTGAGGACAAGGTTGCCATCATCGATTACACCGTAGAGGTTGCAAATGCATGCGGAGTCGAGAATCCCAAGGTGGCTCCTCTTGCTGCCGTAGAAGTCGTAAATCCCAAGATGCCCGTTACCGTTGAGGCTGACGAGCTCCGCAAGATGAACGAGGAAGGCAAGATCAAGGGATGCATCGTTGACGGACCTCTTTCACTCGACATCGCTCTTTACAAGGAAGCTGCAGAAGAAAAGAAAGCGACCGACCGTCCCTGCGCAGCTAGTGCCGATATCCTTCTTTTCCCCGATATCCACGCAGGAAACCTTGTTTACAAATCGATCGTTCACATGGTACCCGGAGCAAAGAACGGCAACATCCTTACCGGAACCCAGGCTCCCGTTATCCTCACTTCCAGATCCGATACCAAGGAAGTCAAGGTCAACTCCATCGCTCTGGCAGCAGTCGTTTCAGATCAGATGAAAAAGATTAATAAATAAGGAGAAAAAACATGGCACTTAAATCTCTTATCATCAATCCCGGATCAACCTCAACAAAGGTAGGTATCTTCGAGGACGAGACCTGTGTGGTTGACGAGACACTCCGTCACTCTACCGAAGAGATCTCCAAGTATGATTCAATAATCGCCCAGAAGGATTTCAGAAAGAACATCATTCTTGACTTCCTTAAGAACAGCGGCATCGATGTCAACTCATTCGATTTCATCGTTGGAAGAGGCGGACTCTTAAAGCCCATCCCCGGCGGAACCTATGAGGTTACCGATGCGGTGGTAAAGGACCTTGAGATCGGCGTTCAGGGTCAGCATGCATCCAACCTCGGCGGTATCCTTGCAAAGGAGATCGCAGACGGAATCGGAAAGAAGGCATTCATCGTTGATCCCGTTGTCGTTGATGAGCTCTGTGATGTCGCACGTATCTCCGGTATGCCCGAGTGCCCCAGAACCTCCATCTTCCATCCTCTTAACCAGAAGGCAGTCGCAAGACGTTATGCCAAGTCCGTAGGAAAGAAGTACGAGGATCTCAGACTTGTTGTAGCACACCTCGGCGGCGGTGTTTCCGTAGGTGCTCACGAGTACGGCAAGATCATTGATGTTTACAGCGCATTCGAAGGCGACGGCGCACTTTCACCCGAAAGATGCGGCGGGCTTCCCACCGGAAAACTCATCAGACTCTGCTACTCCGGAAAGTATTCCGAGAAGGAGATGCTCAAGAAGGCCACCGGCCAGGGCGGCTTCAATGCTTACCTGGGAACCAACGATGCAAGAGAAGTAATGAAGAGAATGGACGAAGGCGATGAGCAGGCCAGGATTGTTATGGAAGCATTCATCTTCCAGGTATGCAAGGACATCGGCGCAGAGTCCACAGTTCTCAAGGGAGATGTTGACCAGATCATCATCACCGGCGGCATCGCTTATAACGAGAGAGTAACCAAGGCCATGATCGAGAGAGTCGGCAAGATCGCTCCCGTAACCGTATATCCCGGAGAGGATGAGCTCCTTGCTCTTGCGCAGGGCGGACTCAGAGTCATGAACGGAGAAGAGGAAGCCAAGGTTTACGCATAAATAAGGAGGAAAGTTGATGATAAGTTGTCCGAAATGCAAAGAACTGCTTGCTGAAGAGATCAAGATCTGTCCTTTCTGCCGTCACGAGATAACTGATCATGAACGTGTACTCATTAATAAAGCATTAAGCGAAGAACGCAGGAAATCCAGTTCGGAAGAGGAAAAGCTGATCAATGACCGCGGTGCGAAAAGAATGCTCTGGCTGGCAATCACAGTGGGATTTATTATTCTTATGTTCATTCTTCTGATGGTATTCTGTACGTCGCCGCTTATGACTCAGCCGTATGCCGAGAATGTGTGTAAGGGCATCATTGCGGTGACCGGATTCGGCGGAATGCTCTCATCAGCTCTCTGGGTGTTCACACCGATAGGCCGTTGCCCGCATTGCAACAGTTATCTTTTCCATCCTTTCGGAAGCTACTGTCACCGGTGCGGCGGAAGAATCTGATAAAGCGAAATTTAAGGCAGGTCCCATGGACCTGCCTTTTTCATATGTCATATATAAAAACTTTTCATTTTCCTTTAAGACCGGCTGCTCATGATCAGAAAGGATACATGTCGGTTGCGTTGTCATGTTGGGTGGGCACACATTGGAATTCTCCGACCATAAAATACATCTCGAGGGTTATACTTTTGTAATTGATCTTTTCATCGGATCCGGGCTGCTGATACCAATGAGCCGTTCTTAATCCGTTTTCATAAACGTAATATGTGGTGTTTTCGGTATCGCTGAAGTTTATGGTGCATACGCCATCCATCAGTCCGTTCTTTACGGTTCCGTTATAATCGGATACTCTGACAAAATCATCGTCGTTATGATATACGGCCACTCCGTGCCTGTGGAACGTTCCCTCAAAAATACCGTTTGCACATTCTCCGGTCACGAAATGAAATCCGTTCCAGTCCGATCCGCCGCATGCGACATAAGTGCCGTAACCTTCGCCTTCATCGGGAATAAGCCATACATCTATGTATTTATATGAGTCTGAATAAGTATGCGGCTGTATTACGCATCTGTAATCCTCATACAGGAATCTGTACGTTCTTTCGACTTCGGATCCTTGTTCTATTTCGGTTTCAATATATGTCTGTACGTAAGCTATCTCATCCTGATTTGAGTTATCATATCCGCATACTTCTCCAATGGCTTCAAAATTCCCTCCGCGGCATGTTTCGATGAGGCGGTCCATGAAGCCGCAGAATTCATCGGGATAATCGTATCTGAAGTACGCGTGATGAATGACTCCGTCCACCACGGTTTCGGGAATGGCAGATATTCCGGCGGTATTATGGCTTACCACAAGAATGTTTTCATCCTCATCAGTTCCTGCATCGGACAGACGATTTCTGAGCAGCTCCGCATCCCATCCGGTTTCATCTATGACAATATCAAACAGATCCGGATCGCCTAAGATCTCCGTCAGTGCATCAAACGGAAGCTCATACTCGGAGAATTCCTCTATGACCGTATCAATTCCGTCTTCCGTAATTATGACGGTCAGTTTTTCTCCGGCTTTTACTTTTTCTGTTTCGTCATCATCAGATCCCAGATCCGTTACCGTAACGGAAACCTTTCCGCTTGTCATATAAAGGACTTCGTTTCCGTTTTCATCGGTATCCACAAATCCCGATGTTCCTCTTATTCCTATGATCATTGTCGAAGTGGAGATCTCAAATGTTTCATCATCATCCAGAGGCTTTTCTATATTGAAAAAGAGAGAGCCCTCCGAAAGCTCCAAAGCGAGCTTTTTTCCTTTTCCGCGGAAAAGAGCACTGCTGAGTTCCATAAGTGTGACTGCCCTGTCCTCATCAAGGAGAACTCTGGCCCTGCTTTCCTCGTAGGTGGACAGGGTGTTTCCGTCACTGAGTCTTTTGTCCTCGGATACGGGGATGTCTTTTCCCGCTTTGTCGGTAAGGCTTATTTCACCCGTATAGTCTGACAGCCTTATCGTCACAGCACTCATTTTACCCGCCGCGATCATAATGAGCAGAACGCACAAAATGACCGCAAGAACCGCTGCAATGACCGAAAGTAATATTATTATTTTTTTGCTGCTTTTCGTTTTGTTCAAAATGCATTTCTCCCCTGCGCGATCCGTGTGCCGGATCGTCATATCGGTATTATACAACAAATGCGGGACCGCCAGGTATTCATTAAGGCTTTCTTAAGGTTGCCTCATATGCCTTGTTTGCGAGGATTCCTATGCTAATATGATAATCGTAATTGCTCCGCAAGTGCTTTGCGGAGAGATGTGAGTTTTACAAGAGGATATATACATGAAAAGAAACCTTATCAAATACCTTTTTATAGGTTTGACTGTTTTGACTTTGACCGGATGCGGTTCTATCGTCGATGATTCATTGGCGGACAGGGACGAGTATGACGTCGAAGAAGATGACGATGATGAAGACGAAGATGATGAAGAGAAAGAAGACGAAGATGAGGAAGTGACCGAGGAGAAAACTTCTGAATCAAAGCTGATCCTTTCCCGTGATACGACTTCGGATATTTTCTATGTCGCCTCCGAAAACGGCGAAAACATTGACCAGTTCACACGTAAGGATCTTGCGGAAAACATTTCCGCATCCGACAGCAGGCTTTACCGTGTGGATACCGAAGAGCAGTATACCCAGAGCGCGCTTGCATGCGAAGGAGACGGATTCTTTTTCTTCAAGGATTCCAATTATGACGATGAGACCGGTGAATACATCTACCTCGTATATGCGGTAAGTGCCGATGACCATAAGCTCTATCCCATCTGGGAAGATCGTGAGAACCACTACATCGAGGCCTGCGATTATTATGACGGATGCCTGTATGTGGATTACAACCTAGGATATGACTACGATTCCGACAAGACACTCGGCGTAAAGGAAGTATGCTATGAATACGATCCTTCATCCGATTCCTTCAAGGAAAAGGAATCTGAGTATGCATCCGTTATCGATGAGATCAACTCAAAGGGCATAAGGATCCTCGGTTCAAGATGTGCGGGTTGGGATAATGTCGACTGCTATACCCGTGACTTCAAGGAGTGCGGATACATTCTCGCAAACACCGGAAGCGGATATGCGGTGATCAACGAAAAGGGTATTTCCCTTGATATCGAGGGAACAGAGAATGTGTACATTTCATTCTATGCGCCCGGTTATCTCTTCTATGACGACAGCAATTATGATACAGCCGGAGCTACCGTATATGTGTACGATATTGAGGCAGGAAACGCGAAGGCTCTTGCATCCGATGTAGAGAGCACCGTTTTCCTCGGAAGAGACGGCTCCAAAATGTATTACCTTATCGGCAGCTATGAAGAGTATGGAATAGCCCATAACCGTATCTATGCATACAATACCGAGAACGGTGACAACACCCTTGTATATGAAACCAAGAGCGTTCCCGGAGTAAGCCTTGCATACCCGGGTGCCGAGGGCTTCAAGGTGTTGAATGACAGGATCTATATGGTTGATTTTGAGGACGGCGATCTTAAGTGGTTCAGCGCGGATGTTTCGGACGGAAAGGCTGAGTTCAAAGATATCTACTGCCTTGAGCAGCATGTCGATCTGTTCGATTACGGAACCGTGGAGTATGCATCATCTTCGTATGCATGCCCTAAATGCGGAACAATCCTTAATCAGAGATATGCCGAGTGCTTCATACTTGACGATAAGTATTCCGATTATGCGGATGACATCAACGAGTATATGAAGAATAATATGATCGCATTTGTCGAAGATAATTTCCTTGATTCGGCTGATTATTATGAATCCGAATGTGCGGACCATCAGGCAAATCCCACATGGTATCGCGTGACCGATGACTGGACGGTTACCGGAGTCGGCATCATCGATGATAAGTATCTTACGGTGAACATGGGCGGATACTGGTACGGTGGCGGTGCTCACGGTTATCCTTCAAGAAATCAGTATCTCTTTGATCTTGAGACCGGAGAAGAACTGTCGATAGAGGACTTCTACACAGGAAGCGAGAAGGATTTCAAGACGCTTGTCGCGGAGAAGACCAGGGATTATTATCGTTCCCTTGATTATTACGAGAATCCTTTCTATACCGATGATGAAGATATAATCTATTCCGATGCATATGAAAATGTATTCCTTGATGACGGTAATATCGAATATCTGTATAACGGCATAATATATTACTATCCTCCCTATCTGATGGGACCCTATGCTTCGGGATATATCGATATATTCATTCCCTACAGCGAGCTGCTCGGAAGAGCAAGCCTGTAATCCCCGCAGATCCGGCTGATCTTTAGCCCGGTTTATATATATTGCAGAGCGCGCGAAAGAAGGCGAGGCCATACGGCTTCGTCTTCTTTTTTCGTATTTTCAACTAACAGTCGAAATTTGCTTGACACGAATAAAATGATACGATATTATAAAACCGACCGATAGTCGAAAATAAGAAAACCGAATTTCAGAAAACCGAAAAACAAGAAGAAAAACCGAGACAGTAAAGAACATAATAAACAAACACACAAAGTAAGCATCGGAGATAAGGCTATGAGAAAAGGCGAAAAGAGAAAACAGGAACTGCTTGAGATCGCATACAGGATGTTCATCACACGCGGATATGAGAACACTTCCGTGGATGACATCATCGAAGAAGCAGGCATCGCCAAGGGAACATACTATTACTATTTTGAGAGCAAGGAACAGACTCTTGAGGAAGTTATAGGAATGATGATCGAAGCGGAGACCGAGACCGCAAAGCAGATCCTCGCAGCGCCGATCCCGGTGCCGCAGAAGATCGCCGGCATCATCTCATCATTCAGGCCCGCTCCGGAAGAACAGCCCATTGAGGGTGCTCTCATGCGGCCCGAAAATATCCTGATGCACAAAAAAATCAAGGAAAAGCTCTATGAGACCGCGGTTCCGATCCTGGCCGAGGTGGTCAGGGAGGGGGTGAAGGAGGGAATATTTTCATGTAATAACATTCCCGAGCGTGTTCGAATGCTGCTCATTACCAGCAGCGAAATATTCGATGAAGATGAAGGAAGCTACACCAAACGCGACATCGATGTTTTCATAGATATGACGGAAAAACTCCTTGGAGCGGAGCCCGGAACCATGGACTTTGTAAGAAGGCTTATCAGAAAGCAGAAGAAATAATGAAAACAAAAAGTAATTTCCCAAAGTTTCTGCTCCTCTGGACCGGGGAACTGATCTCCTCGATAGGGGGAGGACTTACAAGCTTCGGACTCGGAGTTTATATATTTCAGAAGACCGGAAGTGCGGCAAGTATGGCACTGGTCACACTTCTTGGTTTTCTGCCGACGCTCGTTTTGTCGGTTCCCGCGGGAGTTCTTGCGGACCGCTATGACAGAAGACTTCTGATGATGATAGGGGACGGATGTTCGGCACTGGGCATTGTCTATATCCTGATCTGTATGATCCGCGGAGAAGCGTCGCTTTTACAGATATGCATCGGTGTGTCCGTGAGTGCTGTCTTTTCCGCACTGCTCGAACCTTCATTTCGTGCTACGATCACCGATCTTCTTACAGAGGATGAATACTCAAAAGCCAGCGGACTCGTGTCGCTCGCGGGAAGTGCGAGATATCTTTTCTCTCCTGTGATTGCCGGATTCCTTCTGACCGTGAGCGATGTAAAGCTTCTTCTTGCGATAGATATCTGCACATTCGTGCTGACCGTGATCAGTGCGGCCATAGTACGAAAGGGTATCGGAAGTAAGAAAGCGGGTGAGAAGGAGCCATTCCTTTCAAGCCTTAAGAGCGGCTGGCAGATCCTCTGTGAAAAGAAGGGGATCATCAGGCTCGTACTCGTATCATCCGCGATCACGCTTTTTATGGGTGCATTCCAGATACTCGCTGAGCCGCTCATTCTTTCCTTTTCCGATGCGAAGACGCTCGGCATTGCGGAAACGGTATGTGCCTGCGGAATGCTTGCCAGCGGTATTATCCTCGGCGTGAAGGGACTTAAGAATAACTATGTAAGGAGCCTGAGCCTGTCACTTGCACTGTCCGGTATTTTCATGCTCGGTTTCGGTCTGTTTGAAAATATCTTTATCATATGTATTTTCGGTTTTCTTTTTTTTGCGGCACTTCCGTTTGCCAACAATTGCCTGGATTATCTGATGCGTACGAATATCCCGGCGGAGGCACAGGGAAGGGCATGGGGACTGATAGGTTTTCTTTCGCAGCTCGGTTATGTGGTCGCATATGCCGTATCGGGTGCTGCGGCCGACGCTCTCGGGAAGATGGGCGGACGCGGTGTCGGAAGAGGCGCCGCTGCGGTGGTTGTCATCGCGGGTATCTGCATGGCTGCCGTCTCCGCATCCATACTGTTCTCAAAAAGCATCAGGGAATTGGAAACGCATAAGAATGAAGGAGAATGATAATGAAGAATACGGATAAAGAAAATAAACCTTATAAATACAGACCGGTACTTTTCTTCGCACTGGCTTATCTTTTCACATGGATATTCTGGCTGCCCGCGATAGTGCTTCCCGAAAATGTCGGCGCGCTTTTCATGCTGATCGGATTGCTTGCGCCCGCTGTCGTGTCGACGGTGTTCGTACTTGTTTCGGGTAACGATCTTCTCAAGAAGGATCTTAAGGTAAAGCTCATAGGATTATACAAGGTCAAATGGAAGAACGTTCTTATCGCTATCGTGCAGTTTGCGGGAATAGTCGCATGCTCGATACTCCTGTCGCTTCTTTTCGGACAGTCACTCGACCAGTTTTCATTCACGGAAGATTTTTCCTTTACCGGACTCGGCATCGCAGGAGCGTTTGTATCGATAACCGTTGCGGCGATAATCGAGGAGGTGGGCTGGAAGGGCTACTGTGAGGATTCGATCGGCGCATATATGAACTGGTTCTGGGAGTCGATGATCTTCGGTGCGATATGGGCATTCTGGCACTTCCCTCTGATCTTCATAAAGGGAACCTATCAGGCGACCCTTATGGTCAATCCCGTATATGTGATCAACTTCTTCGTAAGTGCGATACCGATGGGCTTTATCATCACTTGGGTATACCTTGCGAGCGACAGATCGATACTCGCATGCATGATATATCATTTCGTGGTCAACTTCCTTCAGGAAAAGATCGCCATGACTCCCGTGACAAAGTGTGTCGAGACCATAGTTGTTACGGCGGTAGCCGCTTATCTGGTCATCAGGAACAGGGATATGTTCTTTGAAACGAGGCACGTCGGAAAACTGCTGGAAACAAGATACGGCGAAGAAGTAAAGTAGGATAAAATATTTAAAAGGCAGGTCTTGCGACCTGCCTTTTGTTTACTGTTCCGGTATTATGTTCGGTGCTTTCTTGCCCTTTGCAGTAACGGCTTCGTTGATCTTGAGCATGATCTGAAGCTTTACGTAATCGGAGATCTCCTTGGATTTCATATCCTTGTAATCTTCGTAATAAAGGGGCTTTAAGTAGTGAACCTGGGTTGTTATCTTCTTTAAGATATTGATGCCGAATGCCCTGTAGGAATCGACTATCGCCACGGGAACGATGGGACTCTTTGCCATCATAGCCGCCTTGAACGCACCGGGAAGGAATTCCTGAACGGTGTTCCTGTTATGGTAATAACCGCCTTCGGGAAAGATGATGTAGATCCTTCCGTTCTTGACTTCATCGGAAACGGCCTTGATGCTCTTTACCTGGGAACGCAGATCCGATTTGTTGAGCCTGCATCCGTCGAGTATGTCGACCATCTCATCCGCAAGCGGCATTTTGGATCTGACTTCGTCCATTACGACCGTGCAGGGTCTTTCGTGCGAATACATAATGCCGAGAGTATCGAACTTGCCCTGGTGGTTGGGGAACAATACATATCCGCCTTCCTTGGGGAGATTCTCGGTTCCCGTATACTTGGTCCTGATACGTCCGTTGATCATGGTCTGCTTCATCATTCTTTTGATGAAGGCGTATCTTTCCTCTATGGGATATGCATCCTTGTGCTTGAGGATGTATCTGGATTTTATCATGAAATAAATGATCCAGGGGATGGATACAAATATCGTTAAATAGAATCTGAGCATTTTTACTCCGCTGCCGCTTCATCTGTGCGGCGGTTCAAAAGTTGACGATAATTTCGGTAAATATTACAATTAATCGGTATGATTTTAACACAGTGGTAAATAGTATTCAAAACCTTATGATACGTGCTGTAATATTCGATCTGGACGGGACCGTCCTGGACACGGAAAAATACTATAGAAGATGCTGGCCTGCGGCCTGTGCGCACTTCGGATTCAATATGACCGAAGAGATGTATCTTCAGCTCAGGAGCCTCGGCCGTCCCTTTGCCTATGACAGGTTCAGGGAGTGGTTCGGAGAAAGATTCGATTATGACGAAGTCAGGGCCTACAGAAAGCTTCTTTACGAGGACATCGTGAAAAAGGAAGGAATTCAGGTCAAGCCGGGTGCGGTTGAAGCACTTGACTGGCTTAAAGAGCACGGGATCCTAAGGGCGGTGGCGACGGCTACCGATATGGAGAGGACCATGAGGTATCTCGGAAGCCTGGGACTCGATACTCATTTCGACAAGATCTGTTCCGCGGCCGATTGCAAGTTCGGAAAACCTGCACCGGATGTTTATGAGAAGGCATATAAAACATTAGGTTTTTCACCGGATGAATGCCTCGCCGTGGAGGATGCACCGAACGGAATTATGTCGGCATACAGAGCGGGACTTAAGGTGGTATTCGTACCCGACCAGACAAAGGAGGAACCGGAAGTCGCTTCCTGTATCTACAGGACAATTCCTTCATTACATGAGCTTCCGGGAGTGATCACAGGATGAAAAAATTCGATCTTCGGTCATGGGCCGGATATGAGACCTTTAAGTCGGAAAAAAAAGAATTCATAAAAAATGTGGTAATGGTCGTGTGCGGCGTGCTGTGTATGGGTATCACGCTGGGGTTTCTTCTCGAGACGGATCTCGGTACCGACCCTTACACATATATGAATGTAAATGTTGCAAATACCCTGGGACTTACCCTCGGCAACTGGCAGTTTGCACTGAACCTGGTGATGTTCATCATCGTGATCCTGATCACGGGACTCAGGCAGATAGGCCCCGGTTCCGTGGCAAATATGATCCTCGTCGGATATACGGTAGACTTTACGAGATGGATCATCGGAATGATATTTCCGGACGGATTCTTTATGGGACCTGTTGCAAGACCCGTGACATTCATCCTCGGACTTGCGGGATTTCTTGTAAGCGCAGCCGTATATATGAATTCACGCATGGGTCTTTCACCCTATGACGGACTCGGCAAGATTCTCTGCGATGCATTTAAGAAGATCCCCTTCTTTGTCGTAAGGATCGTTTACGACCTGCTCGCCGTTCTGATAGGTTTCCTTCTCGGAGGAAAGCTCTATATCGGAACCATACTGATGGCATTGTTCCTCGGACCCGCGATAACCTGTGTGGGTAAGTTCATGAACAAATATATTTTCAAAAAATCGGAGAATTAATATGAAACTCTGGGAAATGAGATACGGAGACGAACCTGTAAACGGACGACTGTTTGCGCTCAGGTTCATAAAAAAGGTCCATATCGTGATCATTACCACGCTCCTTGCAGCGGCGGCGGTATGTGCTGTTCATCTTGCCTACAGACTCAGTCAGGTCAGGATGTATATGACCGAGGCCGATGTGTATCTCGAGTATATTCCCGAGGCGGGTTCGAATGAACTCATCTATTTCAATAAATATACATGGGAGCAGATGTCTAAGGATTCCGCTGTTGTTGATCAGATCCTTCTGGCGGATCCCGGACTTGATGCGGATACCGTGAGGTCATCGTTCCTTGCGACCCTTGATTCCGACGTAAAGGTCCTGACGCTGCGTGTGCAGAATCCCGATCCCGCAATGAGCGAAAGGATAATGAAAGCCGCGGTTACCGGTATCGATGCTTATGCATGCAGCCTTCCCGAGATCCTTTCGACGAGAGTTATAGGGGAGCCCGGCTCTGCCGAACTTGTTCCACCCGATATCAGGGTGCTTCGCTCGATCATTCTCGGAGCTTTCTTCGGTCTTCTTTTCTCGGCACTTTTCGTATCATGTATGGTGCTTACGGATGACCGCATCGTTCTTCCCGAGACCATAGAAAAGAGGTACCACCTTCCCGCAGCGGGAACACTTACAAGTGCAAACCTTTCCGAGAGCCTTGACGACCTTGCGGGAGATAACGGATTTATGGTTGCTTCTACGCTTCCGAAGGAAAAGATCTCTTCCGTCATCGATGAACTTAAGAAAGCCGGAACAAAGCCTGAGGGCTCACTGCTTGATCTGTCCGATGCGGAAGAAGAGGGGCTCATTGAATCGATCAGGAAATGTGACAAGCCTGTCGTTTATATCTTCAGTTCAAAGGAAGACGTACGTATGGACGAACTTGCGCTTTCACTCCTCAGCAAGTGCGGCAAAGAACCTATGTGCTCAGTGCTTGCTGATTCCGACGACAGACTCATCAGGGCATATTACACAGGTAAAAGATCAAGATTTGCGGACGACGCTAAGAATAAGAAATGATAACCTACGGACTCTTTCTGTATATCATTCTTACCGCGGTTGTTGTGTTTCTGGGATTTGGTATAGGGACCGTAAGAGAGAATGACGTACTGACGAAAAATCCATACACATCAAGACTTGCCGCAAGAAACCGCATCCTTGCTCTTGCGATATTTATCCTGCTGTCCGCGGTATCCGTATGCAGGATCGCCGTGGGTAATGATTACTGGGTATATCGCGACAATTTCAATCTCATCGCACAGGACAGGCATGTCAGCTATGAGATCGGTTTCAGATATGTTGTAAAATTCCTCCAGTGGTTTTTGGATTACGACAATTACCTTCCGATATTTGCATTCTTTTCACTCGTGACGGTTTTCCTGATGGTGAAATCGATCTATGACCAGAGCGAGTGGTTTGTTTTTTCTCTTTTTATCTTCATGACTGCGGGCTACTATTTCGGAAGCCTGAACAATGTCAGATATTACTTTGCCCTCTCCGCTGCGATGTATTCGATCAAGTATGTTCTGAAAAAGGACTATATCAAGTTCATCGCAGTCATCGCTTTTGCCGCACTGTTCCATAAATCCGTACTCATAGTCATTCCTCTGTACCTTCTCGCTACGGTCAACTGGAACAGGATAGGGCATTACATCATAGGTGCATTCTGCGCGACACTTCTTTTCTTCCCGGGACTTTACCGCAGGATCATATTTATCTTTTATCCCTTCTATGAAGGATCGATGTTCGATACCGGCCAGACGAGCCTGACCAATATCGCAAAGGCTGCGGCGGTATTTATCGTCGCACTCATATACCGTGAAAATATAAAAGAAGACCCGAAACTCAAATTCGGATTCTACTGCAATCTCTGGGCACTGCTTCTGTATGTGTTCTGTTCGTTTATGCCCGAGATATCGAGGATCGGATTCTATCTTAATATCACCAATATATTCTTTATTCCTGCACTGATCCGCACGATCGAGAACAAAAAGGCAAGGACTGCATGGACGGTCATTATCTGTATTGCATTCATCATGTTCTTTGCACTCTTTTTAAAGAGTGCGTATAACACCGACGTCAGGATTCTCCCTTATTACAACTGGATCTTCCAGTAAGAGGAAAACCATATGAAGAAAAAAATAGTCAAACTGCTCATCGCCGGGCTGTGCTGCCTTATGACCATCGGATGCGGTGCAGTGGCGGACGAAGCTGCCGATGAAAACGAGGATATCGTCGAAGAAGACGAGGATGAGGATGATCCGGAGGAATCGGATGAACCGGACAGACCGGACGATCATTCATCATCTGAGGAATATTTGCTCGTTGCATGGAATGAACCCAAAGATCTGTATGTAATGGATGAAAAAGGTGATGTTCTGTATGAGATCGACAGAAAAGCCATTCAGGATTCTCTGGGCGATATCGATGAAAATAAATATTCTGTCTACAGCGAGCATTATACCAGTTCGAATCCGGTTTGCAGCGGTGACGGTTTTCTTTTTTTCGAAGATTTTGTTTCGGATGACGGTTCAAGTTATCATCCGATCGTCTATGCGGTAGGCGGTATAGCTGACGGAAACTATAAGCTTTATCCACTCTGGGAGGGAAATGCCGCACAGCGTGTCAGGGGGCTTGACTTTTACAAAGGTTCTCTTTATCTGGATATTATTCTGGGATATGACAAACCCGATATCTCCGGATACAGGGAATTCATCTATACATATGATGAAAAAGCGGATTCCTTTAGCGGTGAAGAGTCGCATGATCTCGATGCCGTATTTGAAAAAACAGTTTCAGCCGATATGTCGATAGAGGGGCAGGGACGGGCCGGAAGTACACTGACTTACTGTTACAGAAGGACTCTTGATGACTGTGGCTTTATTCTTGCAAGCAAAGAGAACTATCTTGCGGCTGTGGATGAAAGCGGTAAAGTGCTGAAAACTATTGATACCGGCAAGAAACTTTATAACTTTTATTATGATTCCGGGAATCTGTTTTACATTGACACTGATTATACCAATCACTTATACAGCATACTTGTCATAGATGTAAAAACCGGTAAAGAAACACAGATAGGAGAGACGATCTGCAGCACACAGCTCACCGGTGCGCAGCTTCTTTCAAGTGTCGGCGATAAATATTTTTATGTCACATATGAATATGATGAATTCGGCATACGTGTTCATCGTGTGTATGTCTACGATGCGACGGAAGGAAGCAATATCTTTTTGTATGAAGAAAGGACGGTTCCGGGTTCCGGCGTAATGCCGGGTTCCGAAAGATTTACCCCAGCGGGAGAATATCTTTACTATCTCGGATTCGATGACGGAAATATCGTCTGGATGCGTAGAAGTATAAGCGATGCATCCGTTCCGGAAAAGACGGGGATTGTTCTCTCACATATCGATTTTTTTGATCTGGGAACCGTTTCATATAAATCGAACACGTATGTATGCCCTGACTGCGGAACCGATCTTGTCATGAAATACAGCGAATACTTCATCCTTGACGATAAGTATTCGGATCATGCATCTGAGATAAATGATTTTCTTGAACAGGAAGCCGTCCAAACCGTCGACTGGGAAACTGATTATCACGAGAGCTCCTGCACGGATCATTCCGAGCGTCCCACCTTCTATCAGGTGAAGACTTCATTCGAAATTGCTTCGGTCTGCATCATAGACGACAGGTATCTTACCGTGGATATGAGCGGATTTTGGTACGGCGGAGGAGCGTCAGGTTATTCACCCGAAAAACAGTATCTGTTCGATCTCGAAACCGGTGAGAATCTGACGATAAAGGATTTCTATACCGGAAGCGAAAAAGAGTTCATCGATCTTGTTGTCCGGAAGACCGTTGAGGATTTTGGGAGCTACGATCAGGACTCGTCTCCGTATTATGCATGGGAAGGTTATGAAATTGAAGACGAAGCACGCCGGTATGTATCCATAGACGGATTTATAAGATTTTCCGCAGAGGGAATATATTACTGTTATACACCCGGAACGATCGGATATTTACCGGTAGGGTACATTGAGGTTCTGATCCCTTATGAAGATCTTCTCGGAAGAGAGACTCTTAAGGCTTAACCGAACATCAAAAGCAAAAAAACATGGGGACACATATAATATGTGTCCCCATGTTTTTTGACCGGCCAAATTTTGTTCACCGGATCTTCCGGTCACTGCTTCTTTTCTTCGAGCGGGAATCTGAAATATCTTACCGCATTGTAGTAGGAGATGTCTTCGACGATCTTACCGAGTATCTTGTAGTCTTCGGGGAATTCTCCCTTTTCAACCCATTCACCGATGATTCCGCAGAGTATCCTTCTGAAATATTCGTGTCTTGTATAGCTGAGGAACGATCTGGAGTCGGTCAGCATTCCTACAAATCCCGAGAGATTTCCGAGAGCAGCCAGCGACTTTATCTGATCCGTCATTCCTTTTATGTGATCGTTAAACCACCATGCACTTCCCTGCTGGATCTTGCCTACTGCGGTCGAATCCTGGAAGCATCCGATTATCGTCCCGATGTATGCGTTGTCGACCGGATTGAGTGAGTATAGGATCGTTCTCGGCAGGTTTCCGAATCTTTCCAATGAATCGAGGAAGTTCGCACACTGGTCGGAGGGTGTGTGGTTATTGATACAGTCGAATCCGGTATCGGGACCGATCGACTTGAACATTGCCGTATTGTTGTCCCTCTTGCATCCGTAGTGAAGCTGCATCGTCCAGTCGGCCTTGACGTATTCGCATGCCATGAATGTCATGAATGCGGTCTTGAACATATACTCGTCTTCCTTTGAGACGGGCATGTTATAAAGTCTCTTTGCGAAGATTGCCTCGATCTCTTCGTCGTTTGCGGGATAGTACATGAGAAATTCGAGACCGTGATCCGATACCACGCATCCCTGTTCCTTGAAGAAATCCATCCTTCTTCTGAGCGCGGTCTTTAAGTCTTCCCAGGTCTTGATCTTGGCTACGCCTGCGGCCGAAGCGAGCTTTTTGAGATAATCCTTATAGTCGTGCTTTTCGATGTTCATGGCTCTGTCGGGACGCCATGCGGGAAGTACCTTCACATCGAATGAAGCGTCTTCTTTTATCTGCTTATGCCAGTGGAGGTCATCCACGGGATCGTCCGTTGTGCAAAGGAGGGTGACACCGCTCTTTTTGATGAGACCCCTTGCGCTCATACCGGGCTCGGCGAGTTTTTTATTGCAGAGCTCCCATACTTCCTCGGCATTGTCTTCGCACAGATGTCCGTGGAAATCAAAATACCTCTGGAGCTCAAGATGACTCCAGTGATAGAGGGGATTACCGATCGCTTTTCCGAGACACTCTGCCCACTTGATGAATTTGTCGTGGTCGGATGCCTTGCCGGTGATGTACTTTTCCTCGATGCCGCAGCTTCTCATAAAGCGCCACTTGTAATGGTCGCCGCCGAGCCATACCTGGGCGATGTTGTCAAACTTTCTGTCCTCAGCGATCTCCTTGGGAGAGATGTGGCAGTGGTAATCGAGTATGGGCATTTTTTCGGCATAGTCGTGGTAGAGCTTGGATGCCGTGGGGGTGTCCAGCAGGAAATCCTCGTCCATGAATTCCTTTACTGACTTTTTGTCTGAATTGAGACCGAGCCCCCTTGCAAATGCATTGGGAGTGTAGCCGGTGTCGTTGATGGCATCCATGACCTTCTTTCTGGTCTTTTCGCTGACGGAGCCCGAATTGTTGAGGACTCTGGAGACCGTGGCGATAGATACGCCGGCTTTTTCGGAAATATCATATATAGTGAGGTTACTTTCTTTCACGTCTTCCTCCGGATATATATTAAATAATGCGTATTGGCGCTCTCTTAGGATGAAAGCGTTTACATTATAAATAAAATAACACGCATTTTCAAGGGCATAATTTTAAGTTAATAACTAATTAATTCGACATGCCCTGTGAATTTGTATATCATTAAGGAGTAGCCGTCCCGGCGAAAGGAGAACAGTATGAACGAGAACATCATAAAGAGAAACGAACTGCTTGCACAGAAAGTGATAAAGGGCCTTGAATCCCGCAATATGACGGGATATTATGCAGCCGATAAAGCCGAAGCGCTTAAGAAAGCCCTCGAGCTTATTCCCGAAGGTGCGACTGTTGCGATGGGAGGTGCGATGAGTGCCCACGAGATCGGGCTTGTCGATGCCGTAAAGAGCGGCAATTACAGATTTATCGACAGGGATGCCGTAGCCGACAAGAGAGCGGCCATGATGGATTCATATGATGCCGATGTTTTCCTTGCAAGCACCAATGCGATGACCGAGGACGGAGTCCTGATCAATATTGACGGAAATTCAAACAGGGTCTCCATGATCGCACAGGGACCCAAAAAGGTTGTCTTCATCGTCGGAATGAACAAGGTATGCAGCGATGTTGACGCTGCGATGAAGAGGGCAAGGAATGTTGCAGCTCCCATTAATGCCCAGAGGTTCGGACTGAAGACTCCCTGCTCCGCTACGGGCTCCTGCATGAACTGCAAATCCCCGGACACCATATGCTGCCAGATCCTTATCACCAGATACTCCAGACATGAGGGAAGGATCCACGTGATACTGGTAAATGACGATCTCGGATTCTGACGAAAAACGGGGAATCCGTAAAAATCCTTTTAATTGAAAGAAAATCTCATTTCTGATAAAATAGTCGGATGTGAGGTAAAAGACAGATTATGAAACTTGTTGAAAAAATATTCGGTACTTATTCCGAAAGAGAACTTAAAAAGATCTATCCGATCGTAGATAAAATAGAAAGCTTAAGACCTGAGATGCAGGCTCTTTCAGATGAAGAGCTCAGAAAGAAGACACCCTGGTTCAAGGAGCGTCTGGAAAAGGGAGAAACCCTTGACGATATCCTTCCCGAGGCATTCGCCGTAGTCAGGGAAGCTGCAAAGAGAAGTATAGGACTCGAGCACTTCAGGGTACAGCTGATAGGCGGTATCGTACTCCATCAGGGCAATATCGCCGAGATGAGAACCGGTGAAGGTAAGACCCTTGTATCTACCTGTCCCGCTTATCTCAACGCACTTGCAGGCAAAGGCGTCCACATCGTCACCGTTAACGATTATCTTGCAAACCGTGACGCGGAGTGGATGGGTGAAGTCCACAGATTCCTCGGACTTACCGTAGGCTGCGTACTCAACTCGATGAATTCCGAAGAGAGACAGCAGCAGTACAATTGCGACATTACCTATGTCACCAATAACGAGCTCGGATTCGATTACCTCAGGGACAACATGGCTATCTACAAGAAGCAGCTTGTTCTCAGGGATCTGAATTTCTGTATCATCGACGAGGTTGACTCCGTTCTCATCGACGAAGCGAGAACCCCTCTCATCATTTCCGGTCAGAGCGGAAAGTCCACGGCTCTTTATGAGATGTGCGATCTTCTCGCAAGACAGATGAAGCGAGGCGATGACGTCAAGGAACTTTCCAAGATGGATGCCATCATGGGTATCGTCCAGGAAGAGACCGGTGACTTTGTCGTTAACGAGAAGGACAAGATAGTAAACCTTACCGAGCAGGGAACCGCACGTGTAGAGCAGTTCTTCCATATTGAGAATCTTTCCGATCCCGAGAATACCGAGATCAACCACAATATCATCCTTGCACTCAGGGCGCATAACCTTATGTTCAAGGATCAGGACTATGTTGTTAAGGATGATCAGATCCTTATCGTAGACGAGTTCACCGGACGTATTATGCCCGGAAGAAGATTCTCCGACGGTCTCCATCAGGCGATCGAGGCCAAGGAGCATGTTAAGGTTAAGCGCGAGTCCAAGACTCTCGCAACCATTACATTCCAGAATTTTTTCAATCTCTTTGAAAAGAAATCCGGCATGACCGGTACCGCACTCACTGAGGAAGCGGAGTTCAGAGAGATCTACGGAATGCCCGTTGTTACCATTCCCACCAATAAACCCGTCATCAGAAAAGATCTTCAGGATGCGGTTTATAAGACCAAAAAAGAAAAACTGAACGCGATCCTCCAGGCAACCATCGAGGCTCATGAGAAGGGACAGCCCGTCCTCATCGGTACCATCAACATCGATGCATCCGAAGAACTCAGCAGGATCTTCAGCAAGGCAGGCATCAGGCATGAAGTTCTGAATGCGAAGTTCCATGAAAGAGAAGCTGAGATCGTCGCTCAGGCGGGTATTCACGGAAATGTCACCATCGCCACCAACATGGCGGGCCGTGGTACCGATATCAAGCTTGACGAAGAAGCGCTTGCCGCAGGCGGACTTAAGATAATCGGAACGGAGCGTCACGAATCCAGACGAATCGATAACCAGCTCCGCGGACGTTCCGGACGTCAGGGCGATCCCGGTGAATCCAAATTCTATATCTCACTGGAAGACGATCTGATGAGACTGTTCGGATCCGAGCGTCTTATCTCCATGTTCAACGCACTCGGAATTCCCGAGGGACAGGAGATCGAGCACAAGGCTCTTACCGGTGCGATCGAGACCGCACAGAAGAGGATCGAGTCCAACAACTTCGGTATCCGTAAGAATCTCCTCGAGTATGACAAGGTCATGAGCGAGCAGAGACAGATCATATATGAAGAGAGACGCAAGGTTCTCGACGGCGAGAGCATGAGGGATTACATCT
>JAEEGH010001183.1_pt1 | contig 77302 bp, 53 predicted proteins | sample 9134181 | NCBI WGS metagenome assembly JAEEGH01 (sample SAMN16246544, study PRJNA631951) | gut metagenome | biome: gut microbiome; feature: rumen; material: DP-attached | host: Bos | place: Iran: Karaj | collected 2018-10 | reverse complement strand
GGCAGGCCAAAAGGTGCTTGTGGCCACCATCAACACGGAACTCTGGATAGGTGACGAACACATCACCATCAAGAAAGGCAAGATCCGCGGTGAGGTTTCGGAAGGCATGATCTGCGCCGAGGACGAGCTGCAACTCGGCACCTCGCACGATGGCATCATGGTGCTGCCCGATGACTACGAAGTGGGCAAGCCCGCCTCCTTCTATTTCCCTGTGGAAGAGGATTATACGATTGAAATCGGCCTCACCGCCAACCGCAGCGACGCCACCTCGCACATCGGCTCGGCCCGCGACCTCGTGGCCGCCCTCAACCAGCGTGAGAAGACAACGAAATACCACCTCATCCGTCCCTCGGTGGACGACTTCAAGGTGGAGAACCACAACCTCGACATCGACGTGGTTGTTGAAGACACGCAGGCCTGCCCGCGCTACTCGGGCGTGACCGTCAGCGGTGTGAAAGTCGGCGAATCGCCGGCCTGGCTGAAAAACCGTCTCGCCGCCGTCGGCATCCGCAGCATCAACAACATCGTTGACATCACCAACTATGTGCTGATGGAAGTCGGCCAACCCATGCACGCCTTCGACGCCGACAAGATCACTGGCAAGAAGGTCGTGGTGAAATGCATGCCCGAAGGCACGCCTTTCGTCACCCTCGACGGCGTGGAGCGCAAACTCAACAGCCGTAACCTGATGATTTGCAACGCCGAAGAGCCTATGTGCATCGCAGGCGTGTTTGGCGGACAAAAGTCGGGCGTGACGATGGAGACCACCAACGTCTTCCTCGAGAGTGCCTACTTCAACCCCACCAGCATCCGCAAGACCTCCAAGTTCCACGGCCTGCAGACCGACGCCTCGTTCCGCTACGAGCGTGGTGCCGACCCCAACATCACCCTCTTCGCCCTAAAACGCGCCGCCTTATTAATAAAGGAGTTGGCTGGCGGAACGATTTCTTCAGAAATCAAGGACGTGAAAAACGGCGACTTCGCCCCTGCTCGTGTGGACCTGAAGTTTGACTACCTGAACAAACTGGCTGGCAAGGTCATCGACCCCGTCCAAGCCGTCAACATACTGAAGAGCCTTGAGTGCCAAGTCGTTGAGCAAGACGACAAGCACGTGGTCGTCGATGTGCACACCAGCAAGGTCGACGTGACCCGTCCAGCTGACGTGGTCGAGGAAATCCTCCGCATCTACGGCTACGACAACATCGAGATTCCGAGCCGCATCCATGCCTCCATCAGCCGCGCCACCAAGCCCGATGCCGACAAGATGCAGCAGAAGATCAGCGACATGCTCGTCGCCAATGGCTTCTACGAGATCATGAACAACTCGCTCACCAAGGCTGCCTACAGCGAGGCCTTCCCCGCCTTCGACCCGGCCCAGAACGTGAAGATTCTCAACCCATTGAGCAGCGACCTCAACGTGATGCGCCAAACGTTGATGTGGGGCGGATTGGAGAGCCTCGCCTTCAACCAAAACCGCAAGGTCAGCGACATGAAGTTCTTCGAGTTTGGCAACGTCTATTTCTTCGATGCAAGCAAAGTCGGCGACGAGACCAAGCCGCTTAAGCCCTATAACGAGCACACCTGCCTCGACCTCTTCCTCACCGGCAACAAGCAAGCCGAGTTGTGGAACGCCCCGAGCAAAGCCCTCGACTACTTCGACCTCAAGGAATACGTCATGGGCGTACTCAACCACTTCAAGTTCGACTTCAAAGCATTGGAAGCCAAGGAAGCCAACCTGCCGCATTTCGACTATGCGACCACCTATTGCGTTGATGGCAAGGAGATTGTCACCCTCGGCAAGCTCAGCAAGAAGACCTTGAAGCACTTCGACCTGAAGAAAGATGTCTTTTACGCCACCTTCAACTGGACGCTGATGATGCAATGCCTGGCCAAGGCTAAGGAAGTGCACTTCGAGCCGCTGTCGAAGTTCCCCGCCGTGCGTCGCGACCTCGCCATGATATTCGACAAGAACGTCACCTTCGACGAAGTCAAGAAAGTCGCTATGGCAGCTGAGAACAAGATCCTGCAATCCATGAGCCTCTTCGACGTCTACGAAGGCGAGAAAATCCCGGCAGGCAAGAAACAGTATGCCATGAGCTTCGTGCTGATGTCGCCCACCACCACCCTCACCGACAAGGTGATCGAGAAGACGATGGGCAAGATTCAAGGCGCGTTTGAACAGCAGTTGGGAGGAGTTCTTAGATAATGCTGAATGTAGAATGCTGAATGCTGAATGAGGGCGAAGCCCAGCGTCGCATTGCGACATTCCGCATTCATCATTCCGCATTCCGAATTAGAAAAATATGGATGTACAAGCAATAAAACGAACCTTCGCCATCATCGGCACCGACCCTGAGCTCGACCGCGCCATCGGCATTGCGGCACAGGTGGCCTCTACTGACCTCACCGTACTCATCACGGGCGAGAGCGGCACGGGTAAGGACGTGTTTCCGAAGATCATCCACCAAAACAGCGCACGCAAGCACGGGCAATACTTCGCCGTGAACTGCGGCGCCATCCCTGAAGGCACCATCGACTCGGAACTGTTTGGTCACGAAAAAGGTGCATTTACCGGTGCCGTCGGCGAGCGTAAAGGTTACTTCGAGATTGCCGACAAAGGCACGCTTTTTTTGGATGAAGTCGGTGAACTGCCGCTTTCCACCCAAGCAAGACTGCTGCGTGTTTTGGAGAATGGTGAGTTCATCCGCGTAGGTGGCAATAAAGTGATGAAAACCGACGTCAGAATCGTCGCAGCCACCAACGTCGACCTGCCTTTGGCTATCGAGAAGGGCCGTTTCCGCGAGGATTTGTATTACAGGTTGAACACCATCCCGATCCACATCCCCGCCTTGCGCGAAAGGAAAGGCGACATTCCCCTGTTATTCCGCAAGTTTGCCTCCGACTTCGCCGAGCGCAACCACATCCCCGCCATCATGCTGACACCTGATGCGATGAAGATGTTGGAGAATTACCGTTGGGACGGCAACGTGCGTCAACTGAAGAACGTCACCGAGCAGATTTCCATCATGGAGACCGACCGCAACATCACAGCGGAGACCTTGGCGAAATACCTGCCTAACAGGGTACCGAGTGCATTGCCCGTGTTGCTGCCACACGACGACTCGATGGACAGCGTCAGTGAGCGCGACCTGCTCTATCGTGTCCTCTTCGACATGAAAAAAGACATCGCTGAGCTACGCGCCCAGGTCAACAATATGACTGGCGGCCGCCCGATGGAACAAAACTACGTGCAGTCCAACCCAGTGACCCAAATCGGTGACACGGTTGTGACGCGTGTAAGCCAAAACGAACCTGAAGAGAATGAGCCGGAGTTCACCGAATTCATTCCTGCTGAAGAAGCACATTACGGGGTCGTTTCGTCAGGCTCAACGACCAACATGCCCGAAACGCTTTCCCTTGAGCATCATGAGAAAGAGATGATTATCAAGGCATTGGAAGCCCACCGAGGCAAACGTAAAGACGCAGCGAAAGCTTTGGGCATCAGCGAACGGACCTTGTACCGCAAAATCAACGAATACGGCATTGACCTATGAGAATCAAGGCAAAGATAGCAGTTCTTGTGCTGGCCTTGGCCTTCGTTTGCCAAGGTTGCGGCATCTATTCGTTCTCGGGCGCATCGATTCCCGCCGAGGCCAAAACCGTTTCGGTGGACTACTTCCCGAACCACGCCCAACTCGTCAACCCGTTGCTGAGCAACAACCTCACAAACGCCTTGCGTGATGCCATGACCAACCAAACCACATTGGACATGGTGGAATCGGGCGGTGACCTCTCCTTCGAAGGCGAAATCACTGACTACAAGACTTCACCTGTGGCCATTACAGGACAGACTGCCGCCATGAACCGCCTTACCATCACGGTAAAAGTACGCTTCAGCAACCGCATCGACGAAACGAAAGACTTTGAGCAAACCTTCTCGCGCTATGAGGACTACCCCAGCAACCAAGAGTTGATTTCGGTGCAGGAATCACTCACAGCGACCATCGTCGAACAATTGGTGGAAGACATATTCAATAAAGCATTGGTTAATTGGTAAATATTGTATAAACCGGCCCTTCGACAGACTCAGGGGCCTTGACCTTTATGGACAGTAAACAATTGATAGGATACATGATGCAGCCTGAAAGGCTGAAAGACGACGCCGTGAAAGAGATGGAGCAAGTGGTGGCGGATTATCCCTATTTCGCCATCGGGCAAGCTTTGTTGTCCGTCGCCTACATGAACGTTGACGACAAGCGGTACGAGCAACAGCTGAAACGAACGTCCAGCATCATGCCCAACCGCGACAAGTTGCGGCAGTTCACCCTTTTGGCCCGCCATCGCCTCCTCAGCGAGCCCATTACGCCCGCTTTACCGGATGAATTTGTCCCTGACAAGCGGTCTTCCAGCAACGAATCTATCGAGACGAAAGATGACGTTCAGGGCAACATTATCAAGGAAAAGGTTTTCATCATTCCTGAAATCGACCTGAGGAGCAGCCACGAAGAGCTCTCTGCCGAAATGGCCCTTTTGGAAGAAAAACGCAAGTCGTTGGACGAACTGAAAGCCATCATTGCCGCGCGCCTGAGAGAAATCGAGGAAGAGAAACTGCAAAAGGAAGCAGGCAAGCCCGTTGCCAAAAAACTGTCACGTAAAGAACTGATAGACAAGTTTATCACAGAGAATCCGAGCATTTCACGACCCAAGGCCGAGTTCTACAATCCGCTCACTGTAGCACAAAACAGCATCATCGACCAAGAGAACATCGTCAGCGAGACTTTGGCCAAAATCTATGAGCAACAGGGCTATGTTGAGAAGGCAATTTCAATTTATGAAAAATTACACTTGAAATATCCAGAAAAAAGTCGTTACTTTGCAGCCCAAATTGAAAGGCTAAAAAACAGTCAAAAAAGTCAAACATTAAATAATTAAACATGTACACGTTAGTAGTAATTTTAATCCTGATTGTCAGTGTGTTATTAGGATTGATCGTTCTGGTTCAGAACTCTAAAGGTGGCGGTTTGGTCTCCAACTTCGGAGGTGCAAACCAGATGATGGGCGTGCGTCAGACGACCGATTTCCTTGAAAAAGCCACTTGGACAATGGCCGCCGTGTTGGTGGTGCTCTGCTTGATTTCAAGCGTTACCATTCCCAAGAATGTCAAACAAGGCAATGCGCTCGACACCGAGATGCGTTCCCAGATTGAAAACGTTATGCCTAGCGCACCCGCTGCCGAAGCTCCTGCTGCTGAAGCTCCTGCCGAGGCTCCCGCTGAAACGCCAGCCGAATAACTAGCGACAATCTGAACAAATGATAAAGAGGATGATTTTGGTCGTCCTCTTTTTTTGTTTTGCAGCTTTCACATTGTAGCAAACAAAAACAGCGCACCCCATCGGATGCGCTGTTTTTCATTAGCATAACTAGGATTTATTCTCCCATAGCCAGCTTCTTGTATCCTTCATAGCGGAGCTTGGCGAATTGTTCGGTCTTGGCGAACAGTTCCTTGGCTTCCTCGGGGAAGGTCTTCACGAGCGAGTTGTAACGCACCTCACCCATGATGAATTTCTGGAAGTCGGCCCAGTTGGGTTCTTTCGAATCCAAGTGGAAGCCGTTCTTGCCTTCCTCTTCCTCGGCGGGGTTGAAGCGCCAGAGATGCCAATAACCGCAGTCGACGGCGAGCTTCTCTTCCATCTGGGAGTGACCCATACCAATCTTGATGCCGTGGTTGATACACGGGGCGTAGCAAATCACCAGCGACGGGCCCGGATAAGCCTCAGCTTCCTTGATGGCCTTGAAGTACTGGGCTTGTGAAGCACCCATGGCGACCTGTGCCACATAGACGTAGCCGTAGCTCTTGGCAATCATGCCGAGGTCTTTCTTGCGGACCTTCTTACCAGAGGCAGCAAACTTGGCGACAGCACCTGCAGGCGTAGCCTTGGAGCTCTGACCACCCGTGTTCGAGTAAACCTCAGTGTCGAGCACGAGGACGTTGACGTCTTCACCGCTGGCCAACACGTGGTCGAGGCCACCGAAACCGATGTCGTAGGCCCAACCGTCACCACCGAAGATCCACTGGCTCTTCTTGGCGAGGAAGTCCTTGTTGTCCAACAGTTCTTGTTCGAGAGCGCAGCCGTGGCAGGGGCAAATCTTGCTACCAGCAGCCTTGGCATCCTTGGCTTCTTGCAGTTTCTGGGCTGCCACTTCGGCACCATAGAGTTTCTTGCCTTCTCCATTCCAGAAGTCGACGCAAGCATCGATAGGCATAATGGCCTTTTCGAGGGCGGCGACGAATTCGTCAGTAGCCTTGCGGTTGGCGACCGTGTCGTTGTAGGTGTCTAACCACTTCTGCGTGGCTTCCTTCATCCAGTCGAACACGGTGGTGTTGACCAGCTCTTCAGCCTTCTTGCGGAGGCCTTCGCGGAGCTTGCGGGCACCCGTGGCCATACCGAGACCGTACTCGGCGTTGTCCTCAAACAGGGAGTTGGCCCATGCCACACCCTTGCCACTGCGGTAGTTCTTGCAGTAAGGCGTTGCAGGAGCGGAACCGCCATAGATGGACGAGCAACCTGTGGCGTTGGCCACCATCATACTCTCACCAAAGAGTTGGGTGATGGTCTTAATATAAGGTGTCTCACCGCAACCAGCGCAAGCACCCGAGAACTCAAATAGCGGCTGTGCAAACTGGCTGTTCTTCACGTTGGAGAACTTGTCGATAAGTTCGTCCTTGTAGGTGACCTTCTTCTGACCATACTCCCAGTTCTTGGATTCGTCGAGTTGGCTTTCGAGCGGTTTCATCACCAGAGCCTTCTCCTTGGCGGGGCACACATCGGCGCAGTTGCCGCAACCGGTGCAGTCCAAGACGGAGACTTGCATTCTGAAATGCATACCAGCCATTTCCTTCGGCATCTTCATGTCGGCGGTGGCCATGCCCTTAGGAGCCTTCTTCAGCTCAGCGTCGGTCATGACAACAGGACGGATGGCAGCGTGCGGGCACACCAGCGAGCACTGGTTGCACTGGATACAGTTGGCAGGATTCCACTCGGGAACGACAGTGGCCACGCCACGCTTCTCGTAAGCGGTGGTGCCAGCCGGGAAGGTACCGTCGACGATGTCCTTGAAGGCGCTCACGGGCAGGTCGTTACCACACTGGGCAACCATCGGGCGCATCACCTTATTAATAAATTCGGGATCGGCATCGTTGTGCTCGAAGACGAAGTCGGTGGTGCAGTCGAGTTTGGCCCATTCAGCGGGGATCTCAACCTTGGTAATCTCGCCACCGCGGTCAACAGCGGCATAGTTCATGTTGACAACATCCTCACCCTTCTTACCGTAGCTCTTCACGATGAACTTCTTCATCTGCTGGACAGCCAGGTCGTAAGGAATGACGCCCGAAATCTTGAAGAATGCGCTCTGGAGGATGGTGTTGGTGCGGTTGCCCAGACCAATCTCGGCGGCGATCTTCGTGGCGTCGATGATATACATATTAATATTATTGAGGGCCAGATACTTCTTCACGTAGTCGGGAAGGTGTTTCTTGGTCTCTTCAACGCTCCAAGGCGAGTTGTAGAGGAACGTACCGTTCTTCTTCAGGCCACGGAGGCAGTCGTACTTGCGGAGGTAGCTCGGGACGTGGACAGCCACGAAGTCGGGTGTACCAACGAGGTAAGGAGCCAGGATGGGCTGGTCACCGAAACGCAGGTGCGAGCAGGTGTAACCGCCAGACTTCTTGGAGTCGTAGTCGAAGTAGGCTTGGCTGTACTTGTTGGTGTTGTCGCCGATGATCTTGATGGAGTTCTTGTTGGCACCCACGGTACCATCAGCGCCGAGGCCGTAGAACTTGGCTTCGAACGTGCCCTTCGGCAGGATGGAGATTTCCTTGCCAACGCGGAGCGAACGATGCGTGACATCGTCCTTAATACCCACGGTGAACTGGTTCATCGGTTTCTCGGAAGCGAGGTTCTTGTAAACGGCAAGCACCTGAGCCGGCGTGGTGTCCTTTGAAGACAGACCATAGCGGCCACCGATAATCAAAGGCTTGTAGGGGCAGTCCTTGAAGGCTTCCACCACATCGAGGTAGAGCGGGTCGCCGTTGGCGCCGGGTTCCTTGGTGCGGTCGAGGACGCAGATGCGCTTCACGTGCTCCATCAGGCTCTTCGGCAGAGCTTCCATGAGGTACTTCACGCTGAAGGGACGATAGAGGTGCACGGTGACGAGGCCGAGCTTCTTGCCCGATCTGTTCTCCTTATCGATGACGGTCTTGATGACGTCGTTGATGGAGCCCATGGCGATGATGATGTCGGTGGCATCGGGAGCGCCGTAGTAAACGAACGGAGCATATTCACGACCCGTAATCTTGGTCATCTGCTTCATGTACTTGGCCACGATGTCAGGCAGAGCGTCGTAGTACTTGTTCTGCAGCTCGCGGGTCTGGAAGTAGATATCGGGGTTCTGGGCGGTACCACGGGTTACGGGGTGCTCAGGATTGAGGGCGCGTTCGCGGTATTCCTTGAGGGCCTTTTGGTTGACGAGCTTACGGAGTTTCTCCATGTCGGCAGCCTCGACCTTCTGTATTTCGTGAGAGGTACGGAAACCGTCGAAGAAGTGCACAAACGGCACGCGGCCTTCGATGGCGGCGAGGTGTGCCACAGGGGCGAGGTCCATGATCTCTTGAACGCTGCTGGTGGCCAGCATGGCGAAGCCGGTCTGTCGGCAAGCCATCACGTCGGCGTGGTCGCCGAAGATGGACAGAGCCTGGGCGGCGAGGGCGCGGGCCGAGACGTGGAACACGCCAGGAAGCAATTCACCGGCGATCTTGTACATATTGGGAATCATCAGCAAGAGGCCTTGCGAGGCGGTGTAGGTGGTGGTGAGGGCGCCAGCCTGCAAGCTGCCGTGGACGGCACCGGCTGCACCGGCTTCGGATTGCATCTCAACCACTTTGACGGTCTCGCCAAAGATGTTCTTCTGACCTTTAGCAGCCCATTCATCGATATACTCGGCCATCGGCGACGACGGAGTGATAGGATAAATGGCGGCCACTTCACTGAACATGTAGGCAACATGGGCCGCAGCCTGGTTACCATCGCATGTCAAAAACTTTTTTTCTGCCATTTCTTTAATGTTTAAGAATTATTTATTTGAACTTGAATTAGTTATCATTTTCTTCCCGTTTATAACCTATTCTTCTTCTCGGCTTGTCATTCTTCTCTCGCAATTGGTCTAGGGCATCATTTAAGGCTTCTATCTGTACGGCAATTTCATTATTGGTTTCCTCCTGCATTCTGTTGACATCGTTTTGGTCGTGCAGAATCTCTTCCACATAGTTATTCAACTGGTCAACCTTATGATTGAGTTGCTCTATTTTCAAATTGGTGTCCTGCCATGCCGACACTGCTTGCCGTATCATTACAAACGCCCTCATGATGTTGATGTTGACCTGTATGGCCGTTTCCGATCGTAACACAGAGCTGAGCATCGCAATGCCGAGTTCAGTAAAGACAACAGGAGGCCTCCGCATACCCATTCGAATGGAATTGGACATCACAATTTGTGATTTCCAAATTTCCATCTCCTTTTCGGTCATTGTAAACATGAAATCATCAGGAAAACGTTCTACGTTACGCCGCACGGCTTGATTCAAAACTCGAGTTTCCACTCCATACATTTCAGCCAAGTCACGGTCAAGCATCACACGAAGCCCTCGCACCTCGTAAATACGATGCTTGATGACCTCGATGTCAGTCGTTTTGCTTATGGTAATTGCCTCGGTCATAATATTCCAAATATTTCGCTGAACACTTTGGTAGCAGAGCGGCTCTTTTGTGACACTTTTGTGGTCGAATATTCGACTGCAAAATTAGGCCGCAAAATTAGGCATTCCCCAACAAAAATACAACCTTATTATAAAAAAGATTTTTTTTGCTAAAAAAAGACCTTTTTGGGAGAGCTATTGAAATTATTTGTATTTTTGCGCGCTCAAAAACTGAGAGAAACAACATATCAATAACAAACAACAACTTAAAACTCATTGAAAATGAAGAAATTAGTTCTTACACTCGGTTTGGCCTGCCTCTTCATGGTGGCCTGCAACAACACGCCTAAGCAACCCGAACAACCCGCTGAGCCCGTTCAGGAAGAAGTGGTTGAAGTGGTTGAAGAAAAGCAAGAATGCCCCATGCACGCTCTGAAGGAAGAGTATGCCAAGTGGGACGAAATGACCGACGAAGCCAAGGCCGAACTCAACAAGAAGGCTGCTACCATGTTCAACGAAATGGATGCCAAGATGGAAGAAATGAAGGCTGCCGGTGAGGAAGTCTGCAAAGAGATGGCCGAAATGACCGAAGAACAGAAGGCTGAATGCGAAAAGAAGTGCGCCGAGATGAAAGAAGCTTGGGCCAACTTCGAAAACATGACCCTCGACGAGCAAAGAGACCTCATCATGAAGCGCCTTGGTGGTTGCGAAGGTGAAAAGGGCTGCTGCAAGCACGAAGAAGGCAAGTGCGAAGAAAAGCCTGCTGAATAAAAATTACATTTCACAAAAACAACGAAAAAGAGGGCTGGAAAGTCCTCTTTTTTTGTTTGTATAAAGTTATTTCACCTCACTTTTTTCCATAATAATTAATTTTTTTGCAAATCATTACAAAATAATTAGTATTTTTGGCAGCTAATTGTTTAATCACAAAAAACTCATATTGTATGAGACACAATGCTAAACTCTTATTAGTTGTCCTGTTTCTATTCGTCTTCAACCTGAAGCCGTGGGCACAAACACCTTACAGACAATATTCAAACAACGGTGTCGAACTGAATTTTTCGAACATCGATGATGTCTATTTTAGGGCGTATCTTTTGTATAACCTCAGCCAAGACGATCGATTTATTATGACTGCCGAAGAAGACAATGGCATTTTTTACATCGGCTCAAGCGATGAGTCGTTGGACGAAGGCTTTTTCGACACTTTTGAGGACATTTACAACCTGTCTTATACTGACTTCCAAATATTGTCGAAGTTAGAGGTTACGGACTTATATCCAGTTTGGAAATCTCAAGTAGATCCTCGGTTTTTCACTTCAATGATGATGGATATTACCCTCCGTAATTCAAGAGAAGGAGAGAATGAGCATTGCATCAATGCCGACCCCTTCTGCACCTCGGATTTCTATGAATTTGATGCTGCCAGCTCTGATCAAACTGCTGATGAGGCAGGCATGGACGATGGTTGCATTGGTTTATCCTACAACCCTTCATGGTATTATTTGAGAATTGCTGACTCAGGTCCATTAACCATTCACATGGAAGGCCATGATCCTGATAATCCAAACACTCTTAGAGATATCGACTTTTGCTTGTGGGGACCTTACACTGAAGAACAAGTAAATTCGGGTTATGCTTGCACTCATCTGACTAGTGACAAGATTATTGACTGTAACTATTCGACTTCTTATCTTGAGAATGCCTACATGGGCTATCCAGAAGGTGAACACCAACACAATACAGGCCATGGCACGGTAAACTACCACGTGCCCCAATCGGGAGAGTATTACCTACTGATGATTACAAACTACTCCCGACAGCCATGTGTCATCACCTTCAACAAGCCTGACGAGACCGAGCCTGGCACCACCGACTGCAGCATTCTTCCTCCTATTGTGAACAATGATGGTCCCTATTGCGTTGGCGAAACCATCCACTTAACTGCCATTGGCGTAGCAGGAGCTTCCTATTCTTGGACGGGTCCTAACAACTACAGATCAAGATACCAAAACCCTAACCGCTCGAACTGCACGATGGCCATGGCTGGTCCTTATATCTGTACCATCACCAAAAACGGCCAATCCGCCTGCGACACCACTTGGGTTGAAGTTTACCCTAACGCCGTTGCCAGCTTCACTGCCTCTGCTACCACTGTTTGTGTAGGCAGCCCTGTCGATTTCACCAGCACATCAACCACCAATCCTGCAGGATATAGCATAGAGACCTCTGAATGGGACTTTGGTGATGGACAAACTGCCTCGGGAGCAACACAAAGCCATACCTTCAATCAAACGGGCACCTTCACCGTGACGCTCAATGTAGCCACTGAAGGCGGATATTGCACTGACGAAACCACACAAACCATCACCGTCAGCGAAGGCGAAGAAATACAATTCGACCCAGTGACCTCGTGTACACCATACACTTGGACCGAAGGAAATGGAGAAACTTATTCCGAACCAGGCGTTTACGAAGTTGTCTATGAAACACAGACTGAAACAGGCTGCCCACGGACAGAATATATCACTATCACTATCAGTGATGTTGAGGAAACTGAAACGTCCATTACCGAATGTGATTCCTACATCTGGGCTGACGGCGACGGACAGACCTACAACACCAGTGGCGATTACGTCTTCAACACCACCAACGAACAAGGTTGCCCAGTAATTAAAACGCTACACCTTACCATCAACCAGTCAGAGGAGGACGAAACCTCAGTTTCCGAGTGCGACACCTACACATGGGCCGACGGTAACGGGCAGACCTACACTGCCAGCGGTGACTACACATGGAACACCACCACCGCGCAGGGCTGCGACAAGACCGTGACCCTCCACCTCACCATCAACCAGTCCGAGGAGGACGAAACCTCCGTCACAGAGTGCGACACCTACACCTGGGCCGATGGTAACGGGCAGACCTACACCGCCAGCGGCGATTATACTTGGAACACCCAGACTGCTGACGGCTGCGACAAGACCGTGACACTGCACCTTACCATCAACAACAGCGAGGAGGACGAAACCTCGGTTTCCGAGTGCGACACTTACACTTGGGCAGACGGTAATGGACAAACCTACACCTCCAGCGGCGATTACACTTGGACCACCCAAACAGCTGACGGTTGCGACAAGACCGTGACCCTCCACCTCACCATCAACCAGTCAGAGGAGGACGAAACCACCGTGGCCGAGTGCGACACCTACACCTGGGCAGACGGTAACGGGCAGACCTACACCGCCAGCGGCGACTACACATGGAACACCACCACGGCGCAGGGCTGCGACAAGACCGTGACGCTGCACCTCACCATCAACAACAGCGAGGAGGACGAAACCTCCGTCACCGAGTGCGACACCTACACATGGGCCGATGGCAACGGGCAGACCTACACCGCCAGCGGCGACTACGTCTGGAACACCACCACAGCGCAGGGATGCGACAAGACCGTCACCCTCCACCTCACCATCAACCAGTCAGAGGAGGACGAAACTTCTGTCACCGAGTGCGACACCTACACATGGGCTGACGGCAACGGGCAGACCTACACCTCCAGCGGCGACTACGTCTGGAACACCACCACGGCGCAAGGCTGCGACAAGACCGTCACCCTGCACCTCACCATCAACAACAGCGAGGAGGATGAAACCTCCGTCACCGAGTGCGACACCTACACATGGGCCGACGGCAACGGACAGACCTACACCTCCAGCGGCGATTACGTCTGGAACACCACCACGGCGCAGGGCTGCGACAAGACCGTGACCCTGCACCTCACCATCAACAACAGCGAGGAAGACGAAACCTCCGTCACCGAGTGCGACACCTACACTTGGGCCGACGGTAACGGACAGACCTACACCTCTAGCGGAGACTACGTCTGGAGCACCACCACAGCGCAGGGTTGCGACAAGACCGTCACCCTACACCTCACCATCAACAACAGCGAGGAGGACGAAACCTCTGTCACGGAGTGTGACACCTACACTTGGGCAGATGGTAACGGGCAGACCTACACCTCAAGCGGCGACTACGTCTGGAACACCACCACAGCGCAAGGATGCGACAAGACCGTGACGCTCCACCTCACCATCAACAACAGCGAGGAGGATGAAACCTCTGTCACCGAGTGCGACACCTACACATGGGCTGACGGTAACGGACAGGCCTACACCTCAAGCGGAGACTACGTCTGGAACACCACCACGGCGCAAGGCTGCGACAAGACCGTGACGCTGCACCTCACCATCAACAACAGCGAGGAGGACGAAACCTCCGTCACCGAGTGCGACACCTACACCTGGGCCGACGGTAACGGGCAGACCTACACCTCAAGCGGAGACTACGTCTGGAACACCACCACGGCGCAAGGCTGCGACAAGACCGTGACGCTCCACCTCACCATCAACAACAGTGAGGAGGACGAAACCTCGGTCACCGAGTGCGACACCTACACCTGGGCCGACGGTAACGGACAGACCTACACCTCCAGCGGTGACTACGTCTGGAACACCACCACAGCACAAGGCTGCGACAAGACCGTGACGCTGCACCTCACCATCAACAACAGCGAGGAAGACGAAACCTCAGTCACCGAGTGCGACACTTACACCTGGGCAGACGGCAACGGGCAGACCTACACCGCCAGCGGCGACTATGTCTGGAACACCACCACGGCGCAAGGCTGCGACAAGACCGTCACCCTCCACCTCACCATCAACAACAGCGAGGAGGAAGACTATAACGTCACCGAGTGCGACACCTACACTTGGCCCAACAACGGACAGACCTACACTACCAGTGGCAACTACGTCTTCAACACCACCACCGCTCAAGGTTGCCCACGTACTGAAACCCTACACCTCACCATCAACAACAGCGAGGAGGAAGACTATAACGTCACTGAATGCGACACCTACACTTGGCCCAACAACGGACAGACCTACACTACCAGTGGCGACTACGTCTTCAACACCACCACCGCTCAAGGTTGCCCACGCACTGAAACCCTGCACCTCACCATCAACAACAGCGAGGAGGAAGATTATACCGTCACCGAGTGCGACACCTACACTTGGCCCAACAACGGACAGACCTACACTACTAGCGGTGACTACGTCTTCAACACCACCACCGCTCAAGGTTGCCCACGTACTGAAACCCTGCACCTCACCATCAACAACAGCGAGGAAGAAGATTATACCGTCACCGAGTGCGACACCTACACTTGGCCCAACAATGGACAGACCTACACTACCAGTGGCGACTACGTCTTCAACACCACCACCGCTCAAGGTTGCCCACGCACTGAAACCCTGCACCTCACCATCAACAACAGCGAGGTAGACGAAACCTCTGTCACCGAATGCGACACCTACACATGGGCAGACGGCAACGGACAGACCTACACCACCAGCGGCGACTATGTCTGGAACACCACCACAACGCAAGGTTGCGACAAGACCGTGACCCTCCACCTCACCATCAACTACAGCGAGGAAGAGGACTTCAACGTAACAGAATGCGACTCCTACACTTGGCATGGCACCAACTACACACAAGGTGGCACTTACACCTTCGACACGCAGACCGCACAAGGCTGTCCGCGCACCGAGACCCTTAACCTCACCATCAACTACAGCGAGACTGAGGACTTTAATGTCACTGAATGCGACTCCTACACTTGGGCTGATGGTAACGGACAGACCTACACCTCCAGCGGCACATACGTCAACAACACCACTACCGCACAAGGTTGCCCGAGGACTGAGACTCTCCACCTCACCATCAACACATCAGAAGAGGAAGATTATACCGTCACCGAGTGCGACACCTACACTTGGCCCAACAACGGTGAGACCTACACCACCAGCGGCACATACGTCAACAATACCACCACAGCCCAAGGCTGTCCAAGGACCGAGACCCTGCACCTCACTATCAACAACAGCGAGGAGGAAGAGTATAACGTCACCGAGTGCGACAGCTACACTTGGCATGGCACCAACTACACTCAAGGTGGCACTTACACCTTCGACACGCAGACCGCCCAAGGTTGCCCGAGAACTGAGACCCTTAACCTCACCATCAACTACAGCGAGGAAGAGGACTTCAACGTAACGGAATGCGACAGCTACAACTGGCACGGAACCAACTACACTCAAAGTGGCACTTACACTTTCGACACCCAGACCGCGCAAGGTTGCGACAGGACTGAGACCCTCCACCTCACCATTAATAATAGCGAAACCGAGGAGTTCAACGTCACCGAATGCGACTCTTACACCTGGCACGGCACGACATATACTTCCAGTGGTAACTACATCTTCAATACCGAAACAGCCCAAGGTTGCGAACGTATTGAGACCTTGCACCTCACCATCAACCAGAGCGAAACCGAAGAGTTCAATGTCACCGAGTGCGACTCCTACACTTGGCACGGCACACAATACACCTCCAGCGGCAACTACACCTTCGAGACAGAGACCGAACAAGGCTGCTTGCGTACCGAAACGCTACACCTTACTATTAATGAGAGCGAAAACATCACACTCCCTGCTGTGACGGAATGCGACTCTTACACATGGTACGGCACGGCTTATACCACAAGCGGCAACTACACACACGAGTCAACAACGCCTGAAGGCTGCCTCCGTGTAGAAACCCTTCCGCTCACCATCAACAATAGTGAGACCGAGGAATTCACCGAGACTGCCTGCGACTCCTACACTTGGCACGGCACCACTTACAACTTCAGTGGCAACTACGCTTACGAAACGACAACAGCCGCCGGCTGCCCGAGAACTGAGACCTTGCACCTCACTATCAACAACAGCGAGACCGAGGAGTTCACCGATGCCGCTTGCGAAAGCTACACTTGGCACGGAACTACTTACACCACTTCAGGTAACTACACCTACAACACCACCACAGCTGAAGGCTGCCCCCGCACTGAGACCCTCCACCTCACCATCAGTGATGTGATTCAAACCGATTTCTCAATGCAGGTCTGCAACAACTACACTTGGAACGGACAAACCTACAATACCTCAGGTAACTACACGCAACAGTTCACCTCGGTGCAAGGCTGTGACTCCATCGTCACGTTGCACCTCACCATCAGCGATGCCATCCAAACCGAATTCACGGATCAAGCTTGCGATTCCTACACCTGGAACGGGACCCCATACACCGCTTCTGGCAACTACACGCAACAATTCACCTCGGTGCAAGGCTGCGACTCCATCGTCACCCTGCATCTGACCATTAATCATAGTGAAACCGAAGACATCAACGAAACCGCTTGCGATGCCTTCACTTGGCACGGTACACAATACACCGAAAGCGGCAACTATACCTTCGAGACCACTACCCCACAGGGCTGCCAGAAGATAGAGACCCTGCACCTGACCATCAACCAGAGTGAGACCGCAGAGTTCACCGAAACCCAATGCGACTCTTACACTTGGCATGGCACCGAATACACCGCCAGCGGTAACTACACCTTCGAGACCACCACACCTCAAGGATGCCAACGCATCGAGACTTTGCACCTCACCATCAACAACAGCGAGAATGTAGAGATCACGGCGGCCTCTTGCGACACCTACACTTGGCATGGCACCCAATACAACACTTCGGGAACCTATACCTACAACACCACAACGGCTGAAGGATGCCCGCGTACTGAGACCCTGTACCTCACCATCAGCGATGTCATCCAAACCGAGTTCACGCAACAGGTCTGCGACAGCTACACTTGGAACGGTCAGACCTACAACACCTCGGGTGACTACACGCAACAGTTCACCACAATGCAAGGTTGCGACTCCATTGTTACCCTGCATCTGACCATCAGTGATGCCATCCAAACCGAGTTTACGGAGCAAGTCTGCGACAGCTACACTTGGAATGGCATCCCGTATAATTCCTCCGGTAACTACACGCAAGAGTTCACTTCGGCACAAGGCTGCGACTCCATCGTCACCTTGCATCTGACCGTCAACCATAGCGAAACCGAGGACTTCACGGAATCTGCTTGCGACTCCTACACTTGGCATGGTACCCAATATACCGAAAGCGGCAACTACACCTTCGAGACCACCACACCTCAAGGTTGCGAACGCATCGAGACCCTGCACCTCACCATCAACCTTAGCGAGGATGTGGAGCTCACTGCTGCCTCTTGCGATAGTTACACTTGGCATGGCACTACCTACACCAGTTCAGGTACCTATACTTACGAGACAACGACAGCTGCTGGCTGCGAACGCATCGAGACTTTGCACCTCACCATCAGCGACGTCATCCAAACTGAGTTCACGCAACAGGTCTGCGACAGCTACACTTGGAACGGACAAACCTACAACACCTCGGGTAACTACACGCAACAGTTCACCACGATGCAAGGTTGCGACTCCATCGTCACCCTACACCTGACCATCAGCGACGCCATCCAAACCGAATTCACAGACCAGGCTTGTGATAGCTACACTTGGAATGGAGTCCCGTATACCACCTCCGGCAACTACACGCAAGAGTTCACCTCGGCGCAAGGCTGCGACTCCATCGTCACACTGCACCTGACTGTCAACCACAGCGAGACCGAAGACTTCAACGAGACCGCCTGCGATGCCTTCACCTGGCACGGCACTCAATATACCGAAAGCGGCAACTACACCTTCGAGACCACCACACCTCAAGGTTGCGAACGCATCGAGACCCTCCACCTCACCATCAACAACAGTGAGACTGAGGACTTCACCATGGCCGCCTGCGAAAGCTACACTTGGCATGGCACTACCTACACCACATCAGGTACCTACACCTACAACACCACCACCGCTGCTGGTTGCGAACGCGTAGAGACCCTGTACCTGACCATCAGCGATGTGATTGAGACCGAATTCACACAACAAGTCTGCAACAGCTACACTTGGAATGGGCAGACCTATAACACATCGGGTAACTACACGCAACAATTTGTCTCGGTGCAAGGCTGCGACTCCATCGTCACACTGCATCTGACCATCAGCGATGCCATCCAGACCGAGTTCTCGCAACAAGCTTGCGAAAACTTCACTTGGAACGGTCAAACCTATGACGCTTCTGGTGACTACACGCAGCAGTTCACCTCGGTGCAAGGTTGCGACTCTATCGTCACCCTGCACCTGACCATCAGCGACATCGAGACGGAAGATTTCACCGTCACTGAATGTGATACCTACACCTGGCACGGCACGGCTTACACCAGCTCGGGCACCTACACCTTCGAAACGCTGACGCCTGCCGGCTGTCAGAGAATTGAGACTTTGTACCTCACCATCAACAACAGCGAGACTGAGGACTTCACCATGGCCGCCTGCGAAAGTTACACTTGGCATGGTACTACCTATACCGCTTCTGGCACTTACACCTTCAACACCACCACGGCTGCAGGATGTGAACGCTTAGAAACGCTGTACCTGACCATCAGCGATGTCATCGAAACCGAGTTCACACAGCAAACCTGTCAAAGCTACACTTGGAACGGTCAAACTTACGACGCCACGGGTAACTACACGCAGCAGTTCACCTCGGTGCAAGGCTGCGACTCCATCGTCACACTGCATCTGACCATCAGCGATGCCATCCAAACAGAGTTCTCGCAACAAGCTTGCGAAAACTTCACTTGGAACGGTACCACTTACGATGCCTCTGGTGACTACACGCAACAGTTTACCTCGGTGCAAGGCTGCGACTCCATCGTCACCCTGCACCTGACCATCAGCGACGTTGAGACGGAAGAGTTCACTGAAACAGCTTGTGAGTCCTTCACATGGCATGGCACCCAATACACTGCCAGCGGTAACTACACCTTCGAGACCACTACGCCTCAAGGTTGCTTGCGCATCGAGACTTTACACCTTACTATTAATAGTGCGTTCGAAACCGAGTGGTCACAACAGGCTTATAACAGCTTCACCTGGAACGGCATCACCTACGATGTCTCAGGCGATTACACACAGACCTTCACCTCACAACAAGGTTGCGACTCCATAGTGACCCTGCACCTCACCATCGACAACGAGGTGGTCACCAACGAGTTTACGGACTTCGCCTGCGACAACTATACTTGGAATGGCATCAGCTACACCGCCTCTGGTGACTACGTGCAACACTTCCCGTCGCAACACCAAGGTGACAGTGTCGTGACCCTACACTTGACCATCTACCATGCCTCCACCACGCAATGGTCAGAGCAAGCTTGCGACAGCTACGAATGGGATGGCATGACCTACACCCGTTCGGGTGACTACACACGAGAGTACACCACACAACACGGCTGCGACAGTACCGTGACCCTGCACTTAACGCTCGGACACAGCTCTGAAAACCATACAAACATCACCACATGTGAGTCATACGTCTGGTACGGTACCTTGTACACCGAAGAAGGCACATACGAACACATGGAGCATACCGCAACGGGTTGCGACAGTCTGATGGTGTTGCACCTCTCCATCGGCACCAGCTTCATCTCAGAAGAAAGCCAAACGGCATGTGACTCCTACTTCTGGCGCAATAAACTCTGCTATGAAACCGGCATCTATACTGATGAATCGCCAAATCCTGATGGCTGCGACAGTACCTTCATCCTCAACCTGACCATCAATCCGAGCGTGACCACCCACATTGCTGAGAAGGCCTGTAGGGAATACGAATGGTATGGCACAATCTACAATGAGTCAGGCGACTACGAATACGTTGAACAAAATGTGTTCGGCTGCGACAGCACAGTCATCCTCCACCTCAGCATCGACGAAGGCCTTTCAACGGGCATCCATGGACAGACACTGATCAACCCGGCAACCAACCTGATTATGGGTGTCTACACCTACTATGTCGACTCAACGAATATCGATCCTGCCAATGTGCGTTGGAGCCTCGACCGTCCAGATTGGCGTATCACACCGCACCGTGCCTCCTGTAGGGTGACCTGCCTGACCACCGGCGAAGCCAAGCTGAGAGCCTGGACAGAAAATGAATTCTGCGACTTCGACACCACATTGATCCTGCTCGGAAGCTTCTATGCTGTGGACGAAAACGACGATCCTGAACTCTCTGTCTATCCTAACCCGACCAGAGGCCAAGTTACTGTGAGCTGGCACGAAATCGAAGAGGTCAATGTCATTGATATGTTAGGACAGCGACTCGCCACCTACAAGTTAGGTAGGGTGGAGTCGTGCGAACTCAACATCCGCGACTATGCCCACGGCGTCTACATGCTTGAAATCATTTCCTCGTCGGGCACGGCCTACCGACCTGTTGTAAGAGGACTTTATTAAGCATTTTTCAATAACGAGAGGAACCGATAAGAAATGCATGTCATTTTTTATCGGTTCCTCTCCTTTTATACTTTTTTTCGTACTTTTGCAATTTCAAATATTGCGCTCAAATGTACGCCTTCATCACGGGTAAAATAGCCGAAAAATCACCTACTTACGTCGTTCTCGACAACCAAGGCATCGGTTATTTCATCAACATCACGCTCAACACCTTCACCGCCATTGGCGAGAAGGAGGAAGCCAAGCTCTACGTCCACGAGCAAATCCTCGAGGACGCCCATAACCTTTTTGGCTTCTTCACCGCCAAGGAACGCGACTTGTTTGAGCTGCTCATCTCCGTGTCGGGCGTAGGCTGCAACACGGCGAGGCTTATCCTCAGCTCGCTGACCGTCAACGAGTTGAGTACCGCCATCGCCAACGATGACGTGAAAACCATCCAAGCCGTGAAAGGCATCGGGGCCAAGACCGCCCAGCGCATTGTTATCGACCTGAAAGACAAACTGAAGAAAAACGACTTCCAGACGGAAATTTTCGCCGCTCCAAACAATACAATCAAAACTGAAGCGTTATCAGCATTGACGATATTGGGCTTCAGCAAAGCCGCCGTCGACAAAGCCCTCGACCGCCTGCTGAAACAAATGCCCGACGCCAACGTCGAAACACTGATTAAGGAAGCACTTAAGATTCTGTAAATCAAATGAATTTATATTATACAAAAGATATAAAAATGCGGAATGCGGAATTAGGAATGCGGAATGAGAGCAAAGCCCTGCGTCGCATTGTGACAATGACTCCGTCGAATACTTCGTATTTCAGCATTCAGCATTCAGCATTCCTCATTCTTTTCCTTCTTGCATTATTCTTATCGCCAGCGCTTACTGCTGCAAACGACTATGATATTTTCTACAACCCCTATACCGTGGAGCCCGACACGACCAAGGTGATTTATCCCATCCCGGTCAGCACGGGCAACCCCATCGAAGACCTCCACAACCAGTCGCCGCTCTACCTCAGCGACCCCGAAAACTTCACCACCGAAATCATCTACGACCCCCTCACCGGACAATACACCTTCAAACGCCGCATCGGCGAGTTCTATTACGACACCCCCACCACGCTGACACAAAGCGAATACTTTGAATATCAGAACAAAAAAGGAATCCAACAATACTGGAAGGAACGCCGTAGCCAAAATGCACGTTCCACCACGAATGGCAACTCCATCATCCCGCCCATCTACGTCGGCGGCAAGGCCTTTGAAACCATCTTCGGCAGCAACACCATCGACATCCGTCCGCAAGGCTCCGTCGACCTTACCTTTGGTTTCAAACACAGCTACCGCGACGACCCCTCACTGAGCGAACGCCGTAAAAAACACAACGACTTCATCTTCGAGCAGGACATCCAACTCAACGTGATGGCCAAAATCGGTGACAAGATCAACTTCAACATCAACAAGAACACCAAGGCGACCTTCAACTACCAGGACAAGCTTGCACTGAAATACGAAGGAAAGGAAGATGAAATCATCCAACTACTCGAAGCCGGTAACGTCAGTTTCCCGCTCAACAGCACCCTCATCACAGGTACGCAACAGCTATTCGGTATCAAGTCGAAACTGAAATTTGGAAACACCACCATTTCAGGCATCGTCTCCTACCAAGAGAGTGAGTCGCAGAACGTCACCGTGCAAGGTGGCGCACAAACCAGCGAATTTATTATCAACTGCTTGGACTACGAAGACAACCGACACTTCTTCCTGAGCCAGTTCTTCCGCGACCAATACGAAGCCGCTTTAGCCACGTTGCCTACGGTGACCTCAAGCGTCAACATCACCAAAATCGAAGTGTGGATTACCAACACCAACACCTCGACGCAAAACACACGTAACATCCTCGCCTTAAACGACTTGGGCGAAGCCAAAGATGAATGGATTTACAGTCAAGAAGTCATCCCCACCAATAGCACGATTTTTCCACGCAATGCAGCCAACAACTTGCTGACCCGCATGGACACCACCCAAATCCGAAACATCAGCACGGTGACCAACTACATGAGCAACGACCCGATGCGCTTAGGCATGTCGGGCTACATGGTCTCGGGACGCGACTTCGAAAAAGTGGAAAACGCCCGTCGCTTGAGCAACACAGAATTTTCACTGAACTCCAAGTTAGGTTTCATCTCGTTGAATGTGACGCTCAACCCGAACCAAACCTTGGCCGTTGCCTACCAGTACACCATCGTGGGTTCCAACGATGTCTACCAAGTCGGTGAATTCTCCGACCAAGGCATCAACACCCCACAGGTGTTGGTTGCCAAGTTACTGAAAGGCACCACGGTGAACACCAAGATGCCTATCTGGAACCTGATGATGAAGAACGTCTACAACATCAGAGCCTTCCAAATCAGCCCTAACGACTTCATGCTGAACATCTTCTACAACGGCAACTCCAGCAGCACACCTTACGGCTACTTCACCGAAGGCAGCGTGAAAGGCGTTTCGTTGCTTCACCTGATGGGACTCGATAACTTGACTACGCAAAACAACCCCATTGCGGGCGGTGATGGCGTGTTCGACTTCATCAACAATGCGGCCACACAAGGCGGTACCATCAACTCAGCGAACGGTCGCGTCTTCTTCCCCGTTTTGGAACCTTTCGGAAAGCACATCCACAACAAGATTTTCCCCGACGAACCTGACCTCGCCAACAAATACGCCTACGACTCGTTGTACACGATGACGAAGACCTCTGCCGAGCAGTATTCAGAGAAAAACAAGTTCAGTCTGAGAGGTTACTACTCGTCGCAGTCGGGCAGCGAAATCAGCCTCAACGCCATGAATGTGGCACAAGGTTCGGTCACCGTCACTGCTGGCGGCGTACAACTTGTTGAAAACGTGGACTACACCGTCGACTACACCTTAGGTCGTGTGACCATCATCAACGAAGGCGTTCTTAATTCCGGCACACCCATCAACATCGCCTTGGAGTCCAACTCTGGCTTCAGCGCCATCAAGAAGACCTTCCTCGGCGCCCGCGTCGAACACGAATTCAACCGCGACTTCCACATCGGTGGTACGGTGCTGTATCTCGGCGAGAAGTCATATACCCAGAAAATCAACTACGGTGAGGAAGCCATCGCCAACACCATCTACGGTGCCGACCTCAGCTACAACACAGAGGCCCGTTGGCTGACCACCCTCATCGACGCTTTGCCTGGCATTGAGACCAAAGCCCCGTCGCGCATCAGAGTGGACGGCGAGTTTGCCCGCTTCATCCCTGGACTCTCCAAGTCGGCAGCCGAGCGCAACACCTCCTACATCGACGACTTTGAAGGTGCCAAGTCGACCATCGACCTGCGTCTACCCACGCTGTGGAACATGGCCAGCACCCCGCAAAACCAGACCGACCTCTTCCCCGAAGCTGCCGCTGGCACGGGTCTTGACTACGGCAAAAACCGCGCCCGCCTATCGTGGTACGTCATCGACAACTCGATTTTCTACGACCGCAACTACAACTACAGGCCAGCCAATATCACTAACGATGAGCTGTCGAAACACGCTGTGCGTCAAGTACTTGAAACCGAACTCTTCCCCACCAAGGACATTGCGGCTGGTACCCAAACCAACATGTCGGTGCTCAACTTGTCGTATTATCCCGATGAGCGTGGCCCCTACAACTATGATGTCGACCCGACCCCCTACTCCGCTGGTGTCAACCTCGATGGCAAACTCAACGACCCGAAGAGCCGTTGGGCCGGTATCATGCGTAAGATGGAGTCGACCGACTTTGAAGCCACCAACATCGAATACATCGAATTCTGGCTGATGGACCCCTTTGCTGATGAAGCATTCGCCAACAACCCCGGCAAGCTCTACATCAACTTAGGCGACATTTCCGAAGATATTTTGCGTGACGGCAGAAAATTCTACGAAAACGGTTTGCCCTCCACTGCCGTCGTGGAAAATGTGGACACCACCATTTGGGGACGCGTGCCTACCTTGCAAGACCTTGTCGGTACCTTCAACAATTCATCTGAAGCCCGTCAATACCAAGATGTCGGTTACGACGGCCTCCGCGACGTGGACGAACGCAGTTTCTTCGACAACAACTTCCTGACCCTCATCAGGGAACGCTTTGGCGAAGCCTCACCCGCCTATGTCCAAGCCTACAACGACCCATCAAGCGACGACTACCACTACTTCCGTTCGTCCGACTGGGACAGCGACGAAACACATAGCAGCATTTTGGAGCGTTACAAGTTCTTCGCCAACCCCGAAGGCAACTCACCCGCCGACATCCAGCAGACGGAAGGCTACACCACCAGCAACTCCACGCTGCCCAATGCCGAAGATATCAACAACGATAACACCTTGAGCGAGTCGGAGCGCTACTACCAATATGTCATCGACATCGACCCGGCCAAGATGATTGTCGGACAAAACCACATCTCCGACGTCTTCCATGCCACCAATATCGCATTGCCCAACAACACCATCGGCAGCTGCACCTGGTATCAGTTCCGCATCCCCATCAAGCAACCTGACAAAGTCATCGGCCACATCGACGACTTCTCCTCCATCCGTTTCATGAGAATGTTCGTCACCGATTTTGAGCGTCCCATGGTGCTACGTTTCGCCACCCTCGACCTTGTCAAAGGCGAATGGCGCAGCTACTCGCAAAGCATTCAAGCCCCTGGCGAATACGAGCCTAACGACATCAGTAATGCCACCACTTTCGACATCTCGGCTGTCAGCATCGACGAAAACAGCCGCCGCGAACCCGTCCCGTATGTGATTCCGCCTGGCATCCTGCAAGAAAGAGTCATCGGTACCACGCAGGTGACCCGTATCAACGAGCAGTCGCTACAAATGACAGTCCAGAACCTCGTCGACGGTGACGGTCGCGCCATCTACAAGACCGCCGACTTCGACTTCAGGCAATACAAATACCTCAAGATGTTCGTCCACGCCGAAGCTGCCCACGAAGACAGCCCGCTCGAAGACCAAGACCTTACTGTGTTCTTCCGTTTGGGTACTGACTTCACCGAAAACTACTACGAGTATGAAGTGCCGCTGAAAGTGACACCTTGGGGAACCGCCTACACCAACAAGGAAGCCATCTGGCCAGAAATCAACAACTTGGACATTTTGTTGGAAGACCTCGTAGAGGTGAAGACCCACCGTAACGAAGCCATGAACCAGCCCAACAGCAACGTCAGGCTCAACTACATCTACTCTGAGAAGAAGAAGGTAGGCAACGTGGACGGCAGGGATTATTTCCACACCATCAAGGTGATTGGTAACCCAAGCATCAGCGACGTGGAAGCCATGATGATCGGTGTACGTAACCCGAAACGCCAGAACTTGGCCGACGTCGACGATGGTCAGCCCAAGAGCGCCGTCATTTGGGTTAACGAGTTGCGTCTCACCGACTTGAACAGCAACGGCGGCATCGCAGCCACGGGCCGTATTGAAGCCACCTTGGCCGACTTTGGTCGAGTGAGTGTCAACGGCACCTACAGCTCCGCCAGCTTCGGGGCCTTGGACAGCCGTATTGCCAACAACACTTTCGAAGCCCACTCCGCCTTCAACGTCGCCACCGACCTCGAATTGGGCAAGTTCTTCGAGAACATCGGACTCAAGATTCCTATGCACATCGACTACGGCGAAAACAAGATTACGCCGCTTTATAACCCCTACGACGCCGACATCAAGCTGAAAGACGCCCTCGCCGCCATGAGCAGCGACGAAGAGCGTAAGGAGTTCACTTCGACCATACACGACTTCACCCGACAAAAGAACATCAACTTCATGAATGTCAGGAAGGAACGTGTGACAAAGAAGCGTAACAAAGGCGAGGAAAGCGGCAAGACCGAAAACTCAAGAGACCCCAACCGTGCCTTGAGCGGTGGTGGCCGTGGCAACGCTCCCAAGGTCCACATCTACGACCTCGAGAACTTCAACCTCTCCTTCTCGTATGCCGAGACGTATCAGGAGAACACCGATATCAAGTACTATTTGACTAAGGCTTACCGTGGCGGCTTAGGCTACAGCTACGCCGGCAACCCCAAGCCCTGGGAGCCTTTCTCCAAGGCCCAATGGGCTTCGAAACCCGCTCTGCAAATCATCAAAGACATCAACTTCTACTATCTGCCGAAGAGCCTCACCTTCAACACGGAGATGTACCGCTTCTATTCGGAAAGAGAGTTGCGCAACAAGAGCGGCGGCGAAATCATCATCAACCCGACCTATTCCAAGCAATGGGACTGGAACCGCAACTACCAGCTGCGTTATGACCTCTCCCGCGGCTTGACCTTTGAATACTCGGCACAAGCACAAGCCTACATCTACGAACCGGCAGGCATGGTCGACAAGAGCCAAGACCCAGAGACCTGGCAACTCAACCGCGACACCATCAAGAACGAGTTGAAACACTTGGGCTCGATGTCGCGATTCCAGCAGAGTGTCAACGCCAGCTACACCTTGCCCATCAACAAGATTCCGATTCTCAACTGGATCAACGCCAGCGCCAACTACCAAGGCACTTACAGCTGGACTGCCTCGCCACAGCACATGCAGAAGCGCTTGGGCAACACCATCGAAAACTCCAACAACATCCAGGGTAACGCCACCCTCGATTTCACCAAGTTATACAACAAGGTGCCTTACCTAAAGAACCTCAACACGCCACGCCGTAACAACGACAGCGGCAGAGGCGGCAAGAACGATAAAGGCGGCAAGAAAGGCAAAGACGACAAAGGAGAAAAAGGCGTTGACGAACAGCCTTCCGACTCCACCAAGAGCAAGGAGAAAGTCAACGTGGGCAAGATTGTCCTCGACAACGGCTTGCGTATCCTCACCCTCGTCAAGAAAGTGTCGGCCACATACGCTTTGACTAACGGGCAAACCTTGCCAGGCTTCCTGCCCAAAGCGCAATACTTTGGCATGACACCCGGTTACGGCTGGGCACCTGGCGTAGGCTTCGTCTTTGGTAGCAGCTTTGGCAGCGACAGCAACATCTATGACAAAGCCGTGGCTCACAGTAACGGCGACGACGTAGGCCAATGGTGGCTCACCACCGACTCCATCATGAGTAACCCCTACGTAAGACGCACCAACGAGACCATGAACTTCCGCGTCAATGCCGAACCGTTCCAAGGACTGAAGATAGACATAACGGGGCAACGCAACTATGCTGAAAACCAGCAACATTATTTCAGATACAACACGGCCTCGCAAGTCTTTGAGACCTTCACCCCCACCAATGGCGGCACCTTCACGATGAGTTACCTAATGTGGGGTACTTCATTCGCGCCTTCCGACTCCACAGCGTCGCCATTGTTTGACAACCTGCTGAGGTACCGTTCGGTAATCGCCGACCGTATCGCCCACAACAACCCGCAGTGGATTGAGCAAGTGAACGAATACGTCTACGACAGTGTCGCGGGCGACTACTTCCCGAAGGGCTACGGCTCGGGCTCGATGGACGTGTTGCTCTACTCCTTCATCGCTGCCTACACTGGCAAGGATCCCAACACCATGAAACTCAACCCCTTCCCTCGCTTCCCCTTGCCCAACTGGAACATCACCTACAACGGTCTGACCAACATCCCTGCCATCGGCAAACTCTTCAAAACGGTCAGCCTCACCCATAGCTACAAGTCGAACTACGCCATCAACTCGTGGGCCAGCAACGTCTATTACGATGAGCACAACATCATCCAGACCTACGAAAACTCCGACCAAATCATACCGAAATACGACATCTCGCAAATTGTCCTCAACGAACAATACGCGCCTCTCATCGGTATAGACCTCGGTCTGCAAAACTCGATGACCATCAACTTGCAATTCAAGAAGTCGAGGACGATGACCCTGAGTTTCACCAACAACCAACTCACCGAGGTGAATGGACGCGAAATCGTCATCGGAGCGGGCTATCGTATCAAGGACCTCTCCTTCTCCATCGTCTCGCTTGGCGGCAGCGGCAACAGGCAAAACATCAAGAACGACCTGATACTGAAACTCGACTTGGGATTCAAGAAAGACGTCACCGTGCTTCGCCGCATCGACGAGAACAACAACCAAGTGTCGGCTGGCCAGAACAAGATCAACATCTACTTCACTGCCGACTACACCTTCAGCCAACGCTTGGCGGCACAAGCTTTCTTCAAGCGTGACGTGACCGTGCCGTTTGTGGCTAACACCTTCCGTAACTCGACCACCTTTGCTGGCATCACCATCCGATTCAGCTTGGCGCAATAAAATTTTCACCAAACCGCGGAGTGAGCCACTAAAATATGTATTTTCGCAGCCTAATTAGACACTTTAAAATTTAATCAAATGAATATTCCAGCAAACCTGAAGTACACCAACGACGACGAATGGATCCGCCTCGAAGGCGAAGAAGCCTACGTCGGCATCACCGATTATGCACAACACGAACTTGGCGACATCACCTTCGTTGATGTTGACCCCGACCTCGTCGGCGAGACCCTCGACGCCCAAGAAGAATTTGGCGCCATCGAAGCCGTGAAGACCACCGCCGAGCTCCTCATGCCCGTGGCTGGCGAAGTCCTCGAAGTCAACGAAGCCCTCGCTGACGAAGAGAACGCCAAACTCGTCAACACCGACCCCTACGGCGAGGCTTGGATCATCAAGATCAAAGTGAACAACGTTGCCGACCTGGACAACCTCCTCGATGCCGCCGCTTACGAAGCTAAGATTGGCTAATCTTGGAAAAGCTCACTAGAAATAGTTACCCGGGACTCTTGTGCGGAATCGTCATCATGGTTCTGACAGGAATTCCGGGTTCTTGTTTGCCCCATGTCAAGCCCATCGTCGGCCTGGACAAGGTGGTGCATCTATTAATGTATGCCGCCTTCGCCTTTCTCTGCCTCTGGGGTTATCGTAAGCAGTTCATTTCCAACGGACAAGCCTACCAAAAGAAAGCCCTGCTGTTGGCACTCGTCATCAGCATCTTCTACGGTGGACTGACCGAAATACTGCAAGAATACCTCGTGCCTGGCCGCACGGGCGACTGGATCGATTTCCTTGCCGACGGCATCGGCACCCTTCTCGGAGTCTTTGTTTTTCAGCTTTTTTACCGCCACAAAAAATAAAATTCGGTTTACTTGCGTTTTATAAGCAAATAATTCCTATTTTCGCACCCAAAATAGGAAGTAATATTTAAAAACACATAACCATGGAAGAGAAAAAATCACCTAAGGCCAATCTTGAGAACAAGAAATTGATGTTCATGCAAATAGGTATGATCATCAGCTTGCTCATCGCTTGGTTAGCCTTCGAACACAAGAGCTACGACAAGCGCGAAATCGACCCGAGCCTGCTCCGTCAGACCGAAGTCGTCGAGGAAGAGATGGTGGAAATCACCAAGCAGGAAGAGCAAAAGCCCCAGCCTGTGGAAGTGCCCAAGCAGACCACCCAGCTCGAAATCGTGCAAGACGACGTTGAAGTAGAAGACATCGAAATCAACGCCGAAGTCGACCAACAGGAAGTCATTGAAGAGTACGTCCCCGTCGAAGTCGAAGAAGAAGAAGTTCAAGAACAGGAGATTTTCCAAATCGTGGAAGAGATGCCTGCCTATCCTGGTGGCGAACAGAAACTGATGGAATTCGTGGCCAAGAACATCAAGTATCCCCAGATTGCCCGTGAGACTGGCATCCAGGGCCGTGTGTTCGTCGGCTTCGTCGTTGAGCCTGACGGCAGCGTCTCCAACGTAAAGGTGCTCCGTGGCATCGGTGGCGGCTGCGACGAAGAAGCTATGCGCGTCGTCAAGAGCATGCCGAAGTGGAAGCCTGGTAAGCAACGTGGTAAGGCTGTGCGTGTGTCTTACATGCTGCCCGTGAACTTCACGCTTAAATGAAAAAAGCCAGCGATTTGCTGGCTTTTTTTTGTATCTGCACGGGTCAAGGGAGATTCCCTTTGGGAATGCAGTATTGCATCGTTATTGTTTCGCGGCGGCAAGTAAGGTTCATCATTCATTGAGACTGACATGCCGCCGCATAATGACACGGTCACGCCACGCCATTCCCAAAGGGAATCCCTTTATTGCTGAAAATGTTTATAAACAATCTCAGCCTTGGCGGGTCCAACAATCTCGGAAAGCCGTTCCTGCGTTGCCTCCTTGATGCCTTTTACCGATTTCAGTTCCAAAAGCAGCTTCTCCGCCGTTTTCTTCCCTATACCCTTGATGTCGGCTAACTCGGAGTGCATGAAGCCCTTTTCGAACTTCTTGCGGTGGAATGTGATGGCGAAACGGTGCACCTCGTCCTGGATGTGCGTCAACAGACGAAACACCTCCGAATTAGGCTTCAAGCCTACCACACGGGGCGGGAAGCCAAACAACAACTCGTTGGTGCGGTGATGGTCGTCCTTGGCCAAACCCGCAATGGGAATGTCGACATGCAACTCGTCCTCGATGACCTGACGCACCACCTCCATCTGTCCCTTACCGCCATCGGTGATGATGAGGTTGGGCAAAGGTTTCCCCTCCTCTATCAGCCTGGAATAACGCCTTCTGACCACCTCTTTCATCGAGGCGTAGTCGTCGGGGCCTTCCACCGTCTTGATGTTGAAATGACGATAGCCCGCCTTGTTGGGCTTGCCGTCGACAAACTGCACCATGCCCGCCACGGCATAGTCGCCTTGGAAGTTGGAGTTGTCGAAGCACTCGATTACGTTGGGCATCTCTTCCAACTGCAAAGCCTCCTTAAGGCTGTTCAGCACCCGCTTCTGATGCCGTTCGGGGTCGACAAGGGTGCGTTGTTTCTCCAAATCGATCTTGTATTGCATGGCGTTGCGGCGCGAGAGGTCGAGCAGTTTGAGCTTGTCGCCACGCTGCGGGATGGTCACCTGAACTGCATCAATGTCGTAGTCTAATTTCATCGGGACGATGATTTCGGCAGCGGGCTTGTCGAACTGTTGCCTTAGCTCGGTGATGGCCAACAGCAAAAGCTCTTCGGCGGTCTCCTCCAAGCGGCGTTTCATCTCGAAGGAATGACTCTGCACCACGGCCCCGTCCATCACCTTCATGTAGTTGACATAGAACAGCTCGCCCTCGTCGACGTAAGAAAACACCTCCACGTCGTGAATCGACTGGCTGACCACGGTGGAGCGGCTGCGGTAGTTCTCCAAGAGGTCGTATTTCTCCTTGATGAGTTGCGCCTCCTCAAACTCAAGCCTTGAAGCGTGGTCCATCATCTGGGCTTTCAGGTCGCGGAGCACACCACCCAAGTTGCCCTTGATGACTTCGCGGATTTCGGCTATCATGGCGCTGTAGTCAACCTTCGAAATCAAGCCTTCGCAGGGACCGTTGCACTTGTGGATATGGTAGTCGAGACAGACTTTATACTTGCCTTTGGCGACACCAGCTTCCGTCAGCGGCGTGCGACACGAGCGCACCTTGTAGACCTGCCCAAGCAGGTCCAGCAGGATATGCGCCGTGCGTACCGAGGGATAAGGACCAAAATACTCAGAGCCGTCGTTAACCTTTCTTCGGGTAAGGAAAACACGCGGAAAAGCCTCTTTCTTGATGCAAATCCAAGGGTAGGTCTTGTCGTCCTTGAGCATGATATTGTAGCGCGGCTTGTACTGCTTGATCATCGTGTTCTCCAGCAGCAGTGCCTCCGACTCCGAGTCGACGATGCTGTATTCGAGGTCAGCAATCTTACTCACGAGGACGCGTGTCTTGCCCGTCTGTTCTTTATTGAAATAGCTGCTGACGCGACGTTTCAGGTTCTTGGCCTTACCGACGTAGATCAATTCGCCTTTCTTGTCGAAGTAGCGGTATACGCCAGGCTTCAAGGGCAGCGCGGCCAGCTTTTGTTTCACTATCTCAGGGAGAGCTTGCATTGTTTGTTTATTTACTATGGCTTATGGCCGATAGCTTATGGCTCGCTACTGCCAAAAGTACTTACTTCACACTTTGGGTAAAGCGAGCCATTGGCCATAAGCTATAGGCCATAGTCACTTTTTCTTCATGTGGTCCCAGCCCTGCGCCTTAATTGGGATGACGTGGTTGTCGGGCGTGATCATCTCGGCCACGCCTTTGTCGTCGGTCATGTAGCCAATCACCGTCACATCAGCCGAGAGGGTCTTGATTTTCTCGTAGTCCTTTTGGTCGATGGTGAAGAGCAGCTCGTAGTCCTCTCCCCCACTCAAAGCCGCCACCGAAGGCACGATTTGGAACTCCTTGGCCATTTTGTCCGTCGTCGGGTCGATGGGGATACGCTCCTCGTAGAGTTGGCAGCCCACGCCGCTTTCCTTGCAGAGATGCAGGATTTCGGAAGCCAAGCCATCGGAAATGTCGATCATCGAGGTAGGTTTGACGCCTAAGGTCTTGAGTTGTTCGACGACGTCCTTGCGGGCTTCGGGCTTCAGCTGACGCTCCAGCACATACTCCATACCCTTCAACTGAGGTTGCATATTGGGGTTGGAGAGGAACTCCACCTTCTCGCGTTCGAGGATGAGCAGGCCTATATAGGCGCCACCCAAGTCACCGCTCACACAAAGCAGGTCGTTCTTCTTGGCGCCACTTCGGTAGACGATGTCCTCTTCCTTCGCCATGCCGATGACGGTGATGGAGATGACGAGGCCCGACTTGCTGCTTGTGGTGTCGCCGCCCACCATGTCGACATGGTAACGTTCGCAGGCAAGGTGTATGCCCGCATATAGCTCATCAAGCGCTTCGGCGGTATAGCGGCTCGACACGCCTAAGCCCACCACAATCTGCGTGGGGGTGCCGTTCATGGCGTAAATGTCGGAGAAGTTGCTCACGGCGGCCTTGTAGCCCAAGTGTTTCAAGGGACAGTAGGTCATGTCGAAATGGACGCCTTCCAAGAGCATGTCGACCGAGACAAGGGTACGGTAGCCTTCGTGGTTGATGACGGCGGCATCGTCGCCCACGCCTTTCAGCGACGAGGCGTTACGCAAGGGAAAGTCGGCGGTCAGTTGGTCGATAAGGCCAAATTCGCCTAATTCGTCTAATTCAGTCAGAGGTTTATTTTCTTTTGCCATATTCTTCATTATTATTGGCTGCAAAGGTAAGTTTTTTTCCTAATTTTGCACCATGAAAACCATCAAAGACATTTACAAGATTGGTGTAGGCCCTTCGAGCAGCCACACCATGGGGCCGCAAAAGGCAGCCCATATCTTCAATAACCGTTTCCCCAATGCTGCCTCGTTCGAGGTGACGCTCTATGGCAGCCTCGCCGCCACGGGCAAGGGCCACATGACCGACAAGGCCATCCTCGACACCCTTCAGGCGCCCACCGAAATCGTTTGGAAACCCGAAGTCATCCTTCCCTTTCACCCTAACGGCATGCTGTTCAAGGCCTTCGGCGCAGAGAAAAACCTTCTCGGCGACTGGCAGGTGTTTAGCATCGGCGGAGGCAACTTGGCCGAAGAAGGCAAAACCGACGAGTCGCCTGAAGTCTATCCGCTTTCGACGATGACCGACATCCTCAACTGGTGCGAACGCACAGGCCGCACCTATTGGGAATATGTCTACGAAAACGAGAACCAAAAAGAGATTGAGGACTATATGCTGGAGGTTTGGCGCGTGATGCAGGCGGCTGTCGAGCGGGGCATCCAAGCCGAAGGTGTCCTTCCCGGACCGCTCAACCTGAGCCGCAAAGCCGCCACCTACCACATCAAGGCCTCAGGCTACACCCATACCTTGAAGAGCCGTGGCTTGGTGTATTCCTACGCCTTGGCCGTCTCTGAAGAGAATGCCTCGGGCGGCGTCATCGTCACGGCGCCCACCTGCGGGTCGTGTGGCGTGATGCCAGCCGTGTTGTACCATCTCTCGAAGAGTTACGAATTTACCGACCAGCGCATCATCCGTGCCTTGGTGACGGCGGGCTTGGTGGGCAACATCGTGCGCACCAACGCATCCATCTCGGGAGCCGAGGTAGGCTGTCAAGGCGAAGTAGGCGTGGCCTGCGCCATGGCTGCCGCTGCTGCCAACCAACTGTTTGGCGGGAGCCCTGCCCAAATCGAATACGCCGCTGAGATGGCGCTTGAGCACCATTTGGGCATGACCTGCGACCCCGTATGCGGTCTCGTCCAGATTCCCTGCATCGAGCGCAACGCCTACGCCGCTGCCCGCGCCTTAGACTCCAACATCTTCTCCACCTTCTCAGACGGGCACCATCGCGTGTCGTTCGACAAAGTGGTGGAAACGATGAAAGAAACCGGCAAAGACATCCCCTCGCTCTACAAAGAGACCTCGCAGGGTGGTTTGGCAAGAGATTACATGCAGATGGACTGAAGACCTCGGGAGGTTCCCAAGGGAAATCGAAGATTGGCTCCGCCGAATCGGAGATTTCAACGGAGTTAATGGAGTAAGGTCATTAATTCAAAAGCGGCGGCCTGTGAAACTTACCTAATGTAAGACCCACGAGCCGCCGCTTTGTAACAGGAACTTATATTAATGTTGGCAGATTCCCAAGGGAAATCGAAGATTCAACGAAGTTAATGGAGTATGTGGTAGGGTTTAAAAAGCGGCGGCAAGCAGTGTCTACTGAGCGTAAACACCACAAGCCGCCGCATTAATACATTAGCCTTTAGCTCCATTCCCCGTCAAGGGAACCTCAATTATTCCTCTCTGCGCTTCTTTGCAACCATGTAGGCTGCGCCGAGGCCGGCGAGCAGGACAATGCCGCTGCCGAGGGGAGCGTCAGCGTTGGTATTGCCACCGTGACCGGGCATACCAGGGGTGGAGAGGGGTGTGACTCCGCCATCCTTGCTGAAGTAGCTTCTGTCTTGATACACGGCATTACCGTTGTCGCCGCTGTTTTCGCGGTGGAACATGCTACCACCTTGTGCGAAACTCGTCATGGCTAAACCCAGGACGATTGCTGTTGTCATTATCAGTTTTTTCATAGCTATAATTGTTATTGAATTAATTTCGTTGAATCTTCGATTTGTTTAACTGTTTAATTGTTTCGGAGTTTCCCTGCGGGAATGGAGTGTCATTGGTGAGTTTTAAAGGCGGCGGCCTCAGGTTTTTTATGGCTTGTGTTTCCTCAAGCCGCCGCATTACAAAATACGCCTCACTCCATTCCCCGCAAGGGGAATCTCATCATCTCACCACCACCTTTTGCACTTTCACGTCGTTTCCAGTCACGAGGCGGAGCATGTAGACGCCGGCGGCTTGGTTGAGGTTGACTTCGGTGTTGCCGCTGATGGTTTCGGTGCTGAGCACGCGACCCATCACGTCGACGACTTGCAGGGTAGCTTCACCCATGTTATCAATAGTCCAGCTGCTGCCGTTGAAGTAGGCGAAGTTGGACATCGTATTTTCTTCCACACCGTTGGTATTGAACACCAAACGGAAGCGGTTGGCATAGTCGGTGGTGCGGGCTTCGAAGCTGTAGCTCGGGGTGGCGAGCAGGTTGACGTCGGCACCAGTCATGTTGTCGATGAGGTGGAGGTAGCTGGCTTCCACGTTCTCGGCTTCGATGCTGAGGGTATAGTTACCGTTTTCGGCGGCCTTGAAGCTGACGGGCATCTCACCGGCGTTGTTGCTGCGCACCACGGCGTAGTCTTGGTTGCCTTCGGTGATATAGAGCTTGGTGTTGTCAGCATTCAGCATGAACTTGGGCAGTGTGCGGCCTTCGCCAAAGCGGACCACAGCGCGGTCGATAATGCCACGACCCTTAGTGAGGTTAAGCACCAGTTTGGAATCTTCAGTCGGGCCTATTGCGGTACCACCGGCAACAGTGATTTGCAGCTCCTCACGGTCATGTTCAGCGATGACGAAGATGCCTTGCATGGGGGCAATGGCACCGCTGCCTTGAATGAAGTCGCTACCATCAGAGTTCATCACATAGAAGTCGCGGTTGTCGCTCAGCACAGCGGTCTCGCCGAAGGGGTTACCCACGAGGTTCCAGCCTGGGAAGTCGCCGCTTTCGCTCTTCGAAAGGGTGATAGGTTCGTTGTTGTAAGGAATACCTGTAAGCTGGAAGGTGTAGGTCTGATTTTCGGTAGTGGCCTTCTTGGCATAGAGGTAGCCCTTGCCAGGAACGAGGTTGAAAGCAGCGGCTTCATAGTTACGCCATTCATCCGCTTGAGACTCGTCGAAGGAATAGAGGTCGAAATCGCCAGTGGTCATACCTGCAACGGTGGCAGGATCCACGTTGACGGGCGAAGCGATGAGGTTGTAGCCATCTTTGGTATTGTCGTTGGTATAGCCGTCGACGGTGAGGGTGTGGGTCTCAGTGGCAGGCTCCTCCCCAACTTTCTTGTAGAGTTGGATGGCCTTTTGGCCCGTGTATGACGAGCTCTTGAAGTAGCGGAAGCGGTCTTGACCTGAGGTAGCATTATATCTCAAATAAGCGCCACCAGATGCTACAACAACAGCATTACCATTATCGTCAATCGAAATCGTATTCGTATATGCTTCCGTTGCACTTGTATTCATTCCGTTTGAATCCCCAGTTCTGCCGATATAATATCCGCTTGCACTCTTGATAGTACCTACGGTCATATCGATTGTGAATTCTGCTGCAGTAGTAATATTATCAACGTCAATTTCGCTATCGTTGATGGTCACTTCGATTGTATTGCTTGCTGCATCCAAAGTCTCCAAACTACCGTCAAAAGCGACAGAACCTTCTTCATAGACAATAAGGTATTGACCACTGGTAAGATCAGCTGTAGAGGTCACTTTGACGTACTTGTCACCTGTGACAGGGGCCACAGGAGCGGCTTGGCTGATGGTGACGAGGTTGGAATAGACCAAGTTGGTTTCGTCATCCATAGCGTAAACCTTGAAGTAAGCTGTGCGGGCATCAGGGCCCTCGTTTTCCACCATATAGTACGAAACCACATAGCCTTCACCAATTTCAGGGTCTTGTTCGGCCACCAGAACCTCAATCCAGTCAGGTTCTTCGCTCAGTTCTTCACCGTTGGCATCGCAGAACTGAATATCGAAATCGGTCATGTCAGTAATGGTCAGGTTTTCGTAGGTGAGATCCAAAGTGCCGTCGTGTTCTTCGGCATCCACGTTGACTTCATCAGGATTAACAGCGATGGAAGCCTCGTTGGAAACAACAGCAATCGAGATAGGACCGACGCCGACATTAGAACCCTTGGTGAAGAGCATTCTCACGTAACGAACGTTAGCAGCAAAAGCATTGGTGGTTTCAAGAGTCAACACATCGTTTTGAGCGCCGCTGATGGTCAGCTCTTCAACATCGGTGAAGGTTTCGCCGTCGGCAGATCCTTGGATAGTGATGGTGGAGGTGCTAGCACCGCCAATCATCTTCACACCAATGGTGACCTTGCCAGGTTGCTCGTTGGTTTTCACTTGAATATAGTCGCCAGTGCCATCAAACTTGATAAGATAAGGAGCGTTGTTTGATCCATAATCGCTACCCAAACCATGTGCTGTGACACCGTTGAGAGCCAAGAAATCAGCACTTGCACCACCTTCCCATTCAAACGGCAGTGTGGCATAATCAACCACATATTGAGCTTGGTTGACAGTGACAATGGCAGAAACTTCTTCCAATTCATCATCGTAGGTATAAACCTTCACGTAAGCAGTGCGCGCTGCGCCGTCATTGGCTTCGATGATGTAAGAGAGTGTGTAAGCCTCATTTTCTTCATTGATTTCAGCATCAATCCAGTCGCCAGGATAATCAGGATCAGTATCTTCGAGTTCGTTGCCATTGGCGTCGCAGAAATAGTAATCGAAGCTGATGAACTCTTCGATGTTTTCATAGGTCAGAGCCAAGGTGCCTTCTGCACCAGCAAAGGGAGCATTGATCGTGTTGGGGGTGACGGTGACTGAAGGATCAGTGTCTTGAGGACGCACCAAGGAAACGAGTTCATTGTCGGCGGCAAACTCATAAGTACTATTATACTTGGTCAGATTACCATAAATCACAACAACATCTCCTACTTGAATGTCATCAATGGATGAGAAGTCAGCTCCATTAATGCCTTTCCCATGGAAAGCTTCAAGTTGATCGCCAGTGGTTGAGCCATCAGCCGAAATATAATAAGTGATGTAGTGATTGTTTTCACTATAATAATCCACATTCGAAACAATACCCGTAGCATAGACGCCCGTCATATTACCGTTGTTATCGATAGCATAAATGGCTTGTGCCACAGTGTAAGGATTGTTCTGAGTGCCAGGAGCATTGCTGTCTGTAACAGTAAGTTCGTATGTACCCGTGGAAGGTCTGTACTCATCTTCAACACCTGCATAATTAGCGGTGATGGTGGTGGTACCAACGGCAACGAGAGTGACTTCGCCGTTAGCATCGATGGTGGCAACGCCAGTGTTGCTCGAAGACCAAGTAACGGTGGCACCGCTGATAGGAGCACCTTCAGCACTTACCGTAGCGGTAAGTGTGCCGGCGGTAGTGCCTTGGTAAATATCGTTATTGAAGTTAGCGGGAACATTGATGGTGGTGGTGGTGGCAACGGCGGGATTGTCTATAGTTTCATAGGCATAAGAAATGTTGTAGCACTTGACACCTCCAGCGGTTGGAGTAACAATAACTGTCAATGTTGTTCCAATTTGAGCGGAAGAACTACTAACCGTAACATCAGCGGCTCCATTGAGAGTACCAGAACCAACTTGAGTGTCATCAACTTTTAGAACAACCGATGCGCGAGTGGCGCTGAATCCCCCAAACATGGCCGAAAAATCAGTCACATTCACTTCTTCATCGAGAGTTGTAGTAAAGGTGATGCTAGTGGCCGGGCTATTACCCGAGCCAACCTGATAATAACCAGAATTTGAAGTGAAGCTATTTGTACCCACTGTTGTTATTGTCCAAGTATTGCCTAAATCATCCTCACCTGTGACAGATTGGCTATTAATTGCCGTGCAACTTGATTGATTGCTGAAACAAATAGTGCCTTCACCATATGTACCATCTGATTCCCATTGTGCAACGAAAGTCACATTTGAATTCACGGTATAAGAGTCACCCGGATCGTATGTAGTTGCGCCGTAAGTCCAGCCTACAAAATTATAATGCGGTCTGCTGGGTGCACTTGCCAAAGTAATTGATGTGCCAGGTGCAATACCTGATACGTTTTCAGGGCAATCGGTTTCTCCACCATTACAGTCGTAATTCACCGTGAACGTTGTTGAAGCAGTTGTATTGTACACAATTGTCACATCATCAACATACCTGACTGCAGTTGTATTGTTGCAAATGAACCTAACGTAATAAGCAGTGTTTCCATCAAATGTTTTAGTCACAGTTTTATATGTGCCATTATTAAAGGAACCCATTGTTTGATTATCAACAGTATTCCAAGTTTCGCCGTCAGTAGATGTCTGAATGTTAACACTATAGTTACTGTTGTTTGACGTACGTTTAAATGCGTATGAAAACGATGTAACATTTACTTTGTCATTGTACTGTACAGTAGTAGTGTTTGTGCTGATTTTTCCAGCATAAGTTCCAGTATTCCCCTGTCCACTAGTTTTGGTAATAGCAGATGAAATAGTCCATTGACTTGCATCATCAGCGTCTTCCCATCCGTATGAAGCCGTGATACTTTCTCTACTTTGTCCCCACATCCCCATAGGCACTGCGAGGAACGTAAGCAGCGCGAGGGCTGCGGTCAGGATTGAAAATCTCCTTTTCATTTTGTTTGTTGTTGTTTTAGGTTGTTTGTATTTAATTGATTCAAAATTTAAAATTCAAAGATTCAAAGATTCAAAGATTCAAAGATTCAAAGATTCAAAGATTCCGACGGGGGGATTTGTGAGGTTTTTCGCATCATTTTCAGCCGCCCGAAAAGGCCTCTCTTTGATGCTGCAAAAGTACGAAAAAAATCCGATAGAAAAAACAGGAAATTTCGATTAATTTTGGATTATTTTTCGGCGGGAAAAAAGGTGTTTTTTTGAGTTTTTGGGAACCTATAAAACGGCTTTGCCGCAAACATTTTTTCGGTCACAATCTGTTACCACAAAAAGGTATTGTATTGGGTTTCAATTGGAAGCCTCAAAACGGTCGTTGCTCTTCAGTAGTATGGGATTTTGTCGGCAATCCCAAACCATTAAAATGGAACAGACATTATTTTCGTAAAGGTAAATCAATTTGTACGTGTGTAGTACAAGAACGTAACGGTAGTTTCTGTTGAGTTGTTCAAGATAAGGTTCTTTGGGACCCATCTCGGGCATCTGCTTCAAGCGTTCGCCAGCTTTAAGCAGTTCCTCTGAATAAGTCATCGCCACCTTAAGAGACAACGTGCTATAATAACGGAAAATTTCTTCCAAATCTTGCCGTGCCTCTTTTGACCAAATCAATTGTACCATGAACGAACTATCTTTTCAAACTCTTCATGAGACATAAGGTCTCTGCCTGCGTCAACATCGGCAGTGGCCTTAATAACGCGTTGTATTGCTTCCTCAACCGTGTATTGGCACGGAGGAGGCATGTCCTTGCTGCGGTTTTGAATCGGCACTGCCTGCGCAGCACTGCTCACATAAGCAACAGCTGGTTCGCTTGCCATTGTCACGGGAGCGCCGTCATCATACTCTACTTTGCTCATTGTTTTTCCATGTTTTATATGCCGCAAAAATAAACAATATTTCCAAAATGGAAGCTTTTACCACAAAAAAGGCGACACACTCCGAGTGCATCGCCTTCAAGGTCGTGGTCCCACTAGGGCTTGAACCTAGGACCTACTGATTATGAGTCAGTTGCTCTAACCAACTGCGCTATGGGACCGCAAAAAAACACTTCCAAATGCAGATTTCTGCCTTTTTTCTTGCTTTTTGCGCTGCAAATTTACAACTTTGCACCGAATTACACGGCAATTTTTCGCAAAAATGAACACAAAAATCAAAAACATCATCTTCGACCTTGGCGGCGTCATCCTCGACATCGACGAAACCGTCGTTTACAAAGAGCTCGAAAAACTTGGCATCAGCACTTCAGAACTCGCTCATTCCAAGGACTTTATCGACATCATGAGCAAGTTCGACACAGGCATCTACACCGCCCCCACTTTCCGCCGCAAGATGAAAGCCCTCATTGGCCAAGAGAAGATGACCGACCAGCGCTTCGACGCCATCTGGAACGCCATGCTGTTGGACATCCCCCGCGAACGCATCGAAGCCATCGAGAAGGTGAAGAAACACTATAAGATCTTCCTGATGAGCAACACCAACGAAATCCATTACGACCTCTACGTCAGGGACTTGCAGCTGCGCTTCGGCTACAAGGAGTTTGACGCGCTGTTCCACAAGTCGTACTTCTCCTTCGCCGAACACCTTGAAAAGCCCGACCCGCGCTTCTTCGAGCTCATCCTCGACCACGAAGGCCTGCAACCCGAAGAGACCCTGTTCATCGACGACACGGCCAAGAACATCCAAGTCGCCCAGTCGTTAGGCATCCGCACGTATCATATCAGCAGGGAGGAATTGGTGAGGAATTTGTTTGAGAATGGGGTTTTGAAGGAGGGGGTGGTTGAATGAGATTCCTTGCGGGAATGGAATATATTGCATTGGTTTAAAGGCAGCGGCAGGAGGTTCCCTACGGGAATGGAATATTAAGCCTTTATTAATATGCGGCGGCAGGAAGATCCTACAAATCGCAAGTGCAACAAGCCGCCGCTCCATTAGAACACGACACTATTCCATTCCCGAAGGGAATCTTTATTAAACAGCTACAACTGGAGGTTCCCTGCGGGAATGGAATGTCAAGCCTATCTTAATACGCGGCGGCAGGAAGAACCTACAAATCGCAAGTGCCACAATCCACCGCTCCATTAGAACACAGCATTACCCCATTCCCGTAGGGAATCTTTATCAAACAGCTACAGCTGGAGGTTCCCTTCGGGTATGGAGTTTTGGTTTTTTTGTAAACAGCGGCGGCAAATGGTGTCTGATAGTTATAGTCACCTTAAGCCGCCGCCATTATAGTTTCCACAACTCTTCCATTCCCGTAGGGAATCTTATTGGTTTTTCATCAAGTCCTCCATGACCTGTTTTACTTTTTCACTCCAAGGTGTTTTATCATATACAAATCCTTTTTCAGTCACCAATTCTTTCCATTCTGGATTCTTCTTTTCAATCATCTCTATTTTTGCTTTTCGAGACAATCCTTTTATTCGGTTTTCTTCGTCAATGGCAGATTGATAACTAGTGAATTCTTCAAAATAAACACAATACTCACAGTTATATTTGTCCGTGAAAGAACCTTTATAATGATGGTTTTTATGCTCACCGACCCTACGTACCAAATCATTTGTGCATCCTGTATATAAAACGGTATGCCCTTTATTTGTCATAATATATGTGTAAGCGAATTTCATAGTCAACAGGTTTTAATGCTACAAAAATAGTAAAAATGGGGTTCCCTGCGGGAATGGAGTGGAGTGTAATACTATCTAAATGCGGCGGCAGAGGAAACTTGCTAATTGTTTGACACTTGAAGCCGCCGCAGAATAACACAACTGCAATCTCCATTCCCGTAGGGAATCTTTATCAAACAGCTACAGCTGGAGGTTCCCTGCGGGAATGGAATGACAAGCCTATTTTAATACGCGGCGGCAGGAAGAACCTAAAAATCGTAAGTGCTACAAGCCGCCGCTCCATTAGAACACGACACTACTCCATTCCCGTAGGGAATCTTTATCAAACAGCTACAGCTGGAGGTTCCCTGCGGGAATGGAATGACAAGCCTATTTTAATACGCGGCGGCAGGAAGAACCTAAAAATCGCAAGTGCCACAAGCCGCCGCTCCATTAGACCACTGCATTACTCCATTCCCGAAGGGAAACTATAGTCATAAGCCATAAGCCATAGTTATATACTGTAATAGTCCTCAACTTCATCCAAAATCTTATAAACCTCGGCAACATCCAGCGTCTCCATCAGCCTCATCTTGAACGGCTTGAAATTCGGAAGTCCTTTGAAATATGCCGCCCAGTGCTTCCTGATTTCCAATAAGGCGATATGCTCGCCCTTCCAGGCTACCGAACGCTCCAAATGGATTTTGCTCACGTGCACACGCTCCGCCACATCGGGCAAGGGTAGCTCCTCCCCTGTTTCCAAGTAATGCCTTATCTGACTGAAAATCCATGGGTTGCCGTAGCTGGCACGACCTATCATCAGACCATCCACGCCGTATGTGTCCTTGAAGTATTTGGCTGAGGGGCCGTCCACCACGTCGCCATTGCCGATGATGGGGATGTGCATCCTTGGGTTGTTTTTCACGGCTCCGATGAGGGTCCAGTCGGCGGGCTCGCTGTATTTGGTGGTGCGCAGGCGGCCATGTATCGTGAGCGCGGCGATGCCCACATCTTGAAGGCGCTCGGCGATGTCGACAATCTCGCGGTGCTCGTTATCGTAGCCGAGGCGTGTCTTCACCGTCACAGGTGTGTTGACCGCCTCAACCACGGCCTTGGTGATGGCCACCATCTTGGGGATGTCGTTCATGATGCCTGAGCCTGCACCTTTCGAGGCCACCTTCTTCACCGGACAGCCGAAATTGATGTCGATGACGTCGGGGTGGGCAGTCTCGGCATAACGCGCCGCCTCCACCATAGGCTCGACGGCATTACCGAAGATTTGGATGCCAACTGGTCTTTCAAACTCTTCGAAATCAAGCTTTTTGATGCTTTTCACCGAGTCGCGGATGAGGCCGTCGGCGGAGATGAATTCCGAGTAGACCACGTCGGCACCAAACAGCTTGCAGACATAGCGAAAAGGTGGGTCGGAGACATCCTCCATAGGAGCGAGGAGGAGGGGATAATGCTCGAATTCGAGATGGGCGATTGTATATTTCATTTCAAGGTTGTTTTGGCTATGGTCTATAGCCGATGGCTGATGGCTCGCTAAGCCTTCGGAGGAGATTGCGGAACAAGTCCGCAATGAAGCCCTTGTCTGTTGCGAGCCATAGGCCATAAGCCATAAGCTATAGTAAAGAAAAATGCGTGGCAAATTTACAAAAAGTGTATCTTTGCACCCAAATAAACACATTTTATTATGTCAGAGCACCTAAAATATCCTACGGGAAAACGCATTTTACTATTCCTTATCATTTTGTTAATCAGCGGTTTAATAGGAGTGGCTATTTCAGCTATCTTTATGTCTGCCGGCGACACGGGGATGAAAATTGCCCAAGGTCTTTCGTCCATCATAATGTTTGTGGTGCCGCCCATTGTGTATTACAGTATCACACGCAGGGAAGACCAGTTGGAAGCCATGGGCCTCCGCGACCCTGCCGAGCCACAATGGATTATATTAATAGGTGTGGTTTTAATGTTCGTCTCGCTGCCCGTCACCAACCAACTGACCCGCTGGAACGAAAGCACGACGATCTTCTCTTCCTTCGAGAAGTTGGAGGACTACCTTAAGATGTTAGAAGAAACAGCTGCCGCCACCACGAAGAAAATGCTCAACGTGAATACCTTTGGCGGATTGTTGCTCAACCTGTTGGTCATTGCATTGATACCTGCCATCGGCGAGGAGCTGACCTTCCGTGGCGTGCTGCAACAAGGCTTGATGCGAAAGATGAATCCGCATGTGGCCATCGTCATCTCGGCGGCTATTTTCTCATTCATCCACTTCCAATTCTACGGCTTCCTGCCGCGCATGTTCCTCGGCCTCCTTTTGGGTTACATGTTCTACATCACCAATTCACTGTGGACCAGCATCTTGATGCACTTCGTCAACAACGGCACGGCCGTGGTGGTGTATTACCTCAACAACAAGGGCACTATCAGCATCGACCCCGAGCATTTTGGCGAGGTACCGAGCTTATGGATGGTGACGATGAGCCTCGTGGTGACCGTGCTTCTCACCTTCTGGTGCTGGTGGAGAATAGACATTACAAAAAAGGGGAAAATAGAGGTATAATAAACAAAAAGGGTAGTAACTATTAAGTCACTACCCTTTTTTCAAGTTTTGAAAACCAAAGATTAGTTTTCCAAGGCGCTACCTTTCAATGTCGTGTAGTTGATACGGAAGGCACCCACCTTACGAAGCTCCTGCTTCACGTCGGTGACGACACCCATACGGGTTTCTTTGTGCACCTTCAGAGCCGTGGTCAGCAGGGGACGGTCGGCCTCGCTACGCGAGTCACGTTCCTTCTGGATCCAGTCGGCAATGTCGGTCGTGCGTGCGAAGGCGTCGTCCAGTTGGATACGCGATTCGGTACCGAGTTTGGCGTCACGCGGCGGGCCGATGTAGATGGAGCTCACCAAAGCCTTGCGTTCGAGTTTTTGAATCTCCGAAGCCTTAGGCAGGGCGGTCTTCACCTTCAGTTCGACGTCACGCATCGAAGTCGTGATCATGAAGAAGAATATCAACATGTAAACGATGTCAGGCAGTGAAGAGGTGCTCACTTGCGGCACTTCCTTCTTTCCTTCTTTTCTGAATTTTGCCATATCTATATCCTCCTTTACTTTTAGTACACAACGGGTTCGGCCTCGCTGACACGCACAGGCACGGCCTCGTTGATAGCCTTGGTTTGATCTTCATTGAGTTGGTCGAGGTGTTTGTGGAATTTCTTCCAGGATAATTCTTCCTTCATTTCATTGAAGGCGCGAGCCAACTCATTCTGCACACTGATATACATAGCATACGAGGTACCGCGGTCGTTCTGGAGAGAGATAACGCCCTTCGACATGAGCACGTCGCCCACGAGGTCGAAGGATTTGGTCTCCACTTCAGGAGCGGTCTCGTCGCCAGGACGGGGCGTCATGAAGCGTTTGGCTTCGTCCTTCAACAGACTGATGTCCATGGGACGGCCATTCACCAACAGACGGTCGCTCTTGTTTACCATTACATTCATCACATTTCTTTCCTTGACTTTCACGTCCTCGTCGTTTTGCTCGACGGGGGGAGGCAGACGACGGGTGATACCGTAGTCCACGTCCATAGAGGTCGTCATCAGGAAGAAACACAACAGCAAGAATGCTATGTCAGCCTGCGAACTTGAATTGATTTCCGGAGTTTTTCTTGCCATGATGTGATGATTTACTTTTTAACTGCCTTGAAGATGACAGAGAACAGGATTGCAATGATTGCGACAATGAAAGTGACATAGAAGAAATTAAGGCCAAATGCGACCCATCCATGCGTCTTACCAGAGTAAAGTTTTTCGCCAGCCTGGTAGGGGATGTCGAAATAGCTCTTCGACATAATGTAAGCTACAACTGCTATAACAGCGAATGCAATGACGGCAATCAGTAAGGTCTTGACGTTGACGCCTTTGACGACGGCGGTGAAGACAACTGAAATCAATGCAAAGATAATGCCAAGTACAATCAAGATGTAGCCCCAATTCAGGAATAAGTCTGCCTTAGGTGTCGGTTCACCTGCCAAGAAATCGGGTTTAATAGTACCTACGACGAGGTAATACATCACCGCGATGATGACAGTAACCGCTGCCAGGGCGAGAAATACCCATCTAGAAATATTAAGCTTACTGTTCATGATTTATACTTTTATTATTTGTGGTATTTTGCAAGGATGTCCATGAAGGAGATGGAAGCGTCTTCCATATCGTTCACGATGCTTTCGATCTTAGAAGCGATGAAGTTGAAGAAAATCTGAAGGATAATAGCGGCGATCAGACCGAACACGGTGGTCAACAGAGCGACCTTCATACCGGAGGCAACGACCGTCGGGCTCATATCACCGGCAGCGGCGATGTCGTCGAAGGCCTGGATCATACCGATAACAGTACCCATGAATCCGAACATAGGAGCCAAGCTGATGCAAAGACCAATCCAGCTCAAGCCGCTTTCGAGCTTACCGCCAGCGACGGAACCGTAGGAAATGATTGATTTCTCGACTTCTTCGAGTGACTGACCGTCTTGGTAACGGATGAGGCCTTGGGTGAAGATGCTGGCCACAGGACCACGAGTGTTCTTGCAGAGCTGCTTGGCGCCTTCAACGTCGCCGTTCTTCATCTTGGCTTCAATGCCTTCGAGGAGTTTCTTGGAATTAGCGGTAGCCAGGGTCAGATAAATGATTCTCTCAATGGAGATAGCCATACCGATGAGCAGGATGACCAACACGATGCCCATAAAACCAGGACCACCATCGATGAATTGTTTCTTGATGGCCTCGCGGAAAGTCACAGGAGCAGCCTCGTCTTTGACAGCGGGAGTAACTTCTTCAACAGTCTCCACGGGAGCGGGAGTTTGTTCAGGAGCAACGGTCTGTTCCGTCTGCTCAGTTTGCGCTTGCTCTTCTTGAGCAACAACGAGATTGCTGACACCAAAGGTAAACAGGCCAGCAACCATGAGGAAAGCAATTAATTTTTTCATAGTTGAGTTTGAATGATTTAATTATTACTATTATGAATTACTTTTGTTCTGATGAAACAATCATTACTTTTCTGCGGAGAGAGCGGGATTCGAACCCGCGGTACCCTTTTGGAGTACACACACTTTCCAGGCGTGCTCCTTAAACCACTCGGACATCTCTCCAGTGCTTTCCTTTCGCCTCTACCTTATCTGAAATCGTTGCCAAAAGTACAACATTTTTTCATTAGGATAACAAAAATAATTGTTTTTTTATTGCACTAAAATTTCAAATGCTTGAATTATAGCGTCAAAGGGTCATCTCGCCACGAATGGATTTTTGCAGTATTTCATGGATTCGGGCTTTCGGCAAGCCTTCTCCGATGAGATACATGAGCTTGGCGACGGCGGCTTCGGTGGTCATGTCGTAGCCGCTGATGACGCCGATGCGGGCCATGTCGAGGCTGGTCTCGTAGCGTCCCATCATCACCGAACCGGCCTTGCACTGGGTGATGTTGAGAATGATGAGGCCGCCATCGATGGCTTCCTTGAGGGCGTCGAGGAACCATTCCGCAGTGGTGGCGTTGCCCGATCCGAAGGTTTCTAACACCAAGGCACTGAGGTGGGGCGTCTTCAGCACGTGGCGGACGAAGTCTTCCGAAATGCCCGGAAAGAGCTTCAAGATGCCGACATTGCGGTCGATTTTGGTGTGCACCTTCAGCTTCTTGAAGTTGGGCTTCATGATACGTTCCTTATTATATTTGATGTGAATGCCCACGTCGGCGAGGCTGGGATAGTTGGACGAGATGAAGGCATTGAAGTTCTCGGCGTTGAACTTGGTGGCACGGTTGCCGCGCAGCAGCTGGTTCTGGAAGAAGATGCTCACCTCGGGGACGAGTGGGGTGTCGTCGTCCTTGGCGGCGGCAATCTCGACGGCGGCGAGGAAGTTCTCACGACCGTCGCTGCGCACCATGCCCATGGGCAACTGCGAGCCGGTCAACACGACGGGCTTGTTCAAGTTTTCGAGCATGAAACTCAAGGCCGAGGCGGTGTAAGCCATGGTGTCGGAGCCGTGAAGCACCACGAAGCCGTCGTAATGTTCATACTCCTCCCCTATCTTCTTCGCCAAAAGAATCCAGAAGTCGGGCGACATGTTCGACGAGTCGATCAGCGGGTCGAAGCTATAAACGTCGATTTGGTAGCCGAAGTTCTTCAGCACGGGCAGATGGGCGTATATGTTGTCGAAATCGAAAGGCACGAGAGCACCCGTCTTGCGGTCTTTCATCATACCGATGGTGCCGCCGGTATAGAGCACCAAAATGGAAATTTCTTCGTTGCTTTGCATGAAAACGTTTTTTTGCGGCGGCAAAAGTAAGGCTTTTTTTGGCTTGCACGGCAATTTGCGTTATTTTTGCGGCATGAAAACCATCGCCCACATCCACACCGACTTCCCGACCAAGTTCGGCATCCCGCGTCAGAGCGGCATCATCGCCTCGCTGCAAGGCAAGATCGTGTTTGAACCAGAATATCGCATTCCAGAAGCTGTACGCGGTTTGGAGGACTTCTCCCACATCTGGCTGCTGTGGGAGTTCTCGGAGGCGGTGCGCGACAATTGGTCGCCCACCGTGCGCCCACCACGCTTGGGCGGTAACGTCAGGAAAGGTGTCTTTGCCACACGCTCGCCCTTTCGCCCCAACCCCATCGGATTGTCGTCGGTGCGGTTGGAAAAAGTGGAATTCGAGCCCAACATCGGCCCCGTGCTTTACGTGTCGGGTGCCGACCTCATGGATGGCACGCCGATTTACGACATCAAGCCCTACATCGCCTACACCGACAGCCACCCCGATGCCGTCAGCGGCTTTGCCTCAACGCCAGCGGAGTTTCTGTTGGAAGTGGATTTTCCTGAAAGCTTGTTGCAAAAAGTTCCTGAAAACCAAAGGAAAAGCCTAATCGATGTGTTGGCTCACGACCCGAGGCCACAGTACCAAGACGACCCCGAACGCGTCTATGGAATGGCCTTTGGCGGAATGGAAGTGAAATTCAAGGTCGATGGGATGCAACTTACCGTGCTGGAGGTAAAGTCCGACACATGACTACCGGCCCTTCGACGGGCTCAGGGACCTGTTATTACCATGAGACCAAGGACCCTGAGCCTGTCGAAGGGCCGAAAGATAGCAGACAAACTCAGGGGCCTGTTATTCCGCTTTCATAGACTGCGCCTTCACCCTAGGTTTCAGATAAGCCGGGCGAAACGACACATCGAAGTTCCTGATTTGAATGGGGCTTTCCGAAAAGTTGTGGACATACAGCTTGATTTTCTGCGCCGTGCGGAAGGTGGAATCTATCGGCAAGGCAAAAGTGGCGAAATCCCATGTGCCATTTTTTTGCACAGGCTCATTCACGGCATACGAGTCGATGGACTTTTCGCCTTGGGAATTATGTTTTTCCACGGCAAAGATGGGTTTACTCAAGTCATCTTGCTGCTTGATTTCGAAGGCTACATTCACCATGCCCCAATCGGGACGGATGCTATCAGCGGTGAGCACCAAGGTCATGCTATAAGGGTTTTGCCTATCCAACTCAATCGTCCCGTCTAAAAAGTAATGGCCCGTGTCCATCTTGAGCGAATCGGGATTATGGTAATCATCGGGATAGAAATTGCGCAGGGTCTGTGCCAAATGGTCGGCGATGATGCGACGACCTTCTTCGTAGTAATGCTCGGTGGTCCAGTCCTGGTCGATGAAATTGACGTCGCGGACAAGGCTCAAATTATTGACCACTATGACACCCTCCAGATTCCCATAACGTTTCAGCAAATAGTCACGGTTGAGTCGGAATAGCAGCATCAAGTCCTTACCCACCAACTCATTCGCCTTGTCGACATTTTCCGCCATCAGGTTGAAAACCAGATTCCAGCCTCGCTCACGACACAAGTCCACGATGGCATCAAAGTCCTTGACCCTCGGATTGTCGTCATCGATTTGGAAGGCATAGGTCTTGATGTAATGGCAAGCCAAAGCGGTCAAATCCCAATCCCGCTGACCGTTGAAATCATACCAGCCGTAAGAATACATGCCATAATCCCAATCGGCAGTGGTGCGCCACGGAAAATTGGGGATATTGAAGGTGTCGTTGCGCCAATGCTCAAACACCAACTCGTTCCATTCCTCTTCCGTCTTGATAGGATAAGCCTTGAAAGCCAGCAAGAAACGATTCACCAAAGGAGGTCGGTCCTCTAACAGCACGAGTTGCTTGCGCAAAGGCGTCTCAAGCTTGGAGTTAATCCAAAGCGGCCCAAACGAGCGCAGGTTCATCGTCACCACCACCGTTTCCACCGCCGACGATGCCGGAATATGCTTCAACATGTAGAGATAAGTCTGGGCATGAGAAGCTTCTTTTGTCAAATCACCCATCTTAACCGTTGGAAAATAATCCGCAGTGAAAGCACTGATTTTCCGATGATTGATTTCTTCCTTGCCATAATTATTGTTCGATGACTCGCCGAGGTAGATGATACGACAACTGTCGTCCACCACATCCCATGAAAGCTCTACGATGTCGGAATGCTTGCGCAAGTCCTTCTCGAAGAACCACTTGGAATACACCCAGTTGAGCACCACGAGCATCACCAAAACCATCCCTATGCGTATCAACAACTTCTTCATGGTCAGAACTGGAAATAGATGAACGGGAAATTGTAAACACTCGAACAGCAGATGACCATAAAGACCAGCACTGCATAGATTAACCACCTCAATGCCAAAGGTTTGCCATCACACCACGCATCGAAACGGGTATTACGGAGCAACACATCGAAGAGAATGAGCACGCTGAGATAAATCCACATGCCAGGTTTTACTGACATTTGCTCGCCGCCATCAAAGTTGGTGAAAGCGGTCACGAAAATGGCTTTGAGATGCTCCAAATCGGTGGCACGAAACATGACCCAAAACAGCGTCACCAACACGAAAGTTTTGACCATGCAAAGTGCATCTACACTGATTTTCAGCCATTTGGATTTTAGCTCTTTGGAGGGTAATTTGTCGCGCAAGGCCTTTTCGACGATGTGCAGCAAGCCATGGGCAAAACCCCACAGCAGGAAGGTCCATGCCGCACCATGCCAGATGCCGCTAAGCACAAAGACGACCAAAATATTAAACGCCCATCGCCCGAACTTCACGCGGCTGCCGCCCAAGGGGATGTAAACATAGTCGCGGAACCAAGTGGACAGCGAAATGTGCCAACGATGCCAAAACTCGGCGATGTTTTTTGACAAATACGGGGACTTGAAGTTATCCATCAAGTCGAAACCCATGAGTTTCGCGCTACCCAAGGCAATGGTGGAATAGCCGAAGAAGTCGCAATAGATCTGAAAGCTGTAGAACACCATGCAACCCAGCACCGTCCAGGAATTGTACTCGTCGAGATGGCCAAACACCTCGTCGACATATTCGCCCAGATGGTCGGCCACCACCATCTTGGCAAAAAAGCCGAACAGTATCAGGCGCATACCTTTAGAGATATTGTCGTAGTCAAATTGCTTCTCCTCATGAAGTTGCCGCAGCAGGTTGCCCGGCCTCTCGATGGGACCCGTGACCAACTGCGGGAAAAACATGACATACAGCGAGTAATAGCCGAAATGCCGCTCCGCCTTTTGGTGGCCGCGATACACCTCGATGACATAACTCATGCTCTGAAAAGTGTGGAACGAGAGGCCAATGGGCAAGATGATATGCGTCAAGAGATGGGTCTCCATGCCCAAGGAGGCAAAAAGTTGGTCCAAATTGGCGGTCAGGAAGTTCAAGTACTTGAAAATCAACAGCACCGTGAGCGTACTCACGATGCTGATGATAAAGAAAGTCTTCTTTTTTCGGGGTTGGTCGGCATAACGCTCCATCAGCAGTCCCGCTGAGTAGTCAACAATGATGGTGACTAACAGGATGAGGATGTACTTGGGCACAAACCACATGTAGAACACGCAGCTCGCCGCCAACAGCATCAGCCAACGCCACTTGTGGGGTAGCAGGTAATACAGCAGCACCACAAGAGGCAGAAAAACGAGGAACTCTATGGAATTAAAGACCATAAATCCCTCGTTTTCAAGTTATTTAATCTTATTGATAGCTGTTTGCAAAATCTTGCCGTCCGTCTTATCGTAGATGTAAGACATGAGATAGCACTGGTCGGCGTTGTAGAAGGGATCCAATTCGATGCAATAATTGTAGATGTACTCATCATTGACATAAACAGGTCCTTCCCAGAAGCTATCGCCGCTAGCACCGTTCAAAGTGCGACGGAACACGTTGCGGAACACATACGCCGTATCGATGCCTCCAGGAACCACCTGACGACCCACGATGCTGTCCTCCAACAAGCATGCCGTAACATAAAAATTGCCAACCACTTCCGCGGTGGCCACCACATCAACCTCCAAGTTCAGTTGACGGGTTTCTTCGTCAAAGTAAACCCCTTGAAGAATCTCGAAGGACTGCTCCTCGGCGAGCGCATCTGCCACAGGTGTATCAATCTGGTCCACATACAAAGTGTGACCATCGGTAAGTGCCACATGGTCCACCGAGAAAAGCGGATTCGACGAATTGTCTTTGTACCATTCTATGCCTTCAGGGGTGGTGAAGTCTGGGAACTGGCCTACAGGTTGAGCCAGTGGCCCGGCATGAACACTCATAAGGATTACATTGTCTTCACCCAAGTTGTGTTGCAACTCATGGGCAGCTTCGGCGGCAGCGGGGCAGTTCACACAGCGCACACCGGTGAAATCCTTAATCAACACGGTCTTGCCATGTCCAGAAACATTGAACGGCTTATGGGTGTTGTCGATGTCAATTTTATCGCAGCTTACAAAGAGCATCATGGCTGCGGTTACTAATATGAATGATAACTTTCTCATTGGTTTAGTATTCAAGATTTTACGTTTTTGTCAGCGTTTAACTACGTTGAATCTTCGATTTCGACAGGCTCAACGGCCTTAGGTCCCTGAGCCTGTCGAAGGGCCGATTTAGAATGATGTTGAAACCGTTAATGATACACCACTTGAGGCGGGGACGGTGCGACAAACGCCACCCACGCACACCACGCCTTCGCTTTGGCGACCAGCACTCAGCATGACGCGTGTGGCTTCGTGGATGTAGCTGATGCTACCCGTGAAGTAATGGTCACGGAACTCAGGAACAGGATTGCCATAGTTCCACTTGTCGGCGATGGAGAACGACCAATGAGGGCTGATGGTGTATTCCAACAAAGCAAAGGCCCAGTCGCCACGCTTCTGGTAGTCCTTCATCTCGCTTTCGTCGTACTCGTAGCCTTTGTGGACTTCGGTCTCCCACAGACCTTGCAGTTCGAGGCGGAGGCTGTGTTTTCTGTTAATCTTATAGGTCACATCAAGGAAGCCGATGTTTGCTTTTACAGGCGGTGCACCGGCATGGCCTTCGATGGTCTCGATGTCGTAGTACAAGTTGATGTACTGTGCAGTGATATGCCATTTCGAACTAATCTTCTTGTCAATTTCGAAATTGATGTCGCGGAAGAAACGGTGGTCGCTGACGGCAAAGAACCTGGAAGCATAACCCAACGAACCTCTCTTGTTAAGCACCAACTGTCCTTGGTCCATGACCGAGTCGCGCACGATGTCGTTCACCTGGCTCATGTTGAAGGCGAGCTTGGTGCCATACTTGCCGCCCAATGCCGTGCCCTTCGGGATGGTGTAGTTGACTTGCAGCTGTGCCGCCATTTCGCCGTTGGGTTGGGTCGAATAGGTGTACATCGACGGCAGGCTGTGCGTGTGCGTATAATTAATAGGTGGAATGAAGTTGATGTCGAGGTCGTTCTGTTTCGCCGTGTACATCGACTTGAAGCTCATATTGTCGACACGTTTCACCTGCAACACAGCGCCGAAGCCTTTCTGCGAATAGCTCAGCGAGGCCATCAGGGCTTGGCCTTCCTTATAGATGAAGTTGTTGATGGCTGAGGGGTCGTTAATCTTGTAGGCATATTCGGTGCTGAATGCCCAGTTGCCATAGCCCAAGTTGATGCGACCTGCGGCAGCGCCCACATTTTCAGGGATATAATAGAACAGGCTCTGGTCATACTGTTTCTTGCTAACGAAGCTACCGCCGATACTCATCCTGAACTTGGAGTCGTTCAAGGCGGGAATGCTTTGGTTGAGGTCCCACTCGCCGTCGACACCGCGAACGATGCCACGGTAGTCGTCAATGGCAAACTGACGTTCCAAATAAGGTGCCCAGTAATAACGTTGGCGGCCATACAATGCCTTCAGTGTGACACCTTTGGTGGGACGCAGCACCACACGGGCGCCACGCAGGGAATTGTCCATGCCGAGCGACCACTCCTCGTAGGTACGGAATACAAAGCCGCAGCCAAATTGGTCGTAGATGTCGCCCACCGTCATGCCGATGAAGCCATTGTCGTAAGTGGCATAGAAGTTGGCCACACCCACGCCATTGAGTTCATCGCGGAAGCCATTCAGTTCAGGCAAGAACGCCTCGAAACGAAGACCAGCCGAGAAGTTGCCGTTGGTATAGTTGACCTTACCGAAGCCGTTGACACCGAACTTCTTACCGTTAAGGTCGGTGATGCCGATGCCGTTGTCGAGCATGTAGTATTGTCCGTCGACTTGGAAAGCGCCGTTCACCTGGCTGTTTTCCAAAAACGACTGCGCGCTCGCCTTGAAACCGACTGCCAAAGCGAGTGCGAATAATAATAGTATATGTTTTCGCATAAGCAATAACTGAATTAAGAATGCGGAATTACAAATGCGGAATAATGAAATTCCGCATTAACTTCGTTGAATCTTCGATTTCAACATTCCGCATTCAGCATTTATTTCTTCTTAGCTACTTTCAGGATTTCCTCATAAAGGTCTTCTTCTCCGCCTTCGATATAGCCGGTATGCTGATAGACAAGCTTGCCGTTGCCGTCAAAGAGGAAAGTGTGAGGCGGGTTGCTCACGTTCATGGCACGCTTGAGGTCGCTGTTCACGTCGAGCAGGATGTCGAAATCCCAACCCTTGCCTTCAACGACGGGCTTCACCTTGGCGGTGGAGCGTGAGTCGTCGATGGAGACGGCATAAATCTTCACGCCAGTCTCGTCCTGCCAATCCTGATACACGTCGTTCAAGGCGTTGTGTTCCTTGATGCAAGGACCGCACCATGTGGCCCAGAAGGTGAGGACGATGGGCTTGCCATTGTTCGATAACTTGGAAATGTTCACATCCTTGCCGTTGAGGTCCTTCAAAGTGACATTCGGCAAATCCGTTTTCGATTGCGCATGAAGGCCTGTGAAAACCAAAGCCATCAGCAAAAGTGACATAAGTTTTTTCATTGGATTTAAAGATTTGATATTCAAAAATTCAATATTCAAAATTCAAAATTTAAGATTCAATTTCCAACTGAACAACTGCTAACTGCTAACTACTAACTCTCCTCAAGTTGACAATACACCTCAAGTAGTTTACAATATTTTTCCGCCCTGATGGCCACTTTCTTGATGACGTTCGGAATCAGGACACATTCTCCAGCATTTACAAATATCGCGCCATTCTCCCAATTCAAGGTGAAATTTCCTTCCAAAGGCATCAAAATCACGAAAGAGTCGAGGTTGGCATAGTCCTTTTCCATCTCGCCTTGCAGCTGGAGGAGGTTGGTCACAAAGTACTGACAATCAACGACGGGAACGGTTCTATTCATCACATCTTCGACCTCAGTACGGTAACTCTCGGGCATCCTGCCATCGATGGCTTCCACCGACTGCGGGATGTGCAACTCGCGGCGCATACCCGCCACGTCAATGCGGTCCCAGTCATAAATACGATAGGTGGTGTCGCTGGTCTGTTGTATCTCGGCCACCATGATGCCAGGACCTAAGGCATGGACACGACCCGCAGGGATGAAAAACACATCGTCTTTCTTCACCTGCTCGTGGTTCAGCACCGATTGTAGCCGATTGTCTTTCAACACATTGGCATAATCCATCCGCGTCATCTCACGGTTAAAGCCCATGACGAGTTCGGCATCCTTGTCGGCTTGCATCACATACCACATCTCGGTCTTGCCGTTGCCCAAACCGCGCTTTTCGGCCAACTCATCGTCGGGATGCACCTGCACCGAAAGCCAGTCGTTAGCATCGATAATCTTCAGTAATAGAGGGAACTGCTCACCATATTTATCAAATACCGATTCGCCAACCAAATCCCCCATGAAAGTCTCCACCAAGTCGTTGATTTCGTCGCCCTCGAAGTCGCCATTGGCAATTTCACTTTGCTCATCCCAAATACCTGAGAGCAGCCACACTTCGCCACAGTTGGGCAGCGGACCGTAGTCCATGCCAAGCACTTCCTTGATTTTACGTCCGCCCCAGATCTTATCTTTGAAGATGGGCTTGAATTTTAGGGGATAGAGTACTGTTTGCATTGTCCGTCTGAAATTTGGGGGCAAAGATAAAACAATTCTTTAAATGAAGGACTTGCCATGATGAAAAAGCCGTACCTTTGCCTGACAAAAACAAACCTCATTATGCAAAACCTCTTCGAACTGCGACATATCCTCCACGCCCACCCCGAGCTTTCAGGTCAGGAGGCCATTACCAATAGAATTTTGAACGAATGGGTGAAACAAACTCGCCCCGACCAACTCATTGAGAAAATCGGCGGTTATGGTCTGGCCGCTATTTACAAAGGAGCAAAGCCCGGCAAGCGCATCCTCATCCGTGGCGACATCGACGCGCTGCACATCCCCGAACCGAACGACATTCCCTATCGTTCACAAAACCAAGGCGTTTCGCACAAATGTGGCCACGACGGACACGCCACCATCCTCTGCGGCTTGGCCCAATGGCTTGGTGAACAACGTCCCGACCAAGGCGAAGTGGTGCTGCTCTTCCAGCCCGCCGAGGAGACCGGCCAAGGCGCACAAGCCATTCTCAGCGACCCTCAGTTTGAGCGAATCAAACCCGATGTGGCTTACGGGCTGCACAATCTGCCTAGCTTCGAGAAAGGCAAAATCATGGTGAAGGAAGGCTGTTTTGCAGCGGCTTCGTTCGGCTTAAAGCTCATTTTCGACGGCCGCACGGCACACGCCTCGCAACCTGAGACGGGGCATAGTCCTTCGGAGTTATTGGCACAACTCATCCACCATTTGGAGAAAAAACGCGAGCAGCTGAAAGCCGTAAAGCCGCTGACCACCTTTGTCATCACCCACGCCATCTTGGGCGAAGAAACCTTCGGTGTGGCCCCTGGCCATGCTGAGATTTGGCTCACCCTGCGCAGCTTCAACGACCGCAATCTTGAACTGATGTCGACGGAAATCATCGAGTTTTGCCGCGCCAAGGCCAAAGACTGTCTCTTTGAATTCAGTTTCTCAGAACACGAGGCCTTCGCCGCCACCAACAGCGACGACAACTGCGTGAAAACCATTGAACAAGCCGCCAACAACCTTGAGTTAAGCCTCGGCCATTTGGACGAGCCTTTCCGTTGGTCAGAGGACTTTGGAAGGTTCGGGAGCGTCTGCCCTATTGGTTTCTTCGGCTTAGGTTCGGGCACAGAGCAGCCAGCACTTCATGACCCGATGTTTGATTTCCCTGATGACATTTTGGAAATCGGAATGGGGATGTTTTGGGAGATAATTAGGTTGGAGTTAGAAGGTAGGAAGTAGGAGGTTTTGAGGTAGGAGGTTTGAATTATGAGGTAGGAGGTGTAGGGCTGCCACGGTGTGACAGCCGAATTACACCAACCTCATAATTTCCCCAACAATCGCCCTCGAATAAGCATTTGCCACCTCGACGATGAACTTGCCAAAGTCGACGCGGGCATTGTGGTCGGCGGTGTCGCTGATGGTGCGGATCACCGTGAAGGGCGTGCCGAACTCCAGACAAACTTGTGCCACGGCTGCGCCCTCCATCTCGACACACAACACATCGGGCAACAAACCGAGAATCTCATTGCGCTTTTCATTGCTGTTGATGAACTGGTCGCCACTGGCGATGTCACCGAAATGCAGCTTAGGATTGAGGTTAAACTCCTTGACAGCCTCAGTGCCCACCATGTTTACCACACCTTTATTTAATACGTTGGTCACGGCCTTACCTGCCAATTCGGTCAGTCCGGGGTCGCTGTCGACATAAACGCGGTTGAGCAAGGGCAACTCAAAGCGTGAGATGATGGGACGGGCATCAAGGTCATGTTGCACAAGGCGCTTGGAAATGACAATGTCACCCACATTGAGACCTTCGGCCAAGGCACCTGCCGTACCAATGAAAATCAAATCGGTGACAGCGAACTCTTGTATTAATAAGGTGGCCGTAATCGTTGCAGCCACTTTGCCCCATTTGGAGAAGGCCACCACGCAACGCACGTTGCCGATTTTGCCTACCACGAACTCACGGTTCGCGATTTTAACTGTCGTTTTTTCCGTCAGCAAGGCTTTCACCTCGTCGATTTCTTGCGCCATCGCGCCAAGAATGCCTATATTTCGTGTCATAGATTCAAAGATTTAAAATTCAAAATTCAAAATTCAAAGATTCAAGATTTGAGATTTGAGATTTGAGAAATTTGCGCGGCAAAAATAAAAAATACTACCTTTGCAAAAATTTACCGAATGAAGAAAATCTGCATTTTTTGTGGCAGCAGCATGGGCTTCGACCCGATTTACAAGGAAAAAGCCGCTGAACTGGGCAACGTTTTGGCCGATAACGATTGCGAACTGCTTTATGGCGGCGGCAATGTGGGCTTGATGAACATCATCGCCGAAGTGATGAAACAACGCCATTGCAGGATTGTCGGCACCATCACTCAGCACTTGCTCGACATGCGCGTAGGTCGCCCCGACATCGACGAACTGATTGTGGTCGACACCATGGCCGAACGCAAGAAAATCCTTGAGGACATGGCCGACGCCTTTATCGCCATGCCGGGCGGCGTGGGCACCATGGACGAGTTCTTCGAGGTGATGGTGCTCAGCCAACTACGCGTGTTCGACAAGCCCGTGGCCCTCTTCAACGTGAACGGCTACTACGACGACATCGTCCGCTTCCTCGACCGCGCCACCCGCGACGGTTTCATCCATCGCGAACATGCCGACAACCTCATCGTCAGCGACGACCCTAAGGCACTGCTGCAAGGCATCGAAAACTTCAAACCCGTGGAGCTGAAGAAATGGGTAAGTGAGATTAAGGAACAAGTTAAATAGTTGAGAGTTTAGAGTTGAGAGTTGAGAGTTAAGCTAGTCCCGTAGGGACGACACATCAATAAGCAGGCGACGTGAGTCCCTGCTCTTACACAGACAACAGTCATAAGCAGGCGACGTCAGTCCCTGCTCTTAAAAACATCAAGACCATGATCATCATAGGAATAACAGGCACCCTCGGTGCGGGAAAAGGCACCATCGTCGACTACCTCGTCAAAGAGAAAGGCTTCGTGCACTACTCGGTGCGAGCCTACATCACTGAAGAATGCCAACGCCGCGGCCTCGAAGTGAACCGCGACACCCTCACCATGGTCGGCAACGACCTGCGCGCCGCGCATTGCCCGAGCTATATCACCGACCAGCTCTTCGAGCGTGCCAAAGCCGAAGGCAAAAACGCGGTCATCGAGAGCGTTCGCACTCCAGGCGAGATACACTCGCTGCGCGAGAAAGGCGAGTTCTACCTCTTTGCCGTCGACGCCGACCGAAAAATCCGCTACGACCGCATCTACCTCCGTGGCTCCGAGACCGACCATATCGACTTCGAGACCTTCGTGGCCAACGAGGAACGTGAGATGACCGCCACCGACCCCAACAAGCAGAACCTCGGCGCTTGCATCAAGGAGGCCGACTTCGTGTTTATGAACGACGGCTCCATCCCACAGCTGCACCAACAAGTGGAAAAAGTGTTAACCCAGCTACACGTGCGCCCTTCATGGGATGACTATTTCCTCAACTTGGCCGACACCGTCAGCGAGCGCGCCACCTGCAACCGTGGGCGCAGCGGCTGCGTCATCGTGAAAGATAAGCAAATCTTAGTGACCGGTTATGTGGGCTCACCCAAGGGTCTCCCCCACTGCGACGATGTGGGGCACCTGTTCCGCAAGACCATCCATGAGGACGGCTCGGTGACCCAACACTGCGTGCGCACCGTCCATGCCGAGCAGAACGCCATCTGTCAAGCTGCCCGTCGTGGCATCGCCTTGGATGGCAGCACCTTATATTGCCGCATGACACCCTGCCGCACCTGCGCCATGCTCATCATCAACTGCGGCATCGTCCGTGTGGTGTGCGAACGCCGCTACCACGACGGTGCCGAGACTGAGGAGATGTTCAACCAAGTGGGCATCAAGTTGGAATACAAATACGATGAGGTGCAACAATATGAAGGACAACGCTGCGAGAATGCCGATCCGGTAAAATAAACATTACGGAACATAATCCTTTGTAGAGACGTAGCGCGCTACGTCTCTACTTTTTTTCCGACCAATCTTACTATCAGGCCGAGCACCACAAAACCCATCAAAAACGCCACCCATGACGGCAAACCCAAGGCCGTTGGCAGCACGCCAATGAGCACTGCCACGCCTCCTACAACGAGGGCATAAGGCATCTGTGTCCTGACATGCTCCAAGTGGTTGCAACCCGAAGCCAAAGAACTCATAATCGTCGTGTCAGAAATCGGGGAACAGTGGTCGCCCATGACAGAACCCGCCAGCACCGATGCCACCACATTGTAGAACAAAGGCATCGTGGCGTCGACAGACAGACCTTGCGACTGACAGAGCATCCATGAGGCGGGCAGAATCAAAGGATAGAGGATGGCCATCGTACCCCATGAGGTACCAGTCGAAAAGCCGATGAAGGCAGCAAGCACGAACGTTAACACGGGCACTATGGCAGGCGACAGCGACCATTGCAGCAGCAGTTGCGACACAAACTCAGCAGTATGCATGTCTTTAGTAACCAAGGCGATAGACCACGCCATCGTCAGAATCAGCACAGCGTTAAGCATCGTCTTAAAGCCTTCAACCATCTCCTCCATCACTTTGGAGAAGGGCAATGTGCCTCGCAGCATAGTCATTACGATGGCGGTAATCAGCGAAAGTAACGAAGCCCAGAGCAAAGCCAAGTAGGAATTGGCCGCGCCGATGGTCACAGATAGTTTAGAGAAAAAGCCTGAATCGCCATTCCACACCGAAGCATCATAACCTGTGATAACCAGTCCAATGATCGTCCCGAAAATCAAGACCAACAACGGTATCAGCGCGTCGATGATATGGGCGGATTGGGGTTCGGTGGCAGCCTCTGCGCTTTCAATATTGGCTTGAAGCCTTGCCTTGCGTTCCGCCTTCAGCATGGGGCCAAAGTCACGGCGGCTGAAGATAATCATCAGCACGAAGCCAAGGGTAAGAAAAGGATAAAAACTATAAGCCAAGGAATTGACAAACACCGAATAAGCCGAAGTGTCAAGGCCTATAGCATTGATACCATCCTGGATATAACTCAACTCAGCGCCAATCCACGTGGTGACAAAAGCCACCGCCACCACAGGGGCCGAAGTGGAGTCGACGATATAGGACAGTTTCTCGCGCGAGATTTTCAGCTTGTCGGCTATGGGACGCATGGTGTTGCCTACCACAAGGGTGTTGGAATAGTCATCGAAGAAGATGCAGAGGTCCATCAAAAAGGTCATCAACTGTCCTGAGCGCGGACCTTTTGCTTTACGCGAAAGCCACTTGACCACACCTTGCATGCCACCATTGGCCGTGATGATGCGCACCATGCCACCAATAAGCATGGTGAAGACAATAATCGTCACATGGTCGGCATCAAACAAAGAACCCACAACGCAGGTATCCACAACTCTCAGTATTCCGCCACCCAAAGCCGAGGTTGGACTTGCGCCGCCGTAATAAGCCATGAGGAAGGTGCCCGTCAGAATGCCGACAAAAAGCGAGGAAATCACCTCTTTAATTAATAAAGCCATCACGATAGCCACCATAGGAGGCAGAATCGACATCCAAAGCGGCATCGGTGCCGAAGCCGGGCCAAAAACATACAGCAACATCAGCCCCAACACAAGGGCAAATGCCACTATCAAGCCAATCCATTTCTTTTTCATAATGCACAAAATGAAGCCCAAAAATACAATTTTTTGATGGATTTCCGTTATCAAAAACAATTTGGTCTTATTTTTGCAAGCCGAAACATCTTTGGTAATTATTATCATCAATACAAAACCATTCAAATCATGAAGAAAATCCTCATCATCGCATTAAGCTGCCTCGTAGTTCTGTTCGCAGCATGCAAGAAAAAACCCGTCGAGCCAACGCCTGATCCCGTTGACTACACCCCCACCTATGTCGGCAACTATTTAGGACAGTTTGATTTCAACATCACCTCGGTGAACCACCAAGCACAAACGTTGGCCTTTACCATCGACAACATCGGCATGGACATCGCCAAAGGCACTGCCTTCAATGCCATCACAGCCACGGTGACCGTCGACAACGAGACCCGACAAACCTCGGGAACAGCCTCGGCGGAGAAAGCCGATTTCGAGTCTGTCAACCTCATCATCGACAAGCCCGACCAGAACTACTATTTCGAATTGAGCCTCAAGATGGAAGGCACCAAAGTGGAAAACGACACCACCTTGAACATCGTCGGAACGTTCTCCGGCAGCGGCAAAGCCACTATCTTAACCCCTCAGGGTGCATTTGAACAAATCTTCGACGAAGTGTCGGGCAATTTGAGTGGCGACCTTGTAAAACAGTAATTTAACACTATAACCTCATGAAAAAAACCACATTATTCATGGCTTGCTGCATCGGCCTGATGCTGTTTGCAAGCTGCAAGAAAGACGTCCAACCTACCATCAACATCGCCACGGGCACCAACTATGTCAGCCAAGGCTCCCAAGTGTTTTCGGGTGACCAAATCACCGTTGGCTTCAGCCTCGCCGGTGAGAGCTTGACCAAAATCGAGATGAACGCCAGTCAAAACGGGACCGTGCTCTACAACAATGTCCAAAACATCGAAAATGTAGCTGCCTACCTTTATGTCCACAACTTCAACATCGATGCTGTCGGCACCGTTACCATCACTGGCGTAGTGACCGATGCCAAAGGACACACGGCGACATCAAGTTTCGACATCCAGTGTTTCGAAAAACCTAACGCCAAGTTTTTGGGCCGCTATGAAGGCGACATCCTCATTACGGGAAGTTATGAAGCCAGCATCACAGGCATGGAACCTATAGCCGGCGACCTGGACAACACACCTCTCCCAGCTATTGTTGACATTGCCGCTGACGACGGCATGAACGATGTAACTGCAACCATTACCATCAATGGACAATCGAACACAGTGAATGGCACCGTTGACGGCAACAAAGTCGTCTTTGAGGCTGTCAACAGCACATTCAACTACTCTTACCAATACCAAGGCTTCCCTATCTCCATTCCGCTCACCATGACCTATGCCATCAATGGCACGCTCAATGGAGAAGGCAATCAACTTGCTCTTGACGGAGCCTGCAATGGTGAAGGCAGCGTCTTAGCTTTAGGCACATTTTCAGTGGATGGCACCCTCAGTGGCAGCTTGAACAAGACAAGATAAATCCGCAATACTGGTAGAGACGCGCCATGGCACGTCTCTACCATCATACAACAATCCCTAATGAAGAGAACCTCGTTATTCTTAGCTTGCTGCATTGGCTTGATGTTTTTTGCCAGCTGCAAGAAAGGCCCTGTGCTCCCCAGCATCAGCATCCTGCGCAATCAGGGATGTGTCATAGAAAACTCCCAGGTGTATTACGGCGGCGAGATCACGGTGGGCTTTCACTGCACAGGCGAGAACCTGACCCAGATTGCTGTCGTCCTCATGCAAAACGACAGCATCTTGGCGAGCCATACTGACAATCTCAACGCCAAGCAGGTCGACCCAGTCACCTCCATCGACTACAAGCATCCTTTCACCCTTGAGACACTCGGCATCGTCACCGTCACAGGCACCTTGACCGATTCCTTGGGGCATGTCGCCACCGTCAGCTTCGACATCAACTACAACGAAACGCCGAACATGAGGTTTGTGGGGCACTATGAAGGCGACCTCTTCATCAACGGGAACTATTCAGCAGACCTTTCCATCATCGGCCTCCAGAACGGTGACTTGGACAGCATATCTTTTTATACCATCGCCGACATCGTGACCGGCGACAACATGAATGAAGTGATTGCCACCCTCACCCTCGGCGACCAACCCAACACCGTGAGAGGTACGGTGGACGGCGACAACGTCGTCTTCGATGAAATCAACAGCAAGTTTGTCTTCGATTACACCTACGACGGTATCTTCAACATCAACATTCCGATTGAGCTGGATGTCATCTTTTCCATGCATGGCACACTCATCGATGGTCACCTCGACCTTGAAGGCGAGTGCCAAGGTGGCGGAGACATCAGCATCATGGGCGGCATTGTCAACGGTCCTATGACCATGGAAGGCACCCTTGGGGGGAGCTTGATGAAGAATTGGAAACGGTAAAGGGAGGTTAGCCCTTTCAGTCGTGATCCTTTTTGAGAGGACTTAACAAAACCAAAACGAGCGCGCCACATTGCGCGCTTTTTTTATGCGACCCTACAGTTGAAAGCAAACTTTCGCCACATGGTCGCATAAAAAAAGCAGGATTGTCGTCCTGCTCATTTTGGTTTTGTAGCGGGGGGAGGATTCGAACCTCCGACCTCCGGGTTATGAGCCCGACGAGCTGCCTCTGCTCTACCCCGCATCGCGCGAAAATCCCGTTTGGAAAACTTTTTTCCTCTCGAAATCGGCTGCAAAAATAATAATTTTGTTTCTTTGCAAGGCCAAAATCGAAGAAAAAATTTCATTATGAGTCATAAAGCAGGCTATGTCAACATCATAGGACGCCCGAACGTAGGCAAGTCCACCCTCATGAATCAGCTCGTCGGCGAGAAAATCTCCATCATCACCTCGAAAGCGCAGACCACGCGCCACCGCATCCTCGGCATCGTCAACGGCGACGACTTCCAAATCGTCTTCAGCGACACCCCAGGCATCATCAAGGACCCGGCCTACAAGATGCACGAGGTGATGAACCAGTTCGTCAACGTGGCCCTCATCGACGCCGACCTCATCCTTTTCGTGGTCGACATCACCGACAAAAAGATTGAAGAAAAAACCGTGGAACGTCTGAAAACCACCGACATCCCTGTCTTTGTGCTCATCAACAAGATTGACCTGTCGACACAAGAACAAGTCGAGCAAGCCGTTGAACAATGGCGCGAAATCTTGCCAAACGCCACTATTTTCCCGCTTTCGGCACAATACAACGCCAACGTGGAATTCATCTTCAAGAAGATTTTGGAGAAGATGCCGGAATGCCCACCCTACTTCCCCAAGGATGAGCTCACCGACCGCTCGATGCGTTTCTTCATCACCGAGATTATTCGCGAGAAGATTTTGCTCAACTACCAGCAAGAAGTACCCTATTCCGTTCAAGTTGAGGTGGAAAGCTACGAGGAGACCGAACATCGCATCCACATCCGCAGCGTCATTTATGTGGCCCGTGACTCGCAAAAAGCCATTATCATCGGCAAGGGCGGCAGCGCCATCAAGAAACTCGGCATGCAGGCCCGCACTGACATTGAGGAGTTTACGGGAAAGAAAATCTTCTTGGAACTCTTCGTCAAAGTAGATAAGGACTGGAGAGACAACGAGGCGGAACTGAAACGGTTTGGGTATGAAGCCTAAATCAGTTGAAAGTTGACAGTTGATAGTTGACAGTTAGGAGTTAGGAGTTGTTCAGTTAGCTTCTTTAGCAAACACTAATTTGAACCTTGATACAGCATCGGTAGTCGTGGCACTAAAACTATAACATGGGCTGCCGAGCAAATCCACATCGTCACCAGTAATATTGTCGATGAGATGGAGATAATTGAAACTGACGCCCTCCATGTCGAAACGAAGGACATAGTCGCCATCCTTTTCAGCCTTGAAGCCTATCGGCATCTCCCCCACAACCTCAGCATTGACCACGGCATAATCCTTGCCATCCATCGGAATAAACAACTTACTGCTGTAGTCTCGGAAACTGAGTTTCGGGAGTGGGTTGCCTTCACCAAAACGTATGATGACATTGTCGAGCTGGGCACTGCCAGAACTCAAACCAACATTAAGTTTGCTGCTCTTGGCAACGGGAGCATTCCTTGTGATGACAAAGCTTTGGTCAGGTTCCATCAAAGCCACGAAAAAGCCTTGCATCGGCTTGATTGGACCCTCCGTGGCCTCAAAGCCCGTGCCTTCTTCATTCATTACATAAAAGGCCAACGCCTCACCTCCCTCTTTAATCAGATGCGCATTGCAGACAAAAGGATTACCATAAAGCGTAAAGGCATCGTGTTCACCGTCATCGAAGAAAGGCGGCGTTACGACCACTTCCTCGCCATTAGCCATGGCGACGCCTTTAAAAGTCAAGCCATGTTGCTCGCGGGCAGCATAAAGATAGCCTTGTCCGTTATTCATCTCAAACCCAACTTCGGTGTTTCGGAAGTTGATCCATTGCAGTTCACTCTCAGCATCCCAACGATAGAAATCATATTGGAACTCATCATCGTCATTCACGAGCCCTTCAACATAGGCCAAATTTTCATTGGTATAGGTTGTTGGAGCTTGCAAAGGTGTGGCTATCAGACGCCATCCATCGCTTAGGTCGGTCCAATCAGAAGCTGCGGTGATGTTCTTTTCCACAATGACTTCAACGGGAGCGTTGGTATAGAGTTGTCCACCTTCGGCAAGAGTGATGCTCGCGCCATTGTCAAAGCCGATGGCATTCGCCTTGGCCGTATAGTTGTCAGGAATGGTGACATCGGCAATGACGTAGATATTGTCTCCAACGGCAGGGGCCGCGCCAGCAGTCCATTTCGCGACCTCGTTCCAATCGCCTTCGGCAAAGAAAACGTTGGCATCAGTAGGCAGATAGACAATGTTGTTGAAATAGCCCCATCCGTCGGCAGTGGTCCAGCCCAAAGCGGCATTGGTGAAATTGGCGTGACGGTAAGTGTCCATGCTCCCTATCGGCACATGCAGCGTGACTTGGTTGGTATAATAACTTTGTGTATCACTAATGCCGCCGCTGTGAAAACAAAACACGTCATTGTACTCCCAAACAGGAGGCGTGACGGCATGAATGAAAACATGTTGCAAACCAGACAATTCATAAAATGCGCCTGCTCCGACGGCGGTGAGTGTAGAAGGCAGCTCCACCTCAAGCAACCCCTGACAGCCAAAAAAGGCAAAATCGCCGATGCGTGTGAGGCCTTCTGGCAAGATGACACGCGTTAACTTGGTGCAAAAACGAAATGCCAATGACGACACCTCCGTGACGGGATAGACCGTACCATCCACAGTAATCGTCGGAGGCACCACAAGTTCTCCCTCGGAATAATGTGGCACACAAGCGTTGAAGCCTGAGCCCAATTTAGCCGACATCCCTTCAAGAACATATTCCGCCTGAACCGCAGTGTTGCCCAAGGTCACCGTACCTTTCACGACGGCGGAAGCCAAGCCAATTGATGGCAAAAGCCACATCAGGCTGGCCAATAGTATAATATTGAAATGCTTTTTCATCTGACTATTTTTGACAAGTAACTATTTAAAACTAAACTGCAATATCTTAGCTGTAAGCTTTCAGCCGTCAGCTATCAGCTTGGTTGCAACGAGGCTGAAAGCTGATTGCTGAAAGCCAAAAAGCGACTCAATCTCATTTCCAATGTGTAAACTATATTTGCTCATCTCCTTAATTAATTATCCAAACTGCTTTGGCTGTAATTGTTCTTTGCCATCCTCACGTCATCCAAGGTCTGAATGTAAGGCATCGCCGACAAAGCCCTGATGGCATTGAATTCCTCGGTACCAAACAAGAACTCCAAACCTGTAGGCACATGGTCTGACTGTAAGCCACCAATGCTGGCGTGCAGCTTGATGACCCACTCGCCAAAGGCAGTGGATGCACTGGTACGATTCGACTCAGGCACCACAGTATCTACATAGCTATGATACAGGAACATGGCATGTTGAGGTTGCCAGCCACGCACCAAGCTATTGCTTTCCATAGCGAAGTGCAGGTCTTCATTCAAACCCCGATGGGTGGGCAGAGGCACAGGGGTCGTAGCATAGGAGGGATTGTCAGCCAACAACGCGCGCAGATAAGCTAAGACCTCGGGCTTCATGATATTGCTCAACTTGGCCTTACCCTCAGCAGTCAGCACGGAATGGAAATAAGAAGAGCTTTCATACTGCGATTTCCATGTCTCTGTGATTTCGTCCGTCGTCTTCGACTTCTCAGAAAGCCATGTCAGAATGCCTGTCTCCAAAAACCGTTCGACGAAATAATCCTCCGGGTGATGGTTTTTCATATAAGGGTTAAAATCACACAATGCCTTGAGAACTATGGGCATCACAACGGGCATCGAAAGCACCTCTCCTTGGTTGTCTCTGTCCACATAATAAAGGATGGTAGTCATGAGGTCGTAAGGGCCACCTCCACACACCGAACCGGCCAAGTGTAACTCTTCAGAGAGGTCATTCTGTTCGATAAATCGCTGGACACCCAATGCGACTGCACCCCCTTGGGAATAGCCCAAGCTTATGGAACGCCACCCGTCGCGGAAAGGATGACGGATGCCATTGACCTGAGGGTCACTCTGATAAAGGGCAATGCCATAGCGCGTGGCATCGACCACATGGCGAGCCGTAAGTTCTTGATAAAGATAGGGTTCCTGCTTATATCTAGTAATCCCAAAACCTTCATAATCGGGTAAGATGACAAGGTTGTAATAGGGCATGTCACTCTGAGCGGAATGAATCACCAATCCACTGCTGGCATGGTTCATCAGTATGCTGACATCGGAGGCGGCACTTCCAGCGGTGTTGTACATCGACGGACACTGATCGTTGTCGGTAAGGGTAACGTGACAGGCAATAATGACATTATTCACATACCGACAATCGTTATCCGGCATACAAGCCATGCTGGAAAGAAGCAGGTAATTGCCATCTTCGTCAACGGAAGGATAATTATATGTGTACCAATGCAAATCGAGCCACCAGTCGCTATCATGGTCATAGAAACCTGAGCCACCGTCCCTTTGCTCTGCCATGCGCCGCTTGGCGGTACCTGGCTCTGTGTGCCACTCAACGTTGGTTACCTTACGTAAGGTGTCGACTCTTCCTGACACCGAATCCACGACTATACTTTGCCTCAAAGTCAGCGTGGCGTGCCCCATCTGGGTGATGGTGGCATCACTTGCCTTGACCTCCTTCGGGATGTCGTTGATGGCACTTTGAGCCCAAGCCATTGAAATGCCGACAAGGACCAACAAAAGCATCATGGCACCTCTCGCAACGCCCTGCTTAATGGGAATGTTTGTTCTCATAACGATATAATTATCAGATGAAAATGAAGGTCAAAAATATAAATTATCATGTAAACAACAGCAATTTGTGTCTTAATTTTCCAAAGAAATGCAAAAAAACGGCGCTAAATGCCTATTTTTGCAGCCAATTTCAAATTCAAAGCATTATGTCAAACATTGTAGCAATTGTGGGGAGACCCAATGTGGGAAAATCGACGCTGTTCAACCGTCTGCTGAAGCAGCGCATGGCCATCGTGGAAGAGACGAGCGGCGTGACGCGCGACAGGCACTACGGCAAGAGCGACTGGAACGGAAAGGAATTCACCGTCATCGACACCGGCGGTTATGTGGTAGGGTCGGACGACATCTTTGAAGAAGAAATCCGCAAGCAGGTGGACCTGGCCATCGAAGAGGCCGATGTCATCGTCTTCATCGTCGACGGTCGCGAAGGTCTTCATGTCCTTGACGAGGATGTTGCGGTTATCCTGAGGCAACAAAAAAAGCCAGTTCTATTGGCTGTCAACAAGATAGACGAACCCAGCAAGGAAGTCTTGGCGGGCGAGTTCTATGCACTCGGTTTGGGTGAGCCCTTCCCCATGTCGGCCATGACCGGCACAGGCACAGGTGAGCTTTTGGACAAAGTCTGTGAGCTTTTGCCCTCCGACACCACCGACTTCAACACCGACCTGCCGCGATTCACGGTGGTGGGAAGACCCAATGTCGGCAAGTCATCACTCATCAATGCCTTCCTTGGCACCGACCGCCACATCGTCACCGACATCGCCGGCACCACGCGCGACGCCAACTACACGCGCTACAACGCCTTCGGCATGGAGTTCATGCTCGTCGACACGGCCGGTCTGCGCAAGAAGAGCAAGGTGGAGGAAGACATCGAGTTCTACAGTGTGCTGCGTTCCATCCGTGCCATCGAAGATTGCGACGTGGCCATCCTCATGCTCGACGCCACACAAGGCTTCGAGGCCCAAGACATGAACATCCTACGCCTCATTGAGAAGAACAAGAAAGGTTTGGTGATGGTCGTCAACAAGTGGGATTTGGTTGAAAAGGATTCCAATACACACAAAGCCTACGAGGAGCTGATTCGTTCCAGGACAGCACCTTTCACCGACTACCCCATCATCTTCACCTCGGCCATCAACAAGCAACGTATTTACAGGGTATTGGAGACCGCGCACAAGGTTTATGAAAACCGCGAACGCCGCATCCCTGTCCGCGAGCTGAACGACAAGATGCAGGAGCATATCAACTCCGTGCCGCTGCCGACGGCTTCGCGTGGACGTTTCCTAAAGATCAAGTACATCACCCAGCTGAAGAGCATCGCGCCTCAGTTCATCTTCTTCTGCAACCTGCCAAAGGACGTGAAAGAGAACTACAAACGCTTCTTGGAAAACAAGATCCGCGAGACTTGGGACTTCAATGGCGTGCCGATTCAGTTGATATTCAAGGAGAAGTAGTCAATAATTCCCTTCGGGAATGGAAACACTGATTGTGTTTACAGCGGCGGCTGGTTAGTTTTACGAGTCATAAACACCACAAGCCGCCGCCATATAGAGCCCCCGACAATACTCCATTCCCGAAGGGAAACTCAAAAGCCAATTACAATGGATACCGAAGAAAACATCGTCAGGATGGACAAATGGCTATGGGCGGCGCGCTTGTTTAAAACGCGTTCGTTGGCGGCAGATGCTATCAAAGGCGGCAAGGTGAAGGTGGACGACAGCCCCGTTAAGCCCTCACGTGAAGTGAAGGTAGGCGATGTCATCCAAGTGCAAATTGAGCAGCTACACAAGGTGGTGGAGGTGAAGACCGTGGTCAAAAACCGCGTTTCAGCCAAGCAGGTTCCCGAGGTCTACAACGACCTCACGCCCAAGGAGGAATACGAGCGCATTGAGTTCATGCATGCCTACAAGGCCGAATGGCGCGACAGAGGCGCAGGCAGGCCTACCAAGAAGGAACGGCGCATGATTGAACGGTTAAAAGATGATTTATAACACAACAAAGGCGACTCCGAGGAGTCGCCTTTGTTTTTGAATGGTTGTCCTCTCGGTATTACACCATCAGTGCGCCGACAAGGCCCAAGATAGCGTAGAACTCAGGAAGAGCGGCATAAATCAGCGTGTTGGTGAACACGTTGTGACCTTGGCTCACACCTACAATACCGTTGGCGCAAACCTGTCCCTGACGCATGGCCGAGATCATGCAGACCAAGCCCACGCAAAGGCCAACGCCAAAGATGATGAGACCTTGCGACGGGTCAGCCTTCATCTTGCTCAGCAGCATGAAGAAAGCCACGAAGCCGTAGATACCCTGGGTGGCCGGCAGTGCCGACAACACCATGAAATTGCCCGATGCCTCAGGGCGTTTCTTGAGACCGCCTTCGGCAGCGTTGCCCGCCGTCGAAGTGCCGATTGAACTTCCGATACCTGCCAAGGCCAACACGAGGCCCAAACCGAGATAACCTAAAATTGTTGCTAACATAATGTTGATTGTTTATTTGTTGAATTGTTTAATTGTTGATTACGAGATTTTGTTTAACTACGGATTTTACAGATCTCTTCTGACAATTTTTGGATGCAAGCATCCGATTTTTACAGATAGGCCATCACTTATGGAAATCTGTAATAATTGGGCGCTTGCGCCTTTCAAATTTCCGGTCGGACATCCGTTTAATCTGTATAATCCGTAGTTCTTCATATTCATGATTGTAAAGGTTTATACCTCCTGCCAGTGCCTTCGTAACCGGAGTTCTTGAAGAACTCAAGGAAGTTGAGTCGCAAGGGATGCACGAAGGCACCCAAGACGCACATGGCGATGTTCAAAGTATGCCCCACCAGCACGATGAGGATGAAGAATATCCAATTGAAGCCACCATCACCCAATGCCTGGACGCCGATGGCGTTGAAGGCCTCGCCGAGCTTGGCACCAGCCAGACCTAAGGCATACAGACGCAGGTAACTCAACACGTCGCCGAGCAAACCCGTCGCCGTGTTGTAGGTCTCCCACAAGCCCGAGCCCACATTGAGCAAGGGGTTGCGGTGCAAGTCGTTGAGGAAGAAAATGCCCAAAGCAGAAAGACTACCTAATACAATAACTATCCACTTCGTCAAGGCTTTGTCCATCACACCCATCAGAGCGAGACCACCTACAATGACACCACCCACGATGAGCAAGGTCCAACCCCAAGTGCCCAAAGAATTGGCAAAGCCCTTCACCTTAGTACTCTGGTAGGTCTTCATTATCATGGCGAGGCAGATGTGGACGATACCGACGAGCAACGCCAGCACCATCGTGCCATCAAAACCCGCAATCGTTGATGGTAGCATACACTTCTTCACCGAATCGGGAATCCAGCTCCACTGAAGCATGTCCATAGAGAAGAAAGTATGGAACAGCAGGCCTACCACCGTGGTGGCAATGCCCAAGATAATGCCCAACGGAGCAATGTTAGGCAGTTTCTTCTTCAACATAAAGCCAGCAAAGATGAGCACCAAACCGTAGCCTGCATCACCCATGCAGAAGGCAAAGAACAGCATGAAGAAGATGGAGATAAAGATGGTCGGATCGAACTCGTCGTACTTGGGCCGACCATACATGTCGGTCAGCAACTCAAACTTTGAAACGAACTTGTTGTTTTTCAGCTTGATGGGCGGGTTGTCATCGACCTTGGCTTTGTCCACCAAATAAAGGATGTTTTCCTTTTCCAGCATATCGTGCAAGGCAGGTTCATTGTCGACGGGGGCAAAGCCTTCGAAGACGGTGATATAGTCCTCAGCGGCCTTTTCGCCTGCGACGTTGGCCAAATGCAGGTCGAGTTTCGAGAGGGTCTTATCCAACTCAGCTTGCAGCACGGGTTCATGCCATTTCAGTTGGGCCAAGCGATGTTCTTTCTCTTTCACCTGTGCCTCCAAGTCGGCAATCTGCTGCTCGATGGCGGCATAGTCGCGGTCGGGAGCGGGCAGTTCTTTCAGCGGGAAGTCGTAGTCGTCGGAATCGGACACGACCACGAAATAATTGTAGCCACCGAGGTTCGAAATCTCGCTCAGTGCGTACTGCTCTTTCCAAGCGGGGTCGATGGCTTTCGCCTTGTAGAAGTGGAGTTTCAAGCCTGTTTCCTTGAGGCGGTCGAAGCTCTTGGCGTCAAATTGACCCCAAGGCACCAACTCATCCGCGTCCTTGCGAAGCTGCGGCAACTGGGCCTCGATGGCTTCCTTGTCGCGCACAGCCTCCATCACCTCCACGGCGAAGTCGGTAGGCTTCTGACCAGGGTCGTCAGCCTTCTCAACCGTCTTCAGGGCGGCAAGGGCCTTGCGGTAAATCTCCGCACGGGCCGATAGCTTCTCCGATTTCTCGTCGACAGGCTTCATGGAACGCGTAATGTCCACCACACCCACCGATTGCAATTTCTCCAAGAAGGCATCGGCGTCGCCGCTCATGAGGATGAAATCATATTTTGTCATTTCAGTTACCATAGTCTGCCTCCTCTTCTTCCATGTGTTTGTTTTTCACGATTTTCTGCGAAGCCTTGTCAAGGTTCTCCGCGTCTTCCATATATCGCTTAATCTTACGTATGGCTTCGTTGTAGCCAGGAATTTGCACCTTCTCGTAAAGGTTGACTTTCTGTGTGGTCTTCTTCCGTTGGTAGTCCAAAATGCGGCTCACCTCGGTGTAGACCTCCGACTCGATGCCCAACTGCGCCAGATTTTTCAAGATTTGAACGCCGTCGGCATACCACATCGGCTTGGTGAAAAGGTTGATGTCCTTCACATCGAACAGCACCTCCTCCAAAGCCGGCACTGGCACGCCCGCAATTTTGACGGTCTTCAGCTTGACATCGGTCACGGAAATCAGTCCTGGCTCAAATTCATTCCAAAGCCGGGCCATATACTCATACGACTTGAGTTCGGCCTCTAACTGTTCTACAAGTCCCTCCGAACGCTGTTTGGCTTTCTTCACCTCAAGGCGCAGCGCGCTCTCCTTGCTCTTCAGCGTGGGCAGGGCACGCGTTCGCGTCTTGAGCTGCTTGTTCATCTCATTCAGCGAGGTCTTGTTATATTGAAATTTGATGGCCATTGAATCGATTTAAAGATTTAAAATTTAAGATTCAAAATTCAAAATTGGTCACTTCGCTGGCTCTTTCCAGTATTTTTCAATGAGTTTTTCCTTCAAACCCGTTTCGGCCTTGGTGAAATACTTGCCGAACAATTCCCAAGCGGTGTCAAGCATCTCGGTAATCGAAATGTTGACGTCGATAGCTAAGAGGCGCGTGGCGTATTCCTTGGCGTAGTCGAGGCAGCGCAGGTCGTAGTCGCTTAGATCGAAGCCATTCTCCAATTTGGTTTTGGCATTGGCAGCATCGGCATACAGACGCACCGAAGTGTTCATCACGGCACTGTGGTCCTCACGGGTCTTCTTGTTCTGGACATGTTGTTTCAGACGCGACAACGAACGGAACGGGTCGACGATGACCTTGCCCGAATCGGGGTCGGCACGGAGGTACAACTGTCCCTCGGTGATATAACCCGTGTTGTCGGGGATGGCGTGCGTGATGTCGCCATCGTTCAAGGTCGTCACTGCGATGATGGTGATGGAGCCTCCCGAAGGCAGTTGCACAGCCTTCTCATAAATCTTGGCCAAGTCGGAATAGAGTGAGCCAGGCATGGAGTCCTTCGAAGGAATCTGGTCCATACGGTTACTCACAATACTCAAAGCATCAGCGTACAAGGTCATGTCGGTGAGCAGCACCAGCACCTTCTCGTTCTTGTCCACGGCGAAATATTCCGCTGCGGTCAAAGCCATGTCGGGAATCAGCAGACGCTCGACAGGGGGCTGGTCGGTGGTGTTAACAAAACTGACGATCTTGTGCAAAGCACCCGCACTTTCAAACTCATGTTTGAAAAACAGGTAGTCGTCGTTAGTCAAGCCCATGCCGCCAAGGATGATCTTATCCACATCGGCGCGGAGGGCAACCATGCTCATCACACGGTTGTAAGGTTGGTCGGGGTCAGCGAAGAAAGGAATCTTCTGGCCTGAGACCAAAGTGTTGTTCAAGTCAATGCCAGCGATACCCGTAGGAATCAGCTCTGAAGGCATACGACGTTTATAAGGGTTCACCGAAGGGCCACCGATTTGGCGTTTCTCACCCTCCACAGCCGGACCGCCATCGATAGGCTCGCCGTATGCATTGAAGAAACGGCCGGCAAGGTCATCGCTCACATTCAAGGTAGGCGGCTCGCCAAAGAAGGTCACTTCGGCATTGGTCGGGATGTTTTCTGTGCCACCAAACACCTGCAAGGTGACGCTGTTGTCCTTGATTTTCACCACCTGCGCCAAACGGCCGGCAACATACGCCAGTTCGTCGTTGGCCACGCCTTGCGCCTCAAGGGTCACAGTGGCCTTGGTGATGGCAGTCAGCTTCGTATAGATGCGTTGAAAGGCTTTCTCACTCATGTTTCAGTTCCTCCTTAAGCTGGTTCAAGTATTTGTTGAATTGTTCCGACTCG
>JAEEGH010001181.1_pt1 | contig 77364 bp, 56 predicted proteins | sample 9134181 | NCBI WGS metagenome assembly JAEEGH01 (sample SAMN16246544, study PRJNA631951) | gut metagenome | biome: gut microbiome; feature: rumen; material: DP-attached | host: Bos | place: Iran: Karaj | collected 2018-10 | reverse complement strand
CGAGACGAAGCAACAAACCCTTTACATGCGAAGGTTCTGCCCGGTGAATTATACGAAAAACGGCTGGATGAAAATCCAGCCGTTCTTGTCGGGAAGAGGTGACTCGAACACCCGACCTCTGCGTCCCGAACGCAGCGCGCTAGCCAACTGCGCCACTTCCCGATTCGGGACTGCAAAGATACAAATGTTTTGGTAAAAACAAATAGTAAACTACTCGTACAACCAGCCTGCGATGATTCCTTTGATTTCTTCGCGAGTCTCTTCCGGGAAAGTGTTTATCCGGGCGCGATGGCTGCCGCCTGGCTGGATGAAGATGTAGTTTGTAGATGAGTGTTTATCACCCGCGCGGACGGCGCTCCAAGGATCGTATTCGCCGTAAATATAAATGATATTGCACTTGTTGTGACGGATAAAGCGGTCCAGTTTGCGTGAAAGTGAGCGGTCGAACTTGACGCCCTTCGCATCTTCCGGCAGAAATATCCTGTGCAGATAACCTTTCGTGCTCTTGATGGTGAGCAGATCCTTGAAAGGCTCCACATCATATCCGTAATAACCGAGTTCCTTGGCGGCCATAACAAAGAAGGGGGCGTGAGGGTTCTCTACCTGCCAGTAATCGGGCCCGCTGACGGCATTCATGAAGTTCAGGAATTCGTTGTCTGAGGCGCTCTTGGAGGGGATGCGCTCGATGGGCATGCCCCACTGCCAGAATGCGAATGAGAATTCAAGAGCGCACATATCGTAGACTTCTTCCATAGGGATCCGGAACTCATAGCCATTGGCTTTGCAAAGGGAGTCGAGTTTGGGCTGGATGGTCGACCGGCGGCGCAGGAACTCCTCCTGGAAGCCGCGTACCGCCTCGCGGTCGGCCTCGCAACTGCCGTTGGCGGCGATAAACGGTTCGTGCCGTCCGTCTTCCACGCCGCGGCAGAATGGCCCGACGTAGGCCACGGAAATATCGACATCGTCAGGATAAAACGCCCGGAAAATGACTGAATTCTGACCGCCTTTGCTGATGCCGGTGTCAATCCACTTGCCGTGATATATGCTCTTGAGTTCGGTGATGACGCGGTGCAGGTCGCGCGCTTCGTTTTTTGCGGTAAGGTACTTCCAGTCAATGGTTTCCGGAGCACTTGGTGCAAAGAAGCGATGTTCCACTACCACGTTGTTCAGATTGAACATCCGGGAGAGTTCGTCGCGGTAACGGTCGCGGGACGCATACTCCGCTCCGTAACCTTCTGTTACGAAAACAGTAGAGGAATCCGTGCTCACATTCCCGACGAACACACGCTGCAGGAAGACTCCTTTGGAGGCGTCGCTGTAACTGACCGGCTGCTCGAACCAGAGGAGATACTTGGCGCAAAACTCACCCTTGTCCAGCACTTCCACCTTCTTTACGGAAGGGAGGGCTGCGAACTGTTCTTCAAGAGATTGTGCCTTGAGACCGATGGCACAAAATATGCTGACAAACGCCAGCAAGAAATACAATCTGTACTGCTTCATATAGGCAAAGTTAAGCAAAAAATGATATCTTTGTAGATTGATGAAAAAGGCGCTGTTGATAATTGCTATGCTGCTCTCGGCACTGTTTGCCGCAGAGGGCCGAAGGCCTCATTTCTCAAGACGCGATTTGTCCCCGCTTCCGATTATCTCCGATACGGTTTTATATAAGGTCGATTCTACCGGCGCTATTCTGATGGGTGCTGACAGCCTTCCCGTTATGGACACCGTTGCCACCTATCTCCTCCGCGAGCAGCTCGATACACTTTCCAGATATTTCTGGTCTCATATCGACACCGTTACGCTGGTGGATTATGACACTTTGATGGCAGAATACGGAGATTCCCTGGTGAACAATCTGCCGGGCAAGCGCGAGTTCAGAAAGTGGAGACAGGAGGCCAGGAAAGCCTATAGGGACAGTGTTATCCAGAATACCCCCAGAATCCTGGAAACCTTTGTCGTTCCCGACTCGCTCTATTACCAGCATGTGTTGAAATGGACGTTCGACCAGGGTACAAACAAAATCAACCTGGAAAAGATAGATACCTCATATAACTATCATTTCTACGATCTGCCCATCTTTAAGAACGATGCGGACGCCATATATCTGGGTACTGCCGGCTCTGCCTCGATGCAGACCAACTATTTCAACCGTCAGGACTTTGACATCGCCCCGTTCTTCACCCCGTACATGATGTATTCCTACGATCCGGAGTCGATGCCGATGTACAATACCAAATCGCCCTACACAGTTCTCTCTTACTGGGGCAATCCGTTTGCAGAGAGCACCAGGGAGGAATCCGACCTGAATCTGCTTTGTACCCAGAACTTAACCCCGGAACTGAATATATCGTTTGCGTATCAGCGCTACGGCAGTACCGGTATGCTGATTAACGAGCGCACCGATGACCGTACTTTCTCGATAGGATCCAACTATATTGGAAAGAAATATGAGATGCATTTCGGCTATCTTGGCCAGAATGTGAACCGTAAGGAGAACGGTGGCGTGAAGGATGTCTTCTGGGTGATTGATACCATTATCGACGGCAAGGCCATCGAGGTCAATCTGCAGGATGCAAATACTACACTGCGCCGCCGGACGCTGTTTTTGACGCAGTCGCTTGCGGTGCCGATGAATTTCTTCCGAAAGAACAAGGATTCACTGGCGGTGGGGCAGGGCACCGTGGTATATCTGGGCCACAGCTTTGAACTGTCAAAATATACAAAGCTTTACACCGACAATATCAGCGACGCGACCGGTCGCGAGTTTTATCGCAACCAGTTCAACATATTCAACAATGCCAGCCACGACTCGCTGGCTGTGCGGCGTCTGGAAAACAAGGTGTTCATGACCCTCCAGCCGTTCGCGCCCGACGCCTTCGTCTCTAAGATCCACGCCGGCCTTGGCGCCCAGTATCTCTGGCTGTACAGTTTCAAGCCGTCCGATTTTGTAACGGGCGTTAAAACCGATAATCAGCTCAATACTTATGTCTACGGTGGCGTAGAAGGAATGATCAAGAAGTATTTTGCGTGGGATGCCGCCGCAAAGATGAATCTTACCGGCTATTATGCCGGCGATATGAGCCTGCAGGGCAATGCCAAGTTCTCTTTCTATCCGATAAAGGAAGGTATTCATCTCAACGCCCACCTGGAATCGGCCATTAAGACGCCCCATCCATTCCTGAAGAGTGTTTATTTCAATCACCATATCTGGGACAAGGATCTCACCAAGACTTCCGAATCCCGTTTGACGGGATTGCTGACTATACCCCGGCTGAACTTTTCCGCTTTCGCCGGCTATGCGCTGCTGACAAGTCATCTTTATTACGACGAGAATTCTGAAATAGCGCAGGCGGAAAACCCGATATCGGTTCTTTCTGCGTATGTTACCGAGAATATCAAACTCGGTCCGGTCCATCTGGATAACAGGGTTCTGTACCAGATCTCCAGCGACCAGAAGGTGTTGCCGCTGCCAAAGCTGACCTTGAATCTGAGGTACTACGTCCAGTTCCCCGTTGTCAAGAATGTCATGAACATGCAGATCGGTGCCAACGGCATAATGTACTCCAAGTACTATCTTCCGGCGTATGAACCCGACCTTGGCGTCTTCTACAACCAGAACATAAAGGAGTGGGGCAACAGCCCGTATGTGGATGCATTCGTGAATGTCCAGTGGAAGACGGCCAGCCTCTACGTCAAGTACTGCAATGTGCTGCAATCGGTAACCCGCGGAGATTATTTCTCTGCATACGACTATATCAGGCCGACCCGCTGCCTCAAATTCGGTATTTACTGGCCATTCTATGTCAGGTAGATCTACATGGCATCTTGCGGGGTGCGTTTTGCTCTCCGCTATCCTGCTGTCGCTTGCCGGTATGCAACCGCTTGCTACAGTGGCCGATACTGCCGATATCTACAGATATGACAAGGATACGCTGCGCTGTGCGGTGGCCCTGGGCAGCAATATGAGCGGCATGGAGGGCAGGGGAGTCGGTCTCAGCAACGAAATGCTCCAGATTTTCGGCGACTTTGCCGATGCGGCGGTGACCATTATTCCAGGCAACTGCGACATGTCCTATCTGGATACTTTGAGCCAGGACGGCATTGACATATTGGTGATGTCGCATCCGGAAGATAATATCCCCGAGGAGGACGAGAGGAACTTTTATGTTTCCCATCTTATCAGGAACAATATCCACTGGGTTACATCGGCCACCGATCCGCGCCTGCTCTCTATGATAAACGTGTGGCTGGACGAATTTGTGGGCAGCCGTCTCTACAAGCGCGCCGTGGCCCGCCAGTACCGAACATACAGCCGGCCGCGCATCAATCCCGAAACGGGCGAGGTTTCGCCTTTCGACGATATCATAAAGCAGTACTCCGCCCGCACCGGCATCGACTGGCTGCTGCTGGCATCGCTGATGTATCAGGAGAGTCAATATTATGTGGGCGCCGAATACAAGGAGGCCAAGGGACTGATGCAGGTCAACGACGTCACCGCGGCCCGCTACGGTGTCAGCGACCTGTTCAGTCCGGAGAGCAATATCAAGGCTGGCAGTCTGCATCTGAAGTATTTGATGAACAAGTATGCCCAGGAGGGCTTGGATTCGCTGAATGTTATCAAATTTGCTCTGGCTGCATACAATGCCGGCGACGGACGAATTGAACAATGCCGCAATCACGCCCTCAGCGAGGGAAAGAATCCCAACGACTGGGAGGAGGTTGTGACGACCTTCGCCACCAACAACAAGTTTGTGGGCCGAACCACAACCGCTTATGTCCGGGACATTATAGGCCGCTGGGAAGAACTCAGGGAAACCGTACCGACCAAGAAATGAATACCTACCGATACATAGCAGGCAAGATCCGCGGCGGCAGCGGAAGCGAAGCCGGCCGGGACCGTACGGGTTCGGTGAGCAGCGTCATCGGTCTGGTGTCGGTGTCGGTAAGTATCTTCGTTATTATCGTGGCCGTATGCGTGCTGCTGGGTTTCCGCCGTGAAATCCGCACCAAGACATCGGCCTATATGGGCTCTCTGGCGCTTGTAGCGCCGGGTCAGACGCCTCTCAACGAGCAGTATCCTTTCTCCGGCAACATATCTTTCCTGGGCAAGATAGATTCCATGCAGGGGGTTACAGCCTGTCAGCGAGTGGCGTATTGCTCCGGCCTTATCAAGACAGAAGACAATATCTACGGCGCCCATTTCAAGGGTGTAGATTCGCTCTATAATTTCTCTTTCTTCAAAGAGAACCTTTCCGGTGGCGAAGTTCCTTCCTTTGCCGGCAGGATTTCGTCTGACATACTCATGGCGGGCAGACTGGCCCATCAGATGGGGTGCGAGGCGGGCGACGAGGTAACCGTCTATTTCATTGGCGACGATGTCAAGGTGCGCAAGTTCACCATTTGCGGCCTGTTTGACGCCCAACTGGAGAATCTTGACAATACAATGATATTGTGCGACATACGCCAGGTTCAGAGAATCGGCGGCTGGGAGAAGGACGAGGTATCTACCATAGAGATTATGGCAGATGAGAAATGCGATATCGACCGCCTGCAGGCCAGAATCAACGACCTGGTATTCGAAGAGAGCACCGACGACGATCCGCCGCTTTTCACCACCAGCGTCAAGCGGATGTTCCCCAATCTGTATGACTGGCTTAATCTGCTTGACTTTAATGTGATAGCCATATTGATACTGATGATTGTGGTGGCCGGTTTCAATATGATATCGTCACTGTTGATAATTCTCTTCAGGAACATCTCTTCCATAGGCCTTCTCAAGGCGATGGGTATGACCTCTAACGGCGTCAGCCGGGTGTTCCGCAATATTGCCCTGAACATTGTGGGTAAGGGCTTGATAATAGGCACTGTGGCGGCCGTTGCGCTATGTGCCGTGCAGAAGCGCTTCAAGATTCTGACACTGGATCCGGAAAACTATTTTGTGAAATACGTTCCCATTGATTTCAATATCTGGTACATACTTTTGGCGGACGCCGTGGCCCTGATTGCGATAATGCTGATATTGTCGCTTACATCCCGGTTCGTGGCAAAAGTAAGTCCGGACAAGACGATGAGAACGGAGTAAAACAATATGAACGCAGAACCTCTCAAGATATTGTTCAGAAGCCATTTCGGCTGCGATGCGGCTGATGTGCGCAGGCTTGGTGTTTCCGGCAGCAACCGCACATACTATCGCCTTGCGTCGGCCGATGGCAAGACTGCGATAGGAACAGTGGGTACTTCGCTGGCAGAGAACAAAGCCTTTTTGGCCATCGCACGCCACTTTGCAGCCAAGGGGCTGATTGTTCCCAAGGTCCTGGCGGTGGCGTCCGACGGAATGTCATATCTGCAGCAGGATTTGGGTGACGAGAGTCTTTACGATGCACTGTCATCGGGCAGAAAGTCGGGCGAATATGATGCCCGGCAGCGTGAATTGCTGCTAAAGACGGTGGCGTATCTGCCGAGACTGCAATTCGAAGGCGCCGACGGTTTCGATTTCTCCGTATGCTATCCGCAGAGCGATTTTGACCGCCGGAATATTCTGTTCGACCTGAATTATTTCAAGTACGACTATCTGAAATTGACTGCGGCGCCTTTTGACGAGATAGCCCTTCAGGACGATTTTGAACGCCTGGCCGATGACCTTCTTGCGGCTGAGTGCCCCACTGGCTTTATGTATCGGGATTTTCAGGCGCGCAACGTGATGCTCTCTGGCGGCGAGTCCTGGTTCATCGATTTCCAGGGCGGCAGGCGCGGCCCGGTATGCTACGATCTGGCATCTTTCGTATGGCAGGCGGCGGCCAGATATCCGCAAGATTTAAAGGAAGAACTTATACAGGCGTATATCGACGCAGCGTCTCCTTATGCCGGTCTGGATAACGACAGATTCCGCGAAGCACTGAGGCTGTTCGTGCTTTTCCGCACCCTCCAGGTGCTTGGCGCATACGGTTTTCGCGGTTATATAGAGAAGAAGGCGCGCTTTACAGCCAGCATCCCGTTTGCGCTGGAAAATGCTTCTTCTTTGATTGACGATGACCTTCGCAGCCGCTATCCCGAGCTTTGCAAGGTCCTGTCCTTCCTGGCAGAATTTTCCCAGCCCAAACCGGTGCCTCAGGACGGACGTCTTACGGTAGAGGTGACAAGCTTCTCTTTCCGGCAGGGAGTGCCGGCGGACGAAAGCGGCAACGGCGGCGGATTCGTGTTCGACTGCCGGGCGCTTGAAAATCCCGGTCGTTACGACCAGTACAAGAAGTTCAACGGACTGGATGGCAATGTGATAGAGTTTCTGGAGAAAGATGGAGGAATAGTCGTCTTTCTGGAAGATGTCAAGAAGGTGGTATTCCCTCACATAGAGAAGTTCATCGAGCGTGGATTCTCCCATATGATGGTCTCCTTCGGCTGCACCGGCGGCCAGCACCGCAGCGTATATTCGGCCCAGCATTTTGCAGAGGCGGTGGCTGCAAAATACGATGTCAACGTAGAGGTTCGCCATACAGCCCTAAACGTTTATAAGCGGCTACGATGAAAGCATTCGTTCTCGCAGCTGGATTGGGTGAGAGGCTTCGGCCGCTCACAAACGACAGGCCCAAGGCGCTGGTCGAGGTGGCCGGTGTGACTATGCTGGAGCGGACAATCCAGACTCTGGCTTGTGCCGGCATACGCAGTTTTGTTGTGAATGTCCATTACTACGGAGAGCAGATCATCGACTTTCTGGCAGAACACGACAACTTTGGTTATGATATCAAGATAAGCGACGAAAGGGATTTGCTGCGCGACACCGGCGGTGCCCTGAAACATGCGGCTCCCTTGCTTAAGGGCGAGGGTAAATTCTTGATTCACAATGTGGATATCGTGTCCAACCTGGATATGCCATGGTTCGTGGGGCGATCCTTGATTTCCGATGCCGATGCATCGCTGCTGGTAAGCGACCGTGCCACCAGCCGCTATCTGCTGTTCGATGACAACGACCTTCTGGTAGGTTGGACAAACGTCAAGACAGGGGAGGTGAAAACCCCCTACAAAGGGCTGCAGGTGGATTATTGCAAGATGAAAGCATTTTCCGGAATCCATATCATGTCCAACTGGATGCTCTCGCTGATGCCGGCCTGGCCCGAAAAATTCTCAATAATCGACTTCTATCTGGAGCTCTGTCGCAGCTATAAGATAGAGGCTGTCGAGTATCCCGGCCTGCAACTGAAAGATCTCGGAACACCTGCCGCCGTGGCAGGTTTCAAGAACTTGTAAAATATTGGTCTGTTTGTTGCAGTCAAAAGTATCGCATTGTGAATTTTTATTTACATTTGCGAAACGTACCAATAGGCTCGAAATTCAGTAAAATTTTATTATAAATATGGCAAAGATAGATTTAAGCAAGTATGGTATTTCCAATGTCGGGAAAGTCGTTTACAACCCCTCTTACGAGGATCTTTTCAAGGCTGAGATGGATCCGTCACTCACTGGTTTTGACAAGGGCCAGCTCACCGAACTGGACGCTGTAAATGTAATGACCGGCATCTACACCGGCCGCTCTCCCAAAGACAAATATATCGTTGACGATCCTCAGAGCCACGACAAGGTTTGGTGGACCACCGAGGGTTACAAAAACGACAACCACCCCATGAGCGAGGAGGTTTGGGGTAAGGTAAAGGAAATCGCTGTCAAGGAGCTTTCCGGCAAAGATCTCTACGTGGTTGATGCATTCTGCGGTGCAAATGAAGACACCCGCATGGCAGTCCGCTTCATCATGGAGGTGGCATGGCAGGCACACTTCGTACGCAACATGTTCATCAAGCCCAGCGAGAAGGAACTTGAGAACTTCAAGCCCGATTTTGTGGTTTACACCGCTTCCAAAGCAGAAGTAAAGAACTTTGAAGAACTCGGTCTTCGCAGCTCCACCTGCGTGGCTTTCAACACCACCAGTCGCGAGCAGGTCATCCTCAATACCTGGTACGGCGGCGAAATGAAGAAGGGTATGTTCTCAATGATGAACTACTACCTCCCGCTGAAGGGCATCGCTGCAATGCACTGCTCTGCCAACACCGATATGGAAGGCAAGAACACCGCCATCTTCTTCGGCCTCTCCGGTACCGGCAAAACCACTCTCTCCACCGACCCCAAGCGTCTGCTTATCGGTGATGACGAGCACGGCTGGGACGACAACGGCGTCTTCAATTTCGAGGGCGGCTGCTATGCCAAGGTAATCAACCTGGACAAGGAGTCCGAGCCCGACATCTACAACGCAATCCGTCGCGACGCGCTGCTTGAGAACGTAACTGTAGACAAAGACGGCAAGATTGATTTCGCCGATAAGAGCGTTACCGAGAATACCCGTGTAAGTTATCCTATCGAACATATCGAGAAGATTGTAAAGCCCATCTACGGCAAGAGTTCAGGCCCCGCTGCAGAGAACGTAATCTTCCTTAGCGCCGACGCATTCGGCGTGCTGCCTCCGGTAAGCATCCTGACTCCCGAGCAGACCAAGTATTACTTTCTCTCCGGTTTCACAGCCAAGCTGGCCGGTACAGAGCGCGGCATCACAGAACCGACTCCTACATTCTCTGCCTGCTTCGGCCAGGCATTCCTGGAACTGCATCCTACAAAGTATGCAGAGGAGTTGGTTAAGCGCATGGAGAAGAGCGGTGCCAAGGCATATCTGGTCAACACCGGCTGGAACGGCAGCGGCAAGCGCATCAGCATTCGCGACACCCGCGGTATCATCGATGCCATCCTGGGCGGTGCTATTCTCAAGGCTCCCACCAAGAAGATACCTTACTTCAACTTTGAAGTTCCCACCCAGCTAGAAGGCGTGGACACCGGTATCCTGGATCCTCGCGACACCTATGCAAATCCCGAAGAGTGGGATGCAAAGGCAAAAGATTTGGCAGGCCGCTTTATCAAGAACTTCGCAAAATACGAAGGCAACGATGCCGGCAAGGCTCTGGTGGCAGCTGGCCCTCAGTTGTAAAGAGTCATAATGTAATTTATAAGGGCAGGCTTTCGGGTCTGCCTTTTTTGATACGGATGAAAACCAGATTCTGTTTGATATTTGCGTTTTTGATGATTCTTTCTGAACCGTCATTTTCGCAGAATGTTACATTCAAGGCTGGCGCGTCGAAATTGCTTTATGACCAGAGGTACTATCATGCCATATATGGAGAAGGGGTGGCTCCGGTAATTCCAACCATTGGCGTGAATGTCGGTTGGAGAGATTACAGTGACAGTCCGGTTGCATATATCTGCAAGCATCCCGAGTATGGTATTGCATTGCAAGTGGACGGCCTTGCCGATGCCTTGGCGATAAACGGACCGGGGGCTGGCAATATATACAGCCTGTATGGTTTTTTTGACAGGGCGTTTGTAGAAACGCATCGGGTGCGTTTGGGTTATTATGCCGGTTTTGGACTTGCTGGAAGTTTCAGCAAGTTATATAATCCAATAACAAATCCGCATAACCTTATATTGTCATCACCGGTCAATTCCCGTATCAAGATGGGCGTTCAGATGCAGTACAGCCTATCCAGACGGTACTTAGCCAGCATCGGCTTCTATTTCAACCATAGTTCCAACGGCGCCATGATGTGTCCGAACAGGGGTTACAATGCCTACGAAGTCTCGCTCGGCCTTGGAATGAGGAATTATGACGAAATACCACGGCTGCCCTCGAAACACGTTAACAACGGTTTTAAACGGAGGTTTCAGTTTGATATTCAGGCAAGCGGCGGCATAATGAGCAACGAGGATTATTACTATTACTATGAAAAGAACATAGGCATCGGGGGCAATTCGTATATACCAAAATATGCTTTTGATGCTGATGTGCTTTACAAATACAGTCATATCCATGCCACTGGTTTCGGATTTGATTTATTCATTACACCCGGATGCGATGAGATATCCAAATACCTGTATCTGTATCGCTTGATAGACAATCCAGAAGCGGTTCAGGAGAAATTTGAGCCGTTTTCCGTGGGTATCTCAATCCTTCATGAGATGTCATACCGTAATGTCAGTGTCACGGCTGGCATTGGCCGGTACCTTTACCATAATGATGGAGTAGGGCGCAATCATAAACTCTACCAGATGGTGCATCTTAAATATCATTTCGATTCTCTTGCAGATACATATGTCGGGATTGTTTTGAAAGCTCACAAGTTCATGGTAGCCGAATCAATTCAATTATGCATCGGCCAGAGTTTTTAAGATGCGTAGATTGCATGCTTTTAACTACTTTTGTATGGTATGCTGGCGACGCTTAAGAAATACTGGGGCTACGATAGTTTCAGGCCGAAGCAGGAGGAGATCATCTCCCGGGCTTTGGCAGGGGAGGATGTGCTGGCGCTGATGCCTACCGGCGGCGGCAAGAGCATCTGCTTTCAGGTGCCGGCCATGATGAAGGAGGGCATCTGCATTGTCGTTTCGCCTCTGATTGCCCTGATGAAAGACCAGGTGGAGAATTTGCGCAGCCGCGGCATTCCAGCGCTGCTGGTGTGCGCAGGAATGACATATCGGGAGATTGACGCGACGCTTGACAATGCCGTCTACGGCGATTATAAGTTTCTCTACGTCTCGCCCGAGCGTCTTCGTACGACTCTTTTCCTGACCCGTGCGGCCAAGATGAACATCAACTATCTGGTGGTGGACGAGGCGCATTGTATTTCACAGTGGGGCTATGATTTCAGACCGGAATACCTGAAGATTGCCGAGATCCGGGACAAGATTGGCGGCAGTGCATTCGAAGGCCGTCCGCCGGTGATAGCATTGACCGCAACCGCCACGCAGGATGTGGCGGAGGATATAATGTCGCGGCTCGACTTCAAGCAACCGAGCCTGATTGTGACGGGATTCGAACGGCCGAACCTTTCTTACAGCGCCCGCGAGTGCGAGGACAAACTCGGCCAGGTGCTCAAGGTATGCCAGGGCGTGAAAGGTTCCGGAATCGTGTATGTCTCGCGCCGCAAGACGGCGGAGGATGTCACCGCCTTCCTGACGAGTCAGGGGGTGGAGGCGGCCGCCTATCATGCCGGAATGAACGGCAAGGTGCGTGCCGCTGTCCAAGGCGCCTGGAAAAAGGGCGACACCCGCGTTATCGTCTCTACCAACGCCTTCGGCATGGGCATCGACAAGGGGGATGTCCGCTTTGTGTGTCATTTCGATATTCCTCAGTCACCCGAGGCCTATTTCCAGGAGGCGGGGCGTGCCGGCCGCGACGGCAAGAAATCCTATGCGCTGCTCATTTGGAACCGTACCGACCTCAAGCGCCTGGGACAGATACTTCAAACCACATATCCGCCTCTGGATTATATAAAGGAGATTTATCAGAAAGTCCTCACGTTCCTCCAGATTCCTTACGAGGAGGGGAAGGAGAAAGGCTACAAGTTTGATCTGGCGGCATTTGCAAAGAAGTTCAAACAACCCGCCGCCAAGGCGTACTATGCAATCAAGTACATAGAGATGTCGGGTTATTGGAACCTGACGGAGGAATTGGACATTCCTTCAAAAATCTGTGTCCTGGTTTCGCGTGAGGAAATGTATTCAGTCCAGCTGGGCAGTGCAGAGGCCGACGCATTCCTGAAGACGCTGATGCGTATGTACGAGGGGCTCTACAGCGGCTACGTCACGATAGACGAGGAACGTATCGCCGCCGTCGGCAAATACTCTGTGCTGGCGGTGGAACGCAAGCTTAAGTGGCTGGCTTCGCGCGGGGTAATCAGATATATTCAGAAAGTGAAATCGCCGGTGCTTTACCTGGCCTGCGAGCGGCTGTACCCGGAAAATCTCCGCCTGGACAAGAAGGAATATGACGATCGGGTGGCGCGTTTCAAGACCCGCCTGGAGGCAATTGAAAACTACGCGATGAATTCCGACAGATGTCGCAGCCAGATGCTTCTGGAGTACTTCGGCCAGAAGAACAGCGCCCCCTGCGGCGTCTGCGACTGGTGCCTTTCCCATAAACACTAGACGGGCAAGGCCTCAGTATTAAAGCGAGGGGTAGCCGACAGTTTGAATCAGTGTGATAATTTGGTCAGGACGCAGGCATAGCTTGGCGGCCAGTTCTTCCTTTGGTATAAGGGCGCGGGCGACTGTAGCCAGACCTTCAGAGGCGCAGAAGAGATAGATGTTCTGGCAGATGAAGCCGGTGTCGGCGTATGTCGATTCTATCACGCCCTGAGGCGTCTTGCCGGTGATTTTGGAGGTGTCGGAAATGAGCGCAATCTCCACCGGAGCCTGTCCCACGAACGGCTGTGTTCCGGTCAATGCCCGCAGATCATCATTGAACAGCATATTCAGGACATGCTCCACCGGGTCGTAACTGTAAACGCCCGATTTCAAGAACACGTAAAGCTCTATCTCCTGCCGGTTGTGGGAGGAGGGGGCGGTGCGCCCCTTGGTGCGGTTGATGCCCCAGGCCGCCCAAAGCAGATTAGAGAGAGTCTGAAGGTCGAGGTCGCGAGCGGTGTCAAAATCGCGGCTGCTGCGACGGCGGGCAAAAGCCTCCATTACCGGAAGACCACCGGTACGCTGTGAGGGCGGAAGAATAATCTGGGTGCTCATATTATAACACGTTCATTGACTGTTCTTTAATCTTCTCAAGTTCGGCCTTCATAAGCACTACGATCTTCTGGATTTCGGCGTGATTGGCCTTGCTGCCCAGGGTGTTGATTTCGCGTCCCATCTCCTGTGCTATAAAGCCCAGCTTCTTGCCGGGGAATGGGTCGCAATCCGCAGTCTCACGGAAGTAGCGGCAGTGCTGGCCCAGACGAACTTTCTCTTCGTTGATATCCAGTTTGTCGATATAGAGTATGATCTCCTGCTCCAGGCGGTTCTGGTCCACCTGTACCTTGATTTCGTCCAGACGGCTGCCGATGCGGCTGCGGACGGCGTCTATACGCTCCTGCTCAAACTTTTCCACCTGCGGGATGCAGGACTCTATCATATCGACCTTGGAGAGGATGTCTTTCTTGAGGGTGGTGCCCTCGGCAGTCCGGAACTCGTCCAGGCGGGCGGCAGCCTCCTTTATTGCGCCGAACAGCAGCTCCCAGTTGGCTCCGGTCATCTCCGTGCGTGTGCTCTCCAGGACGTCGGGCATGCGAAGCACGGAAGAGAGCATAGTGGCGCAGGATTCTGCATTGGAAGCAGTATCCCAGGCTGTGCCGGAAAGCGCCTCGCTGACCTGTCCAAGGTAGGAGAGGAGTACATCCTTGTTTATGGTGGACGCGCTGCCGGCACCCTCTTTCTCTACTGTTATGAAGAGGTCTATGGTGCCGCGGTTGAGCACAGAAGTGAGCAACTGGCGCACCTCCAGTTCTTTTTCGCGAGGAATCAGGGATGTCTTGAGGGTGATGTCGGCGTTCTTGCCGTTGAGCGAGCGTATCTCTACAATGTACTTGCTGCCTTCTATAACGGCCTCGGCCTTGCCGTAGCCGGTCATTGATTTGAGCATAATGGCGTTTTTTGTTTTGAGCCGTAAAATTAGAAAAATTACCCCTTTTTTGCTACTTTTGCACTCTATATGAAATCAAGATATGGAAGAACGCACAAATAATTTTCTCGAAGACATCATCGAGGCCGATCTGGCCAGCGGCAAGCATAAATCAATAATGACCCGCTTCCCGCCGGAACCCAACGGCTATCTGCATATCGGCCATGCCAAGAGCATCTGCCTCAACTTTGGCCTCGCAAAGAAGTACGGCGGCAAGACTAACCTGCGCTTCGATGACACCAACCCGGTTAAAGAAGACACCGAGTATGTTGATTCCATCAAGGAAGACATCAAGTGGCTGGGCTTCGAGTGGGCAAACGAGTTCTACGCATCCGATTATTTCGACCAGCTTTACGAGTGGGCCAAGGTGCTGATAAAGAAGGGGCTGGCTTATGTTGACGACCAGACTCAGGAAGAGATAAGGCTGGGCCGCGGCACCGTTACGCAGCCTGGAAAGGAGAGCCCCTGGCGCAACCGCAGCGTAGAGGAGAACCTGCGTCTCTTCGAGGAGATGAAAGAGGGCAAGTATCCCGACGGAGCCAAGGTGCTTCGCGCAAAGATAGATATGGCGCACCCCAACATGCTCTTCCGCGACCCTCTGATGTATCGCATCATACACGCCGAGCATCACCGCACCGGCAACAAGTGGTGCATATACCCGATGTACGACTATGCTCACGGCGAGTGCGATTCCATTGAGCATATAACTCACTCTATATGCACGCTGGAGTTTGACGTGCACCGTCCGCTGTACGACTGGTTCATAGAGAATCTTGAGATATTCCCCTCTCATCAGTACGAGTTCGCCCGTCTGAACCTGACCTATACCGTGATGAGCAAGCGCAAACTTCTGGAGCTTGTCAAGAACGGTTATGTGGAGGGCTGGGATGATCCCCGTATGCCTACCATCTGTGGTATCCGCCGTCGTGGCTACACTCCGGAGTCCATCCGCATGTTCGCCGACAAGGTGGGCGTTGCCAAGCGCGACAATATAATAGACCTCTCTCTTATGGAGTGGTGTCTGCGCCAGGATTTGAACGAGCGCTCCAACCGTTATATGGCTGTGCTCGACCCCATCAAACTGGTCATCGACAACTGGGAAGAGGGCAAGGTGGAATGGTTCGAGGCGCCTATGAATCCCGCCGATCCCGATGGTGCAAAACGCCGAATTCCGTTCACCAAGGAACTCTACATAGAGCGTGACGACTTTATGGAGGATGCTCCCAAGAAGTACTTCCGCCTGAAACCCGACGGTGAGGTCCGCCTGAAATACACCTACATTGTCAAATGTGTATCCTTCAAGAAGGATGCTGACGGCAAAGTCACCGAGGTGCACTGCGAAATAGACCCGACTTCCAAGCCAGGGGCAGGCGAGTGGCGCAGTGTCAAGGGCACTATCCACTGGGTATCCCAGGAGTATGCAAAGCCGGTTGAGGCCCGCATCTTTGACACCCTCTTCACAGAGGAGCAGATGGGTGCCATTCCGGAAGGCGTGGACTACAAGGATTACTTGAACCCCAATTCGCTGGTTATCAAGACTGCTTACGCAGAACCTGCTTTGCTTGAGGACAAGAGCGGTATCGCCGTCCAGTTCGAACGTGTCGGTTACTTCTACCACGACCCCAAGAACGGCGCCTGGAACAAGGCTACCGGACTGAGGGATTCATTCAAGATCAGTTAGTTAGCTGAGCAAAACAGAAATGTCGAGGGCCACCACGCTGCGCGCGCTGGCCACTACCGGCATTATGTCCATACTCTCTATCCGGGGAGCAATGGAGCAAAGTGCGGAAAGACGGCGCAGAGTGTCCACAAACAGGATCTTGTTCAGTTGGAAGGAGCCTTGGACCCGCTCCATGGCTTCGGTTGCATCCTCTTTTGATACGGGCATCGTGCACGCGGCAAATGTCACCGGTTTCTGTTCGGTGGCGGGATATGTACCGCAGATGATGATGTGCCCGTATTTTGCCCTGTGGCGGATGCCGAAGTAGGCCCGGTCGCCCTCAAGAGACGGGCTGATAAGCACCCCTTTTACATCGGAGTCCAGCATCAGCCGTTTGAATTCCAGTCGCATGGTGTTTTCATCTGTGACATTTATCACAGATGATGTTTCGCCGTCTTCGTGCATGGAGATGCTTTTCAGATTGACGGGATAGCCGATGTCGATGGCAGCCATCTTGGCCTCCAGGATTGTGGTGGCGATAGTCTCTTTCTGATGGCTGAGTCCGATGGCGTCCATCAGCCTCATGGTCTTGTCTGCTGGTAGCGGTCCGGCCGGTGAATTGTCCATGACGTCGCGTATAATCTCCTTGTCTACAGGGGGATAGCTGATGTTGTCAAGCCTGCTGACAATCAAGTTCTCCGATGTGATGGCCGGAATTCGTATCATGGTTCAAAATTAATAGTTTTTTATTATCTTTGAACAATTTGTATGTAAAGGATAACGCAAATGAGAAACATTCTGGAATACGATTCGGTGGAACTGAGCCCCAACGGCAGGGATGTGATTATCCTTGACCAGTCGCTCCTTCCCAACCAGGAGAAGTTTCTGCATCTGACTACGGCAGAACAGGTTTTCTATGCAATCACGCTGCTCAAGGTGCGTGGTGCACCCGCCATCGGCATCGCCGGCGCCTTTGGTCTGGCAATGTGCATGAACCGTTTCAAAGCCAAGAACTTGCAGGCTTTTGACAAAGAGTTTCTGCGTGTAAAGCGATACCTGTACATATCGCGTCCTACGGCGGTGAGCCTTATGGTGACTCTGGACCGCATGGAGCGCTGCTACTATGAGACGGAAGAGGAGGCAAAGGACAAGAGCGATTTTGAAACGATGCGCCTCATCCGCGAGCGTCTTACGGCAGAGGCCCGCGCCATCAAACTCGAGGATATCCAGAAGTGCCTTGCCATTGCGGAGGCTGGTTTTTCCCTGCTGAAGCCCGGGGTGGGCATTCTGACTTACTGCAACGCCGGCCATCTGGCCGTTTCCCGTTATGGTACGGCCTTGAGCCCCATCTACTATGCACAGCAGAAGGGCTATATGCCAAAGGTCTATTCCTGCGAAACCAGGCCGATGCTCCAGGGTTCGCGCCTGACCGCATACGAGCTTTCCAAGGCTGGCATAGACGTAACTCTTATATGCGACAATATGGCCGCCGACGTTATGAGTCGCGGCAAGATTGATATAGTGTTCTTTGGCTGCGACCGTATCGCCGCCAACGGTGATGTGGCAAACAAGGTCGGCAGCTGCATGCTGGCAGTGCTGGCAAAGCATTACGGCATACCGTGCTACAGCATCGGTCCAATGAACACCATCGACTTCAGTACAAAGACCGGCAACGATATCGTTATTGAGGAGCGTCCGGCGTTCGAGGTTACCGATATGTATTTTGACAAGCCGGTGGCGCCCAAGGGTGTCAAGGTCTATAACCCTGCATTTGACGTAACCCCCGCCGAACTGCTTACAGGTATAATTACAGAAAAGGGTATCGTGGCTCCCGGAGATCTGGCCAAACTTAAGGAATGACCAGGTTCATAAGCCTTTCCAGCGGAAGCAATGGCAACTGCTACTATATCGGCAACGACCAGGCGTCGCTGCTGATAGACTTCGGCATCGGCGGCCGCACCGTGAACCGCCGGCTCGGGGCGCACGACCTTGCCCTGAAGGATGTGGACATGGTGCTTGTGACTCACGAACACATGGACCATATCCGCTACCTGGGAGGCTTTACAGAACGGTTTCAGAAGGTGGTGTTCACCACTTCAGAACTGCATAAAGTCCTTGAAAGACACTTCTGCACGGTGGGCAAGCTGGGCGACTGCGTCAAGGAAACGACGCCGGGCGTGGAAACCGAATGCATGGGAGTCAGGTTCACCCCGTTCTCTGTTCCGCACGACGCCCGTGACACCGTGGGCTATTATATCGATTTCTTTGGCGAAACCTTTACCGTGGTTACCGACGTCGGCATGGTTACCGACGATGTGGTGAAGTATTGCAGCATGGCCAGCCATCTGATTGTGGAGTCCAATTACGACCCCGGCATGCTGGCAACCGGCCCTTATACCCCGGAGCTGAAGCGCCGCATCATGGAAAACCGCGGCCATCTGAGCAACGAGCAGACGGCCGACCTTCTGAAGCGCTCATATCACAAAGGTCTGGAGTCGGTGTTCCTCTGCCACCTGAGCGCAAACAACAATACGCCGTCGATTGCATTCGACAGCGCCCGTGCCGCTCTGAATTCTGTGGGTGGGGAAGAGGTCACCCTGTATGCGCTTCCCCGTCGCGAGGCCTCTCCGCTGTTTATTTTTGACCGCTCCAACCCTTAAGAAGGTCAATCTCCTGAGGCCAAATCTCCGGTTCCGGCGTCTCCAGGACAAAGGGGATTCCGTCCAGGCGCGGGTCCTTCATCAGCTTTTCAAACGTTTCTGCGCCTATCTCGCCTTTGCCCAGCGGGGCGTGCCTGTCCACGCGGCTGCCGCTGACTTTGGTGGCGTCGTTCAAATGCATGCCTTTCAGGTATTTGAGGCCGACGATGGCGTCCAGGGCATTGATTATCTTGTCGTAACCGCTAAGGACGACTGCCCCCTTGACGTCGGCGTCGGTCATGGTGATGCTTTCTTCAAAGAGCGAAGGCTTTCCGGCCCAGTCATAGCCGGCGGCGAAGGCGTGGCAGGTGTCGATGCAGACCCCCACGCGGCTCTTATCCTCTACCATTGATATGATTTGCGCCAGGTGCTCAAAGCGGAAGCCGAGATTGCTCCCCTGGCCGGCGGTGTTTTCAAGAACGGCTGTAACCCCTTCTGTGGCGTCAAGAGCCATGTTGATGGACTCTGCAATTCGCCTAAGGCACTCGTCTACACTTATCTCATTGAGATGGCTGCCGGGATGGAAGTTGAGCCTGTCCAGCCCGAGCGCCTGGCAGCGGGCCATTTCGTCTGTAAATGACTTGCGGGAGCGTTCCAGGCCGTCGGCTGCCGGATGTCCCAGATTAATCAAATAGCCGTCGTGCGGCAGTATGGAGCATGGCGGATAATCCAGTTCGGCACAACGCTGCTTGAAGAGGTTGATGCTTTCCGGAGTCAGTGCGGGGGACTCCCACTGCTTCTGGTTTTTGGTGAAAAGCGCAAATGCGGTGGCACCGATTTCCTGCGCCCTCAAGGGGGCGTTCTCTACGCCGCCAGCGGCGGAAACATGAGCTCCGATATATTTCATATTACGATATCTTTGAGTAATTTACAATTTCGTTTCTGATGTCCTTCAAATTATCCTTCAGCAGCCGGTTGCGCTGCTGCTCCAGCAGGGGGTCTTCGGAGAGGATGTCCATCGCAGCGCGGCGGGCGTCCTCCAGGGTGGAGGAGTCCTTTGTCAGGTTGGCGATGTGAAGGTCAATTGCCAGGCCGCTCTGACGCGTCCCTTCAAAGTCGCCTGGGCCGCGCATCTTGAGGTCGGCTTCGGCCAGTTCAAAGCCGTCGTTGGTAGAGCACATAAGCTCTATTCTCTCTTTGGATTCCTTGCTCAGCTTGTAGCCCGTCATCAGTATGCAATACGACTTTTCCGCGCCGCGGCCTACGCGTCCGCGAAGCTGGTGCAGCTGCGCCAGGCCGAACCTTTCCGCACTGTTAATGACCATTACCGAGGCGTTGGGAACATCCACGCCAACCTCGATTACCGAGGTGGAAACCAATATGTTGGCCTTGCCGCTTACAAACAGGTTCATGTCAAACGCCTTGTTCTCCGGCGTCTGGCGGCCGTGTACCACTGCGGTGATGTAGTCGGGCTGCTTGAAATAATCGGTGATTTCCAGATATCCCTCCTCCAGGTTTTCGTAGTCCATCTTTTCCGACTCCTTAATGAGCGGGTAAACCACGAACACCTGGCGGCCGGCGGCAATCTCCTTCTTCATGAATTCGTATACCTTGCGGCGCTGGTGTTCGCCGGCGTGTGTGGTGACTATCGGCTTGCGACCCGGCGGCAGTTCATCTATCACCGAAACGTCCAAATCGCCATATAGCGTCATGGCCAGCGTGCGGGGAATCGGGGTGGCGGTCATCACCAGAATGTGGGGTGTGATCTCCGATTTTGACCACAGCCGGGCGCGCTGGTCAACTCCGAACCGGTGCTGTTCGTCTATCACCGCCAGCGCCAGGGCGTTGAACTGCACCTTGTCTTCTATCAGCGCGTGGGTGCCGATTACCAGATCGATGGTGCCGTCGGCCAGGCCGGCGTAGATTTCGCGCCGCTCCTTGGTTTTTGTGTTGCCGGTGAGCAGCGCCACCTTTACCATATCGGGATTGATATACTTCTGTATTCCGTTGTAATGCTGCACCGCCAGTACTTCAGTGGGCGCCATGATGCAGGCCTGATAGCCGTTGTCAATGGCCTGAAGGGCAGAGAAGATGGCCACCATGGTCTTGCCGCTGCCCACGTCGCCCTGCAGCAGGCGGTTCATCTGTCGGCCGCTGGTGACATCGGCCCGGATCTCTTTCAAAACCCTTTTCTGGGCGCCTGTCAGCGGGAAGGGAAGGTGATTGTATGTATAGTTGAAAGCGTCGCCCAGCTTTGCCAGAATCACGCCTTCACCCTCGCGCATCTTTATGAATTTCTGCTTGACCAGTGCCAGCTGCAAGTAGAACAGTTCCTCGTATTTGAGGCGGCTGCGGGCCTGCTCCAGCGAGTACATGTCGGGCGGAAAGTGAACATCGTGCAGAGCCTTTGCCAGCGGTATCAGCTTTTTCTCCGCCAGAAACCATTCGGGCAGCGTCTCCACTATCTTGCCGGCAATCATGTCGGCCAGGCGCCGCTGCATTACTGTGAAAGATTTGTTGGTGATTCCGCCGCTGCTGAGCTTTTCTGTGCTGGAATAGACGCCGGTGATGGATGGTCCTGTTAAAGAGGCGGCTTTGGAGATCGGCTCGACCTCCGGATGGACAAAGTTGAAACGGTCGTTGAATACCGAAGGCTTGCCGAAGACTACATATTCTTCGCCCACCTTGAGTTTGTCCTGTATCCACTTTATACCCTTGAAGAAAACCAGCTCAATATAGCCGGTACCGTCAGAGAACACCGCAATCAGGCGGGTGCCCTTGCCGTTGCCCGCCAGGGACACGCTCTTTATGGTGCCGCGCAGCTGGATGTAGGCGTTGGCAGAATCTATCTCGCTGACAGCGTAGAACTTGCTGCGGTCTACATATCGGAAGGGGACGGTGTAAAGCAAATCCCTGAAAGTGCGTATGCCAAGCTCCTTTTCCAGAAGCTGTGCCCGCTTGGGCCCGACACCCGGCAGGAATTTGATATCATTATCCAATATATAGCCGCCCATAATAATCCCAAAGTTACGAATTTATGACTATATTTGCCTGTTAAGTATTACGAAATAATGTCAAAAATGCTCACTATAGGAATCACCCAGGGTGACTCCAACGGAATAGGATACGAAGTTATCATAAAGGCTCTCGCCGACCCCAGGATTCTGGATATGTTCATACCCGTTGTGTATGGCTCTTCCAAGATGTTCGGCTTCAACAAAAAACTGATACCCGAGGCGGAGCAAATGAACACCAACGTGATAGGCGCTGTGGCAGATGCCAAGGCCAAACGTGTCAACATAATCAACTGCGTCCCGGACAGCTACAACATCGAGTTCGGACAAGTCACCAAAGAGGGTGCTGCCGCTGCGTATGCATCTCTCAAGGCGGCGGTGGAGGATCTCAAGAGCGGCGCGATAGACGCGCTGGTTACGGCTCCGTTTAACAAACACTCCATGGAGGAGTCCGGTTTCGCCTTCCCTGGCCATACTGAATATCTCCAGAGCCAGTTCCCTGGCGGCAAGAGCCTGATGTTCATGTGCAGCGAGCGACTCAAGGTGGGCGTGGCCACGAATCACACTCCCATAGCCAGAGTGTCGGAGATGCTGACCTCCGACCTGATAGTGTCCAAGCTGGAGATCATGAACGCCTCCCTCAAGAGCGATTTCTGCATAGAGAAGCCCAAGATTGCGGTTTTGGGGCTCAACCCCCATGCCGGGGACGAAGGCTCCCTTGGCCGCGAGGAGATAGAGATTATAGCCCCGGCGGTGGAGGCGGCCAACCAGGCGGGCATCATGACCTTCGGCCCTTTCTCTCCCGACGGCTTCTTCGGCAACGGACTGTATCAGAAATTTGACGCCGTTCTGGCAATGTATCACGATCAAGGGCTGATTCCCTTCAAGACACTGGCCTTTGACGAAGGTGTCAACTACACCGCCGGCCTGCCGGTAGTGCGCACGTCGCCTGACCACGGCACCGGCTATGACATCGCCGGTAAGAATCTGGCAAATCCCCGTTCTATGCTGTATGCGCTTTTTATGGCGGCTGACATTTGCAAGCACCGTCAGGTCTATGAAGAAATCACTGCAAATCCTCTTCAGATAAAGGTCTTTGAAACTAAAAACGCTCCCGACCGCTCTTACCTTCCCGAATAATGGAACGGCAGACGATATATCTCTATACCGACGGCGCCTGCTCCGGCAATCCCGGGCCGGGTGGCTACGGCGTGGTGTTGCGTTGCGGCACCATTGAAAAGGAGATGTCGGAGGGATTCGAGCAGACCACCAACAACCGTATGGAGTTGCTGGCGGTGATAGTGGGGCTGGAGGCAATCAAGTGGGAGAAAGCCGATGTCCAGGTATACAGCGACTCCTCTTATGTGGTGAATGCCGTTACCAAAGGCTGGCTTTGGGATTGGGTAAGGAAAGATTTTGCCAAGAAGGCCAATCCTGACCTCTGGAAGCGGTTCCTGGACGTATATAACCGTCACAATGTGACTTTCAATTGGATAAAAGGACACGCCGGCCACCCGGAAAACGAGCGCTGCGACGCTCTGGCGGTGGCTGCTTATCAGCAATTTATAAAATAGCTATGTCAAAGAAGATTATCAAGAAGATAGGTGTACTGACCTCCGGCGGCGACGCTCCCGGAATGAACGCGGCACTGCGCGCTGTGGTCCGCACCGCCATATTCTACAAACTGGAAGTCGTGGGTATCATGCGCGGCTACCAGGGTCTCATAGAGGGCGACTTTGTTCCGATGGAGTCCAAGTCGGTCTCCAAGATTATCAATCTGGGCGGCACAATCCTGCACACTTCCCGCTGCCCCGAGTTCAAAGAGTTGGAGGTACGCCGCAAAGCTATCGACGGCCTCAAGGAGGCTGGCATCGATGCTCTGGTGGTAATTGGCGGCGACGGCAGTTTCCGCGGCGCCAACGACATATATAAGGACTTCGATTATCCGGTGGTCGGAATCCCCGCCACCATAGACAATGATATCTACGGCACCGATTTCACCATCGGCTTCGATACCGCCATCAACACTGCAATGGATGCCATCGACAAAATCCGCGACACCGCCCACAGCCACGATATGGTATTCTTCGTTGAGGTGATGGGCCGCGACGCCGGCTTCATTGCCCTGCACACCGGCATCGCCACCGGAAGCGAAGTGACGCTGATACCGGAGATCCAGAAGGATATCGATTCGCTGGTGGATTATCTGAAGATAGGCCGCCGCAAAAACAAGACTTCCGGCATCGTCGTAGTGGCTGAAGGAGGGCATCTGGGCAGCGCCGCAGAAGTCGCCAAGGCTGTCAAGGAGCGCATCCCCAGCTACGAGGTGCGCGTAACCACTTTGGGCCACATTCAGAGGGGCGGTTCTCCCAGCTGCTCCGACCGCGTTCTGGCCAGCATCTACGGTTATGAATCGGTTTGCGCCCTGCTGGATGGCCAGAGCGGTGTAATGATTGGTCGCGTGAACGGTAAGACAGTCTACACTCCTTTCGACGACGCCATCAGCAAGCACGGCGCCATTGACCGCAGCTGGTACGAAATCACCAAAATACTTAGCGTATAGCGTAACTACTATATGAAACGATTATTAATCCTTCTGGCTATGACATTGCTGCTGTGGTCCTGTGCAAATAAGGACTACGACATCAGTAAGGGCATTGACAAGGAGATGACCTTGTTTACAGACGAGATAAGTGTTCCGGGCGGGGACATTGGCCCTGTATCCCTGGGAACCCTGCTGGACGGGACCGGCTTCCGCGAAACTATCAACGAATATGTAAAAGAAGACGAGGAGGGCTTTCTTGTCATAGAGAAAGAAGATCAGGTCTATCAGAGTATAGTGATGCTCTTATCTATGATGCTCCCGGATCCTTCCATGCCGGTTGATTTTCCCGTGGGCAACTTTTCCAAGTCCATCGAAACCATGGCGTCGGCCCTTACAGGCATTGGAATATCCCTCGCACAACAAAGTTTCAGCCTGTATGCGACAAATCCACTGACGGAAGATATAGCCGTAACTGGGAATCTTACGCTAAAATCGGCATCCGGGGGTGAACCCCAGGATAACCTTATCGCTTCAGAAGAGTTCTCGCATGTTCAGGTTTCTGCAGGGTCGGACAAAGGAATACTCCTGCAAGTAGACCGATCCGCCGCAGAAGCGTTCTACGGATGTGACCTTGAAAACATTGTGCTTCATCTGCCAGGTTCCTTGACGGAGAAGGATCCGTTAGGCGGCCTCAATGTTATCAGCATTGGGTATCAATACAAGTCATACCTCTCTCTCGGTGACGAATTCTCCTTCCCATTCGTCTTTACCATAGGTGACATGGATCTCCCTCTGGGACAATTCAAGGTCAAGGAAGCTACGATTTGTACCGAAGTATCCAATGAAATCCCTCTCACTTTGACAGTGAACAGTATAGAGGCTATGGTGGGGGAAGAAGTGTTCGAAAATGTGGGTGTTACACCGGATCTCGTAATTGCATCAGGAAGCAAGGGACATCCAACGGTTTCTCCTTTGGAAATCGTAATCAAAGCCAAGGAAGGAACTATCCCTGACATCAGCGGACTTCGGATAAGTCTCACCATAGGACCATCCTCAGGAGAAGGCGACTCACGCATCGGACTAAACCAAAACGTTTATTTCAACAATATCCGCGCAAAGGTTTCGGGCGGAATTACTTTCAAGGGCCTATGAAAAAGATAGTACTTATTTCTTTTATCGCGCTTGCCTTCTGCACAGGCGCCCGGGCTCAGAGTATGGCCAATCCTGCCGAAACCGCATTCATGGACAACGGGTTCGTAAGAATAGGGGAGATACAAAGCATCACCCGCAATAACATCGGCGCAGCATCGTTCCTTTTCCCCTCCGGTGATAAACTGGTTACGGGCCTTCATTCTTCCATCTCAAACGAAGAGTTTCTGGGCGGACTCGAGGCGGTTAACAGCATGTACAGCCAGATCGATTACAATCTGGTTTCATACGGCTGGAAAAGCGCCACCCGCGGATTCCATACCCTGGAGGTTGGAGCCAGAGTCAACTACGGTCTGTCCGTACCCAAGGAAATCTTCCAGATACTTAAGACAGGAACTGCACAGTCGCCATACGACCTCGCATCTCTCAAGGCATTCGGTAATGTTTACGGCGAGATTGCCTATGGCTACTCGCTTCCGCTGAATGAAAAGTTCTCAATAGGCGGCAGGGTCAAGCTTCTGGTCGGTTTGAACAGTGTGGATGTCTCTGCGCGGAATTTTGCGCTGACCACCACAGAAAATCAGTATAAACTGGATTTGGATGCCGATATTGACCTTACCAACCGAAACAAAAAGATAAACGCCGACAGCGAAGGTTACCTGGATTATACAAGCTTCTCCGGCAAAGGTAAGCTGGGCCTCCCCACGGGAGCCGGTCTGGCGCTGGATCTGGGCGCTGTTTGGAAACCATTCAGCGGTTTTACCCTGTCGGCATCCGTCCTTGATCTGGGCGGCATCCTCTGGTACTACGGCAATGCCGGAACGTCATCCGGCTCATACGCTTTCGAAGGGCTTAAAAACCTTGCCACAGACCAGCTGGATCAGGAACACTTATCATCCAGGTTCAACGAGGCCGGGGAAGAAGTCCTGAAAGTCATCAGACCAAAGGCGGTTGAAGGATGCTACAAGTTCAAAGCCATACCGCTGACAGCAAATATGAAAGCCAGCTACGCGATGCCCTTCTGGGAAAGGCTTTCCGTGGATGCTTCAGGCCTTTATACCGGCTACAATTACTGCGCACCCTACTGGGAAGCCCGCGGCGGTCTGTCGTTTGATTTTCCCGGCATCGCACATCTCGGCCTGAACGCCGGAAGCGGAGCCTATGGCTTTGTTTACGGTGCGAACGGCAGTGTTGATTTGCAATCGTTCCGGCTGTACGCCGCTTATGAAAACGGTATCGGGGGTGTCATTCCCTATGAGGGAACGCCTCTCAAAGCCAACAACAAGACATTTCTTCTTGGCATAGTCTATCTAATCAAATAATTCAACACCATTATGAAAACAATCAGCAAAATTATGATTACGCTGCTTTTCGCAGCAATTCCGGCCTTGACATCAGCACAGGTGCTTCAAAAAGCAGCACAGAGGCTTGAGCTCGCCACTTTGGAAACAGAAATCGGTGGATATGAAACAGCCAGCCTGGAAGTGTTCAAGATGAATGATACCGGCACATACTGGCTGTCTGTTGGCCATCTGGGTATCGGTGTTGATCTTGTGCAACTCCAGTTCGATCCTGTTTTTGAACTGTTTATCCCTCTGGGCAACTCTCTGGAAGAGGCACTTGAAAAGATGAAGGAATTCAAGGCCTTTTACAAGAAACCCCGTCTTTCAACAATGGAAGTGCAGGGTTGCCTCGCAGCCATGTATCCCAGTGAGAATTTCGAACCGGTTACTATTACATCCAGAAGGCTTCTGGGTACCAAAATCCTTTCGTTCAGCGTGAAACGTGACGACTTGGTTCGTGCGACATACATCACCAGAGGTGATTTCAAGTCACTGTTGTTCAGCCTTAAAGCCTACAAGACTCTTCACCCGAAAGAAAAATAGGCCAGCTGTACAGGAAATTACCTGGTGACAGCAGCCGATCTTCCTGCGCGGAAGGCGGCTATATTAGCCTCGACGACAGCTTCTCCTTTTCGGGAGAAGCTGTCTCGTATTCCGGCCTCCAGTTTGTCGGCATCAATGCCCAGAATGTTGCTGCAGGCGCCCAGCAGGGTGATGTTGGCGCCGCGGGGATTGCCGGCTTCTCTGGCGGTGGTATCCACGTCCAGCAAGATTACATTCTTGCGCGATTTCAATTCGGCCAGCACCGCTTCCTGGTCGGGATAATTCGGAATATTCACGAACGCGGTGGTGTTGGTCGCAATCCAGCCGTCGGGCGCCAGGAATGGCAAATAGCGCAGCGCCTCCATCGGCTCCAGAGAGATGATTACATCGGCACCGCCTCTCGGTATCAAATCGGAAGCAATCGGTTCCGAACTGATGCGCAGGTGACTCTGAACGTCACCGCCGCGCTGGCTCATCCCGTGAACCTCGGCTTGTTTGATATATAGATTCTCCTTGATGGCGGCGTGACCTATAACGGCGGCTATCGAAAGGATGCCCTGACCACCTACTCCGGCAAGTATAATGTCTTTTTTCATAGCGCTTTACTCTTTGTTTTCTGCGGCGCGGCGAGCGGCGGCGTGACGCTTGGCCGTCTGCATGCACTCGCGGCGGGAAATGATTACCGAAGGGCCTTGATAAGCGATTTCCTCGTCTATCATCTGACGGATCAGCTCCATATTCTTTGGCAGCGGCACAACGACGCGGACGTGCGCCGGATCGATTCCGACAGCCACGCAAATCTGGTCTATCTTGCCGGTTCCGGCCGCTTCCTGACCGCCGGTCATGCCGGTTGCTTCATTGTCGGAAATAATGATAACGACATTGGAATTGCAGTTGGCTACATCCAGCAAACCGGTGATGCCCGAATGGGCGAAGGTAGAATCGCCGATGACTCCGATGGCGGGATAATAGCCGGCGTCGGCGGCACCCTTTGCCAGGGTGATGGCGCTGCCCATATCAACGCAAGAACATATCGATTTAAAAGGCGGTAGATAGCCCAGGGTATAGCAACCGACGTCGCTGAAAACGCGATGGTTGTCCCAGCGCTCCATTGCCTCGTTCAAAGCGGAAAAGAGGTCGCGGTGACCGCAGCCCTGGCAGAATGCCGGCGGACGGGGAACCACGTTTTGTGATGCGGCGTTTACCGGCAGAGGATTCATACCCAATGCCTTGCGAACGCAATCGGGATTGAGTTCGCCTACGCGCGGCAGGTCTCCCGTCAGGCGGCCGACAACGGAGCATCCGGAGGGCAGAATACCAGCCACCTGCTCTTCGATGAAGGGCTGTCCCTCTTCAATGACCATAATCTTCTTGCACATCTTTGCAAGGTTGCGGATCTTATCCTTAGGCAGCGGATACTGAGTGATTTTCAGAATCGGCCAGGGGCAATCTGCACCGACATTTTCGCGCAGATAGTTATAGGCGATACCGCTGGCGATTATGCCCATGTTATGGTCGGGACCGTCGTATAGTTTATTATTGTCGGTTTCTTCAGAAAGTTGCTCGAGTTTCGAGTATTTGTCCAGCAGGATCGGATATGCCTGACGGGCGTTCACCGGAAGCAGAATCCATGTGTTGGACGGCTCTGGATATGACAGGGGCTTGCGGGGTGCAATTGTATCGTCAAACTCCACCACGGCACGGGAATGGGCCATGCGGGTGGTCACTCGCATCACTACCGGGATGCGGCGCTCCTCACTCAAGGTGAAGGCGTACATCATCATATCGTAAGCCTCCTGCTGGTTGGAGGGCTCCAGCAGCGGTGTAAAGGCGAATTTTGCGTAGAAGCGGGTATCCTGCTCTCCCTGGGAGGAGTGCATACTGGGGTCGTCTGCCACAACCACTACGATTCCCCCGTTAGGGCCGGCCATGGCTCCGTTTACAAATCCGTCGGCAGCCACGTTCATTCCGACGTGTTTCATGCATACAATAGAGCGTCGTCCGACATAAGAGACGCCGAGGGCGGTCTCCATTGCGGTCTTCTCGTTAGCGCACCATTTGCAAAAGACGTTGTTGTCCTTTGCCTGGGGGCTGTTCTGAATATATTCCGTAATCTCAGTGGATGGCGTGCCCGGATAAGCATAGACACCCACGATTCCGGCGTTTATGGCGGCCTGGGCTATAGCTTCGTCTCCAAGCAGAAGTTCTTTTCTCTTCATCGATGAGTTGTTATTTCGCCGCTAAGGTACAAAAACAAGATTTATTTATTATATTTGTTAGACAATGTTGTCTTCTCACACAAATAATTAGTATATGAAAAAGTATTTAGCAGAAATGGTGGGCACAATGGTGCTCGTTCTTCTCGGCTGCGGCGCAGCTGTCAGTCTTAACTGCGGTGCTGATACCGCATCTGTAGTAGGTACTGCTATGGCATTCGGCCTGGCAGTCGTAGCTATGGCTTATACTATCGGCGGCATCAGCGGCTGCCACATCAATCCCGCTATCACCCTTGGCTGCTGGGTATCCGGCCGCATGGGTGCAAAGGATGCACTCCTTTATATGCTGTTCCAGGTTATCGGTGCTTTCATCGGCAGCGCAATCCTCTATGCATTGGTTGCTACCAGCCCTGAGGCTGCACTTGGCACTACTACAGGCGCCAACGCTTGCCAGGCAGGCGTAAGTGTTACCACCGGCCTCATCGCAGAGATTGTACTCACTTGCATCTTTGTTCTGGTTGTGCTTGGCACTACCGATTCTGAGAAGGGCGCAGGCAATTTTGCCGGCCTCGCAATCGGTCTTGCTCTCGTCCTCATTCACCTGGTAGGTATCCACTACACCGGTACTTCCGTAAACCCTGCACGTTCCATCGCTCCCGCAGTGTTCCAGGGTGGTGATGCTCTCAACCAGCTTTGGATTTTCATCGTAGGTCCGTTCGTCGGCGCCCTCTGCGCAGCCGGCATCTGGTGCGGTCTGGTAAAACCTTGCTGCAAGAAATGCGAGAAATAAAAACTGATTATCTGATGTAAAAAAGGCGGCCATTTTGGTCGCCTTTTTTATAATGTGTTTGCGATTGCTATACCGTCCAGGGCGCTGGAAACGATACCCCCGGCGTAGCCTGCGCCTTCTCCGCAGGGGTAGAGGCCGGGCAGTTGAGGGTGACAGAGAGTTTCTGAATCGCGGGGAATGCGGACGGGCGAGGATGTGCGCGACTCGCAGGCGAGTAGCAGAGCGTCGTTGGTATAATAACCCTTCATTTTACGGTCGAACAACAGGAACGCTTTGCGGAGGCTGTCGGCGACAAACGGCGGCAGTATTTCGGTGAGCGGAGCGGCAATGGTGCCGGCGGTGTAGGAGCTTTTTGGAAGATTCGCCGATTCCCTGCCGCGGCAGAAATCGACCATCCTCTGGGCGGGAGCGCGGAGCGAATTGCTCACCTCAAACATCTTCTGCTCCAGTTCGCGCTGGAATTCAAGCAGCGCAAAAGTTCCATATTTTGAGTATTCGGGTACGTCCGATGCTGAAACCTGAACTACGATTCCCGCGTTTGCCAGCGCACCGTTTCGCTGCGAATTGGACATGCCGTTGAGCACAAGCGCGCCGTTCTCAGTTGTGGACGGTACCAGTATGCCGCCGGGACACATGCAGAATGAGAACACGCCGCGACCGTCTACTTGCTCAGCCAGGTAATACTCTGCGGCGGGGATGCCCGGTTGCCAGCGGCCGTGATACTGTATGTGATTTATCAGGCTCTGTGGATGCTCCGCACGGACGCCGAGGGCGAAATCCTTGGCCTCGAGAGCCCATCCTTTGGAATCAAAAAGTTTATAAATATCCCGCGCCGAGTGGCCGGTGGCCAGTATGACGTCGTGTGCCTTGAACGTGAGGCCGCCGTCGCATATCACCTCCCAGCGGTCGCTGCCACCGGATACAGGCTTGATGTCGGTCACATGTGCCTCGAAGTGATATTCTCCGCCGTGAGAGACTATGCATTCCCGGATACCTTCTACCATACGCGGCAGAATGTCGCTGCCGATGTGAGGCCGGGCATCAATCAGGATGCTTTCCGGAGCTCCGAACGCCGCCATCTGGTGCAGCACTTCGTAAACGTCGCCGCGCTTGGTACTGCGGGTGTAGAGTTTGCCGTCGGAAAAAGTTCCGGCGCCGCCTTCTCCAAAGCAGTAGTTGGAGTCCGGATTTACAGTCTGTTTCTGGCTGATGGCTGCGATGTCCCTCTTGCGGCTGTGGACATCCTTGCCGCGCTCCAAAATGACCGGCTTGAGGCCGCGCTGCAGTAATGTCAGTGCGGCGAACATTCCGGCAGGACCTCCGCCAACAATGATAACCGGCCGTGCAGAGGCGACATTCTTATAATCGAAACGATATTCCTTGACGAGTTCATCGCCCTCGACCAGCGCCCGCACCTGATATCGGTACACCAGTTTGCCACGGGCATCCAGAGAGCGGCGAACGATGTCACAGCCGACAATCTTCCGAGAGGGTACTCCGCATGCCTTTGCCGCCAATGCAGAGAGTTCTTCTGCTGTTGGCGTATGGTTTACGGGGTATGCGGCCTCGAATATTTTCATAGGTTATAGTCGGCCGCGCGGGAAATCGGGGCGGCATCGAGAGGGCAGAAGAGGCCTTTCTGATATTTGTAAAATCCAACTATGGCAATCATAGCTGCATTGTCGGTGGTAAAGCGCAGCTCCGGCAGGAAGGTACGCCAGCCTCGACGCTCGCCTTCGGAGGTGATGGCTCCGCGAAGGGCGCTGTTGGCCGCCACGCCGCCGCCGGCCACGATATCCTTGATGCCGGTTATTTCAGTGGCGCGGACCAGCTTCTTCATCAGTATGTCGATGAGGTCTTTCTGGAAGCTCGCGCAGATATCGTTTTTGTTCTTCTCTATGAATTCGGGGTCTTCTTTAAGGGCGTCGCGGAGGTAATATAACAAAGATGTTTTAATTCCGCTGAAGCTGAAGTTTAGACCTTCTATATGAGGCTTCGCGAAACGAAAACGCTTAGGGTCGCCCTCCTTTGCCAGACGGTCTATTATGGGGCCGCCGGGATAGCCCAGATCCAGCATCTTGGCGCACTTGTCAAAGGCTTCGCCAACTGCGTCGTCTATGGTCTGTCCAAGGACTGTGAACTCCAGATAGTCGTCTACGCGAACGATCTGGGTGTGGCCACCCGAAACCAGCAGCGCCAGAAACGGGAAATCGGGCTGGGCGTTATCCCGTCCCTCAATCTTTATGAAATGCGAAAGGATGTGTCCTTGCAGGTGGTTGACCTCAATCATCGGTTTCCCGGAAGATAAAGCCAAACCCTTTGCAAAAGATGTCCCGACAATCAGGCTGCCGAGAAGGCCTGGGCCGCGGGTATAGGCGATGGCATCAACGTCATCCATCTTTACGCCGGCCTGGTCCAGAGCCTGCGAAACCACAGGCAGGATATTCTGCTGATGTGCGCGGGAGGCCAGTTCGGGGATGACGCCGCCGTATTTGCGGTGCACCTCCTGCGAGGCCATTACATTGGAAAGCAGCCAGCCGTCGCTCAGGACGGCCGCAGAAGTGTCGTCGCAGCTGGATTCGATGCCAAGAATTATGGTTTTGCCGTCGATCATCAGTCAACCCGGCCGGGATAAGCATCAAGTGCCTTTTCCAGCACTACCAGCGCCTTCTTCAGATCGTCTATCTTGAGGACGTAGGCCAGACGGACTTCGTTGCGGCCGACACCTTCGGTGGTGTAGAAACCGCTGGCGGGGGCCATCATAACCGTTGCTCCTTCGTATTCGAAACTCTCCAGGCACCACTGGCAGAACTTGTCGCTGTCGTCTACCGGAAGTTTGGCCACGGTATAGAATGCGCCCATGGGGATGGGGGAGTATACGCCCGGAATCTTGTTGAGGCCGTCGATAAGGCATTTACGCCTCTCAAGGTACTCCTCATAAACCTCGGCGGTATATTCTTCTGGAGCGTCGAGAGAAGCTTCTGCGGCAATCTGACCGACCAGCGGCGGGCTCAGACGCGCCTGGCAGAACTTCATCACGGTCTTGCGGAGTTCCTTGTTCTTGGTGATGAGGGCGCCGATTCGGATACCGCACTCGGAATAGCGTTTCGAAACGGAATCAATCAAAACCACGTTTTGCTCAATGCCTTTGAGGTGGCAGGCGCTGATATAGGGCGTGCCGGCATAGACGAATTCGCGGTAAACCTCGTCGCTGAATAGGTAGAGGTCATATTTTTTGACCAGCTGGCGGATCTGCTCCATCTCCTTGCGGGTGTACAGGTAGCCCGTCGGGTTGTTGGGGTTGCAGATCAGTATCGCCTTGGTGCGTTCGTTAATCAGTTCTTCAAACTTGTCGACCTTGGGTAGGCAGAAACCCTCTTCTATGGTGGTGGTCACAGTGCGGATAACCGCGCCGGCGGAGATCGCGAATGCCATGTAGTTGGCATACGCCGGCTCCGGGACGATGATTTCGTCGCCGGGGTTCAGGCAGCTCAGGAAGGCGAAGAGCACCGCCTCACTGCCGCCGGTGGTGATGATTATGTCGTCGGCGGTGACGTCGATGTTGAATTTCTTATAATAACCGACCAGTTTCTCGCGATAGCTGCGGTATCCCTGGCTCGGGCTGTATTCCAATATGGTGCGGTCGATGTTGCGGATGGCGTCTATTGCAACCTGGGGCGTGGGCAGGTCTGGCTGTCCGATATTCAGGTGATAGACGTGTATGCCGCGGGCTTTTGCCGCATCGGCAAGGGGGGCCAGCCGCCGGATTGGGGAGGCGGGCATCAGATCGCCGCGTTTCGAAATGAAAGGCATAGAAACATGAATTGTTAAAAAGCGCGGCTAAGGTACTAATATTTTGATATATTTGCGGCAAATAATCACACAACACTACTAATAATAATGAAGAAATTCTTTTTACTCTTTACGCTTTTTCTGGTCGCACTGACTTCGTGCAAGAAATACGAAACCGTAGAAGGCGACCCCATGAAGACCAAGATTTACACTCTTGACAACGGCCTCAAGGTCTTTATGACCGTCAATAAAGACGAGCCACGTATGCAAACAGCTATCTGCGTGCGCGTCGGTGGCAAGAACGATCCCGCCGAGACCACCGGTATGGCCCACTATTTCGAACACCTTATGTTCAAGGGCACCGAGCAGTTCGGTACTTCCAACTATGAACTTGAGAAGCCGCTTCTGGATTCTATCGCAGACCTGTTTGAGGTTTACCGCGTAACCAAGGACGAGGCCGAGCGCACTGCAATCTACAAGGTGATCGATTCCCTCAGCTACGAAGCTTCCAAGATTTCCATTCCCAACGAATATGACAAGCTGATGGCGGCTATCGGCGCTTCCGGCACCAACGCTTTCACCAGCGAGGATATGACCTGCTACATTGAGGATATCCCTGCAAACCAGATCGAGAACTGGGCAAGGATTCAGGCGGACCGCTTCGAGAACAGCGTTATCCGTGGTTTCCACACCGAGCTTGAGACTATCTATGAAGAGAAGAACATGTCCCTGACCCGCGACGAGCGCAAGGTTAGCGAAGCCGTAAATCAGGCTCTCTTCCCTCACCATCCCTACGGCACCCAGACCGTTCTGGGTACACAGGAACACCTCAAGAACCCCTCTATCAAACTGGTTCAGCAGTATCACGACACCTATTACGTTCCCAACAACATGGCAATCTGTGTGAGCGGTGACTTTGATCCCGACAACTTTGTAAAGATTGTCAAGAAGTACTTCGGCGGCATGAAGGCCAAGGATGTTCCCACCCTTAATTTTACACCCGAAGAGGAGATTGCCGCTCCTATCGAGAAGGATGTGTTAGGTTTGGATGCAGAGAGCGTAACCCTGGCATGGAGGCTTCCCGGCGTTGCCAAGAACGTAGAGTCCGACCCCGTAGCAGAGATCACCAAGGCTGTGCTCTATAATGGAACTGCCGGCCTTATCGACCTCGACGTCAACCAGATGCAGAAGGCCCTTAGCGTATATGCATATTACGAGTCCCAGCCCGACTACAGTGTGTTTGAGGCATCCGGCCGTCCCAAGCAGGGCCAGACACTGGAGGAAGTTCGCGACATTATCCTGGAAGAGGTTGCCAAGCTCTGCAGCGGTGAATTCACAGAAGAGGATGTTACCGCCTGCAAGAACAACGCCCGCCTGAACCAGATGAGCGAGCTCACCAGCAACAGCAACCGCGCCATCTACCTGGCAATTTGCTTCGCATACAACATGGACTGGAAGGATGTCGTTGCAAATTACGAGGCTCTCCAGAAGGTCACCAAAGAAGATGTGGTGAACTTTGCCAACAAATATCTCTGCCAGAACAATTACGCAGTGGTTTACAAGAAAGTGGGCGAGGATCCCAACATCCAGAAGATTGCGGCTCCCGCCATCACCCCCATCTTCATGAACCGCGATACCAGCAGCGAATTCTTCCGCAGCGTGGCAGCCAACGTTCCCAAGCCCATTGAGCCGGTGTTCCTGGATTTCTCCAAGGATCTGAGCATCAGCAATGTGGCAGCCAACGTGGATATGATTTACAAGGAGAACACCCAGAACGATATCTTCACCGTTCAGTTCGTTTACAACTGCGGTGCTAATGATAATCCCGTGCTGGCATTCGCAGGCGATTACCTCCGCTATCTTGGTACCGACACCATGACAGCCCAGGATTTTGCCCGCAAGATGTACTCACTGGCTTGCGACTACGACTTTATTTGCGGTGACAATACCTTCACAATCTCAGTAACCGGCCTCAAAGAGAATATGAGCGAGGCAGTTGCCCTGGTAGAGAACCTGATTGCCAATGCGCAGCCCGACGAGAACGTGCTGATGAATGTCAAGATGGATTGCCTGCAGTCCCGCGCAAACAGCAAGATGAACCAGATGGCCAACTTCAGGATGCTGCTCAACTATATGGTTGTAGGTCCCGAGAAGATCGCCAAGATCACCATCCCCAACGACCAGGTACTTGCCCTTACTTCCGACCAGATTCTCTCCGCAATCCGCGACGTGTTTGCAAAGCAGCACGAGGTATGGTACTACGGCCCCGAGAAGGAGTCTGACGTGAAGGCCTGCCTGGCTTCCTGCCACACCATCAGCGAGAATCCAGAACCTCTGGAGAAGAGCTTCGACGACTATCTGACCGTAGACGAGAGCAAGGTATTCCTTGCCCAGTACGATTCACGCCAGCTCTATTACTACCAGAATTCGGTTGACGACCGCAAGTTCGATATCGCAAGCGACCCCGTTCGCACTCTCTACAACGAATACTTTGGCGGCAACATGAACGCAGTGGTATTCCAGGAGATGCGCGAGGCACGCGGTCTGGCATATTCTGCACAGGCATATATGAACAATCCCCACTATGCCGACGGCAAGTATTCTTACGGTGCGTTCATCGCTACCCAGAACGACAAGCTGCAGCAGGCAGTGGAGGCTTTTGACGAGATTATCAACAACATGCCCGTCAGCGAGCAGGCATTCGGCATCGCCAAGGAAGCCATCATCAGCCGTCTGCGCACCGAGCGCACCATCGGGATGGGTGTTATCCGCAGCTATGTGAACTGCCGCGACATGGGTCTCTCCGAGCCTCTGGACCGTGCCGTCTTCGAGAAGGTTCAGGACATGACCATGGATGATGTGATTGCATATCAGAAGGAGTGGGTCAAGGACCGCAAGTACTTCTACGGTATCCTTGGCGACAAGAACGACATAAACCTCGAGTTCCTCCAGACACTCGGCCCCGTTCAGACACTTACCCAGGAAGAGATTTTCGGATACTAGAAACAATCTTTATAAGAGGAGCGTCCGGCTGTACAGTCGGACGCTTTTTTTTATAACTTTGTTTGCTATGAAGAATATTTCCTGTCTTTTAAGTGTCGTCTGTCTATTTCTTTACTCCTGCGTTACGACGCCGCAGGACGATTTTGTCCCCGTATCTGCCGTGACTCTGACACAGGCGGAGGTTGAATTGACCGAAGGGGAAACCATGCAGCTGGAAGCCACCGTATTGCCTTCCGATGCAACATATAATCATGTTTCCTGGATTTCGTCCAAGCCCTCGGTGGCAACGGTATCGGAAACGGGCATGGTGGATGCATTGCACGAGGGCACTGCCGTCATCACGGCATCTGCGGGCGGAAAGAACACAACCTGCAAGGTCTTAGTAAAGAAATATGTACTGACGGTCGTTTCGGTTGACATAGAGCAGACCGGGCTTGAGATGGTTAAAGGCGAATCGGAAAAGCTTGTGGCTGTCGTAGACCCCGCCGAAGCGCCGGGCCTGTCACTGACCTGGACAAGTTCAGACGAAAATGTTGCCGTAGTAGGACAGGACGGCAAAGTTACCGCTGTGGGCGGTGGCAGCGCCATCATTACGGCGGAGGCAGGAGGAAAGAGCGACAGTTGCCCTGTGACAGTCATCGTGCCGCTGGAAGAGATTTCGATAGGCCTCGGAGAGATAACCCTTTCTGCGGGAGATGAAATGTCACTTAAGGCTAAGATTACGCCGGAAGATGCGACCGATTATACGGTCCAGTGGACATCCAGCGCCCCGGAGATTGCGACCGTAGAAAATGGTCTCATAATAGCGATGGACCAGGGCACGGCAGTCATCACCGCAACGGCGGGAGACAAGAGCGCCAGCTGCACAGTAACCGTTGTTAAACAGATAGTACGCGTTTCTTCCATTATCCTTGACCGGGAAACGCTCTCTCTGGAACTGGGCGAGAGCGAAACCCTTGTGGCTACGGTGATGCCATCTAAGGCCACTGACAAATCGGTAGTCTGGGCATCTACCAATCCAGCTATAGTCGAGGTTGACGCAGGCGGCAAAGTGACCGCGATATCCACCGGATCGGTCACTGTCACCGCAACTACCACCGACGGAGGTTTGGTAGCCGCTTGCGAAGTGACATCTTACGTAAGCGAAATTCCGACGGTGCCGGTAACCCGCGTTACCCTTGATCGTTCTGCAATGACTCTTGAGCCGGGACATGCCGGTGTGATAATGGCCACCGTATGGCCTTCTGAAGCCACCGACGCAACGGTTAGCTGGACAACCGACAACGAAAGGGTGGCTACGGTAGACGATGCCGGCAACGTGCAGGCGGTGGGCGAGGGAAGTACCGTGATCACGGCCACCGCGGGTGACAAGTCGGCATTCTGTACAGTGACCGTTTCTTACGGAATCATAGCTGTTTCTTCTGTTTCCCTGGACAAGACAGGATTGAATCTGGTTGAAGGTGAGACCGGCCTGCTGAATGCAACCGTCCTGCCCGACAATGCCACCGACAAGACAGTCGGATGGTCGTCCAGCAATACCCGCGTAGCCACTGTAGAAGAAGGCCTGGTTACTGCCCGCGGAGAGGGCACGGCCGTTATTACCGCCTCTGCAGGAGAACTCACCGCAACCTGCACCGTAACCGTTTCTAAACGTATAATACACGTTTCTTCGATATCTTTGAACAAGGGAAATCTGTCGCTGGCGGTGGGATTGAGCGAAACGCTTGTCGCCACCGTGCTGCCAAAGGATGCCACCGACAAATCGGTCAGGTGGACCTCTACCAACAGCTCCATAGTAACGGTGGATTCTCAGGGCAAAGTTACCGCCAAGGCTTCCGGAACCGTCACGGTCAGTGCAACAACCAACGACGGCGGCCTTGTGGCTGCCTGCGAAGTGACCGCGTACGTACCTAGTGTGCCTGTTACCGACATATCCCTGGACCAGACTTCATTGTATCTGGATCCGGGTCAGACGGCGCTGCTGAAGGCGACCGTCACCCCTTCCAATGCTTCGAATCCCTCTGTTACATGGACTTCCGACAATACGCTGGTTGTCACAGTTTCCGGTGGCACCGTGACCGCCGTTGCATCGGGCACTGCCACGATAACCGCAAAGGCTGGTGACAAAACCGCCATTTGTGCCGTGACTGTGACCGAGCCTGAGACGCCGCCGGTTGACCCTCCAACGCCGCCGGATCCTCCGACACCTCCAGGACCGAATGATCCCGAGGTTAATCCTTACACCAACAATGTAACCTGGACCCTTGGCAGCAAGGCATACGACCAGACATCCACCGGAGAAGGCCAGGCACAGTCGGCTGTAATAAACAGCACCACCGTCAGCGAGATGGTAAAACTTGGCACAAGCAGCGCCAGCGGCACATTTACCGTGACAATCCCGACAGGCACCTCCTACCTGTGTTTCTACGCCTTGGGATGGAAGGGGACGACTCCCAAGCTTACCGTAAGCTGCACCGGGGCTTCCAAGACCTATGACATAACGGCCAATAACGGGGTGGCGCAGAATCCTCCTTACCAGATTACCACTACCGCAGACGAATCATACTTTGTGTTTGCCGTTCCCAGTTCATCGGTAACTACCGTGACGATGACTTCGGAGGGGAGGGTGATAATATGGGGCATCAACAGCTACAGCGGCGATGCACCTGCGGGAGGTAATTCCGGCAGCGATAATCCGGGCGGTGGCGGAGATCCCGGCGGAGATGACCCGGGCGGAGACACCCCTGGCGGCGGCGATCCCGTCTTTGCAGGGTGGATGGAACTCCCCGCCACCAACAATCCAAATCTTATTTTTGTCCAGCACGAGAGCACCGTGAACCCTTCCGGCCGCAATTTCTCATATTACTGGGATACCGGCAACTTGGTTGCAATCTGGGTGGCGTATCCGCTGAATAAAGACATAATCGGCAGCGGAGACCGCACCAATAAGTGGGCTTACGACCCCAAGTTGGAACCCAAGGATCAGCCGCTGCTCAAGAGCGGCTACAGCAACTCCAAGTCCAAGGCAAGTTCCGACGGCGGCAAGGCCTCCTATTCCCGCGGCCACCAGATTGCATCGGCCGACAGGCTTTATTACGCTGACAACGTGCAGACTTTCTACTACACCAATATGACGCCGCAGACCAGCTCTTTCAACGGCGGTATCTGGAATAATCTGGAGAACAAGGTTCGCAGCTGGTCCAGCCAGTTTGACACCCTGTACGTGGTTACCGGCTGCGTGGTTGAGGGGAGCACGACCTACGCTTATGACAATAACGACAAGCGCGTGACAGTGCCGGTCGGCTATTACAAGGCGCTGTTGGGCTACGACAAGAGCAAGACGATAGGCATAACCTCACAGACCAACGGCTACACCGGCATCGCATTCTATTTCAACCACTTCGATTCTTATACCAGTTCCGCCTACATGAAAGAGTCCATGACCATCGACGCGCTGGAGCAGAAGGTCGGCATAGACTTCTTCGTGAATCTCCCTGCCGCCGTCGGTGATGTCAAGGCAAATAAGGTAGAATCTACTAAAGACAGTTGGTGGAAATGAGAATAAAAATCCTTCTGGCCGCGTTGATGTTGCTGCCCGCCTCGCTGGCGGCGCAACAGGTTGATACGGTGGTCGTTACTTCCCACACTGTGACTCGGGAACAGATGAATAAGGGTTTGGTTACCAATGGTTTGGACGCCCTTAACGGCCAGTCGGCCGGCGTTACTATTTCCGGCGGTAATCAGGCGGCGATGCTCTCTGCGGTTCGTGTGCGTGGTACTACCTCCCTCACCGGCGGTAACGATCCCCTGATCATCATAGATGGCGTTACCAGCGACATTGCGACCTTATGTTCTCTTTATCCTGGAGACATAGACAGCTTCACTGTGCTAAAGGATGCCTCGGAGACTGCGCAATACGGCTCTCGTGGTGCATCCGGCGTAATCCGCGTTACGACTATAAAGGGTCGTGGCGGCGATTTCCGAGTCTCCTACGATGCCACCGGCGGTTTTGAACGGACTTATAAGAATCTGCAGATGCTCTCGGCGACACGGTTCCGTGAGGTTAACGATGCCCGTGGCTATTCTTTTTCTGACGGGGGCTATGATTCCGATATGCCCGCATCGATTCTCCGCACAGGTATGGTACAGAATCACCACCTTGCCTTTGGCGGCGGCAGTGAGACCAGTCATTTTCGCGCTTCTATCGGCTTGTTGGATCATCAACAGGTTGTCCGCACCCAGAATAACAAGAACTATAATGTAAAACTGGATGTGGGACAGAGCGCTTTTGAAGGGCGTTTGGAGTTCGATTTCGGTATTTTCGCCTCGCTTCAGCGGCTCGCCGAACTCCACGACCCTCAGCATCTTTTCTACAGTTCGGCAGCTTTCAATCCTACCTTTCTTGCAGGTCAGAATCCTGACGGCAGTTACAGCCAGATTCCCTCTGCCAGCCAGATAAACAACCCTGTGTCACTGCTGGAAAAGACCTACGGCACCGAGAACGCCCATTTCAATACCCATCTTCAGGTAGAAGCCGGTTTGACCAAAGAACTGACACTAACTGCGTTCGCTTCTTACAGCTACAACGCGGGCGGTGCCAGCCACTTTTTCCCGTCCATAATATGGAGCGGTGGAGAAGCTTACCGCAACAGTGAGAATGTCCGCGACGGGATTGCTTCGTTAGTCTTGGATTATAAGAAAACGTTGGGTTCACACAGTTTTGGGGCTACCTTCCTAACCGAGGCTCAGCAGACAGTCTCCAGCGGGTTCTATGTTACCACCACCGGTTTTAAGACAAACGCCTTCGGCCTGTCGGCAATTCAAGCCGGCAGCGTGCGTCCATGGGACGGTACTGCCAGTTATGACACCGACGTGCGCCTGCTATCGTTTATGACTGGCGCGAATTACTCATACAGAGGTATTTATTCGATTGCTGCCAGCCTTCGCGCCGATGCGTCGTCCAAGTTCGGGCCAAACAACAGATGGGGATTTTTCCCTTCCGTTTCGGGCAGCTGGCACGCCAGCAGCGAAGATTTCCTCAAGGATTTAGAGTGGCTAAATGACCTTAAGTTCAACGCGGGATTCGGCCTCTCCGGCAATCAGGGAGCGCTGGGTCCATACAATTCCATCGAGTTGGTGGCACCAACCTCCGTCGTCAATCTGGACGGCAATCCGGAGGTCGCCTTTTCCATTGTCCGCAACGCCAATCCCGACCTCAAGTGGGAGGTGCGGCAGAGCGTCAATGTCGGTATGGAGTCGGCCTTTGTCGACAACCGGATAGTGTTTACGGCAGAGTATTATTACTCGCTGACGCGTGATATGCTCTATGACTACCAAGTGAGCGTTCCTCCGTTTGCATACGACCATCTGATGGCAAATCTGGGACGTATGTCAAATAGCGGTTTCGAATTCGGTCTTGGTGTAAACGCCATCCGCCGCAAAGATATGCAGCTGAATGTCAATATGAACATGTCGTTTCAGCGCAACAAATTGATTTCCCTTTCCGGCTATTGGCAGGGTCAGTTGCTGGAGGCGCCGGAGGTGGCGGGCATCGCTTCTATGAATGGTGCAGGCTTTCACGGTGGTGATAACGACGTTACCTATCAGATTGTCGGGCAGCCTCTTGGCGTGTTTTTCCTGCCGCATTGCACCGGCCTGGCAAAAGCTGCCGACGGCACTTATTACTACGAAACTGACGGCAAAAACCAATTATGCGGTCAGGCCTCGCCAAAGGCGCTTCTCGGCAGTAATATAAGTTTCAGGTATAAGGCTGTCGATTTTTCCGTTCAGGCCAACGGTGCTTTCGGACACAAGATTTTCAACGGCACGGCACTGACTTATATGAATATGGGTTCGTTGCCTTATTACAACGTTTTTGCAGACGCTCCGCAGGCCAATATAGTGGATCAGACGGTTACCGACTACTGGCTGGAGAAGGGCGATTATCTCAATATCGATTATGTCACCGTCGGATGGAATGTTCCTCTTCGCGGTATCCTGCGCAACCTGCGCCTGTCGGTATCGGTGAACAACCTGCTCACCATAACCGGCTATTCCGGTCTTACGCCTATGATCAATTCATATGTGGCTGGCCCTACGCTCGGTTTGGACGACAAGATTTCCTATCCCATTTATCGCTCGTATACGGCGGGCATCACCATTCAGTTATAGTATGAAAAAGATTCTTTATATAATGACGGCGGTGCTGCTCTGCTCCTGCGGCTTCCTGGACGAAACGCCCCAATCACAATTGCCGGCAGAGGATATTGTTACTGATGACAATATGCTCTATCTGAATACGTTGGGGCCGCTGTACGCCTTGTTTGGCGGCACCGATTTCTCGCAGGGACTGGCGGGAACCTACCGCGGCGTTTACGACCTTAACACCATTACCAGCGACGAGGCGCTGCTGCCCACCCGCAGCGGCGACTGGTACGACGGCGGCCTTTGGCAGCGGCTTCATCTGCACACATGGAATGTGGGCGAAGGGCCCATCAAGGACACGTGGAACTATCTCTACAAGGTGATTGTGTTGGCAAACCAGGCGATAGAAGATCTCTCCGAAAACGAAGTCTGGCGGCAGGAGGCGTGCGCCTTACGGGCGCTGTTCTACTACGAGTTGCTCGATTTGTACGGCAACGTTCCACTGGTGGTTTCTACCAAGGTCTCTATGGCCGATGTGGAACAGTCGCCGCGTGCGGCCGTGTTCAATTTTGTAGTGGATCAACTGGAGCGGGCATGCGAGGTTTTGCCTCTGGAAAGAAGCAATACCTACGGAACCTATTATGGTCGGATCACCCGTCCGGTGGCTTGGTTCATGCTGGCCAAATTGTGGCTCAACGCATCGGTTTATGCTGGGGTGGAGAATTGGAGCGAGGTGGTGCACTACTGCGACCTGCTTGCAGATGCCGGCTATGAGCTGGAAAGCGATTATGCCTCCAATTTTGCGGTCTTCAACGAGAATTCACTGGAGAATATTTTTGTCATTCCTATGGACAAGCGCCTTTACAGCGCTCAGAATCAATATCTATTCCGGTCTCGTCACTACGACCACGCTGCTGCCTGCGGTTTTACAGGCGAGAACGGCACTTCCGCAACTGTAGAAGTTCTGGAGGCCAACAATTATCGTTCTTCTAATCAGGATCCCCGCTTCGACATTAATTATTGGGCAGGGCAGGCTACTGACCTGAACGGGAATCCGGTTGAGGGCGTGGTATATCAGCCCGAGGTCATTGCGCTGGATGTGACTGGTCGCGCTAACGAAAAGCTAGCCGGCGCCCGTATGAAGAAATACGAACTGGACCCCTCTGCAATGAAAGACGGCAAGTTGATGGACAACGACTGGGTGATGTTCCGATATGCCGACGTGCTGCTTATGAAGGCGGAGGCTCTGCTGCGTAGCGGGTCAGATGCCGCTGCACTGATGTTGGTGAATCAGGTACGGCAGCGCGCTGGAGCAGCTTTGCTGTCGAGCCTCTCGCTTGAGGTTTTGCTGAGGGAACGTATGATAGAATTTGCGTGGGAGGGATGGCGCCGCCAGGACCAGATCCGCTTCGGTACCTATACTTCTGGTTGGTCCAGCCGCCCGGAACTTCCCTCTGAGGTGGAGACCGGCTACACGGCTTTGTTCCCTATTCCTGCAGATATTTTAGATTTGAACCCTCTGCTGAATCAGAATCCAGGTTATTGATTCCTATGGAGCACGATGTTATAGATTTGATGATGCACCACGGCATAAAACCAACCGCCAACCGCATTTTGATTGCCTGCTCGATTGCGACTGCCGGACGTCCGCTCTCAATGACCGAGATTGAAACGGCCTTGGAAAGCGTTGACAAGTCGGTCATATCCCGTACTATGGCTCTGTTCCGCGAACACCATCTGGTCCATGCGCTACAAGGAGGCGATGGTATCCGCTATGAGTTGTGCCACAGTGCTTCAGAAGATCATGATGAAGACGCACACATCCATTTTTGGTGCCACAATTGCGGCAAAACTTTCTGTCTGGAGGATATATCGATTCCAGTGGTAGACCTGCCTAAAGGATATGAAGGAGAGTCGGTGAATTATATGGTCTCAGGCTTGTGCCCAGACTGCTGTAAAAAATGCAACTGAGTTGCATAAATGTCGCCATACCTTTGCCCCGGAAATAAATGATAAAGGATATGGCACACGAACATCATCACGAACATCACGAAGAAGGAGTCAGGGAGCCGCTGATACGGATTGTCGTCTCTGCGATGCTGCTATTTGCAGCCGTAATCATAGAGCACAAGTTCAGCCTGCCCAAGTGGCAGTTGCTGCTGATATATCTGGTTCCTTATCTGGTGGCCGGATTCGACACTTTGAAGGAGGCTGCCGAGAGCCTGGCGCACGGCGAGGCTATGGACGAGAACTTTTTGATGAGCATCGCCACCATCGGCGCCCTGGCAATCGGATTCCTGCCCGGCGCTGCCACTCAGTTTACGGAGGCGGTATTCGTAATGCTGTTCTTTCAGGTCGGCGAACTGTTCGAACATATTGCCGAAGGGCGCAGCCGCCGCAGCATAGCGCACCTGATGGACATCCGTCCCGACACAGCCAACCTTGAGAAAGAGTGCGGGGTTGAGGTCGTTCCACCGGACACTCTGAAGATTGGCGATGTGATTGTCATCAAGCCGGGCGAAAAGGTGCCGGTGGACGGCGTGGTGCTGGAAGGAGCATCGTCTTTGGATACTGTTGCACTTTCTGGCGAAAGTGTTCCGCGCGGCGTTTCTGCCGGCGACGAAATCATCTCCGGCTGCGTGAATCTGAGCGGCGTACTGCGCGTGCGTGTCACCAGAGAATTCGGTGAATCCACCGCTTCCAGGATACTTGAGCTGGTGGAGCACGCCGCCGATAACAAGTCCCGCAGCGAAAACTTCATCACCCGATTCGCGAAAGTCTACACTCCGATAGTGGTTATTGCAGCCATCCTGCTGGCGGTTGTTCCGCCGCTGTTTGGCGGACAGCTGTCCACATGGCTCTACCGGGCGCTGATGTTCCTGGTGGTGTCTTGCCCCTGCGCACTGGTTATCAGCGTGCCGCTGGCTTTCTTCGGCGGCATAGGCGGCGCATCCCGTAAGGGCATCCTCGTTAAAGGCGCGAACTATCTGGAGGCGCTCTCTAAGCTCGATACGGTGGTGTTTGACAAGACCGGCACCCTTACCGAGGGCGTCTTCTCGGTTACTGCCGTCCATCCGGAAATCATATCGGAAAAGGAGCTGCTTCACCTTGCAGCGCACGTAGAAAGTCTTTCTACCCACCCGATTGCGGCCTCTTTAAGGGAAGCTTATAAAGATACCGACGACTATTGCACAGTGGAGGGCATCGAGGAAGTTTCCGGGAAGGGCATCCGCGCCGTTGTTAACGGCCGTACGGTGTGCGTGGGCAATGCCGCTATGATGGATGCTGTGGGCGCAAAGTGGCACGATTGCGAAAAGACCGGCACCATTGTGCACGTCGCCATAGACGGCACGTATGTCGGCCACATCGTTATTTCAGACCGCATTAAGGCCGATTCTGCCGAGGCGATTGCTGCCCTGAAGGCGGCCGGTGTCTCCCGCACCGTGATGCTCACAGGCGATGCAGAAGCTGTAGGCCGCGCCGTGGCCGGTGAACTCGGCCTGGATATGTGGCACGCGGGTTTGCTTCCCGCCGACAAAGTGCAGAAGGTGGAAGAACTGCTGGCAGATAAAAAAGGTACTCTGGCCTTTGTGGGAGACGGTATAAACGACGCTCCGGTGCTCGCCCGCGCCGACATCGGCATAGCGATGGGTGCGCTGGGCAGCGATGCGGCCATCGAGGCTGCCGATGTAGTCCTGATGGACGACAAACCCTCCAAGGTCGCACTGGCCGTGCGCATTGCCCGCCGCACCCTGCGCATCGCCCGCGAGAATACCTGGCTGGCCATCGGAATTAAACTTCTGGTGCTGATACTGGCGGCATTCGGCATAGCCACGATGTGGATGGCGGTCTTCGCCGACGTCGGTGTCACCGTCCTCGCCGTCCTCAATTCCATGCGCGCATTGCGATAGCTATCTGCTTTCAAGTTTGTATTTTGCAGATATTTGCTATATTTGCGAGTTATTATACCTATTCTGTGATGTCAGAAAGAAAAATAATCCACCTGTGTCTGGCTAAGATGAGCGAGGAAGGGTGGGAGAAAAGATATATTCAGGAGGCGTTTGAGACCAATTGGGTTGCCCCGTTGGGGGCGAATGTGAATGCTTTCGAGGAGGAATTGAAGCGGTTTTTGGGCGGTGAAAGAGAGGTCGTTTGTCTTTCTTCTGGAACAGCCGCCGTACATCTGGCTCTCCTCCTTGCTGGCGTGGGGCCGGGCGACGAAGTTCTGGTTCAGTCATTTACTTTCTGTGCATCTGCCAATCCCGTTATCTATCTGGGCGCAACGCCCGTTTTCGTAGATTCTGAGAAGGAAACCTGGAATATGGATCCCGACCTGCTGGAGCAGGCCATTCGCGACCGTATTGCCAAGACCGGACGCAAGCCCAAAGCAATTGTGCCGGTAACCTTGTACGGCATGCCTTATCAGGTCGACAGGATCCTTGAAATTGCAAAGCGTTACGAGATTCCGTTGGTAGAGGATACTGCAGAGAGTCTTGGCTCCTGCTACCGCGGGCACAATATGGGCACTTTCGGACAGTTTGGCGTGCTCAGCTTCAACGGCAACAAAATAATCACTACCTCAGGCGGCGGTGCTCTCATCTGCCACGACGCCGAGTCCAAACGCAAGGCGCTGTGGTATGCCACCCAGGCGCGCGAGGGTTTCCCGTTTTATCATCACGAAGGCATCGGCTACAACTACCGCCTGTCCAACATCAGTGCCGGCATCGGCCGTGGACAGATGCATGTGCTCAAAGAGAATATCGCCCATCACAAGCATGTCCAAAAGCTTTACGAGGAACTGCTGGCAGACGTGTCGGGCATCAAGGTGCATACGCAGCCGGATACCGGAGAATTCGATTCCAACTACTGGCTGTGCACCATCACCCTCGATTCTTCTTTGAAGATAGCGGGGCAGGAGAAGGCCTATGCCGATGCCCCCCGCGTTGACTGCCAGCCCAACGACAATGTCGAGGCGCTGCGCGTGGTTATGGATGCTGCCGGTATCGAGGCCCGTCCCGTATGGAAGCCGATGCACCTGCAGCCCGTCTTTGCCGGCGCTCCCGCCTATGTTAACGGTGTCTCCGAGGCCATTTTCCGTGTAGGAATATGCCTGCCCACCGGTCCGTACGTCACCGACGACGACGTCCGCTATATTGTGGAAACAATAAAATCTGCTATAATCAAGTAATAACAGGTTCCAGATAAATAACAAGGGCGGCCGGATTGGTCGCCCTTGTGCTTTTATAAGATTGCGTCTGGTGCTAATTCGCCTGAACAGCCAGCTCCAGGATCTTGGTCTCGCCGCTTGTGAGAGTCAGGCGGGCTTCAATCACGTGGGTGCCGGCGGTGAGTGTCACAGAATCGCCGGTCAACGCAGAACTCACAGGCTCGTCGTCTACAAACCACTCCACGCTGTCCACTGGCTGCACATCGCTCTGTTCAAGTTCCAGCGCAAAGCTGCTGCCGGCGGTGTAAACACCGTTGCCCGGGTTGGCTATTACGTTGTAGTTGAGCGTATTGGAGGGCACAGTAGCGTACAATGTAACCTGGTTATTGGAGTAGGAGATGTTGGATAGGCGGATATCCGAATCCACTCCGTTCCAGCTCTTTGCGGTAAAAGAGGTGACGCTTTCGCTGCCGGGGAACGGTATCTTACTATCGTAATCGTAGTTGTAATAATAGGCATGATAATCTGAATTATATTCATATCCGAACTTCAAATTATCCTGGTCGGGCGCAGCCACTACATAGCAGCACGGGTGGGAGCCGTTTTCGTTGATGGCGTTGTACCACTCCCAGTGATCCCAAAGATCTGCCGCAGTCTGGTCGGTAATCTTGGTGCTGCCGTTATATACGGTGACCTTCCGGGACGATTTGTCCACGTGCGTTACAATCAAGCCGTGGCCATACAGGCCGTAATCCCATCCGTTGGAACCGCGGCACTCATACACAAAATACTCACCGTTCTGGTCGGTAGGAGTCTTGTAGGCTACATTGTTGTCTACAGATTCAATTGTGTATGTACCGGAATGAGTGAATTCCTGGAAACAACTCTCGTCTATCCAACCCAGCATAATCCGCTCTTCAATGGTGAAGAAGGGAGGAGTGCGTCCCTCGTTGTTATACGAGCCGCTGTCCATTGTGGAAAAATAAAACATACCGGCACTTATGCCATTGTAATTATCATAGTCGGTGTCGTAGAAATCCGGCAGGCCCATCGCGTGGCCAAACTCGTGGCAGGCGGTGCCTATTCCGCACATCTGGCCGGCCATACTGCTATAAGGACCAATCAATTCATTGGTGCAGGCATACTTGTCTATGGTCTTATCGTCCAGGGTCAGGCTGATGCCGGCGCTGGAAAGTTCCCACTGGTGCGGCCAGATGGCGTCTTCCTCGTCACTATCTGCCTCGCCTTCGCCGGCGTAGTACATAAACACCAGGTCCACCGCACCGTCACCGTCGTTGTCAAACTGACTGAAATCCACATTGAACTGCGAATCTACCTTCTGGCATCCCTCTTTCACGGCATATTCCGCCTTTTTGTCATTTCCGCTGGAATCGTTGCCTCCGTAGTAAGCCCTATTATTATCCAGTGTCACCGGACCGTATACATCAAATATGGGCTCAAAAACGCCGTGGGAATTCTCATAATAGAAATCCCTTGCAGAACCCGTTCCGCCGTTATTCGAGTATCCAGTCTGGTTCAGCATATCGGAAAAATCTTGCAGGGCCGTGCTCGCATTGGAGAACGTCACATCCTTGAACTGCACAAGAATCACCAGGAAGTGCTTCTGGCCATTGGCGATGCCCGACTTGGCAAGGTTGCGGCTGCGGGCCGCGTTGACCTGGCTGCGGCGCATAGCTGCGGCGGCCCTCCTGGTGCTTAGCTGTGCCTCCGACGCAGGTCGATAATACCCGTCGGCATCCTTTTCAACGACCTGCCCGTTAGCGTCGGTCACCCAGTGGCAGAACTCATCGCCGTGCAGGCGGATCTTAATCACAGAACCGTCAGGCTGCGTATAGTTTATAAAGCGGGGGTAAGCGGGAACGGCGTTTGCCACTGCGCACATGCACAGGGCCGCAAAAAACGATAACAATATCTTTTTCATATCCCGTTACTTTTTAACTATGAAACCTTGTCCGCTGCCGTCGCCGATCCACACCTTGGGACCGTCCTCTTTAATTACGGACATATTGTAGCTTTGGCTGAGAACAGTCTGAAGGCCGCTGCGCCAGTGGACCGTCACCGTCACGTCATCACCCTTGACCGCAGAGCGAGACAAGCCGGTAATCTCCAGCTCGTCCACCGAATCCGGCCTGATGAGGGTGAAGGTGAGCACGTCGTTGGCGTTGTAGCTGCGGGTAATCTGGTCTATGCCGGGGGTGTATTCCCACTCCTGACCAGATCCCAGATAGCAACCGTAGATAGTCTTCTGAAGAAGGGCGTCGTTGGCAGGGTCAGCTGGCCCGGAACCGCCGCCGCTGCGACGATAGATGGATGTCTTCTGCTGATTGTTATTGGAATAGCAACTGAAGCGGGGACTGCCGGTGTTATAACTGAGAATAGAGCTAGCACCAGCTTTCGCTGTGATAGTTGCAAGACCGGTACTGGCGATAGAAATTGTCCAGCTGGCATTGCTTGTCTTTGTAGAAGAATTGACAAGATAATTCTTACTGCTGGCACTGGCCAGATACTCGCTGCCATCCCTGAAAGACCAGGTACCACTTTCGCCACCGGTCTCAAGGGTAAGTATGGTGGCGCTGCCGGCAGAAGCTATGCTGCTACCATCGCCAGAAATGGTAATCTCTACCGGATCCCGGAAGTTGCCGCTTTCGTTGAGGGCACCAAGCGCCAGGGAACCGTTCTTGTAGACAATCAGTATCTCGTCGCCGGCCATCAGGGTAGAAGCGTCCGTGACAAGGGTGAAGGAATCGCTGCCGCTACCGGCTGCAAACTCCGTAAATTCCGCTCCGGCAGCTTCGGCCATATCCACACTGAACACGGCCACCTCGCCCGCCTCGAACTTGAACGTTTGACCCTGCGGGAACTCGACGTACCGCTCCCATAAGCCTGCGCTGGTGTAAGCGCGCACAACCATTATCTGTTCCGACACGTCCACCGGCGCGCATCCGAACCAGATGTCGGTCGCGCTGCTGGTGTTGATTGTCAGGGTAGAAGATGCGCCGTAGTCGGTGAGTGTGTGCGTCCCGTCGGTCTCGTCGCACGCCCAGTACCAGTCGCCCGCTACGGGCGTGGTGAACGTGAGTTCCACCTGCTTCAATGATTCGCCCTGTTCAAGGGCCAGGTTCTGCAGTGACAGGCGTCCGTATGCGGTAAGATGATAGAACATAAGGTCCACATCATTTATCGTTTCGGCATCGGTAAACTGATCGCTGGCCGCAGCAATAATAATGGCCCTCTCGTCCACAGAAGTAGCGGTGGGCGTCTGTGTGCCAGGGATGTTTACCTTCCACGCCTCACGGCTCGGGCTTAGCGCCACAGCCGCGCTGGACGGACTCACTGCATAGAACGTGTAGGGCGACGCGCTTGCGCCAAAATCGATGTTCGCGCTGAACGACGCCGTCGTAAAATCGCTGGACGGAGTTACGCCCGCTACCTGAGCCCCGCTGTAATTGAGAGAAACCTTCACCTCGGAATCGTTGCCGGTCCAAAGGGTAGGGCGCGCTCCTGTGGCGTCGGCCTGTCCAAAGGCGACCTTCGTGCCGGCCGGCCTTGCGTGAAAAGTGACCAGGCGGCCGTCATTCCCGGACCCGCCGTCATTCCCGGCTTGACCGGGAATCTCCATCCTCTGCAGCACCGGATCGCTCGCACAGCCCCAGAAGGCAAAGGCGGCCAGCAATACGGCTGCCGCCTTTGTGATAATGTTACAGTTCCTTCTCATTAGAAATTCCCCCAAGGACTATCAGTTACCGGTGAAATGTTGCTGCCGGACGATTCGCCGGTGAACCAGGTGTGGTTGGTGTTGGCCTCGGCCTTACCCTGTAACCCGGTTGCGGTATCGCCCGGAACATTTGCAAAGAAATTGAAGCCGGCACGGGCCTCGATTGCATCGATGCTCGTTACATAGGCGCTGTCGTAGTATTTCTCACCAGCGTGCGACACGTTCGTATAAACGAAAGCGATGCCCTTGGCACTGGTTATTGTGCCGTTGCTGAAGGTGCACTTCATAATACACTTGTAGAAGTGGCTTGGAATGGGCACGTTCAGGTTGCCGCTGGGCTTAGTGATAGTGTTTCCTTCGTACAGCACACCGGTAATAACATAGAGCATGGCGGTGCCGCTGGGGGCCTGGCTCTTCACCCTGTTCTCCAGTTGCTGCCATACGCCGTCGCCGCTATAACCTGCTGCGCTGCCGTTGAAACCATTCTGCCACTGAGGCGCCTGGTTGCTGTAGTAGAAAGTCTGCTTGTTCTGCTTAGTTGTACTTTGGCGGTACTCAGAAGCCACAAGGTGTCCCATACTGTAACCGACGGTGCTGGCGTTGTCAAGACCCGTCTGCTGTGTCAGGCTGATTGCTGGGTCGTTGGCCCAACTCTCGTTGCGCCCGACGTTGTTATCCGGCCAGTAGGTCGTGTTCATGGTATGTGCAGTCCACAATGGAGCATACTTGGTCTTGTCGTACAGCACCACATAGTTCACAGTCTCTTCATTGCTGTGCGTGTAGGTGTGCACGGCAATCTGGCGATTGTTGTTGTTGGTGCTGAAACTGTACCAATTGTCGTCCCGGTCAGAATTCGTTCCGGTCGCCCGGCTGGCAGGATTCAAGCCTGTTACATCGGGCATTCCGTAATCGGTGAGATACGCGTACCCGGCAGGAATCTGTGCCTCTGTTGTAAAGGACAGAGTCTCGCCGAAACGGTATTCGTACTGGTTGGTGCTCGCATTGAATTCGCGGACAAACGCCTTATAATAATAAGTCGTGCTGCCTGTGAGATTCTCCAGCGTGCAGGAAATACTGCCGCTCGCATTGGAACCTACATTGGAACTGTCATAAGACGTACTCAGACTGTTCCAATTCGCTTCCGGATTGTTGACAAGGCTGGAATTCGTGCTGTACACAAAGCCCGCCTCATAAATATTTCCGGTTGCTCCGGTCCAGGAGCCCGACAGGGTTGCCCCTGTCGGGCCGCTGACCGTCGCATTTCCGGTCGTTACTGTGGCTGTCGCCCCGGAGGCTCCCCCTCCGGTTCCGCTTCAATTGGTACCGTTGAACTGTGCACTATAGAATGTAATGTAACCGTTTCCACTAGTTGTTGTGCGGGTTACATTGTAGACAATTCTATAATACTTGCCTGCCCAGCTGGTATTGTCTTCTTTATCAAAAGTAACAGTGGCACTGGCTATACCAGAAGTAACTGTCTTGGTAGCAATTGCATTAGCACCACTTGCAGCATCAGCAGCCGAATTATGAACGGTAATTGTCAAAGAATTTACAGTCAGGCTACTTGCAACAGAACCGGAGCCAACTTTTATCTGGTTAATATCAGCAGGAATTGCATCTGTACTATATATAGCACGATTTTGATCAGTAATACCTTTTCCTCCAATTCTCCATGGAGTCTGCTCTGTATTACCCTCTACTTTCCATCCAATTGAGTTCTGTGTCACGGTACTTGCAGTAGCATATGCATTACCTGAAGCAAAGATAGTACCATCAAGTGTGTACGAGAAAGGAGTTCCATTGCTCACCTTGGACTGTGTGCAAGTAATCTCCGTGAATACGGAAGGGTCAGTATTATGCTTTACTTTGAGCACGAGGACTTTGTCTGCGGTTGTGCTGGTGTTGGCTTCCTTGGGCTTGACGCTTAATTTGGTGCCACCGGTAGTAGTGATGGTCCAGTCGTTATAAGTACCGGATACGATGTCTGTGGTAAAGCCGGCATTCCCGCTGGTCGTCACGGTAATTTGCCTTAAGTCAGTCTCATCTGCCGCCCAAGTCAATGATTCGGGATCAACGGTGATGGTAGGAGCCTTTGTTATTGAGACAAGATAGTTGCCATTAGCCAGCTGAGGAGCATTATTATATGTTCCAATCTGACCATAAACAATAACGATGTCATTTACGGCAATCTGGTCGGTACTTGTAAAGTCTTCACCATCAAGATACTTTCCTCTGTAAACCAGAATACTTCTAGTACCGTCACTGATGGTATATGTTGCGTTCTTATAGTTTAAGCTGACTTCAGTAATACTAGTAATTCGTCCAGTTACATATACCAACGCATCGCCCGAACCGTTAGGATACTTGTCAAGAATATCACCGGCAGTGTAAGGGTCTTGCTCAGTGCCCGAACCAACAGTAGCAACAGTAATAACATAGGCAGCAGAAGCCACCTCGCTATTCTTGTAGTTCGATTTCACTGCGATGGCCTTGATGGTGCATGCCTCAGTTACGGCTACAGGTTCGGTGTATTCTGTCCAGCCACCCTCAGAGAATTCGGTGGAACCGGTGGTATACCAAATTGTTGCGCCAGAAGTGGCGGAAGCAATTGTGATGGTAGTGCCGGAAGTAATCTCGCCTGCTACAGGACTGAAAGTAGGCGCTGCGCAAGTCGGGCGCGAATCGGTAACGGTGAGCGTGTAGCTCTTGACAGTGGTCTTGTATGGAGCGGTGGCATCACTTCCGTCGTAGGTGGCGCTGATGGTTGTGGTGCCTTCGCTTACGGCAGTAACGGTACCAGTAGTAGCATCAACAGTTGCCACAGCAGGTGCGCTGGAAGCATAAGTGACAGGCAGTGCCGCAGGTGAGTTGAAAACCAAATCAGGTAAATTGTAACTCAAGCCATTTGCAGTCATTGTTGCAGTACCTGTTTCTTCACTCCAGCTCATAGGAGCCTCGTCGCGGGAATCTGCAAGGGCATAAAGCTGGATAGCAGCATAGCCCGATGAAGATTCATTCTTGCCGGTATAGCAAGCAAAACGGGGAGAACCGGTATTGTACCATATCATTCTTGTGTCGTCTGCTACATTAGCAATAATCCAATTACCAGATGTTACACCAGCAGATATTGTCCAGCGGGTATTATCAGATTCTGTAGAAGCCGTTGACAACGAATTGCCGGAGAACCAACCCAGATAGTCACCCGAGAGTTTCATAGTATAACTGCCGTTACCATCAGATGCATTCTCTATAACGATTATATATGCACTTGTTTCGGCATCTATTGCTATAGTGCCATTATCGATAGTTACACCTTCACCAAGGCCGTATTTGGTTGATGTAGTTGAGATTGAAGACAAAGCTTGCCCTACAGTTTCACATACGATAAGGTATTCACCGCACCAGTCTTCAGGAGCCGATGTAACTTTGGCGAAAACAGGACCTGTCTCATTGTTAGAAACGGTAATCGTATAGCTTGCCTCAGCCGGTAGGTAATCATTATCACCGGGGAAAGATACGGTTACGGTCACAGTACCAGTACTGCCGGAAAGCTCTACTGCACCATCCTCCAAATCGGCCATTACGCCTTCGTCTCCCTCATAAGACCAGGTAAGATTATCGGTAATCGCAGCGATATCGGGATCAACTATCACCTCCTGACCATAGAAGTTTCCAAAGTCCTCGGTAGTAAGGGCTATCGAACTCTCTTCAAATGAGAGAGAAACCGCTGTGCGGTTGTCTACGGTAGCGGGAACGAAGATAATCTGGTTGTAACCCGAGCCGGCGTAGAAAGCGAAACCATAAGAACCGGTATTCTTTGCCAGAATGCGGCTTGATTCACTATGAACACTTACTTTATAGCAGCTGTTGATGTTATCGAAAGTAGCATCCAGTAAGTAGTTGGTTGGTGTCCAGGATTCACCGGGTTCATTCATAGCTGCGGTATTACCGGAATTCCAGCCGAGGTAGTTGCCGTCGTTGGCGAAGATGTATGAGTCACCGGACTTGCTTACTGTCCAAATAATGGAATTATCTGAGCCGGCATATTCAGTGGTGCTGCCGGTATATGATTCGTATCCCATACGTGTGTTTTCGGCCTCGGCTTTGAGGGCATAGTAAGTGCCGTTGTTGTTGGCCAGCACCACATAGTCACCATCTTCAAGCTCGGTATTGTTGGCAATAATTACATCGTTTCCGCCCATATTGACGCCAAGGGTATTCAGGTATCCCTCTTTGAAGGAAATGGACTTGCCGCTGCCAAGGGTGATTGTGCGCAAATAGAGTTTATCACCTGCATATACGGCGACAACGAGGCCATCGCCTTCTGAAAGCTCAACGCCCCAGGATGTGAACCAAACATCCACATTGGCATTGCCGGTGATGTGGTTTTCATACTTAACAGCAACTGTAGCGCTGCCACTGTAAATTTCACCGCTTTCGCCGGTAGTAAGATCAAAGCGACGTGCACCTGTAAGGTAGGTGTTCTCTTGGGGGTCTTTTACATCGGCAGTAATTTCAACCCTCTTGATGCCGGCTTCCTGTACCGCAGCGGGGAGGTTCTTAAGAGTTACCTTGTTCAGGGCTGTTGCACGACGATAAGAAGCAAGCCAGTCGGTCTTGACCTCATTGAAAGTCTCGGGTTTTGCAACCATAATGTAGGCAGCCGGGTCATAAGAATTGGCTGTCGCATTCTGGGTTTCAATGAGGTTGATCTTATAACTTTCAATTTTGGTATTGTTGCTTGCAACGGCTGCGGATGCAGGATAAAAGCCTTGATATGTGTAGGCATCGGCATCAGCAGGGGCGATTTCAAAACCAAATGTGGCCATCGGCTGACCGTTGAATATGTTTGCAGTAGCATCTTTTGATGTCGCAAACTCGGTAGCACCGCCTTCAGGCGTAACGGCCAACTTCATGTACTCATTCGATCCCCAAAGGATAGTGTTGGCTACGTTGTTGTACGTAGTGATATAAGTCTTTGTTTCGATGTCATCGGAAGCGAGATTGTCTGCCTTTGCGATGACATTGATAGTGACACTGTTCTTCTCAAGAGATTTAACTTTTTCCTTACCGGTGCAGGAGAAGAGAGCTATGGCTGCTACAGCCACCAACATAAATTGAAAAAACTTTTTCATAATACACCCTCCATTAAAAATCACCATTGTTATTAGTGTCATCATCACCATAAGAACCGCCGCCACCGGGAATATAATCGGGTGACGCTGTCTGCAGAACATTCTCCTCGATTTCCAAATCGAGGAACTCAGCCAGTGGCTGGGAATAGAGCATTTTCTTCATTTTGGTTTTTAATTGATTTTATATGATATAATTGCTATTTGCGAATAACCATCAAATATACAGATAAGTATTCAAAAAATAAATAGCTAACAGCGGTTATTTTCAACAAATTATCAATATAAATAATGAAACCGTGAAGAATTGTCACGGTTTGAAAAGGGGAATAGACTAGCGATAATAAAAACCGAGGGGATAGAGGGAAGCACGCCTTGAGGCACTGTTTCAAAGAAAACAGACATCCACTTCGAGGATAGATGTCTGTTCAAATGCCAGTAACAATATGAGAACTACTATTAAGCTCGTCACTATTACGGTGCAAAGATAATACACGAAAACCCGTTTGTCAAGATTTTGTTCAAATTTTTTGACCAGGGATATGTAGAACAAAAGCGGGATGACCATTTGGTCATCCCGCTTGTAGTATCGGTCGTCACCAAGGCAGTTTAGCCTGGAAACGCGTTAGTTCTCCCAGGTAATATCTACCTCAGTTAGATACATTGCACCACTATTGCTCCTGAACCCAATGAAGGAATAGTCACCAGTGATGGTTAACTCCGTAGACGTTCCACAGACAATAGTGCCGAGCAGTGTACCTCGAGTATTGGTGCTATACAAATCAGTCGCTTGTGAATACGCAGAATTCTTACCGTAAATATTGAGAGTTCTGCCAGTTTGCGTATCATTATGCCAGGTAACTACAACTTTCTTCACTTTACCACCAGATGTTGTCGATACGATACCTGAATTACTATTATTTGATCTCAACTGAATTGAAGATTTATCGCCAGCGCAATTACCAGCGTAAATGGCATCTGAAGCAGAACCGGGTTTAGCTGTCCATGTACTATAATTTGTTCCACTGATATTAGTCCATGACTGGTTTAGAACATCTGTGTATTCATCACCACCGCTTACAATATTGACGGTAACTTCAACTTCTTTTGTGATATCATCCTCTGTATAACTAATGGTAACTGTTTGACCTGTGGTTTCCTCGGAAGAGTCGAAATCAAGCACTTCAACATCGTTCATAGTCAGGTTCTTCGTACTTCCATCTGTATAATGTGCAGTAACGGTGCCCGATCCAAAGCTGAATGATGATCCCACAGTATAATCTTGAGGCCACCCAGTGGCTGTCAACTTGTCAAGTAATACAGGCTCGGAAACGACAACATTGATGTCCTTATACCCAGCATCAAAATTGCCATCAGCGGCAACGTTAACCCGAATAACAGCTGTGCCGACTTCATTAGCAGTAACTGTTCCGCTGGCTAAAGAGATAAAGTCGCTACCAGAAACAATCTCGTATGTGATAGCACCATCAGAGTCACTGGTAGCACCTACCGGGGTACTTTCGCCAACATTAAGAGCCATATCCTCGGCTGTAATGATTGGAACATAATTAACCAATGCTTCAGCAGCAATTTTATAAGTCACTGTGATTTCGGTCAATCTGACTTGTTTATTAGATGCTGTAAAGGTTACGGATTCGAGACCATTTGAATTGGACCAAGAACCATCATCGCCAGTTGTCGTCAACCCAGTTATATTACCAAATCCAGAAACAGGGTTATCGCTGGTTCCTTTGAATTCAACATTTGTAATGAATGCACCAGTAGGTACGGAGATGGTAAGGGTTGCGCTCTTGTAAACCTGGATACACCCGTATGTGGCATTGTTTCCGCCAGCAGAAATAGCTGCAGTCACATTTCTTCTGGTACCAGAAGTGGAACTGTTGGAGGCTGTAGCCATACCACCAGAAGCAGCCGAGGTAAATGTCGCTGTTGCCACTGTCATATCAATGTAAGCATTTTGGACAATCTCAATATCTTCCGGAACTGATACGCTGTTCGACGTGGTGGAGAAGGAAATAGTGTAAGTCGCCCCGTTAGTGTTTTCAGGAATAATAACCGAGACTTCGGTGTCTTCGGAACCAGATACTGAGGCATTGGGTGTGGCATCTCCGATTTTTAGAGTGGCCCCATTATCAATTGTTGCCATCCAAGGAACGTTAGCATTAATGGTCAGAGTGCAGTTGCCTCCCGTAGACTCGACAGTCAAAGGGATAGCACTAGCCGTGAAGTAAGGCGCTTTTTCATATTTAGCAAGTTCGCATTCAACAATTTCATACGTCGTTGTACTATTCTGAACGAACTTTTCTAGTTTACCATACACTACGACTTCATCACCAATCGCGATGTCGTCTTTGGATGAAAAGGCTGTGCCGCCAATTCCTAAGCAATTATATGCTTTAATGTCATAGGTGTCATCACCAAAAGTAAACGTTAATTTACCCGACCATATACCAGTAGAAGCAACTGAAACGGTACCACCAACATAATAAAAATCATCGGTAACTTCATTGTTATTAAGTGCATTAATGGCAGTCGCGACATCTTCTAGGGCTACTGGATTATCAACTGTTCCGTGCACGATGGCCGGAACAGGGTTTACAGTAAGACTATAACTTGCCGAGGAGGGAGAATAAGTATCGTCGTTATCAGGAATGGAGGCGGTGACGGTAATCTCGCACGCGGCGGTAATGGTCAACTCGCCGGTGGAAGAGTTTATGGTAGCACAATTAACGGGATCAGTAGAAACCGAGTAGGTTACAGAAGATTGTGCGGCAACCGGAACAACCGCAAGAGCAGGCTCTGTGAATTCATCTCCTAATATGATTGCCTCAGGCTCGTCAGGGTCAAAACTCAAGGATACGCCTTTGCGGTTATCGAGGCGATACAGATATACAGATTTCTGGTTAGCGTATGAACTGCTCTTGAAATAACGGAACCGATAATTTCCACTATTTGCGTTATATCTTAAGTATGCTCCACCGGAAGAAACTATATCAACAGAATAGTCCTCATTGAGTGATAATGTATTAAGCAAAGCAGTCTCACTGGCAGTAAGAGCATTTGTATTCGAACCATTACCAATGAAGGAATTGTTGCTAACCGCCTGAATACTGTAACCTTCCGTTACAGCTGATATTTCGAAAACAGCGGCATCAATAGTGCTATTCCCGGTAATGGAGTTTCCGGAAATACTAATAGCTGTACCATTGTTGGCAGCATCAAGAATATTCAGGGAGCCGTCGAAAGCGACAGGAGGGACTTCCACGTTATTAACCGTGGTGCCTTCAAATACAATAAGGTAGGTGCCAGACCAGTCTGACGGTTCGGACGTGACCTTAGTGTAAACCTTAGGCGGCTTCGGCGTCCATGTCAGGCTGCTAATCTTCGCGCGGTTGAGTTTGCCGGCGGTGAAACTGCGGGCGCTCTTGGAGGTAAGGCGTGCGGTGTGACCGGTAGTCTCGATGTCAACGGTAACGTTATAGGCAGAAGCTTCGCCTATGGTCTCAGTCAGGAGGTTGAACCACAACTGGAAGTCAGTTGCTTCGGGTGCAGTGCCTTCATCGAAGGTAATTGTTATCGTGTTGGTGCCATCGGTAGGGGTGATGGAAGTTCCGTCGTTAGAAATAACAATGGATTCTGCGGCAATTACTTTATTTGAATCAACAGTGAGGGTTGCAGAAACCACATCCTCTTTGGGTGCATTGGCGTCCTGAATATGATAGTATGCTATGGCAGTAAGGCGGTTCATCGGGATAACGATGGGGGAACCGTCTGCATTCTTGCCGACTTCACAATTTGCCGTCTGCAAAGTACCGTACATTAGGTCGTACTCAGAATTGAATTTGTTTCCGTCCTGAGTACGTTCGCTGCCGAACGAAAGCTCATTCCAAGGATAAAAAGCCTTATACGTCCATTGTGTGTACTGTTCAGCCGGAACAGTGACACCTGGATCATATGTCGCCTCAAAAGATTGATCGTTATCATCCCACGATGCTGTGCCTACTGCGGAGAACTCAACGGGCTGGTCGTTTACAACACCAGTACCGTATGTGTCAAGAGCCATTGCATCAGTGCCTTCCCAAGCAGCTACGAATGTTGTTTCATCTTCATTCGGGGTAAGTGTGGCTTTAGTCTTGGCATCGGCAGTTTGAGCGTAGAACTTAAAAGTCTTTACGATGGATGTGGCCTGCTGGTTTTTGTCGATATCGTTCTGGCAGGCAACGAGGGTGGTCACTGCTACAGCGACCAGCGCCAAAGTCTTAAAAATTGATTTCATAGGGCGTGAGTCTCCTAACCGTTATAACCATCGTCATCAACAACGACATTGTCTCCGTCGATGTTCTGAATACCACCATTGGGGCTGACGCCATTCAGCACGCTCCCGCGCAGGTGCAACTCAAAAATTTCAGCCAAAGGCTGTTCGTAAAGTTGTTTTTTCATGTTGTGTGAATTTATAATTATTGAATTATTTGTTGTACGAATTATTTGCCTTACAAAATTGTAAAATTAGAACATTAATCTTGAAAATACTATGTATTTTCTCAAAAGTTATGACCACTTTTTCACCATCCTCGCCAGACTGCTTTCTACCCCTAAAAACTCCTTCTTTTTCCGTCTGTCCAAAACGCCGGGCGGATCAGGCGACACGAGCCGTCTTCGCGGCGGTGTAGGCGCCAAAGACATTAGGAAGGTCGCCGGTGGCGATTGCGCCAAGGGCTGCTCGCCCCCATATTGACTCGTAGGCGTTTTGGCCGGACCGGGGCGCAGAGAGCGAAGGTGCAGATAAAAGTCCGTAGCTTGTAAGTGTCGGCGGGCAGATTTTTGCCCGAGACACTTGTCAAGCGCAGGCCATCTGCACCGAGCGGGCCACGAATTACCCGGCTTCTCGTGGCCGGCAGCCCAAAAAACAGGAGCGGGCCACGAATACCGCCCCAAATCGTGGCCGGCAGCTCTTCCGCAACAAATGATTTCTGTTTCTGAAAAAACTTTTTCGTTTTCCGGCCGTTAATTCCGAAAGATTTGAGAAAATGTCTCGTTTTGTGCCGGGCGTTTGGGTAACTTGCATCGAAAACATAGTTAAGAAGACGTATTGATATGAGTGACGAAATCATTATGATTCAGAATCTGATCTACGAGATTCGCGGGCAAAAGGTCATGTTGGACTTTGATTTGGCGAGGTTGTACCAGGTGGAAACAAAAGTGCTGAACCAGGCGGTGAAAAGGAATATTAAACGGTTCCCTGACGATTTTATGTTCCAACTAACCGTTGACGAGGCAAAACAAATGAGGTCACAAATTGTGACCACATCGCGCAGACCTATTTCTGCGGTACCTTTTGCTTTTACGGAGCAGGGTGTGGCGATGCTGTCCGGTCTGCTGAACAGTGATGTAGCTATAGCTGCCAACATTGCCATTATGCGTGCGTTTGTGCAGGTTAGAGAGTATCTGCTTGCCACATCGAATTTGTCTGCCGAACTGAAAGAACTCTGGGCAAAAAGCAGGGCGGGGACAGCGCAAATCGCTATCCCCGCCTTTGGCAGACTCCCGGTCAAGCCGGGAGTGACGTGGTTTCCCGGGAGTGACGATTACCCCGGGAGTGACGTTTTTACTCGCCCAGGATTTTTACTTCCAGGACGCGCTGACGTTCGCGGACCTGATCCCAGTCGATGAAATAGATGAAGCCGAAGTCGCCCAGGCTCAGGACGCCGTCGTCTATCATCAAAGTCTCGCTGCGGCCAAAGAAAGAGGAACGCAGGTGGGCGTCGGTGTTGAGGCTGCCGCGCTCAACTTCGCCGGGGTGTGCAAGTGCAAACTCGATATGTTTGGGACCCGGATGCAGGTACTGGCCTTCGTAGCGGCAGGTGGGGACAATCTTCTCCATGATGTTGATAAGGTCCTGCTGCAGGAACTCACGGTTGAAATAAGTCACGTCGTGAGAGCACTCCTGAACCATTACGGAGCAGGTGGTATGATGTGAATAAAGTACGCAGATACCATCTTTGATGCCGCTCTCGGCAACAATCTTTTTGACCTCTTCGGTCACGTTGTGGAAATCGGGCATGTGGTCCTTGGACTGAACCGTTACTTTGCCTTTGTAAATCTTCATTTTTGTTGGTTTTAAATTGGTTAATTATGTTGGTTGAAATTATTTCTTGTGGACTTCGTCCCAGGCGCGGCGCACGGCCGCAATCATCTCTTCCATGGCGGCTTCGGGGTCTTCTGCCCGCATCACGCCGCTGGTGGTACCGGTGGCGTCGGCGCCCGCGCGGATCACGTTGTAGACGTCCTGGCCGCACTTGATGCCGGCCGCCTGGAGCACCTGGATTTCCGGGTTGACCTTCTTGATGGCGGCGGTGGTGGCACGGACGTACTCTTCGTCGCTGGTGACGCCGGTGCCGATGAGTTCGGAGGGCTCGGCTACGATGATATTGGGGTTAAGCAGCGCCACCGCCTCGGCTTCTTTGAGGCTGTCGGCGCAGATGATGGAGACCAGTCCGACCTCGTCGGCGCGCTTGATGCTGGCTGCCAGATCTGCCAATGTCACAGGCTTTTCTGCGTGATTGAGCATCACGGCGTGGGCGCCGGCGGCCTTGACGGCCTCAGCCAGGATTGAGCCCTGTCCACGGCCCACCGGAATGGGGTCGATGTGCTGCGCCACAATCACGATGTTCTTGGTTTCGTGGGAGAGCATATACAGGTCGCTCGGCTGCGGAGTCATCAGTATCCGCACGTCATATTTCTCGGAGGCGGCGTCTGCGGCCTTCGCCAGTTTCAGCAGCCTTTCGCCGTACATATAGGCCTTGGGACCTATCTCAAAGAACGGTGGCTTTATTGTAAATCCTTTATACATGGGCGTTTATTTATTCAGTTTTGCTCCGACTGCGCCGCCCGGATGAATCAGGGCGAACTGCTCCAGAGTGTAATCTGTCATAACCATAAGGGCGTTGAGCATAGCGTCGAAAAGGGCGATGGTTACCACGTAGCTGGTGGTGGCCATCGTGCCCAGGCAGTCGCTCTCTCGCTCTATCTTCATAGGCACCACGATCTGTGACTTCTGTGCCAGGATGGAATTCAAATTTTCCGTGACGCCTATCAGGGTCACGCCCTTCTTGTTGCAGACGTCGATAATGGGCAGCAGCTCAGCGGTTTTGCCACCGCGGGAGACCATTACCACCACGTCGCCCTTTTTCATGCAGCCCATACCTCCGTGAACCGCTTCGGCGGGGGAGAGGAACTGTGCTCCGCGCTCTATGCAGCAGAGAGAGTGGGCGAATTTCTTGGCGGCGATGCCGGAGGAGCCGCTGGCGCAGGTGGTGATGCGCGGGGCGGCGGCGAGTGCCTTGACGGCCTCGTAGAAGCTGTCCTCGTCAAGGTAGCTGTTGATGTCGGCGATGGCCTTGGCCTCTATGTTAATTGACTCTTTGGCCCTTTTGATGACCTCTTCTTTTGTCATTTTCATATCTGTGTGTTTTTGTGTTCGTTAAGTGTGCAGATGGCTGCAGCGCCTTTGGTGGCGAGTTCGCCGGAGGCCTGCGGGAGGTATTCGCGTTGCAGCAGACCGGACTTGATTTCCAGCCACAGGGTGTTGCGTGCTCCTCCGCCCGAGGGGATAACTTCCGTGGCTTTATGCTCCGGGTCCAGCTTGTCAACCAACTGCTTGAGTGTGCTTGCGGTGGATTCGAATATGGCGCGCAGGAAGTGGGCCGGAGTGTGTTCCGGCTTGATGTTATAGAAGCCCGACAGACCTTCGTATGTGTCGGAACGCGGCCTGGCAGTCAGTCCGTCGCATCCGGCAGGAATTAACCGTGCTTCGTCTTCCAGCTGGAGGATGGTTTTCTGGGGCGCAAAGTTCTTCTGATACCATTCCACGGCGGTAGCACCGTTGCCGTCGAATGCGAGCTGGAAGAAGTGGCTGTCGTCCAGGCCGGGGGCGGTTATTATGCCCTCACGTGGACTGTAACCCTCTCTATAGCCCACTGCGGCCAGCACTGTGCCGGTGGATTCGCTTATGCGGGGGCCTTGCAGGATTCCGGCGCCGATAGCCACCGCGTGGTGGTCCAGGCAGCCGAGGAAGAGGGGCGTGCCCCTTTGCAGGCCCACTTTGGCGGCTCCGTCGGCAGAGATAGTTCCAGCCTTTGTCCCGGTGGGCATCGGCTCGGACAGCATCTCTTTATTGAGGCCCATTATTTCCAGAGCCTCCGGCCACCAGTCACCCTTGAGTACATCCAGCAGGCAGGTCATGGAAGCGGTACTCATGTCGCCAGCCTTCCGGCCTGTAAGGGTGAATACGAGGTAGTCCGATATGGTCATTACGCTCGCGGTGTTGGCCCAGAGCTCGGGGTTATTCTTTTTGAACCAGTCCAGTTTTGCCAGCATCCATTCGCCGTCGGGGGTGACTCCGATGCCGGTCTTCTCCAGGAAATCGGCACGGGAAGCAAGCGTACTGAGAGCTTCGCCTCCATCGCCTGCCCGGCGGTCTTGCCACAAAACCAGCGGTGTCAGAGGATTTCCCGCAGCATCCAGCAGCAAAAAGCTGTTGGCCTGCGAAGAGTAGGAGAGTCCAGACAGTTCGGTAGCGCCTATTCCGGCAGCGGCGAGCGCCTTGCCCAGGCATTGTTTAATGGCCCCCCAGAAATCCTCCACTTGCAGTTCGCAGCGGTCACCCGCCACGACCTTTGGTACGGCCACGCGGCCCAGACCGCGCAGGAAGCCGGCCTCGTTATAAACGCCCGCCTTGAAGTAGGTGGTACCCAGATCTATGCCTGCATAGAAACTCATTCGCTCAGTTTCTCTATCAGTTTTTCGGTGGCTTCGAGCATCAGGTATCCGGCGCTGACGTCAAAGAACGAGTTGCCCGATTCGTAATATCTCTTTTCTACCGCCTCGCGCGTTACGACATAGCCCTGCAAATCGCCGTTGGCGTAGCCGATAAGCGAGACGTTGTGGAATGCCTGCTTCAGCGAGAGGCCGAACTCCACGAAGACCTCGCCAGGCCATGCAGCCCAGCGGTGATCGCCTATCTTAACGACCTGTATTTCAGCGGGAAGGCAGGATGCGTAGACATCCTCCAGTTCGTGGTTGGCGCCCAGGGTGGCGAGCAGCAAAGCCTCTTCGCTGCCGAACCAGTCGACCTCGGCGGTGCGGGTTTCGCGCTTGTCGGCGGTGGGGTCGGCCTTGAGTGCCTCGAAATGTGCCTTGGCGCGGTCGCGGTTGGCAACTGCCCATTCAACCGACGGCATATTGCGGCGCGGAAGTTCCAGATTCTGGCTGGCTACGGTTATGTCCAGGCTGCGGTCGAATACCACGCCTTCGGCGGCTTTATTAATAATTGATGTGGCCACAATCTCGCCCAGACGCTGCGCCTCGGAGAAGTTGTTGCCGTGGGTGACGTGGCGGGGGCTCTGGTCGCCCGAAGTGCCGGTAAAGTAGGCCACGGGGCATCCTTCGCCCAACAGTTCCTTGCGCAGCAGCTCTCGGGTGTAGTGCGGGAAGTCGGCACTGCAGAGCCTGGAATCTTCGTGCAGCACGGTGGGGTGCATGCAAACCACCATCATCGCGCAGATGTATTCCTTGTCCAGGCCGCGCACCAGCATCGTGGGCACTTCCATATCCTTGGGGCCCGCAGGGTCGTGTCGGTTGGTGCCCAGGCCGGTGGCGTCGCCCATCAGGAAGCCGATCTCGGCCTCGCGGGCGTTCTCAAAGGCCTTGATGCCTGTTGCAACCGAATGTGCCACAACAAATCTCATATACTCTTTGTCGTACGGCGGCACAACCTTGTCTTTGCGGCTGATGACCACGTCGAAGGGAGTAGGGGCGGAGTGGGTATGCGTGACCGAGACGAGGATGTTGCCTGCCGGCACGCCCGTCTTCTCGGAAATCCCGCTGCGGATGGCCGCCACCTGCTCCTTATTTAAATATAGTATGTCGTGGGTAATGAACATCACCTGCCGCGCGCCGTTGTTTATGTAGAGGGCGGTGCAGGTCAGCGGGTCGTGCGCCCCCTCGCTCATCCTCTCTACATACGGATAGCCGTAGAGGAACTGCGAGTTCCTGGGGGTGATTTCCCCTGTCGCGGCGCCCGCTTTTATTATTGCGTTTGCCATCTTCTAATATTCGTTTACCCAGTCGGGCTCTATGTTCTTGGCGATTGTCTCAGAGACGAATACGCTTGTGGGCACGGTCTGCATTATGGATTCGGGGATGCGCGGGCTCACCGGGCCGTGGAGCACCAGGCGGGTGGTGAAACGCTGCCATGCCGACGATGTGCCGTGGATGGTGATGGCGTGGGTGTCGTTGCGATATTTGGCGGCAAGCACGTCGCGCGGGCCTATTGTGGCGGCTTTTGGCGGCACTGCGGCCAGGTTGCCGGAGAGGCCGAATGCGCCGTGCAGCGAGTTCTGGGCCAGGGTGAAGGGGGAGAGGGTGCACACGCGCGCGCCCATCTGCTTCCACTCTTCCAGGTCGGCCTGGAACTCGGGAGCGTCTGGCTCGATGAATGCCAGGTGGCCGGTCCAGCCGGGGCCTGCATACACGATGTCGGCACCGCCCATATCCTCTATCATCTTGCTGTAGTCGTTTATGTTCTTGTTTGTGAAGCCGGTAAAGTGGCTGCGCTCCGGGCGGAGCTTGGGATCCAGCTCATAGTAGAAGTTGTGCAGCATTGCGTAGGTAAAGCCGCACTCCCAGTCCTCGGGGGCGATGTTGCCGTCCTGGTCGGCATATTCGTCCATTGCGAAAGCGTACAGGTTGTGGCAGTCGATGTTGAGGGCGTTGCACATACGGGCCACATAGCGGTAGGTGGTCACGGGGTTGGGGAGAATCATCACCACCTTCTTCCCGGTGTCGGAAGATTCTTTGAGGCGGCGGACCATATCCTCTATCATATAATGCTCTACCGATGCGTCGGGCACGACCTTGATTTTGTAGTCGGGGTTGGGATGCTTTTCCATATCCTCGCGCTTGATTGCAGCGACGCGGTCAATCACCTTCTTGTCCCTGAAGGGAACCCACTGTGAAGGCAGGTATGTGAACTTTTTATCTGACATAACTGGTTGGTTTTTATGTTATTATTTCTTGTAATAATCTTTTCCGGCGATCCAGGTGCTTTGGACCTGGAGGTCTTTGTCCATAATGACGAAGTCGGCGTCCTTGCCGGGTGTCAGCGAGCCTTTCTTCTCTTCCTGATGCAGCACGGTGGCGGGGTTGAGGCTCAGCAGTTTGCTGGCTTCCACCAGGTCGAGGCCGAGCAGTTTGACGGCGTTTCTCAGTGCCGTATCCAGGGTGAGTCCGCTGCCGGCCAGGGTGTGGTCCTTGACGCTGCGGGCGGGGGCACCGGGATAGTCAAAGCAGATGTCGCCCATATTGCCGAAGGTGTAGGTGCCGGGCTCGAAACCTGCGCCGACGTTGGCGTCGGTAATCAGGCAGACTTTGCCGGGGCCGCTCTTCTTGGCGGTGAGGGCCATCTTGACTGCGATCGGGTCTACATGGACGCCGTCCAGGATAAAGTCGACGCTGACGGTTTCATCGGCCAGCACGGCCTCGACAATGCCTGACGGTCTTACTCCGGGTTCCGATACGGGCGGGCAGGGGAAGACATCGTAGAAGTGGGTACAGTGGCATGCTCCTTTCTCTATGGCCTTGATTGCCTGCTCTGCTGTGGCGGCGGTATGGGTCATGAAGACTGGAGTGTTGCCCTCCGCCATTATCGGTATCAGATCTGTGATCCCCTCTACGTCGGGTGAAATACTGAAGATGGTCTTGTAGGGTCTGGCCGCCTCTATCAGCGCCCTGACGCGTTCGGCTCCGCCGCCGGTGATGGCGTCCTTGTTAAAGGCACCGGTAAGTGCCAGGAACGGTCCTTCCAGGTGGAATCCCAGGATGTTGGTGCCGTCGGTTTCGGTGCTGCTCAGCGTCTTCAGGAATGCCGAATCCTGGCCCATCGGGCTGGGGGAGACGGTGGGGAGGAAGCTGGTGACGCCGTACTGCGGCAGCACGCGGCACATTCCTTTAAGGGCCTCCGGGCCGTTGTCTACCAGGAAGTTGTGCACTCCGTGGATGTGCATGTCTATGAAGCCGGGCAGGATGTATTCTTCGCTGTGGTCTTCTATTTCGCAGTCGGGCCTCTGGCGGGTGACGGCGGCTATGCGGCCGTGCTCCAGCACCAGATAGCCGTCAAGTATTTCGGTTTCGGTAACGATCTTTCCTTTGAGTGCCTTCATAACTCAGTTTCGCAATACTACTTGTTTTTGTTGGTTTGTGAGTAAGGACTGATTGCGAAACTATCCCTACCGCACATTACATTATAACGTACCCCCATCCCTAAATCCCTTCCCTCGGGGAAGGGACTTACCCTTCACCCTTCGGGCTCTAATTCTATTTCCCGGTCAGTTTGTGGTAGTCTTCCAGAATCTGTGCGCAGTAGACTCCTACGCCCACTACGTCGGCGCCCATGCTAATAAAGTTGTAGCCCATGTCGATGAGTTCCTTGGCGCCCTGTGCACTGCCGGTGGTGCCGGCAAACTTGCCGTATTTGTGCGCAAGTTCTGCGATGCGCTTGCGGGTCTCTTTTAGTTTGGGATTGGCGAAGTTAAGCGGGTCGCCGATGCCCTGGCTGAAGTCGGCGGGGCCAAAGAAGAGCATGTCAAAGCCTGGCAGGGCGGCTATTTCTTCCAGTTCTGCCAGCGGTTCGGGGTCCTCTATCTGCAGTACGGTAAAGCGCTGCTCGTTGGCCTGCTCCATGTATTTTGCGCCGTCCAGCAGGCAATATGCGCCGTCGGCGTTGCCGCCGTCAATCGGGCGCCTGCCAACCGGGTGGAACTTGGTGTAATAGACTATCTCCCTGGCCTCCTTGAGATTCATCACATGCGGCACCATGATGCCGGTGGCGTCCATCTCAAAGGGCTTGATAAGGTTGCTGTAGGGACCGCGGGAGACGCGCACCATGACATCGGCGTCGTATGCCTTGCCCGCCAGTATCTGCGCCTTGATGTCCTGCCAGCCGTTAACGCAGTGTTCGCGGTCCAGCCAGAGGCAGTCGAAACCGCTGAGGGCGGCGATTTCTGCGACCTCCATTCCGGTCATGTTCAACTTGAAACAGGTGGCTACCTGTCCCGCTCTCATTTTTTCAAGCACTCGGCTTCTGCGCATGTTGTCTACCATATTTAGTCGTTCTTATCCGTTTATACTCGTTTTTAATCGTTTCTATCCGTTTTTAAACGTTTATAGCCGTTTACAATCGTTAATAATCAGCTCTGCGCGGCGGCATCTTTCTTCTTGATGCTCCGCTTAATCAATATAAGGAATACCACGCTGGCGAGGGCGGAGAGCGATACTACGCGGAGTATCAGGCCCATATCCACGCTGTGGTCCCTTAAAATACCTATTATATATACACCCAGACCGCCAATCACGGTGGTGAACATGTTCATCATTCCGTATGCCGTGGCGCGGTAACGCTTGTCGGTGGTGGCCACGATTATCGGCATCAGGTTGGTATCCACAAACATACGGCTCAGGCCATAGACCACCATGAAGCCGACGACAATCCAGAGAATCATTATGTAGCCGGCAAAGAAGGCGGCGGGAGCGGCAATGCAGATGCCTATGATGGGAATGTTGATGCGGGCGTATTTATTTGTCTTGCTCCATCGGTCGGCCAGCCAGCCGCCAAACAGCAGACCTATTATCTGCCAGGGGTTCAGGAACAGGGTGGCCAGCATGCCCGCCTTGGTCTCCGGCAGGTTGAAGGCCTCCTGATAATATGTCGGCAGCCAGCTTCCTTCTACGTTGGCCAGGATGCCGACGATGCCCCAGAATATCGAAAGATATATGAAGGCGGGATTGGTGAAAAGGTGCTTGAAAGCGTGCCAGAAGGAGACTTTCTCTTCCTTTGGCGTCTCTGCCACGGCCTGTACCGGTTCTGGCTTCGGCTCTTTCGGCGCCTCTTTCAGCGCAAAGAAGCAGAAGATGGTGTAGGCGATGCCGATAATGCCGCAGATTACGAAGGCGTAGCTCCAGTCGTTGTGGGTGGTGGCCAGCAGCGACCCCAGGAAGCCCAGGCTGGCGCCCAGCACGAGGCCCGACTGATGGAAGCCGGTGGCGCGGGATTGCGTCCGCCCTTTATGATAGTCCATGATCAGCGCCAGTGCGGCGGGCAGGTAGCACGCCTCGCTGATACCCAGCGCGATACGGCAGGCCAGCAGCTGCTGGTAGTTGACTACGCGCGATGTCAGCAGGGTAATCACCGACCACGACAGGAGGCTGAGGATGATGACCTTTGTGCGGCTGAACTTATCTGCCAGGTAGCCGGCGATTGGGTTGGTGAAGCCGTAGGCCCAGAGCAGGGCGCTGGATAGGAGTCCGAACTGGGCGTCGGTCATTGGGATGGCTGCACGTATCGAGAGTCGCATAGTGGCCACCATGGAGCGGTCCAACTGGTTGAGCGCGGCGGCAATAAAGAGGACAGCAACGACCAGCCAGGCGTATGTGGTGGGCTTTTGCTGTGTGCTTTGGTTGGTAATCTGCATAAGCAAAAAGGGAATCGCTTATCTGTTGGCAATTCAAACTCCAAAGATAAGCAAAATATGATTACATTTGTCGTATGAAGATTGTGGAATTGCATACTCTTGATGATGCGCAGGTTGCCGATATGCTGGCGTTGATGGCAGAGCTGGATCCTCTGATTGCCGTTACGGCGGATATGCTGCGCGCCACGGCCGATTCTTCGCAGACGCATCTGTTTGCGGCAGTGGACGATAGCGGTAAGATTGCCGGCTGTGCTTCGCTGTGCGTCTTCAATTCACCTACCGGCCTGAAAGCCAGCGTAGAGGATGTCGTGGTGGGTTCCGCCTTCCGCGGTCGTCACCTGGGCCGTGCGCTTCTGGAGCATATCATCTCTTACGCCAAGGCCAATCTTTCGCCCGTGGACATCCATCTTACATCCCGTCCCCACCGTGTAGCCGCCAACGCGCTCTACCGCTCCATCGGCTTCAAACAGAAAGAAACCAACGTATACATTCTTTCAATTTGATACTTCCAATAATGCTCCTTATCTTTGGGCGCTTATAATTTGAAAGGATGAAGGTTTTAAAATTTGGCGGCAGCAGCGTCGCAACGGCAGAAAACATACTCAAAGTCAAGTCTATCGTAGAAAAGCTGGACGACGTATCTGTAATCGTCGTGTCGGCTTTGGGCGGTGTGACAGACGAATTGGTGAAGACCTCTTCGCTGGCTTCCGCGGCCGATATTTCTTATAAGGAGCACTTGCAGTCGCTGCGTACGCGCCACCTTGAGGCCTGCGACGCGCTGGTGTCCGGCAAGGCCGATGCTGATAAATTGAAAGCGGAAATCAATGCGCTTCTGGACGAACTGGAAGGTATCTGCCGCGGCGTGTTCCTGCTGAAGGTCATTCCCGACACTATCCGCGACCAGATATTGAGCTTTGGCGAGAGGATGTCCTCTCTGATAGTTGCCGAGGCTGTTAACGGCCAGCAGTACAATTCGTTAGACTTTATCAGAACCGAGGGTGGACAGGTCAATTTCAAGGAGACCAACCGTCTGATTCGCGACCGTTTCAAAGGTTATGGCGCCGGCTGTCCGGTAGCTATTGTGCCGGGCTTCATTGCCCGCGATATGAGCGGCGACATCTCCACTTTGGGCCGCGGCGGCAGCGATTACACCGCAAGTATCCTGGCGGCGGCGCTGGACGCATCCGTCCTGGAAATTTGGACCGACGTGGACGGCTTCATGACTGCCGACCCGCGTATTATCCGCACCTCTTATGTCATTGACGAACTGACCTACGAAGAGGCCACCGAACTGTGCAACTTCGGCGCCAAGGTAATCTATCCTCCTACAGTTTATCCGGTATGTATCAAGGAGATACCTATCCTGGTAAAGAACACCTTCAATCCGTCGGCGCCGGGAACCCTGATTCATACGCCCGATAAGTTGCACCATAACGACCAAATTATCAAGGGTATATCATCTATTGACAATATCAGCCTTATTACTCTTTCGGCTACCTCAATGGTGGGCATAGTAGGTGTCGACAGGCATATCTTTACAGCGCTGGCAGACAAGAACATAAGCGTGTTCCTGGTAAGCCAGTCAGCCTCTGAGACGGGTATTTCGATTGGTGTCAGCAGCGCCGACGCCGAACTGGCCTGCAAAGTGCTTTCGGAGACCTTTGCCGACGTGATTGCCAGCGGCGCCGTGAATCCCGTCAAGCGTGAAGATGAACTTGCAGCGGTGGCCATCGTGGGCGAGAACATGAAGCACCACTGCGGTATCGCCGGCAAATTGTTCACCACGCTGGGTCGCAACGGCATCAGCGTAATCGCCATGGCGCAGGGTGCGTCGGAGAGCAACATCAGCTTCGTGGTAGAGCGCAAGTTCTTGCGCAAGTCGCTGAACGTTATTCACGACGGCTTCTTCCTGTCTGAATACCAAGAGCTTAACCTTTTCGTATGCGGCATTGGCACCGTCGGCGGACAGCTGATAGAGCAGATTGCCATGCAGCGAGAAAAGCTCATGAACGAGAATAATCTCAAGATCAATATAGTGGGCATAGCCCGCAGCAGCCGGGGTATTTTTGACCGCAATGGTATCTGCCTGGACGGCTGGCGTGCGGCTCTGGAAGAGGGGCTGGAGATTAATCCTTCCCGTCTGAGGGAGGAGGTCATAGGCATGAACATCTTCAACAGCGTGTTTGTAGACTGTACCGCAAGTGCAGAGATAGCAGCGCTTTACGAGGATTTCTTTACCCACGGTATCAACGTGGTGGCGGCCAACAAGATAGCCGCTTCTTCCGATTACGAGAATTATCATCGCCTCAAAGAGACTGCCCGCAGCCACGGCGTCAAGTACCTGTTCGAGGCCAATGTTGGCGCCGGTCTTCCTATTATTAATACTATAGGAAGCCTGCGCAAGAGCGGCGACCGCATTGAGAAGATAGAGGCGGTGCTGAGTGGCACTTTGAACTTCGTTTTCAATACTTTGAGTGCCGACGTGCCGTTCAGCGAGACGGTGCGGCTGGCCAAGGAGCAGGGCTTCTCCGAGCCCGATCCGCGAATCGATTTGAGTGGTAAGGATGTCATCCGCAAGCTTGTAATCCTCTCCCGTGAAGCGGGGTACGAGGTCAATCAGGAAGATGTCGAGGCCAATCTGTTCATACCGCGCGAGTTCTTCAACTGCTCGCTTGACGAGTTCTGGAAAAAGCTGCCTTCTCTGGATGCAGAGTTTGAAGAGCGCCGGCTGGCCCTGGAGGGCGAGCACAAGCGGCTGCGTTTCGTGGCAACGATGAATGCCGGCAAGCTTTCAGTGGGCCTGAAGACTGTGGACGAGCTCCATTCGTTCTATGTGCTTGACGGCTCCAACAATATCGTGCTGCTCACCACAGAGCGCTATCACAACCATCCAATGCTGATTCAGGGCTATGGCGCAGGCGCGGACGTTACCGCCGCGGGCGTCTTTGCCGATATCATCAGCATTGCCAACGTGTAGAATTATGGGTACCCGTACCGGCAGTTCCCGGCGAGTGTCGCGGCCCGAGGCGGGTCGTGGCTGTTCTCGTACCGGTTCCGTTCGTGGCGTTCCCCGGCCTTGGGGTATGAAGCAGGGCTTCGCGGTTTGCGGGGTCCTGTTCCTGCTGGGGCTTTTGCTGCAGGTTCTGGTGGGTGAGGTCCAGTGGGATGCGCTCGCCTGGCCGGTGAATATCTTTTTGCTGGCCGCCTGGCTTGTGATTATTTCCGATATCTTTTTTCTGCGCCGTCGGGTTCGGTTTTTTGAATGGATGATGCACAACGGTGCGGGTGTCCCGGCGCTGGTCTTTGCGCTGGCAATGACGCTGGTAATGGGGCTCGTGACTCAGGGGGAAACTGAGGTGCCGATGGGTATGCCTGCCGGAATCCCGGCCGAGATGGCGGAGGCTTTGTCGGAGTCGGGAATGATGGATGCGATGTCATCCGGAATGCCTTCCGCGGCGCCTGCGGCCATGCCTTGGCTGGGGCGGATGCTCCGGTTCTGGCCGTTCGTGCTGGCGTGGGGCTGGATGCTGTTGATAGCCGGCCTTGCTGCTCTTAATCACCTGTTGAGGTGGAAGTTACGTGAGATTCCCTTCGTGATGAATCACCTGGGTTTGTTTGTGGCGGTGGTCGCCGCTACTTTGGGCTCCCCAGACAAGCAGGACCTGCGGTTGATGGCGTTTACCGAGACTCCCGAGTGGCGTGCTGTGGACGATAACGGGGCGCTGGTAGAGCTCGATTTTGCCGTGACCTTGCATAAGTTTATTATGGAGACCTATGATGACGGTTCGCCGCGGAGGTTTGCTTCGGAGGTGACTATAGCACCGCTAGCTTCTGAGGAGACGGTTGCTCAGCACGGGTCTGCTTCCGAGGTGATGACACAGCGAGGTGGGGCAGAGCGTGTTGCTGCTGCCGTTGGGTGTACTTCCGGTACAGTCGAAGTCAACAAGCCGCTGCGTTACGGCGGCTGGAAGATATATCAGTACGATTATGACGCCGCGGCGGGGGCCGACAGCGCTTACAGCACCTTCGAACTGGTGCGCGACCCGTGGCTGTGGGCGGTGTACGCGGGCATCTTCATGATGCTGGAGGGAGCGGTCTGCCTGATGCTTTTCATGGCCCCGAAGCCGGTGCAGGAAGATGAATCAGAGGAGAGCGAAACGGCTGATAATGAGGTTGTTGGTGTTAAGAAGTTGCGTGATGATAGGGGTGAGTCTCTTGGTCCCGAGGTGGCGCAAAACGATAGGAGGGAAGAGGTATGACGTGGAGTTTGTTCATATGGTTTGCGCTGCCGGCGCTGCTGATGTGGATTCTGGGTGCGGTTTTCGCCTGGAAGGGTCGCAGCCGCCTGACATGGATATTCACGCTGACGGGTATCGCAGTATTCTTCGCCTTTATCCTGGGTATGTGGATTTCGCTGGAACGTCCGCCGTTGCGGACCATGGGCGAGACTCGTCTCTGGTACGCATTCTTCCTGCCGGTGGCGGGCATTATCGTCTATAGCCGCTGGCGCTACAAATGGATTCTGAGTTTCTCCACGCTGCTGGCCGCGGTCTTCATCCTCATCAATCTTCTTAAGCCCGAGATTCATTCCAAGACGCTGATGCCGGCGCTCCAAAGCCCCTGGTTCGCCCCGCACGTGATAGTGTACATGTTCGCATACGCTCTGCTTGGAGCCGCCACGGTGATGGCGCTTTACCTGCTGATTTTCAAGAGATTCCCGTTCAAGCCGAGAATGACGGTGGAAGAACGGCCGGGAATGACGGGAAAGGAGAGATTCCCGGTCAAGCCGGAAATGATGGAGAACGAGCAGCCGGGAATGACGGTGGAAGAACAGCCGGGAATGATGGAGAACGAGCAGCAGGGAATGACGGGTACTGGAACGCCGGAGGTGAATGAGGGGTTGCCCGCTGGAACCTCAATGCAGGAAGCCCGCCAGATCGATACCGAGAAGGAATCGTACAAGTATGTTCGGCGTGAGATGAACATCACCGATAACCTGGTTTATGTGGGGCTGGCGTTCCTCACCTTCGGGATGCTCTTCGGGGCGCTCTGGGCCAAGGTGGCATGGGGCGATTACTGGAGCTGGGATCCCAAGGAGACCTGGGCCGCAGCGACCTGGCTCTGCTACCTGGTGTACATGCACTTCCGCAAAGCGCGTCCCCGCGACTGGCAGATGGCGTGCACCATTCTGCTCATAGCCTTCGTCTGCCTCCAGATGTGCTGGTGGGGCATCAATTACCTCCCCTCCGCCAAGGGATCTTCTGTACATACGTACTAGCATTCCTCCAAATGACAGCAACGCTGCAATCCCCCGCAGCGTTACCCTCAAAAACGGCTCAAAATGGGGGTAACGGTGCACTTCCCCGCAGCGTTACCCTCAAAAACGGCTCAAAATGGGGGTAACAGTGCACATCCCCGCAGCGTTACCCCCGTTTCCGGTCCCGCAGGTCCACGCTTTGGCCACATAGC
>JAEEGH010001179.1_pt1 | contig 77397 bp, 53 predicted proteins | sample 9134181 | NCBI WGS metagenome assembly JAEEGH01 (sample SAMN16246544, study PRJNA631951) | gut metagenome | biome: gut microbiome; feature: rumen; material: DP-attached | host: Bos | place: Iran: Karaj | collected 2018-10 | reverse complement strand
CACTCAGATTACCGAATATGTGATTAAGTCCAAAGAGGCAGCCCAGAAAGGCATCCGCGCCAACTGGTGCGCCAACGAGAAGACCGCCCTCGAGGCCTCTATCGGTGTTGCATACGCTGGCAAACGTGCCATGACCTGCATGAAGCATGTGGGTTTGAATGTCTGCGGCGACCCCTTCATGAATGCCTCTATCATCGGCACCAAGGGCGTTATCATCGTAGTGGCCGACGACCCCTCGATGTTCTCCTCGCAGGACGAGCAGGACAGCCGCTTCTATGGCCACTGGGCCATGATCCCCATGCTGGAGCCCAGCAACCAGCAGGAGGCCTACGACATGGTCTTCTTCGGCTACGAGCTGAGCGAGAAGATGGGCACCCCCATCCTCATGCGCATCCCCACCCGTCTGGCCCACAGCCGCGCCGGTGTCGAGCGCCGCGAGCCGCTGCCCCAGAACCCCATCAACTACCCCACCGACCCCAAGACCTTTGTGCTGCTGCCCGCCAACGCCAAGGTGCTTTATCGCGACCTGATTGACAAGCAGCCCAAGTTCGAGGAATCCTCCGAGAATAGCGGTTTCAACCAGTATATCCCCGGCACCGACAAGAGCCGCGGTATCGTCACCACCGGCATTGCCTACAACTACCTGCTGGAGAACTTCCCCGGCGGCAAATGCCCCTACCCTGTGGTGAAGATTACCCAGTATCCTCTGCCCACCGCTATGCTCGGCAAGCTGTATGACGAGTGCGACGAGATTCTGGTGCTCGAAGACGGCCAGCCCTTCGTCGAGGAGCAGATTAAGGGTTGCCTGGGCAAAGGCAAACCCGTGCACGGCCGCTTGGACGAGGTGATCCGTCGCGACGGCGAGCTGAACGCCGAGAAGGTTGCCAAGGCTCTCGGTATGCCCGTTGCCAATGGTCCCGCAGTGCCCGAGGTGGTCACCAACCGTCCTCCCGCCCTGTGCGTCGGCTGCCCCCATATCGACAGCTACGAGGCTTTGGTCGAAGTGATGAAGAAATACGAGCACGGCCGCGTGTTTGGTGACATCGGCTGCTACACCCTCGGCTTCAACATGGGTGCTTTGAACACCACCGTCTGCATGGGTGCCTCCATCACCATGGCCAAGGGTGCCGCTGAAATGGGCATCTTCCCCTCGGTGGCAGTTATCGGTGATGGTACTTTCGGCCACAGCGGCATGACCGGTCTGCTCGACTGCGTCAACGAGAAAGCCAACGTCATTGTGATGATTCTCGACAACGACATCACCGCTATGACCGGCGGCCAGCCCTCGAGCGCCAACATGAAGCTCTTCAACATCTGCAAGGGCCTCGGTGTTGACCCCGACCACATCCGTCATATCGTACCTCTGCCCAAGAACCACGACGAGTTCGTCAAGATTCTCGAAGAGGAAATTGCCTACGACGGCGTCAGCGTCATCATCCCGCAGCGTGTCTGCATCGTTGAGAACAAAAAGCGCATTGCCGCCAAGAAATAATAAATAGTTAGAATAATCGGAGGAATCAGATTTTTCTGAATAATCAGATTCCTCCGATAAAAAAGAGATACAACAATGAAAAAAGACATCATACTTTGTGGCGTAGGCGGTGACGGTATCGTCTCCGTAGCCAAAATCATCAGCGATGCTGCCCTCAACCTGGGCATGAATGTCAAGCAGAGCGAAATCCACGGTATGTCGCAGCGTGGCGGCTCGGTGTTCAGCCACCTCCGCATCAGCAGCGACCCCATCTTTGCCGACGTGATTCCCGAAGGCAAGGCCGACATTATCCTCAGCTCCGAGCCCATGGAGGCTCTGCGCTACCTGCCTTTCCTGGCTCCCGACGGCGTGGTCATCACCAACAGCGACCCCTTTATCAATATCAAGAACTATCCCGACATTGAGAAGGTGAACGCCGAGCTGGCCAAGCTTAAGAAATGCGTCAGCTTCAACGCCAACGCCATCGCCAAGGAGCTCAACGCCCGCGGCAACATGGTGCTGCTGGGTGCCGCTGCCCCCTACCTTGAGATTGAGTTCGACGAACTGGAGAAAGCCATCAAGGCCATCTTCGGCCGCAAGGGCGACGCCGTTGTCGAGACCAACATCAAGGCCATCCGCGCCGGCCGCGACGCAAAGTAATTAAAGCATTAAAAAAAGCAAAAGGTGACTTCACTTCTGTGAGGTCACCTTTTTGTAAGAGAACTACCCATGATTGAGATCATCAATGCCCAGTGTCTTGAAGGGATAAAATGATTGTCTCTTTCAATAATGGTGAAAGACGTTTGTTTGATTTTGCCACTATCGTTGATCGCTACGCTGTCTTCGCACCGCTGAAAGACAAGGATACGTTGAAACAATTCCATATCTCAGACACACTTGAATGGTGCAACGGCACAATAGACATCGCTCCTGAATACATCTTCGAACATGGCGAACTAGTAGACGATGAAAATGGTTTACCCGTTGCAGCAGAAGCACCTATAGATTACGAGAAATAAGTAATCATAATGTACGAATGAAATAGGATGGCACACAATGTCATCCTCTTTCGTTTTCAGAACAACTTGCCGTCCCATAGCTGTTGTAAGAAGTTCAGAATATCTTAATATCTAATTTCTAGCGGATTGATATGTTTTCCACTTTGGATTTTTACAGAATATCACAAGTACGAAATGGTGTATTCTTATCCTATTAGCCCCACATAGAGAATATGGGGCTATTGAGGGTAAACTCCTCCCGCCTTTAGTCGTTACTAAACTATCTTACCAACGACACCGTGCCGGCGACGGTTCGAGGTTCGCCTTCTAGCGTGGTGTAGTGGCAAAGGTATACGTAGGCTGACACAGGGCTCTTGATACCATGGAAGGTGCCGTCCCAACCCTCGTTGATGTCGGTGGTGTGGAATATAGGATGTCCCCAACGTGTGTAGACCCAGAGATCATAGTCTTTCACGTTTGTGCCATAACCCTTGAAAATGTTGTTGGTGGGCTCGTCGGGGGTAAAGACGTTGGGGAACCACAGGCTTTGAATCTTAACGGGTATCGAGACTTCAACAGTGTCGGTGCAGTAGTCGTTGTTTGCCACAAGCATGATGCATACGCTATCCGCATCATCAATTAGACAATAATGTAGAACAGAGTCGTCACCCTGTAGCTCGGTATTGACATACCATTGTCGCCCTGTAGCCGCAGTACTGAAGTCGAAGGCAGTGATGTCGCGAACATTCTCGGTCAAGAAAGATGGCTCTACGAACAGATGGGCATCCACTTGGTGAATGGGCTCGAGTTCGAGGCTGTCCACCCGTGGGCAGGAAACGGTATCGCAATAGTCGGTGGCAACAATGTAGGTGGTGGTGACACTCGGTTGCAAGAGTATTGTGCTGCCGAATTGTAACACACCGTCTGGTGGGACGGAGGAAACGCTGTAACAGAGAGTGTCCGCCAGTAGTAGGAAATAACCCGTAGAATCGTTGCAGAAATGTTCGACATCGAACGAGGCGACTGGCGGCTGCCTCACGCCAAGGTGTAGGATGATAATGCTGTCGGTGCCGGCTAGGGGCACGAAGTGAACGGTATCGCAGCCTCCTTGGGTAAAGGTGACACCCTCCCAAGTATAGGGTAGCGATGAACTGCAAATGGTATGGTAACGCTCCTCACGACTGCATAGGTGTAGTGTTACTACGCTGTCGCAGCCATCGGTCGAGGTGTATCTTCGTTGGTATTTTGCGGGTGTGGTGAAGTCGTGGTCGTCGAAAGTGTATGTCTCACCCACCGTGAGGGTGTCAAAAATGTGGTGATCGTACTTGGGTAGGTGGTGCAGAAAGAGGACATGCCCTTGGCAGCTATCGAGAATGGAGTGGATGCCAGGCTGGTCAATTTCAACACCGTAGAACATATAGGGCTGGCCTGCACAGACGGTGTCGTATACCGTGTCGCGCGCCAGGTCGAGATAGAAAGTGCTGCTCACCGAGTCCACGCAGGCACTGTCAGCCAACATGGCATAAAGGGTAACCGTATGGAGACCGTCACTATGGTAGAGATGCACGGGGTTGGGGTCAGTTGAGGTGCTTCCATCGTCGAAACGCCATAAGTACCGTTCGCAAGGGTAAGTGGTGAGTTGGGTATGGGCGCTATCGCGGGCGATGACGCTGTGGTTGTGAAATCTCACCAACATACCGCAGGAGTCCCCGCTATCGTATGTGAACGATGCCATCGGGTAGCGCGACCCCATATAGGTGGTCATCACAAAACTGCACTCCTGACTAGAAAGGTGGTGGCTCACGCGGCAGCAGTACATTCCTGTGTCCGTTACACGGAGTGTGTCGGCAGTGGAGAGGGTGACCGCCGTGTCGGCAGCGTTGTACCAGCGATAGGCAAAGCCCTCCGGGGCGCGGAACGTGTTTTCGTCCATCTCGCCACACGAGGTGGATCGGAAATGCTTATGTGCGCTCTCGAGGGTGAAATAGCCGTAGCCGAAATGACCCGACTGGGCGCAGTCGCGATTGGAGAGGGTGACGTGGATAGTATGTCCGTGCATCGGAGCGAGGTCGACACCCACCGCGTCCCAGTCACGCCACAGGATATTTCCAACCTCGTGCTGCCAGCCTGAAAGGTCGCCTGAGACGAAACTACTATGATAGCAGCTGCTGATGCTGCCACCGTAGATGTCGGTAATATCGAACTCAAATTGGGGCTGGTTAGCCGCCACATGGCTGGGATCCTCCTCCACCAACGCATAGCGTAGCACCAGTAGGTCGTAATCGTCCGTGTCCACATAGAGTGTGTAGGTGACCGACTCCTGCTCCGCTCCGTTATTCCAGTTGCCCAGCCGCACCGAGGCACAGTGTCCGTCGGGAACGGTGTAGAGATTCCACGCCGTGTGGAAGTCGCGCTCCAGCGGATTGCAATGCACCGTGTGGCGTGACAAGGGCGACAGACTACCCGAATCAACTACGCCGATGCTGTTTGACGGAGAAGACGTGGTGCCCGTATAGCAAACCACACCGCCCGCATTAAGGTCATAAAACGGTATCTGGTTGTCCGACGACGGAGGGCATGGCGCACGGAACTCTATAGTCGCCTCATGCGAAAACAGGCTGTCGGTGCAGGCGGCACTGATGCGTGCCTCATAGTCTGTTCCTGCAGCGAGGCCAGTTATCGTCAAATGGGTATCAGCAGTGTTTATTACCGTACCCGTGCCTGAATCAAAGCCCGCAGGGCCGTACTCCACCCTATACGTGCCATGTCGGTCGCACCGATGCCACAACAACTGCACCGTCCCTAGGTTTTGCCATGAACCGGAAGCCCCAATCACGGCAGGCGGCGGACACACCGTGTCGATCGGCACAAAACGATAGTATCGGTACTCACCTGGCCATCCTGTATAAACCACGTTATCCTGAAACGAAGTCCACACCCTGTTCCATAGCGGGCTGTAGCTGGGTGATACCACTATATAGCGGCCATAACCCAACTGCAGGCCCACCAACCCTTGTGTGTTGGATGAAAACGCGGGGTTCCTCCTTTTATAAACCAACGTAATCGAATTGTCGTTCTCATGCAGTTGCACCTGCCAACAATAGTATTCGGTTCCCATAGAACTGAAAGTCCCAGATATTATTTCAAATTGGAACACATAAATCCTTCCTCCTGTCGAGTCAGGGGGTGAGCACCACCTGCGATGAATACGACACCAACGATTGGTTCCCAACCCCCATATCCCTGCCACATCCATCCCAGATGGGAATGGTGGAAAATCCATATGTTGAAAGGAACCGAACAACATCGTCCCTCCGCGGCATAGCGTCACGGTCGAGACGGTTCGGTTATAAAGCGTGAAATCAAAAGGCAGTTGCACAATCTGCGAACTGTACATCAAATTCTCGTTTGTGCTAACGGAATCTATGTCAATCCATCTCGTTGAATCTGTCCCATACGAAAACTCATAGCCATACGCCACATTCGACTGTGCCCCAGCCGACATGGCTGATAGCAGCACCCCCGCAATCACCATCAGATACACTACAAAACGTCTCATCACAAACAATTCGATATTGGTATAACAGAAAACAACGCTGCAAAAATACAAAAAATAATCTATTTGGCAACTTTTTTTCTTCGGATGACAAAAAAAGTGTACTTTTGCATCATGATTGACTAATACAACATGCTATCAATTAAAACGATTCTACGCAAGATTGAACTTCTGTTCCTACTGTTGGTAGGTAATATTCTCTATGCTCAGAACTGGCCGGAGAGGCAAGGTTTCGTGAACTATTCCACTGAGCCGAAACCACTCTCCATCCAAGGGCAGATAGTCGTGCCCGCCGATGCCGATTCCATCGAGCTCCTCACGGCGCGTCTGCTGCACAGACACTTAAGAAACTATGTAATCATCCCAGAGCCTGCCCATTCCGACTCGCTCTACTCGCTCTTCAATCCCGATTACGGCAATATGCGGCCCACCATCTTTGTCGGCAAGACACGACTGGCCGACAAGTGCCTCACCCGCAAGGACGAATTACGCGATGACGGCTTCATCCTCAAAAGCGACGGACGGCTGGCTGTCATCTACGGTCTGCAGGACAAGGCTGTATATTACGGTGCCTGCCGTCTGTTGGAGCTGAAAGGCTATCGCATGACGCACCACCAGATTCCTGACGTTGCCCCCAACATCCAACTGGGTCTGCCCATAGTCGATGAGGTGAACAACCCCTCCTTCGCCTACCGCGAGATATGGTACTACACCCCTCACCACAGCCAGGACTATGCCGACTGGCACGCCCTGCACCATCGCGTCCGCGTCGGCGACACGGGCCAATACATCTGGGACAGCCGCTTCTCAGGTCCCCTCCGTTGGTCAGAAGGCATGTATGTACACACTTTCCAAAAACTCATCCCGCCGCAGAAATACTTCGACCGCCACCCCGAGTGGTTTACTGAGACCGATGGCCGGCGGGTGCGCGACGGGCAGCTATGCCTCTCCAACCCTGAAGTGCTCGACACCCTCTGCGCCAACCTTGCCATGATGATGGCCGACCAGCCCGACGCTCAGATATGGTCGGTCTCCAACAACGACAACTACAACGTCTGCCAGTGCCCCCGTTGCCGCCACATGGACTCCCTCTATGGCGGCCCCTCCGGCACACTCATCCATTTCATCAATCAGGTAGCGCGCCGTTTCCCCGACAAGACCATCTCCACCCTTGCCTATCAGTTCACCCGCCAGGCACCAACATCCGTGAACGGACATATTGAGAAGCCCGACAGCAACGTCAACATCATGTTCTGCTCCATCGAATGCGGGCGCGAGGAAGCCATTGCCACTGCCCCTGCCGAGGCCTCGTTTCGCAAAGATATGGACGACTGGGCAGCCCTCACCTCCAACATCTATGTCTGGGACTATGTGGTGCAGTTCCGCAACATGTGGGACCCCTTCCCCAACCTCCATGTGCTGCAGCCCAACCTCAAATACTTCCACGACCACGGCGTGCGTCTCATGTTCGAGCAAGGCACGGGTGCCAACAACGTGACCTCGTGGATGGAACTCCGCGAATACCTCCTTGCCAAACTGCTCTGGAACGTCGATGCCAACCCCGACTCGCTGCTCCACGACTTCTGCATCCATTATTATGGGATGGCCGCCCAGCCTGTCGAACAGCTATACCGTGAGATGCATCACTCCCTCATCGCATCAGGTCAACGACTTGACATCTACGGTTATCCCGTCGATGCCGCCACGGGTTATCTTGCCCCAGAACAGATTGCCAAATACCAGGCCCTCATCGCCGCCGCCTACGACAGCCTGAGCCGTTACACTCCTAGCAACAACATATACCACTATCAATACGGCCTCTTCACCGACCAAGTGGTGCGCGACCGCATTCGTTTCCTCGAACTCTCTATCGACTATGCCATCCTCGAACTCACCATGGCAGGCTATCTTCCCATGGACAGTACCTTCGTCTCTCGTGCCGACCGCTTTGTGGCCGATGGCAAACGTCTTGGCCTCAACATCCTCCACGAAATGGGCTACACCCTACAAGAATACCGCACCGACATCGACAACTTCCTTGCCAAAACCTCCCAGCCCAACCTAGCCCGCCATTGTCCTGTAACCCTCCTTCACCAGCCCGACAGCCAATACTTTGCCGGCGGTGCGCAGGGGCTTACTGACGGTCGTGCCGGCATACTCGACTACCGCCACTCATGGCTAGGCTTCTATGGCGACACCCTCGATGCCGTCATCGACCTCGGCCATCGTAAGCGTGTGCATCAAATCCAACTCGACTTTTTCTATTTCCCCCTCTCGTGGATTTTCTTCCCGCAAACCATTAACTATTATATCTCTAAGGACGGAAAACGCTGGCAGCTTGTCGGCACACACCATCCCGACAACCCCGAACGCCTTGCAGTACCCGAAATAAAGACCTTTGCCTCACCACGCTTCAGTCGCCGTGCCCGCTACGTGCGTGTACAGGCCATCCCCCTGCCCACCATCCCCGTCTGGCACCGTGCCACAGGCAACCCCTCCTGGATTTTTACCGACGAGATTATCGTAAATTGAAAAATGAAATCTCGCGGGAGCGACCAACCGCCGCCGCGAAGTTTCAATTCTCAATTGCCCCCAGCACCAGCTTCTTCACTATCGAGCTTCCGTCCATGCGAACGAAGTAGATGCCTCGGGGCAGTCGGCTGAGGTCAAGGGACGTGTGACCGGTGTCCACACGCATCTGCACCACTTTGCGCCCATAGATGTCAATCAGCGTAATAGCTGTCGCCCGGCTGCTTTCGATGGTCACCATTCCTGTGGTGGGATTGGGGTAGAGACGCAGCAGATCGTCTGTTGTTTGCGGATAGTCGATGTCTAAACTATCATCTATGATGCTGAAGTAGGCGACCAAGACCGTATCGGATGTTACCAAAAGTGTACGCGGATTGGTGGTATCGCTGTCGCTCCATACGTCAAATCGATACCCCGTGTAGGGCACTGCAGCGATGGTGGCGACTGCACCCTCTTGGTAAATGCCGTCGCCGGTCACTGTCCCCATAGCGGTATCGTTGGTCGAGAGCGTCACGCGGTATTCCGGCACCGGGATGGCGTCGACATAAAGGGAGTCGAATATACCCGTGCGGTTTCCACCGAAGCGGATCGCCAAAGACCATACATCAGGGAGAGCCATGTTCTCGGTGCTAAACTGGTACCACCGTAACCCAGTACTGGATTGCGAGACGCTGACGCATGGGATGAACGTTGTAGTGTCACCGATATCAGTCATCACCCCCACCGTCACATCCCCATGGAACGAGGCTTGGCCTTTGAATCGAATTATGGCACCACGCGCGCCGACATTCAGCATCGGCGAAATGGCATAGTTGCCCACCGTGCTGTCGGCATTGCTTGTGCACTCGAGCATCAGAAGCGTGTAGTCCAAGGTGGAAAGGCCGTAGGCAATTGCATTGTTGTCGAAGAACTGCTGATACCAACAGTCGGGCAAACCCGAATGGTCGTCGTTGAGGGCATAGTTGAAATCTTCGAACAGGGGTAGGTTTTGCACTGCACAGGGTGTGCGGAATAAATACCAAACGGCCTCGGAGGTGTCTCCTGGCGAGCATATCTTGCGCACCGACGCGGTGTACTGTGTGTCGGGCAGCAGCGGTGCAAAGGTATAGCTCGATGCCGACGTGATGCTCCACAACGTGTTGTCGAGATACACTGCGAACGAGCCTATACTATCGTCGGATGTCCATTGTATCGTGGTTGAAGTGTCGGTGAATTGGGCTACACCCAAGTGGCTTGGCGGTAAGCAGCTGCTGTGATAGTCGATAGTGACGCTCTGCACGTCCGCCAATCCTCCAATGACACGTATGATGACGTTGTGGGCACTTCCAGTATACCCTGCGAGGTAGACGGTGTGCTCCTCCACCACATGGCGAGACAAGATTGGAACTGTGTCAATCCACACGGCTCCGCTGCCATCGGCATTGGCAACACCTACCGCCAAGCTGGAGGCATAGCTGGTAGTAGGGCTGTCGTCGCGTGGGTTGACGACCCAGATTGTCACCATTGCATCCGACAGGGAGGCGGAAACCACTGGTGAAACAATGCTGTCGAGCGGGTAATATGCCTCACGCCCGCTTATGCGTATTCCCGTGAAGTCACCGCCATAGTAGCCGCCCTCAATCCAGCAGGGCTGGTGTCCGAGGGTGAAGTCGGTACGGTAGGGTAGGCCGACAGTGTCACATGAGGTGCTGACGGACAGGGGGTCGCCGTAGAGCGTATCGCCCGAGCAGAGGGCGGCAACACGCACCTGATAGAGTGTCGAGGGCATGAGCCCACCGATGGTATAGGTGGTGGCACGTGTGGTGTCGGCAACAACCCATGGTGCATCGGCAGAAGACCTGTATTCAATCTGCCAAAGGCTTTCGACGCCCCGTCGGACCCAACCGAGAGTGATGCTACCCGCTGTGGTGCCCTCTGTCGAGACCATGGGCGACAGGCACGCCGTATCTTGGCAGCCGCCTAGCAGTTGGATGTCGGGTTTGCGCAAGTTGCTTTCCGTCTCAAAGTTCAGGGTATAGGGGTCGGGGTCGCTCACGGTGCTCATGCTGAAAGAGCTTATCGAGAGGAGATTTCCCCCGATGGCATTGTTCGCGCCAAACGACAGTCCGTTGCTGTATGCGCCGGTGTTGTCGTCGATGGTTACGACTAGGTTGCTGCTTCCGTCGTATGCAAACGGGGTGTCGAACATGATGCGCACCCAGCCTGTGTCGCCAACTGGGAATACGTAGTCGTTCGCCACAAGTGTAAGGCTGTCGGCTCCGATGGGGGTAGTGAGCGTGGACAGCGATGTGTGTCCAAGATAAACATCCCATACACGACTGGCACGATTGGTCGAGGTGGCGACACGGAAGGCGATACCGAACAGGGTGTCGACCGTCGCTACAAACGAGGCGGGATAGAGCACCTGACTGTAATAGCGGAGAGCCCAAGTGTAGAAGAAATTGCTGTTGTCGGTATAGGTGCCGCGCATCTCGTCGCATACGCTCGCTGCGACATGCACGACTACGGTGTCCGACTCGTGGGCGGTGGCACTGTCACACAAGGCATGCACGCTGACGGCATAGCTGTGGCCTGCAATAAATGATACCGTCCATGTGGTATCTGTCCCCATTATCGTGTCGACACGCTCTGTTCCGCCCAGCGTCAGGTCGCTGATGACAACCCTTGCGCCCGTCGGATCAGCACTGCCCGTGGTGTCGTATTGCCATCCGACCACCAGACTGTCGCCCACAATTGTGGCATGAGTATTCACCACAGGCGCACATAGCAGCAAGGTATGGAACGTGGCAGAAACATAGTTGCTGGTGTCGCCGCCCATCAGGGCCGCAACTCGCACCTCATAGTCGGTGTTGTCGTACAGCCCGCATAGCGTGACATTGGTGTCAATAACAATAGTGTCGCCCACACCATCCACCGACACCACGTAGGCTGAGGCACTCGCCGACGGCGACCAGCTGAGGCTGACGCACGATGCCCCGATGCTGTCCACCGTCAGATTGGTCGGTGCATCGTTGACGAACACCGCCACATTGTCGATGGCAACACCATAGTGCGACACGGTGTTGTAGAAACGCAGGGTAATCAGCGCCCCCTCTGGTGGGGTAAGGCCTAAGAAACGGACCGTATCGCGCAGATAGCTGCCCGTGTGCGCCTCCAGCGTGTCGACAGGCGTGTATGTGAGAAGGGTCTCGTCAAAATATCCCACCGAGAGGATGCCATTCGTGGCATTCTCTTGGCAGTAGTCTAACGCGAGTATCAACTCGTTCAGCGGCTGCGCAAATCGAGGCAGTTTGACCTGCACCCAATTGCGGCAGTTGGCATCACGTCCCGCCATCATCAGCAGCGCATTACTAGTTAGGCTAATGGAATGGTAGCTGCTGACAATATAAGGCAGGCGGGCATTCGTACTAGAACCGGTCCATCCCATAAGCCAACATGTCGGCATATTGCCCTCGTTCTCCATCCAGGAGGTAGGTGCGACATCTTCAAAGTCCTCATAGTAGGGCAGCGCAGTTGCTCCGCAGTTGAACACACGCACTATCACCTGTGCCGTATCGCTGCCATGCACATTGCTTGCTATAAGTGTCACGGTATCGATACCGGCGGCATAGTAGTTGAGCGTCCAACTCGGTGCCGACGACTCCCACGAGTGTGTATAGCTGCTGTCCAGCAGCGTACTGTGCCATGTAAAAGTAAGCCCGTTGCGGGAGCAGCCGTTGACAGTTGTGGTATACGCCACCGTCACGCTTGGCAGATTATAAAACCAGGCTATTGTATCAGATGCCGTCAATGTTATCTGCGGTAGCGGGTAGATGTTTACATTCACTATTGCCCGAGCCGTATCGCTCCCAAAGGCGTTAGTGGCAACAACAGACAGTGTGTCGGTACCGCCGACAGTATAGACTATTTCGGTCACCCCGTCCGTTCCATGGGTAGTCCATGTGCTGTCCATCAGTGTGCTGTGCCAGATATAGTGGAGGCTGTCCGTCACACCGTCCCGCAACTCGGCTGTGAAGGCGGTGGTATCGCCCATATAGGTCGAGGAGGGTGCCAGAAGCCGCACCTTGGGCATCGTGTCGCGCTCAAAGATGAGCAGATTGTCTATCGCAACGCCATATTTATAGTCGTTGGTCAGTTTCCATTGGATGGCCAATCGATGTACATCGGCGGGAATGCTTGCAAGGCTCACCGTGTCGGTGAGTCCGGCAGATTGGGGAGCCAAATCGTCGACCGACACAAAGGTGTTGTCCTGCATATAGCCTACCGACATCTGCCCGCGGTTCGCGTTCTCGTGCAGATACCATAGCGAGAGGAGCAGCCTGTTCAACGTGTCGGCAAAGAGGGGTGTTTCAACCACGCTCACGGTGTCAAGCGACGACATCAATCCTGCCAGCATCAGCAAGGGGTAGTCGTAATATCCGCTTATGCTGCCATAGTTGTAGCTGCTAACCACACGCGGCGCGTATGCGGCATTGTTCCCATTCCAGTAGCGGCGCCAGCACAGTGGCAGCTGTTCCGCCTGATTGTATGCGATAACGCTGGTGAAGTTTTCGCTCCACCTTGCAGCCTCCGTTGGACCGCACTGGTTGACGGTGACCACCACACGGGCAGTGTCGCTCCCATAGACAGTGGTGGCTATGACGGTCACCGTGTCGGTTGTGACGCCCGATGCGGGATAGTGCAGCGTCCACGTTACGGTATCGGCATTCGTCACCATCGTCATCGTGCTGTCCAGCAGGGTCGAATGGAAGAGAAAGGTGAGGCCGTTCCTGCCGCCTTCTGCCAGTCTGGCGGTGAATATGGCAACGGTATCGTCATAGTAATAGGTCGGCGACGATGCGGCCAGCTCCACATTTGGTGCGTATGTCATCTTCACCGCCACATTGTCGATATACAAACCTGTTGTATTGGTAACCCCCAAAGGGAGCGACTGGTTGTGGAACGCAATCCGTATGTACTGCCCGGCATATTGGTCCAACCGCACACTGCGGGTATTGTAGTTGCTATAAGAAGTGTGCTGGGCAGTATCGGTGTAGAGCAGGGAATAGTTCATTGTGTCAATACCTATGCTATCTGTAGTGGCGAGCACGCTGTATACGTGCCGATACGTACTCACGGATGACGCCACCTTCCATGTCAGGCACGCCACCCCGTTTGTGTCGGCGGGGATGGCTATCGGCTTCGACATGATCCAGCTGCCCAACGTGTCGTATTGGGCATCGATGTACAGGTTTTGCTGATTGGCACGCCACTTGCTCCCTTCGGGTTTGTACCAGCAGACGATTCCGTCGTCAAAAGTCTCTATCCAAGGCAGGGTGTCGGCGGGCGAACAGTCTATCACATGCAGCACCAGCCGCCCAGTGTCGGCACCGTAGAGGTTGGCTGCCACCACGGTGATTGTGTCGTTCGCGGTGCCGATGCCCGAAGGATAGAACACAGTTATCGTGTCGCCATCGCTGTTTGGTGTGATGATGCCGCCCAGCAGCGACGTCCAGCTGTAGTGCAACCCGTCGGTGCTGCCTCTGCGAAGCGATGCCGTAAGGACAATCGAAGTGTCGGCGAGTGTAGTGCTCGGCCCATTGATGGCGGCAAGAACCGGCAGGGTGTCGTAGTCCACCTTCACGGTGTTGACAAGGGCATAGTTGCCCGCCGTCTTAAAGATACCGAAGCGGACGGTCTGTCCGGCGTATGCCGAAATGTTTGCCGTCCTCCACCACATGTCGTTGCGGCTGCTACTGACAATGGGGACCGTCAGTAGCGTGTCGGTGTAGTCAGCCGTGTCCAAACTGGCATTTGTGCTTACACGCACCTGCAGCGGGGCATCACATTCTATCCACAAGTCCAAATTGCTGACATCTGTTTCGGGAATCACGATGGGAGGCGTAAGCATATAGTCGCCTACGTGGTTGGCATACATTGTGCCTTGTTTGTATTGTTGCAGGATGCCCGCCTCGTCGTATGCCGAAGTTCCTGAGTTGGCGGCAATGTGCTGCCAACCGCCCAACGTCCAGCAGACGTTGTAGCGGGCAGTGTCGTAGCCGTCGAAATCCTCCACCCAAGGCACCACTGTCACTATGGGGCATATCTCCACCACCACCGTATCGTAACTTACGCCGTAGCCATTGGCGGCAGCCACGGTCAGTGTGTCAGTCCCTCCTGTGGTGTATACAATTTCAGTCTGCGCCGAGCTGAGATTTGACATCTGGGCAAGCCCTCGGTCGGCCATTGTGCTGTTCCAAGTGTAGGTGAGGCCTGCCGTGTCGCCCTCCTCCAGCAGGGCTTGGGTGGTGAGGGTGTCGCCCACGCAGGTGCGACCGTCCGCCTCGATGTGGGCAATCGGCTCTCGGGTGTAGCGAATTTCTATATCGTCCACTAAGATATACCTGCTGCTCTCATAGCTTCCACCCACAAAGGCTATCCTCACGGTGTCGCCCGCGTAGGGTTCCAGGTCGGCAGTATAGCGGCTGTATGTGGTAGTAAACTGTTCGAAACTAGTATACGACAGCGTGTCCGCCATGTCCCAACCTTGTCCATCCGCGCCAATAGCCTTCACAATCATCTGTCGGCCTGCCCTGTTGGGAGCCGTATTGGCATCGCGCTTCATCCACCATATCAGGGTCAGCCCGTGGGCATCGGTCGGTATGGCTATGGGTTGCGATACCAAGGTGTCGTAAGGTGTCGTCGCCGAGTTGATTACTGAAACCCCCATGGCGGTCTGCCCGCTGTGGGCGCCAGTCGTGCGCACAGTCCACACGGTCTGTCCGCTCCTAGGCCTCTCCCAGCAGTCGATACCGTGTTCAAATCCCTCGTTCCAAGGAAAAGATGTCACTGTGCGGCAGTCCACAACGTCCACTATGGCCGCTAACGTGTCGCCACCATAGCTGTTGGCGAGCACCAGACTCACCGTGTCAATCCCGGCATGGGGATATACTATACTGAGGGTGTCGGCTGCGGTGAGGTCGCCCAGCATCGAGGAGTGCCAGGCATACGACAGATTGGCAGTTACTCCCGCCTGCATATTGCATACCATCAGGCAGGTGTCGCCGGCGTGTGCCCGAGAGGGAGCCGACAGAGTGAACATCGGCTGCCGCTGCCACACCAGGGCGACATTCTCCACGTAGGCATAGTAGCCGCCCGTACCCGTGCGTACAAACGCCACTTTCACCCGCTCGCCACGGTAGGCATCGAGTTGCAGATACTGCCTTGTAGTCTGCTGGATGTGTGTGTTGATTGTCAGCAATGTATCCCATGTGCCGACAGGGGTGCCGGTGCTGTCGCATATCGCAACACGCAGGTCCACTGTCGGAGCAACATTGTTGCTCATTGTCGACCGATAGTCCCATTGCAGCGAGATACCCTCGCTGTCGGGGAGGTTCACAAGCGGCGAAACCAGCCACTCGTTGTAGTTTTGCGACCCCGAAATACCACAACGCATCGCGGGGGCGACATAGCGCCAATACTTGGCCGAGCCGGTGTTCTGTGCCGTATTCCAACAGGTGTTCGACCGTGAAAACGGAACCTCCCACGGCAGATACTCCACCGGGCCGCAGCTCGTGGTGAACGAGAACGAGCGTGTGCGGAAACTGGCCCTTCCGCTGTCGCACGCGCCCTGCACAGTGCCGTTATATATGGTCGAGGGGTTGAAACCGCCCCCAAGGTACAGATAGCTCTCCTCTTGCGGCCAAATGGTGTCGATGCCCATGTCTGGTATCCGCACACGCATATCCACCACTCCGCCGTTGCTGTTCGCAAGCCAGATGCCGGTGGGGTCGCTGCCCGTCGTTGTCACCGATGGAGGTGTGGGGCAATAGTTGCTGTCGTAGGCAAGCCGATACCAGCGGCCCTCGTCAGGCCACACGCCTGCGGCATTGGTCAGCGTGCACGTGCTGCCGTCGATTCGCGACACCTGGTGCGCGGCCATGTCCAGAAAGAGGATGTCCACGTCGCTCGCGTCGGCGACAATACCGGGCTGCGTAGTCCCATTCATAGCAATATCATTGCTGGCACCGTATACGATGCGGATGCCGCTCCCATCCTCAAACAACTGCACTTGGAATGTCACCCGCTTACTATAGCTGTAGCTCCACATACAGGTCTCTATCACCAGCACACGGCTGCCGACAGCACCCACCACAGCTTTGCGCGTGTAGCTGTCATGCGCAAACCTGCCTCTGGCACCGAACGGCTCTATCTTGGGCGAATTGTTGCGGTTGGTTCCCAAAGGCTGCTGATAATAGCCGCTGGCTGACAATGCGGTGTCCAATCCGATGGTACCGTTGATGTTTGCCGAGAAACTGGTGTGGCTTGCGTTGCCCAGCCTAAACGTGAATCCGATGTCGACCAAGCCCGTATTGGCAGAAATAATCGTTTGACCCGAGGCGGGCGGGGCAATCAGCACCGAGTCCACCCCGTCGATGTCAATCCAAGCCGTGGTGTCCACTCCAGTAGTGAACGCCCACGAATCAATCATCTTTTGTGCTTCGACGCCGCCATGCAGCAACAGCACGCACACTATCCCAAGTAGTACTTTTTTCATTATATAGCCGTTTTAGAAGCTGTTTTTTATCTAAATTGATATATCCAAACAAGCGAATTTTTATATAGTTATATTTATAATTGCCTAGAAATCAATCATATCACCCCCCCCCGTCAAATAATGCGTAACCGAACCGTATTGCAAAGATACAAACTTTTTTCCATCCATGCATAGTGGATTAGTATTTTTTGAATTCTCTTTGTGCTATAAGTAGTCGGAAATGGTGCTTTTGTTACAGGGGAATGTGCGTTTAGCATTATTTAACGCTTCATGTGTCCAACCAATTCTCAATTCTCAGTTCTCAGTTTTCAATTCTTAATTCTCAATTCCCCCATCCAATCCTCCAAGCCAACCCCTCTCACAGGACTCTCCGCAGCATCCTTGATGCTCCCTCATTTATTTTCTATTTCATTTCTATTTTGTCCTTATTTATTTTTTTCTTTGTTTATATTACCTAAACAAAATGTAAATAAAATCTAAACAAAATGTAAACTAAATATAAGATAAATGAGGACACCACAATGAAAGAAAACTGCGGCCTTCCATAGCATAAGGAGGCCTGTTATCGACAATACATCAAGGTAGCCTCCAGTTTTTATTATGAACACGGATGGCGCGAATAGCAATTTCTCTGAGATGCGAATGGAACGTTACGAGCGTCTTTTCAAGCAAGCCGTAATGCCCGATGAGGTTATGCAGGCCAACGGCTACTGCATACGAATTCCTGACAAATGGAAAGCGATGCAGCCAACGCCTTGAGTGATATTGTATTTTTTTGTTGAGATATAAGCCGCTTTTCAGCGTTTTTTTTGTTTCTCTAAAACAAAAGTTTCTCTTGCGACAGGCGTTTTCTCGCCTCAGCAGAGGGCAAATCACGCAGTGTTTGCCCTCTGCATTCGGCTTATCGAAAACGTTCTACCTTGGTTAGCCGTTCTTATGAGTAGCGTGGTGGAATCTTTTCGTGACAATGCCTCCCTTGTGACAGTCCATTTTTTATAAGACTACAGCACGTTCAGCCGAATTTTCGTTTTTCAATTTCCAACTTTCGATTTGTTACAGGGGCGGATGTCGACATTTCGGCACCCGTTTTGTCAGTTTCGGAGAGGAGAGACACTCCCTTGTCGGGGAATGTGCGTACTTTTGCATTCGCAAATCTGAAGAATATGAGACGTACATTCATTATCACAATCCTATTGCTTATGTCACTGTCGACGACAGCGCAGCAACTTACCCTGTCGCAGTGCCACTACCTTGCCACGCAGAGCAACCCCACGCTCAAGGCGGCACAGGAACGCATCGATGCCGCCGACGCCCTGCTGGATATGGCTTTCTGCCAGTTTCTCCCCAAAGTGGATGCCCTCGGCACCTATGTGTGGAACCAGAAGAACATACACCTTCTCAGCGACGAGCAGGCATACGACATCAACCACATTGGCACCACAGTCGAACACGACATCGAGGGCAGCATCAACGACTTTCTGGCTTCGCTAGGTGTCACCAGCCCCACGCTGGCACAGAACGTGGTGCAGAATCTTGGCGGCATGCGCCTCGAAGAGAACCTTAACAACATGGGTCAGAAGGTGACCGACGCCATGAATATCGACATGCACAACATCGTGGCGGGCAGCGTCACCGTGGCACAGCCTCTCTACCTTGGAGGCCGCCTGTCGGCACTCTACCGTTCGGCTCAGTATAGTCGCGACATGCAGCAGGCGTTGGGCAACAAGGTATACGACGGACTGCTGATTGCCGTCGATGCTGCCTATTGGCAGTATATTTCGCTCCTGCATAAGCAGCAGTTGGCGCAGCAGTACTACGACCTGTTGCAGAACCTTGACAGCGACGTGGTGGCAATGGTCGATGCCGATGTTGCCACCCGAGGCGACATCACCAAAGTGCGTGTTAAACTCAACGAGGCTCGAATGAACCTAACCAAGGCAGACTGCGGGCTGGAGTTGGCGCGACTGGCTCTGTGCCAGATATGCGGACTAGACCCTAATGGCGGTTATGTATTTGTTGAGGACAGCACAATAGTCACCTACAGTCCTGTCGAGCATATTGATGTAGAGAAGATTTGTGCCGCCCGCGATGATTTTCGTGCGCTTTGCGATGCGGAAGGAATAGCCGACCAGAGCGTGCGGTTAGCCCGTGCGGGTCTGTTGCCCAACGTGGTGGCGACAGGCTCCTACGTGGTGAGCAACCCCAACCTATACAATGGTTTTCAGAACAGCTTTGGCGGTATGTTCACAGCCGGCGTGGCGGTAAACATCCCGCTAGGGCATCCGGGTGACATCTATGCCCTCAAAGCTGCCAAACACAAGCGCGCCGAAGCTGCCTATCAGGTTGAGGAGTCGAAGAACCTCATCCGTCTTGAGGTGAATCGCCTGAATCATCAGCTGAAGGTGGCAAACCTCAAACTACAGCAGGCCGAGAGCGACCTTGACAATGCTGAGGAGAATTTGAGGTTGGCAGACGAGTCGTTTGAAGCTGGGGTGGTCAGCAGTACCGACCTGATGGCGGCGCAGACTGCATGGATGAAGGCGAAGACCGAAGTGCTGGATGCTGAGATAGAGTTGCGGCTCGACCATCTCTATTTGATGCAGGCTATGGGGAAAGGTAATAATTGAAAATAGAAAGTTGATAATTGAAAAACATTTTAAACCATGAATAAGGAACAAAAAAGTCTATGGCTGGGAATAGGAGTGGTCATCGCTGTTGTGGCGGTGGTGGCTATAATAGGCATCTTTGCCCTCCAGCCCGAACCCGAAATGATTACTGGCGAAGTGTGCGCCGACGAATATCGTGTTGCCAATAAGGTGCCAGGACGTTTGAGTACCCTCTTTGTGGAGGAGGGACAGCAGGTGCGCGCTGGCGATACGCTGGCCTATATCAGCAGCCCTGAGGTGGATGCCAAGATGCAGCAGGCGCGAGCCGCCCGTGCTGCCGCTACCGCGCAGAGCAGCAAGGCACAGAACGGTGCCCGACAGCAACAGGTGGCATCCGCCTACGAGATGTGGCAGAAGGCAGAGGTGGGCGTTGATATTGCCAAGAAGTCGTACGACCGTGTGCAGCAATTGTATGACAAGAAAGTGGTGTCGGCCCAGAAACGCGATGAGGCGGAGGCACAATACAAGGCCGCTGTGGCGACTTCGAATGCAGCCAAGTTGCAGTATGAGATGGCTCGCGAGGGGGCGCAGAACGAGGATAAGGAGGCAGCCAACGCATTAGTGCAACAGGCACAAGGTGCCGTGTCGGAGGTCGAAGCCTATGTGCAAGACCGCTATCTGTTGGCTCCTTGCGATGGGGAGGTGGCTGAGATTTACGCCAAGCGTAGCGACTTGATTGGCACGGGTTCGCCCGTGATGTCTATCCTCGACATGAGCAATGTGTGGATTTCGGTCAGTGTGCGTGAAGATATGTTGGGCGACTTGCGAGTGGGTTCGTTGGCTGAGATAAAGATTCCAGCCTTGGGCGACCAGACGTACACTGCCCGTGTCACCTATCTCAGGGCAATGGCAACGTATGCCGTATGGCGTGCCACCAAAATCAATGGGCAGTACGATGTGAAGAGTTTCGACGTGAAATTGGTGCCCCAGGAGCCCATTGACGGTTTGCGTCCTGGCATGACGGCAATAGTTGTGAATGAGTAAATCCGTTGTTTCGTTAGTTCGATTAGCACATCCACAATTATGAACGCCTTTTATAGTACTTTGAAGCGTGAGCTGCATCGTGTTTGTTATGAGGGTCAGAGTCGATACTTGATTCTGACCACGTTGGGCGTGGTGTTTTGCTACGTTTTTTTTCTCACGCTGATGGATGAGGGGCAGCCGCAGAGGTTGCCCATTGCCATAGTGGATCAGGATGGCAGCTATCTTTCGCGGCGGCTCTGCCATGAGATTGAAGCTACGCAAGGTGTAAGGGTGGTGGCGGTGTATGGCAGCCATGCGGAAGCCCGCCGAGCCATGCAGCGCCAGGAGATATACGCATTCCTCGAAATCCCCGAAGGCACGTACGATGAGTTGCTTTCGTTCACCCGCCCACATATAGTGCTGTATAGCAATAATGCCTATCTGCTCAGCGGCTCGCTGAGCTACCGTTCGTTGGCGACGATAAGCAAGCTGGCGTCGGGCGCGGTGGAGCGCGAGGTGTTGCGCAAGAAGGGCTATGGCGAAAGGCAGATAATGGGACTGATACAGCCCATCGAATTGGATACCCACCTGATTAGCAATCCTACGGCCAACTACCAGCCGTACGTCCTCACCACCATGCTGCCCGGGATGCTAGGGTTGTCGGTGTTGCTGCTGACAATCTATATGATAGGCAAAGAACGCCTGCGTGTCGCCGGAGACAATCAGGAGTCTGACACGCTAGCTGAGTGGCTTGGAGATTCGCCTTACGCCTCCGTGTTAGGCAAGTTGATGCCTTATACAATTTGGTTCACCTTGCTAGGAGTGTTGGGGAATATCGTCTTGTTTGGCTGGTGCCATTTCGAACTGCACGGCAGCTTTTGGCTGGTAGCATTGTTCACATTGCTGCTGGTGCTGGCGATGCAGTCGACTGGCGTGTTCCTTGCGGGGATGATACCTGAAGCGCATCTGTCGACCTGCTTTGGCGCCATCTATGGCACTCTGGCATTCACCATGGCGGGGTTCTCATATCCCGTCACCAGTATGCCGCCCGCGTTGCAGGCGTTGAGCCAGCTGTTCCCTTTGCGGCACTACTATAAGGCTGTGTCGGGGGTGTCGCTGTTTGGTAACGGGCTGGAGATGTGCTGGGTGCAGGTATGCGCGTTGTCGCTGTTTTGGATAGCGGGGGTGATAGGAATCTATAGACTTAAGAAACAAGAAGTATGAAATTGCTGAAGGATATTTGGGATATTTTTGTCATCGAGGTGCGCCGTGTGATGCACGACAAGGGCGTGATACTTATTTTTTTTATTGCTACGCTTATCTATCCGCTGATATTTGGTGCGATATATAAGAATGAGTTGGTGAGGAGTGTGCCGGTGGCGGTGGTGGACGAGTCGCGCAGCGAAGCCAGCAAACGATTCATTCATAAACTGGATGCCACGCCGGAGATGAATGTGATGTATCATTGCTGCAATATGGCGGAGGCGCGCCGCCTGATGCAGCAGCGACGCATCAACGGCATCGTGCTTTTCCCGCGCGATTACGACTACAGGCTGGCGCGCAAGGAGACTGCCCGCGTATGCCTATTTTGCGATATGAGCAGTTTCTTGTATTACCGTAGTGTGCTGTCGGGTGCCAGTGCGGTGCTGGTTGACGAGATGGAGCAGGTGCAGCTGGAGCGTTATGCGTTGGCAGGCATCACAGGGGAGGGGGCTGACGAACTGGTGCAGCCTATCCCGTATGACGATGTGAAGCTCTTTTCGCCCGCTGGCGGATTCACGAGTTTCTTAGTGCCGGCCTTGTTGGTGCTGGTAATACATCAGACACTGTTTCTGGGTATAGGCATCTTGTTTGGCACTACCCGCGAGGATAGGCGGACGATGCGCGTCATCCCGCCACATCTGCGCAACGAGGGCCGACCTCGCGTGGTGATGGGTCGTGCGGTGGCATATTTGTGCCTCTATCTGCCGGTGGTGGCGGTGGACTTGGTGTTGATGCCGCGCCTGTTTGGTCTGCCCCATATCGGACGGCTGGACACGCTCTGTCTGTTTCTGCTGCCGTTTATGTTGTCTACGGTGTTCTTCTGCATGACGGTGTGCAGCTTTGTGCGCGCGAGGGACACGGGCATTGTCACCTGCATCTTTTTCAGCGTGGTGCTGCTGTTCCTGTCGGGTGCCATCTGGCCGGCGTGCAACATGCCTCGTTTCTGGCGGTGTTTTTCCTATTTGTTCCCCTCCACCCACGGCATACAGGGCTATATCCGCATCAACACGATGGGCGCCACGCTGGAGCAGGTGAAGTTCGAATACTTGATGCTGTGGCTGCAGGTGGCATTGTATTTCGCCACGAGCTGCCTCTGTCTGCGGGTGGCAAAGAAATTCAGGATTGGATGAACAATAATGAATTCGTTAATTCGTTAATGTATTAATTCGTTAATCTAGATTCACGCATTCAGGAAACATGTCTCAATTCTCAATTCAAAGTATGGGCCGACACGGGGGTCAGCATACGGGTCGACACGGGGGTCTGCCCCTACGGGTTTCCCTGCGCATGGCGCATCCGTTTAAGCCGGGCAATGCCACGTTGCTGGCAGTGGTCACCAGTGTCCTGCTGACGGGTATCATCCATATCGATGACCTCCGTTTCAGCCAGTATGCCCCTTTCTCTGCGTCGCACACGCTCTTTACGTTTGTGCATCTGTTGCTGCTGACGCTGTTGCTATATTTTTATTGTTTCTATCTGTTTCGGAAACTGACGGGAGAGGAGGCACTCCGCTCGTCTTCGCGGACAACGGTGTGGGCGATTGTGGGGACACTGGTCATCGCCTTTGTGTTCAGCATCGCTTCTATGTGGGTGGGGAGGCATGTGTTTCCGTCGCTGGGTATTGACGCACGTATCGACATCAGCCTGATTAAGGATGGGTTTGTGGCATTGAATGTGATATTGATAACAATATTGCTATACAACCTTACCCGCCACCAACAGCAGGTGCTGGAAGAGGAGCGGACGCACACCGAGAGTATCCAAACCCGCTACGACGCGCTGGAGAAGCAGATAGACCCGCACTTCCTGTTCAACTCGCTGAACACGCTCGACGGGCTGATAGGCTTCGACGACGGTCGCGCGCACGACTACCTGCACCAGTTGGCTCTCTCGTACCGCTATATCATGCAGCAGCAGCGGCTGGTGACGCTGGCGGACGAGATGCGTTTCACTGACAATTTCATCGCCATGATGCAGATACGCTATGGCGACAACCTGCGCGTGGAGAAACACATCCAGGAGCAATGCCTTTCAGCCATGGTGGTGCCTATCAGCGTGCAGCTGCTGGTGGAGAATGCTTTGCAGCACAATGTGGTGAGCGACCGCTATCCGCTCACGGTCACGATAACGACTGTGTGTCGGAGTGGCGAGGATGGCAGTGAACTGTTGGGCATAATGGTGTCGAATCCTTTGCAGCCAAGGAGCGATGCTGAGGAGGGTGCTCACGGCAGTATAGGTCTCAACAATCTAAGCCAGCGTTGTCAGTTGGTGCTGCACAGAGATATCGTTATTAGGCAGACAGACACTGTTTTCGAGGTGGAAATACCAGTAGAATTAATTAAAGTGAAAGGTGAAAAATGAAAATTGAAATCTCGCCGGAGCGACCCATATCCCGCCGCCGCGAAGTTTCAATTTTCACCTTTCAATTTTCAATTTTATAACTCATGAGTACAGCTCTGATTATTGAAGACGAGAATATGGCGGCACAGCATTTGGTGCGACTATTGTCAGCGGCAGCTCCCGACATGCAGGTGGCAGGGGTGCTGCAGACGGTGGAGGAGTCGGTGGAGTGGTTCCGCCGGCGTGTCGCCGGTGACAATAAAGAGGGGCGTGTCGCTGGTGACAGCCAAGATGATTGTCCTGACGTGGTGTTTATGGATATCCATTTGGCCGACGGACTGGCGTTCCGCATTTTCGACCAAGTGAAGGTTCCCTATCCCATCATCTTCACTACCGCCTACGACCAGTATGCCCTACAGGCTTTCCAAGTGAATAGCATCGACTATCTGCTCAAGCCAATCAATATTGACGATTTGCACCGTGCCCTCGACAAACTGAAGCAGCGCACCGCGACACCTTCGTCCGACGACTTGAGTCGGGCCCTGGAGATGCTTAGCCAACATTATCGCCAATACAAGCGTTTTTTCCTCATACCCGTCCGCGACAAGTTGGTGCCGCTAGCGGTGGATCAGATTGCCTGCATCTATTTGGACAATAAGAGTTCGGTGGCATTGACGGTGGACGGGCATACCCACCCGTTGGACAAGCCCCTTGAACAGATTGCTGCCCAGCTTGACCCCCGCAGGTTCTTTCGCGTCAACCGCCAGTATATTGTGGCACACGATGCCATTAAGGTCATTTCGGTGTGGCTGCTGGGCAAGTACTCTATACGCTTGGTGGTGGACACGCCCGAGCGTATCGTGCTGCCCAAGGCGAGGGTAGGGGAGTTTAAGGATTGGTACTGTCAATGATGATGGTGACGGGACCGTCGTTGACCAAAGCAACCTGCATGTCGGCACCGAATTGTCCGGTGGCGATGGGTTTGCCAAACTCCTGCTGCAGGCGGGCGATGAATTTCTCGTACATGGGTATGGCGATGTCGGGCTTCGAAGCGCGGATGTAGCTGGGGCGGTTACCTTTGCGGGTGCTTGCCATGAGGGTGAACTGGCTGACCAGCAGTATGCCGCTGCCCTCTACTGCGGTGATGGGCAGGTTCATGACTCCGTCGGCATCGTCGAAGATGCGTAGGGCGACTATTTTGCGACAGAGGTAGTCGATGTCTTTGTCGCTATCGGCATCTTCTATGCCCAACAGTATCATCATGCCGGAGCCGATGGCTCCCTTTACAACGCCTCCAATGCTGACGGAGGCCTGGGTACAACGTTGGATGACAACTCTCATGGTGAAAATTGAAAATTAGTAATGAAGATTATTTATGGCAGCCGATTTATATTTTTTAATTTGAAATTATTTTCAATTTGGCAAAGGCCAGGATTAGAGTTTTCTGACCGATGCCTTCGAAGAATACTGTTGCTTTACGGTTGTTGTCGGTGCCTTCGCAACTGAGCACTTTGCCAGTGCCGAATTTGGCATGGCTGACGGTCATGCCAGGTTGGATGGCATTGATGTCTTCCATTGTGTTTTGGGCGGTAGGTCCCTTGGCAGTTGAATGTTGAGAGTTGAGAGTTGAGAGTTTTTTAAGTTGAGTCTTTCTTGCTGCGTTAGCCGTCCCCGTCCCCTCTTGAGAGGGGTGGCCGTAAGGCCGGGGTATGTCCTTTCCACTTTCCACTTTTCTGAAGGCAGAAGGCAGTTCGCCGACGTTGGGGAAACTCTTCTGGCGGCGGGGGAGTTCGATGTAGCGCGGGTCGATGTCTTCGACGAAGCGGCTCAGTTCCTGACACGACGAGTTGCCATACTGGTAGCGGGTGACGGCGTAGGTGAGTGTCACCTGTCGTTCGGCGCGGGTGATGGCGACGTAGAAGAGCCGCCGCTCTTCTTCCAGCTCCTGTCTTGACGAGATGGACATGATGGAGGGGAAGAGGTTCTCTTCCATGCCTACGACGTAGACGTATGGGAATTCCAACCCCTTGGCGGAGTGGATGGTCATCATGGCCACCTTGTCTGCATCCTTGTCCTCGCCCTTGTCTTCGGAGGTGAGCAACAGCACTTGCTGGAGAAATTGGTCGAGGGTCTTTATCTGATTGGTCTCATCCGTAGGGGCAGACTCCAGTGTCTGCCCGCTGTCTATAGGGCTGACACGGGAGTCAGCCCCTACAGAGAATTGGTCTTCTTTCTCGCAGAATTCTTGGATGCCGTTGAGGAGCTCTTCGATGTTCTCGATGCGGTTGGGGTTGTCGGGGTCGTCGTCGTCGCGCAGGAGGGTGATGATGCCGGAGCTGTAGACGATTTGTTTGGCCAGTTCGTAGGCATTGGTGGTGGGCAGGAGGGAAGTGAAGCGCTTAATCATCATCACAAAGTCGGTGATGCGCTGGATGGTGCCGCCATTAAACCCTAGGCCGAAGGTGGCGATGTTTTCGAGCACGGTCCATACGGCCACATCGTTGTCGGCTGCCGCCACGCGGACGCGGTCGAGGGTTGTCTGCCCGATGCCGCGGGCGGGATAGTTGATGATGCGGATGAGCGACTCTTCGTCGTAGTTGTTGACCACCAGCCGCATGTAGGCTAGCACGTCCTTGATTTCCTTACGGCCGTAGAAGGAGATGCCTTGGTAGATGCGGTAGGGGATGTCGGCGCGGCGCAGGGCTTCTTCGATGGCGCGCGACTGGACGTTGGTGCGGTAGAGTATGGCGAAAGAACGGTAGTCGAGGTCTTCGCCGAGGTGTGCCTGCTGGATGGATTCGGCCACTTGGCGACCCTCGTCGCGCTCGTCGTTGGCGCGCAGCAGACGCAGCCGGTTGCCTTCAGCGTTGTCGGTCCATACGGATTTTTCTATCTGCTCTACGTTCTTTTTGATGACGGAGTTGGCTGCTTCGACTATCATCTTGGTGGAGCGGTAGTTTTGCTCGAGTTTGTAGAGGTGGAGGTTGGGGTAGTCGCGGCGGAAGTTGAAGATGTTCTGTATGTTGGCACCGCGGAAGGCGTAGATGCTTTGTGCGTCGTCGCCCACGACGCAGATGTTTTGGTAGCGGGCGGCGAGTTTTTTGACGATAAGGTATTGCGAGTAGTTGGTGTCCTGGTACTCGTCGACCATGATGTATTTGAAGCGGTTCTGATATTTGAGCAACACGTCGGGGAAGTCGCGCAGCAGCACGTTCATGTTGAAGAGCAGGTCGTCGAAGTCCATCGCCATAGCCGTGCGCAGGCGGTGGTTGTATTGTTTGTATATCTCGCCTATCATGGGACGGTGCGAGTCCTTGTCGGTCTGTTGGATTTCGGGATTGTTGGCGTAGTCCTCGGGGCTGAGCAGGTTGCTCTTGGCCATCGAGATGCGGCTGAGCACCAATCCTGGGCTATAGGTCTTGGGGTCGAGGTTTTGGCTTTTGACTATCTGCTTGATGGCCGACTTGCTGTCGTCGGTGTCGTAGATGGTGAATGTGTTGGTGTAGCCCAGCTTGGTGGCTTCGGAGCGCAGTATGCGGGCAAAGACGGAGTGGAAGGTGCCCATCCAGATGTTGCGTGCTTCGTTGCCCACCAGCTTCATGATGCGCTCCTTCATCTCGGTGGCGGCCTTGTTGGTGAAGGTGAGGGCGAGGATGCTGAAGGGATCGGTGCCCAGCTCTATGAGGTGGGCTATGCGGTAGGTCAGCGTGCGGGTCTTGCCGCTGCCTGCGCCGGCGATAATCATCACGGGGCCTTCGGTGCAGGCCGCCGCTTGGCATTGGGGTTCATTCAGTTGGTCAAGTAGTTCGCTCATAGCTTTATTAATTGGGAGTAAAAGGGGGAGTAATAATTGGGAGTAAAAGGGGGAGTTATGACATACCCCGCCACTTTGTGGCACCCCTCTCAAGAGGGGAGGTGGACAAATGTTTTGTTGCAAAAGTATTGTCCACTTTAACTCCCATTTTAACTTCCACTTTAACTCCCATTTTAACTTCCTTTTATTTTTCAATTATCTCTATTCGTACTGTTCGCAGCTGTGCCACTGCGTCGTAGAGTCGGTTGCTTTGCGACTGCCGGACGCTGAGGTCGAGGCGGCAGTCGAGGTTGAAATCTTGGTTTGTGGGCACAAGGCCGAAGTCTTTGACGATGCGCATCACGTCGTTCATGGCGGCATACTCAAAATGCAGGCGGTAGTGCACGTCGATGGTCTTCTCGATGATTTCGGCATGGCTGATGGCGTCGTGGGCGGCAGTCTTATAGGCGTTGGCGAGACCCGAGGCTCCCAGCAGCACGCCGCCGAAGTAGCGCACCACCACGACGAGCGTGTCGGTCAGGTCGGCCGAGAGCAGCTGCCCATAGATGGGTCGTCCGCCTGTGCCGGAGGGTTCGCCGTCGTCGTTGGCGCGGTAGGCATCCTTGGTAGGGCCGAGGATGTAGGCGTAGCAGTGGTGCCGCGCGTCGAAATACTCCTTGCGCAGCCGTTCCAGATGGCCCTTCACCTCCTCGGCAGTGCGCACGGGGAAGGCGAAAGCCATAAACTTGCTCCCCTTCTCCTTGTACAGCCCCTCGGCTGGTGCCTTGATGGTACGGTAAGTGTCGTCGAACATCTTATTAAATTGAAAGTTGAAAATGGCCTTCGCCTCTAACCCCTAACCTCTTCGCTCAGGCAATATTCGGTAATCGGGATGGCGTTAATAGTGTGTTCTTTGTATGTTATTTGTTCACGATGGTTGTAGGTCACAATGGTTTGTCGTGAGCAGTGCAGCTCTTCGGCACACTCGGTAAGAGACTGTATTTCTCGTGTGCGGGTCTTCGGCGATGCAAGGTCGTAGCATACTTGTATCAGTTGTTCCACTTGCACTCCCCGACGAAGCACAAAGTCGACCTCCTTGTCATTGCGTGAGCGGTAGTAGAAAAGAGTTTTTCCCGGCTCATATCCTTGTCGCAGTAATTCTACAAAGAGCAGATTTTCCAGCAGCCGCCCACGGTTCTGCCCAATATTGAATGACGCACCTGTCACAAAGCCGTTATCAACCACATAGCATTTTTGTGCCGCTTTTGACATGAGTTTCATTTTGTTATTGAATCGGGGAAGATAGTAAAACAGGTATGGCTCATGCAGATAGCTGATGAATTTCTTGACCGTTGCCACGCTTGATAGCCCCAACTCCGTAGTAAGTTCGTTAGCGGTGAAAGGATTGCAGAAGTTGGCCAGTAGATACTTGGCAAGGGTGTACAGGTCGGCAGTGTTACGTATGTTGTGCCTGTGGGCCACGTCTTTGAGCAGTATCGAGTCGAAAAGCGTGGACAAGTAGTTTTGTGTCAGGCTCCTGTTCTTTAGGGTCTCGGGGAAGCCACCACCCGTAAGGTAGTCGTCCAAAATGCCGTCGGTTGCTGTGTCATGATTCCATGCCACCGTTTCCGACAGGCTGAAGGGCAGCATCTCCACCTGTAGGTATCGTCCGGTGAGTACGGTGGCCATCTCGCTCGAAAGCATATTGGCATTGCTCCCGGTAATAACCAGGTTCACCCCTCGCCGATATAGTTTCGCAACCCAAAGGTCCCAACCGTCAAGATTCTGCACCTCGTCAAGCAGCAGGTAGCGGTAGTCTCCGTAGATGTCTGTAAGTGTGCTCATCACCCGCTCCTCGTCCCATGTGTCCAACAGCAGGCCGTCGTCAAAATTGAGATAGGCAAACGGCTGGTCGCGCAGCATGAGCAGGGCGAACACCGACTTCCCGACCCGGCGGGGGCCGGTAATCAGCTTTATCAGCGGACTGGCGAGAAGCTCCGATACGTCATACCGAGTCTGCCGCCTCTGGTATTGGCGGGACATAAGCTCGTCCCGTTCAGCCTTTTGTCTTAGTAATATGGTTTTCATCTGACGGTAAATTTCGTTTGCAAAGATACGAATTAATATTCAATAATCGTCATTATATTGAATAAAAAATCCTTTTTTTATTCAATAGGGATGGTCGTATTGAATATTTTAGTGCCGCAGAAATAGTGTGTATGGTATAAAAGTGTAGGATTAAAGGTGGATGGAGAACCTGCCGCTGTATGCCTGTAGGAAAGTACTCTGCCATTGAATAAAAGGAAGTCCCCGCCACCACGGCGGGGACTTTTCTATGAAGTGTGGGCGGCTTGCCCGCACCATCCAGAAGGAAAGATGCTTAATTGTTGTCCCAAACAAGACGAACCCCAAAAGAATATTGATATTCACTATTATCATTTATATTTAGCCAATTGCCATCAAACCATAAAGAATGCCCACGGGTTTCATTATAGCTGTCAGAACCCCAATAGCAACCGCCATATACTTGATAAACAGGCCCATACTGAGTGTCATTGTTCGCTAAAAAGACTGCACCTGCTGCCTCCATCTTAGACCACTGAGAAATGGTATAGCTATTGCGTGTCCAGTCGTTTGGCGACGATGCCATACCAGAATTGAACGTACAACCCGAAGGCAATGTGAAATTGTCAGGCAGCAGTATCATGCCACTATGTCCATCCACATTTCCTGTACCGTATTTTGATGAAGCATTAGTTCTATGGTTGAAGATATAATCCCATTCGGCACTAGTCCACGTCCTCCACATATTGGCTTGGTTTCCTCCGTTGGCAATAGCATTCTCTCCCCAGTCAACAAATGATGTGTAATCACTGCTATTTCCAGTGTGGCTTGTTGGATTATTACCAGTACCCCAACAAAACTTGTCTTGCCATGAATTTTCATTAGCAATATATTGATGGTCGGCAAAACGCCAAATATTTGTACTGGCTTGATACAACAAGTTGCCTTGCGAGAACCACACTTGGTCGCCATCACCGTTGATTGTGAACAAGCCGCCTTTTGAGCCAACGGGGCGGAAAGTTAGATTGTTTTCTCCGAGGGTAATCAGCGTATACTGGCTGCGAGTGACGTTGATGGCGATATTAGCAGTCTTAACGCAGTAGCGGTTATCATCGGTGTTCATCTGAATCTGTAAACCACTATAGCTGCCTTCGGGCAGGTAGATGTAGAAGTCCTTGCCATCGCCAGCGATGCTCTGCGGGGTGGCGCAGGTGAGTGTGGTGGTGTTCGTGCCGTTGGCGGAATAGGCCAGTGCGGGGACATTGGTAGTATGGTTGTAGCTGACGCTGAACGTGCCGTTAATCATGGTCTCGCTGGCGGCAGTGATGGTGATAGTGCTGATGCTGGTGTTCGCCTTGGTGAGGTGCAACTTTAGCACACCGCAGAGGTTCTTGAATGAAAGTTGGTTGTCGTTGCTCTCGGCATACATGGGGAACTCGTGGATAGAGCCATCCACGTAGGTCTGTGTGGAGGGGAGGGTGATGTTCACGCCGTCGGTAGTCAGCGTGGTGGGGTAGAAGGCGCGGAAGGGGGCGTTGCCCGTCTCACCGTTCGCATTGACGAAGTCGGTAGAGATTGCGGGGGTCTGTAGGGTGGCACTGTAGATACCGCAACCGGCGGTGCCGTAGACGGCAATCTGGTCGCCGCTTACCCAGTTAAGGGCGGTGCCGTTAAGGGTGGTCTTGGCGGAGGTGCAGTCCTCCATCGTGGCGTGGAACTGCGTGCCGTTGCCCAAGGTCTCCTCCTTCTTGCAGGAGGTGAGGCTTACTAGCCCTACTAGAGAGACTAGTGTTACTAGAGATACTAGACTTTTCTTCATTTTCTTCTCCTTTCTTTGATTAGTCGAAATCGTTACCCGTGTAGCTGCCACCTGCTGTCAGCCCCTCGGTCGAGCCTGCGGTTTGTGGCTCTGGGGCGGTGCTGCCACTCCCTTGGAAGCCCTTTTCGACGCGGGCTTCAATCAGTTCTACCATAGGAGCGTCGTACTCCTTCTTCGTGTTTTTTGTCATCTTTGTTATTTTGGGGATTTTAATGAGTGCCTACTCTATAAAACAGTTTTCGGCTTCCCTGCCTGAGCCGGAAAGCCGATATTCTCCAAAATAAGGGGCACAAAGAAAGGCGTGACTCTTTCGTTTGAACTGCTTATTTCTGTAGAAGGTGCTGGTAAATACCTTTGGTCAAATAAGTATACGAAAATCCACGCCCCTTGGCGTGAACCATCCGCTTTCTTATTCTCGACCATTGAAAGTTACCAGCTTGTCTACAGGAGAACAAGAGCGTCAAGCTCAGTTGTTTATGTCTTTGTTTGTCTTTTGTCTACATAGAGTTGTCCATTTTTCTGTTTGACGGTGCAAAGATACACCTTTTTTCTAACATAGCAGAAAAAAATTCATTTCTCATTCGTGCGCGCCCAATCTACGTAATAAATAGTCCCTTGTATTGCTCACTAATTAAATCATTTATCTTCTGAACCCTTTTGTCATAGTCCTCGTCGCTCCTGATATACCAGGCGGGGGCATCCTTGATTTTGACGGCTGGCATCCCTCCAATCAATATGTTGTCGCCTTCGATGCTTTTGTTGACAAGTGAGTTTGCGCCAACGCTCACATTGTTTCCCAACACTATCTTGGATGTCATTTTAGCCCCAGTGGCCAGATATAGTCCGTTCCCAATCACTTTCCCATTGGCGGAAATGCATGTCGAGGTGTGCAGTACGGCAAAATTTCCGATACGATTGCTGCCTCCGACGACAATTGTCCCATAGTGTGGGATTACCACGCCATAGCCAAGCGTGTCCTCTCCTATGGAGAAACCAAGCTTTACGCCTAGTCGGCCATATTTCCTCCTCCAATAGGCTTTCATGGGTTTTGCCAGGCGTGACGTATTCCCATGTCGGTAGTAGGAGTATTTCCTCATCGCTTCCAAATACGACATTATCCAGTCGGGGTTGGCGATATGTCGCAGACGGTCAGTCAGTCTCCAGCTGAATTTGCCTCGGTTCATCATCAAGTCTGCCTTAATGAATAATTGCAGTTCTTCTTTTGTGCGTATTTCCATGGTGGATTGATGTTTAACGTGGGTTTTGTTAGGTGGTTCGTCTTGATTGGGTGTGGCAGGGAGGTCAATATGGTTATTGCAGCACCTTTCGCGCGCCCAAGATACGCTTTAATCTTTACCCCTGTACGGCATCTTACCGATTCTGACGGCTTCCTACTGATTTGTACCTATTTTTACCGATTGGGGTGTCGTTTAATGCTCTGAGGGCGAAGAAGTAGCAATGAAGTAGCAGTTGAAAATCGGGGGTTGGAGGGAGTCAGGTGGGGGGCAGGCGTGGGACAGGTGGGGGTCAAGGGAGGGCTACGGGGGATGGAGTGCGCCAGGAGGTGCCTGGCTTGGGGGTGCCGTAGCCTGTGAATCCACACATGACATCCACCAGCGGGCTCCGCCCGCTGGTGGATGTAGGGAGGATAATGTTGGTGTCGCAGGTCACGGGGTTAGAACTCGGCGGTCTTGGGGGTGCGGGGGAAGGGGATGACGTCGCGGATGTTGGCCATGCCGGTGACGAAGAGCATCAGGCGTTCGAAGCCGAGGCCGAAGCCTGCGTGGGGGCAGGTGCCGTAGCGGCGGGTGTCGAGGTACCACCACATGTCTTTCATGGGGATGCCCAGCTCGTTGATGCGGTTCATGAGTTTTTCGTAGCTTTCTTCGCGCACGGAGCCACCGATGATTTCGCCTATCTGGGGGAAGAGGACGTCGGTGCCTTGGACGGTGCGGCCGTCGGCGTTTTGCTTCATGTAGAAGGCTTTGATGTCCTTGGGGTAGTCGATCATGATGACGGGACGCTTGAAGTGCTCTTCGACGAGGTAGCGTTCGTGCTCGCTGGCGAGGTCGGCACCCCAGTAGACGGGGAATTCGAATTTGTGGCCATTTTTGATGGCTTCTTCGAGGATGGCGATGCCTTCGGTGTAGGGGAGGCGGACGAAGTCGGTGTCGACGACGCTACGGAGGCGTTCGAGGAGGCCTTTGTCGATCATGTTGTTGAGGAACTGAAGGTCGTCGGCGCAGTGGTCGAGAGCCCAGCGGACGCAGTATTTGATGAACTCCTCTTCGAGGGCGGTGAGGTCGTCGATGTCGTAGAATGCCATTTCGGGTTCAATCATCCAGAATTCGGCGAGGTGGCGCGGGGTGTTGCTGTTTTCGGCGCGGAAGGTGGGGCCGAAGGTGTAGATTTTGCCCAGTGCGGTGGCTCCGAGCTCGCCTTCGAGCTGGCCGCTGACGGTGAGCGAGGTCTGCTTGCCGAAGAAGTCCTGGGAGTAGTCGATGGAGCCGTCGGGGAGGCGGGGCGGGTTGTTCATGTCGAGCGTGGTGACTTGGAACATTTCGCCTGCGCCTTCGCAGTCGGAGGCGGTGATGAGGGGCGTGTGGAAGTAGAAGAATCCGCGCTCGTGGAAGAAGGTGTGGATGGCGTAGGCCATGTGGTGGCGCATACGCATGACGGCGCCGAAGGTGTTGGTGCGGGGGCGCAGGTGGCCTATCTCGCGGAGGAATTCCATGGAGTGGCCTTTTTTCTGCAGGGGGTATGTGTTGGGGTCGGCTTCGCCGTAGAGGAGGATGTCGGCGGCTTGGATTTCGACGCTCTGGCCTGCGCCTTGAGAGGCGACGAGGGTGCCGTCGACGCTGATGCAGGCCCCGGTGGTGATGCGGCGGAGCAGGTCCTCGTCGAAGCGGGCGAGGTCGACGACTACCTGTATGTTGTTGATGGTGGAGCCGTCGTTGAGGGCTATGAAGGCGACGTTTTTGTTGCCGCGCTTGGTGCGCACCCATCCTTTGACGTTGATGGGGGTATTGATGAGGGGTTGGGCTAGGTCGGTAAAGAGTTGCTTGATTTCGATGCGTTTCATTTTAAATTGAAAGTTGAAAGTTGAAAATTGAAATTATTTTTTGGCCATGATTCTATTTTTTCTTGATTTGCGTGAGTTCGGCAAGTTCTACGTCGGAGGCGAATTTGACGATGCGGTCGTCTTGGTCGCGGCGGCAGATGAGGAGCGTCTTGTCGTCGCCTGCAACGATGTAGTTGTCCAGCCCCTGCAGGATGACGGTGCGGTCGGCGGGGAGATGGACGACGGTGTTGTGGACGTCGTAGGCGAAGACGTTGCCGGAGATGAGGCCGTTGCCGTTGCTGTCACGGTGGCAGGTGGCGTAGAGGGAGTCCCACGATTCGACATCGGACCACCCGAAGGAGGCTTCGAGGACGTAGACGTTGTCGGCGTGTTCCATGATGCCGAAGTCGACGGAGATGGCCTCGGAGAGGGAGTAGATGCGGTCGAGTTCGATGGCCGGGGTGTCGCTCTTGAGGGCGAAGAAGCTCTTGGCGATGTTGGGCAGGTGGGTGCGGTAGGCCTTGCGCAGGGTGGAGAGCCGCCAGACGAAGATGCCGGCGTTCCAGAAGAATTCGCCCGTGGCGATGAACTGGCGGGCCATCTCGAGCGGAGGTTTCTCGGTGAAGGTGACTATCTTGTGGAGGCTTTCGACTTGAGGCGAAGCGGGCTCTTCGGCGAATTGGATGTAGCCGTACTTGGTGTTGGGGTTGGTGGGGCGCACGCCGATGGTGACGATGTAGTCGTTTTTCTCGGTGAGGGCGAGGGCTTGGTTGATGTCGCGCTCGAAGTTTTCCTGACCGAAGATGGCGTGGTCGGAGGGGGTGACGATGATGTTGGCCTTGGGGTTGAGGTGGTAGATGACCGAGGCGGCGTAGGCTATGCAGGGGGCGGTGTTGCGGCGGGTGGGTTCGCTGAGCACCTGGTAGGGGGCAAGGCCTTTGATTTGCTGGCGCACTCGGTCGGCATAGAGCTCGCCGGTGACGATGATGATGTTCTCGCGCGGGCAGATGTTCTCAAACCGCTGGAAGGTGGCTTGAAGCATGGACTGCCCATTGCCCAGGATGTCGATGAACTGCTTGGGATTGTTGGCCTTGCAGATAGGCCAAAATCGGCTGCCGAAGCCGCCTGCCATTATGATGCAATAGGTGTTGTGGTTCAAGGAAATTGAAAATTGAAAGTTGAAAATTGAAAATTATACGCTGACTTCGCCTTTGATGTGGGGGTGGGGGTCGTAGCCTTGTAGCTGGAAGTCGTCGTAGTCGAAGGCGAAGATGTCTTTTTTGTCGGGGTTGATGAGCATGGTGGGGAGGGGACGTGGGTCGCGGGTGAGTTGCAGGCGGCACTGGTCGAGGTGGTTGTTGTAGATGTGTGCGTCGCCGAGGGTGTGGATGAAGTCGCCGTATTTCAGGTCGCACGCCTGAGCCACCATCATGGTGAAAAGGGCGTAGGAGGCGATGTTGAAGGGTACGCCGAGGAAGATGTCGGCGGAGCGCTGGTAGAGCTGACAGCTGAGGCGGCCGTCGGCAACGTAGAACTGGAAGAGGATGTGGCAGGGAGGAAGGTGCATCTGAGGCAGCTCGCCCACGTTCCATGCCGACACGAGGAGTCGGCGGGAGTCGGGGTTGTGTTTGATGTCGTGGATGAGGGTGGCTATTTGGTCGACGTGCGAGCCGTCGGCGCAGCCCCACGAGCGCCACTGGTGGCCGTAGATGGGACCTAACTCACCGTCGTCGCCAGCCCATTCGTCCCAGATGCTGACACGGTGGTCGTGGAGGTATTGCACGTTGGTGTCGCCACGGAGGAACCACAGCAGCTCGTAGATGATGGAGCGCAGGTGCATCTTCTTGGTGGTGAGGAGGGGAAACCCGTCGTCGAGGTGGAAGCGCATCTGGTAGCCAAAGGTGCTGAGCGTGCCGGTGCCGGTGCGGTCGTGTTTGGGCACACCGGTGGAGAGCACATGCTGTAGTAGGTCGAGGTATTGTTTCATGCTGCAGTAAACGTGGTTCGGGCGTTATTATTGTGCAAAGAATAAATTATTCGTATAATAGCACCCCGCTGACGCACCAATGGCTGAAACTGCCCGCCTGGGGTTCTCCTTGCGGGATGGCGATGGTGAGGGTGTGGCGGCCTGTGGGCTCAATGCCTTCGCTACGGAAGTATTCTGAGATGTTGAAATAGACGGGCTGTGTGGCAGTGCCGGGACACCAGCCGGAGCGCGAGAAGTCGCTGCTGGACATACCGTTCCAGAAGTTGCCGCTGACGGGGTTCCACTCGCGGTAGCGGCCGCAGTCGCTGCGCCACGGAGTGTAGGTAAAGGCGGGACGGCCGTCGATAAGGATGGTGTGGGTCTTGGGGTTGAACTCGTCGCCGCCGCCCCAGCCGCCATGGCCTGTGGCGATGTAGCGCAGGCGGACGAGGTGGGCAGTGTCGGATTCATATATGGTGAAGTCGGTGGTGAGGCTGTCGGTGGCAAATAGCTTGCCGTAGTTCTGCCCAGCCATTTCGAGCACGTTGCAGGTGTTGAACAGGGAGAATGACAGGGGAAAATTTAGTTGATTGTCTTCGGGCACAGTTTGGTCGCCGGGGTAGGATTTGATGTCGAGGGTGACGGTGTGCCCTCCACGGTCATAGTTGCCAATCCAAACACCAATCCACACTTCGCCTTGCAGTAGGTGGGCGAGGTCGGTGACTTCCTGCTTGTAGTAGGCTTCGTCCTGCCAGTCGAGACCGTCAATCTGTACACGGTCGTTGAACTGCCCCACGCCGAAGGGGGTGAAGAAGCGCATCAGTTCAACGGGCGGCCAGTACATGAACGAGGAGATGCGGTATTGCTGCAGGGGGCTGATGCTGTTTTTGATGCCTTGGTAGCGTTCGCCGTCGCGCCCGATGAAGAGAGGGAGGCTGTCGGGGTGGTTGTTGATGCCGTCGAAGAAGTTAGGGCAAAGGTCTACGTCTGCACCAGGGATGATGAAGACGGAACCCGTGCGGTCATAGGCGTCGCCGTTGCTGCGCTGGTGCAGTTCGATGAAGGTCTGATAGTGACTGGGCAGTTTGGGCAGGAGTATGCGTTTGAGAGCGAGGGTGCCGCCGGCGTAGTGGAGTACGCTGTCGTAGGGTGTGTTTTGGCGATAGTTGCCCTCGATGTGGTCGTTAAGGCCGCACCAGCAGAGTTGTACAGAGTCGAACACGCGGGTGGTGATGACCATCTTCTGGCGTTTGATATTGTTGAGCTCGCGGGAGGTGACCAGCGGTGCGTCGTGCTTGATATAGAATTTGGAGCTGTGTGCTTGGTCGGTTTTCACAAGCTCCATGCGGCATTGTCCGTTGCGCCAGAAGCTGACCAGCAGGCCGGGGAAGCGGCCGTAGTAGGGCAGGGGTGTGAGGTCGCGGGGTTGTTTACCCTTCTTGGAGTCACCGTGCCAGATGGTTTTGAAGGGCTGAACGTAGAACTCGAGCTTATTGCTATTGATAGAACAGGTATAGCGGGTGAGACCGTTCACCTGGTCGGTGTCGAACTTGATGTCGGTGCGGGAAAAGGGCGCGACGGTGCGGTAGTGCTCGCGATTAATATTTGTCAGCCCGGACACCGGGTTTGTCAGTCTAGACGTTGGGCCGCCGAAGATGGTGGTGAGGTAGGTGACGGAGTCTTTGGCATCATCCACAAAGATGTCCTCCACCGAGTAGCCCTGTATGTAGGGGCCGTTGCTCCAGCCGCCGGGATGGTATTCTCCGGGCAGACGGTCGCCTTCGGTCACGAGGTACACACTCCCGCCACAGATTTCTATCTGTGTGTACTGGGTATCGATGTGTTCTCCATAGTCGTAGGAGGCATAGACAAAATGGTTGGCGTTCTTGGTCACCTTAAAGGGACTTGGTGTCTGTGCGCACAGTGTTGTGGTGGCAGCGACTATGAGGAGGAGTGTTGCGATGGTCTTTTTCATACTTCACAGAGGGATTAATCAGATGCGGAGTTGTCGTTTTCCTGCTCGTCGGGCAGGTCGATGACTTTGAAGCGGGACTGGCGTTGGTGCCAGCGGTCGAGTGCCAGTTGGCGCAGGTCGGCCACATCGTCGCGCTCGTCCATAATTTCCAGACCCACGATGGTCTCGATGATGTCCTCCAGCGTGATGATGCCTTGGAAGCTGCCATACTCATCGATGACGCAGGCGATGTGCTGCTTGTTGCTGAGCATCGAGTCCCAAATCTCGGAGACGGGCATCTGTTCTTTGTACATGACGATGTCGCGCCGTATGTCGCCGAGGGTCATGTTGAACTTGTCCTCGGTGAGCAATTCCAGTGCCTCGCTGCGGAGGATGTAGCCAGTGATGTATTCGTCCGACTCGCTCCACACGGGGATGCGCGAGAAGTGGGAGTAACGTTTGTCCTTGTAGAACTGTTTGAGGGTCATTTGCTCGGGAGCGATGGCGGCGACGGTGGTGGGGGTCATCACATCTTCGGCCTTCACGTCGTCGAGCTTGATGACGTTCTGGATGATTTTATTTTCATCTTCGTCAATCACCTCCTCATCCTCAGCCATGTCGGCCATGGCGGCGACCTCCTCGCGGCTGACGGCGGCTTCCTCGTCATCGTCGTCGGCGATGGTCTTGGAGAGCTTTTCGACCACCCACACGATGGGGAATAGCAGGGTGATAATCAGTCGCAGGGTGTTGGTGGTGAAGCCCATGAGCTTCTTCCAGTAGCGGGTGCCGATGGTCTTGGGGATTATCTCTGCGAATATCAGTATCAGGATTGTGGTGATGGCGGAGACCAGTCCGAACCATTGGCTGCCGAACACTTCGGTGGCTTGGGCACCCACACCGGCCGCGCCGATGGTGTTGGCAATGGTGTTGAGCGACAGGATGGCGGCGATGGGGCGCGCGTTGTCGGTCTTATAGCGTTTGAAACGTGTGGCGGGTTTGTATCCTTCGTCTTCGCGCATGTTGACATACGACAGGGGTGTGGACATGAGTGTCGCCTCGAGTATCGAGCACATGAACGAGATGATCATGGCACCCAGAAGGAATATGAGCAGTAAGGTCATTTAATTGAGAATTGAAAATTGAAAGTTGAAAATTGAAATTAATGATTTTAAAAATACTTGACTATCGTCTTAACATTAAACATTACTTGACATCTATCTCGTCTATCATCAGCCAGGCGGGCTGTCCGGCTCCCACATGCCAGGCGGGCAGGTTTTTTTGGCAGTGGATGCGGAAGCGGAGATAGCGCACCTTGCCCGCTTCGGCGGGATGGAACAATCCTTGCCGTGGGGCAAAAAAGCGGCGCATCGCCACTCGGCGGCTCTCCTTTCGGCTGTCGGCGAGGGGGCGTGTGGTCTTCAGCGGTTGCCAAGGTGAGTAGGTGCGCCCGTTGCGCGACCATTGCACCTCAGCGCTGTCGGGACTCAGCACCCAGTCGTTGGCACTGTGGCAGAAGCCTATCGTTACCTGCTCCAGTGTTGCGGCCTCGGCCAGCTCCACGGTTAGGTCTACGCTGTCGCGTCCGCTGAAGCCCGTCCAGCCTTCGCCATAGTTGCCCGCAATGCCCAGATGGCTGTCGTGCAGCACCGCCGGGTATCCGTTGCAATACTGGAAACTGGGATGGTCCACAGGCTGGGAGGCATCACCGTAGGCGTGGACGCTAATATCTTTGACCAAATTGAGCCGCTTGTCAGGCATGGCTTGTCGCAGGGCCTTGGGCTCGTCGAAATAGTAGCCGCAGAAGTTCCACAAGTTCACACTGTCCTCGAGTTGCGATGGCACCACAACCAGTCGGAACAGCTGCACGCTGTCGCCGTCAATCCTGTATCGCTTGCTCACTCCGGGGCCGCAGGTGGCCGTGCCGAGACCTGCCTGCCGTGCATCGACATTCACTATATAGTGGTCGGTCATGCGGAGGTCCTTGATGCGTCGGGCGGCGGTCATCACGCTGTCGTCGTATAGGCGGACGCTGAAATTGATGGGCCGCTCGTCGGCGGTGCAGAAACTGAGGCGTTTGTCGCCGATGGCAAAGCTGGTCCAATAGGTGGTGCGGTTGCCGCTTTCCTGTGGCACCACATGCAACTCGCCGCACACCTCCTTCGGCGTGGCGGTATGATGTCCAATCCAGCTGGCCTCGTTGCGGTCGGGGTAGGTCTCGTAGTAGTTGCCCCACCACTCCACCTGTCGGCAGCTGCTGTCCACACCCAGCTGTATGCCCAGTTTGGGCAGGGTGCGGTAGTTGCCGCGGGGATGGAATGCATAGCTCAGTTGCATTTTGCCTTCGCAGTCAACCTCGACAATCTCGCGTAGGGTCATGGTGCGCCCTTCGGGGCTGGTCAGTTCCAGCAGCAGCTCCACCTCTGCCATGCGGTCGGGCTCGCCGATATACTGGGTTCGGCAGCTGATGGGCGATGCGGTGAGGTCGTCCAGTCCTTCCCATGCCCGTGCACCGTAGTGGTCTACAAGGTCGTTGAGCGTCGGCGGACGCCAGAAGTTCCACCGCAGGGGACGCACAAGCAGTTCCTCGCCGCGATAAGCATATTGGGTAATGTGGCCCGTGTTGGCATCAATGGTGAGTGCGAAAAGGGTTGGGGAGGCGATGGTGACGGTGTTGCTCGTCTTGTCGTGGTGGCAGCGAAATGACTTAGATGCGACGGATGGCAGCTCAATGCTGTCCACAGGCGCGTCGAAGCTGGTCATCTCAAACTCGTCGTGGCTGTTCTCGTGCAGGGTCCACGAGGTGCCGTAGTCGTAGGGGTCGCCCACCTCGTAGCTGTCGCCCACAAAGTTGAATCGGACGAAGAACCGTTCTCCTCCCATAGGCTCAATTTCGGGCATACGCAGATTTAGGCGGCAGCTCTCGCCGGCAGGCAGGTGGGGATGGAGCGTGTCGCTATAAAGCGTGTCGCGCAGCGAGGAGTAAATCTTGTAGTGGCAGACAAACTCGCAGGCATCGCGGAAGTTGAAGTCGTTCTTCAGCATATAGTATTCCCCGCCGTTGGCATCGTGGTGCTGGGTGACGTTGAGGTTTTGATACACCTGCTGCACCTCGTTGGCGTGGGCATGGGGTCGGCGGTCGCTGGCCACGATGCCGTTGGCGCAGAAGGCATCGTCGTCCTGCACTCCGGGCAGGCTCCCGAGGTCGCCTCCCACGGCATACCATGCCGAGTCTTTCTCATGTTCGAGAGTATATTGTATCTGCTTGCCGTTCATCACAAAACTCTGGTCCACCCAATCCCAGATAAAGCCGCCCTGCAGCTGGGGATACTTGCCGATGGTGTCCCAATAGTCCTTCAGCCCGCCCATGCTGTTGCCCATGGCGTGGCAGTACTCCACCATGATAAACGGACGGGAGAACGTGTCAATTTGTGAATTCGTTAATTCGTCAGTCTGATTAACATGTTCACGAATTGGCTCATTAACACGTTCAAACCGGTCATACACCCTCCGCCATTCGCGGCAGTAGTCGCTCAGGTAGTCCACACCCGCGTACATCACCCCCACGATGTCGGTGTTCCAATCCAGCACCGCGCGCTCGTAGCTCACGGGGCGGCTGTCGTCCTGCGACTTCAGATAGCGGTAGGCGCGCTCCATCACGATACCGTTGCCGCATTCGTTGCCCAGCGACCACACTATCACGCACGGGTAGTTCCTATCGCGGCGATACATGTTGTTCACTCTATAGATCACGGGCTCCACCCACTCCTCCTTCTTGGCGAGGCTCTGCTCGCCATAGCCCTGGGCGTGCGACTCCACGTTCGCCTCGTCCCACACATACATCCCGTAGCGGTCGCACAGCTCATACCAGTACTCGTCGTCGGGATAGTGGCAAGTGCGCACTGCGTTTATGTTCAGATGCTTCATCAGCATGATGTCGAACTCCATCTCCTCGCGCGACACATATTGTCCCTTCAAGGCACTATGCTCGTGACGGTTCACGCCCTTGATGGTGACAGGCACCCCGTTCACGCACAGCTGCTGGGTGGTCATCACCGTGTCGTCGGCGCGGTATGCCACCTCCTTGATGGCGATATTGCGGAATCCCACCTTGCAGCCCAGCGTCTCCACCGTAGTCGAACTCATATTTTTCAGTCGGAGGATGAGGGTGTAGAGATAGGGCGTTTCGGCCGTCCACGGATGCACCTGCGGCACCTTACCCTCGCTCTCAGCAAATGTGGCTAGCCACTCTTGGAACCCCAGTTCGCGCTCCTGCCGCCACACCCGTTCGCCCTGCGCGTCCAGCAGTTCCGCCTCCAGCCGCATGGGCTGCGTCAGTGCCGTCGACAGCTCCACCTCCAGCTCCAGCAGGCCGTTGTCGTTGCGCTCGTCGAGGTGGGCGCTCACCTTATAATCCGTCACATACACCTTGGGGGTGGAATAGAGGCACACGTCGCGTGTGATGCCGCTCATCCGCCACATGTCCTGGCATTCCAGATAGCTGCCGTCGCTGAAACGTATCACCTTTGCCGCCAACCGATTCCGACCGGGATGAATGTATTTTGTAATCTCCCACTCGGCGGGAGTCTTCGAGTCCTCGGAGTAGCCCACCTTGTGGCCGTTGATGTAGAGGTACATCGCCGACTTCACCGCTCCGAACTTAATAAACACATGCCGTCCCCTCCAGCTCTCAGGCACTTGGAAGTCCTGCACATAGCAGCCCGTTGGGTTAAACTCGGTGGGGACGTAGGGCGGGTTGGACTCAAACTCGTTGTGCATATTCGTATATACCGGCGTGCCAAAAGGCTTCCCCCTATGGTCCAGTTGCAGCTCAATGTTGCCCGGCACGTCTATGTCGTCCCAATGCTCGGCGTTGAATCCCGCCTCGTAAAAACCTTTGGGGCACGCCTCGGGGTTCTCTACCACCTTGATTTTCCACGACCCGTTGAGGCTGCGGTAGTAGGGCGATGCCTGGTACTTCAGTTCGGCAATATCCTCCTCGTCGGCGTAGGGGATGACATTCACGTGCGAAGCCACCTTACCCGTGCTGTGTACCCTCACATCGTTCCAATCATCCTGCGCCTGAGTGTTGCCGACACGGCATAGCAATAGACAGAATAACAATAATATAACTGAGTGTCCGTTGGATTTCATACAACCAAATAAATATGCAAAGATACACAAAAAAAGTGATATAGCACAAATTCGACCCAATTTGTGAATAAACGCCATGCTACAGCAGTGGCAGAAACGGCAGTGTCCGGCGAATTTTTTGCCATTTTGGCCCTACCTTACGCTTCTGCTTTATTGTATTGATATACAGTGGTTAATACCTATATTATCGCTACTGAGAGCGAAGAACGGGCGAAGATGAATCGTATATGTATCGAAGATTGGCAAAGGTTACGCTGGGGCTGGGCTGGCGTAGAGAGGGGTCAGACAATCAGACATTCTGATGCGTTTTTTTTCGTGGTTTTCTGTTTAATTCAGGATTTTTGCGTATATTTGCATTTTCAAACCCGGTTTCCGAGTTGGCATTAACTCGGTGTTGGGGCTGACATTATATTCAATAGATTCATGAATTGACGCATTCGATATGATAGGATTGGTGATACGCACAACGGGCAGCTGGTACAGGGTGCTGCAACGGGAGACGGGCGAGGTGACGGACTGCCGCCTGCGGGGCAACTACCGCCTGCGGGGCAACAAGCAGACCAACCCCGTGGCGGTGGGCGACGAGGTGGAGTATAGCGTGCAGGAGGACGGAACGGGCGTTATCGGCGAGGTGCGCGACAGGCGCAACTACATCGTGCGCAAGGCTACTAAGCTGAGCAAGCAGACGCATGTGATAGCTTCTAATATCGACCGCTTGTGCGTGGTGGCGACGCTGGGGTTTCCGAGGACTTCGACGGGCTTCATAGACCGATTGTTGGTGACGGCGGAGGCGTATCATGTGCCGGCCTGTGTGGTGATGAACAAGGTGGATCTCTACGGCGAGCCGGAAGATGGGCTGTGGGAGCTGCACGATGAGTTGAAAGCCATATACGAAGGGGCAGGCTATGAGGTGTTTGCCGTGAGTGCCCTGCAGGGCGAAGGGCTAGAAGAGTTGCGCCAAGCCATAGCGGGACAGACGGTGCTGTTCACAGGTCATTCGGGCGTGGGTAAGTCGGCGTTGCTGAATGCGTTGGTGCCTGGGTTGGACTTGCGTGTGGGCGAGGTGAGTGAGTGGAGCATGAAGGGCAAGCATACTACCACGTTTGCCGAGATTTTCCCTATTGAGATGGGTTCGGATGGCGTAACCTATTTGATTGACACGCCAGGCATCAAGGAGTTTGGCATGGTGGACTTTAAACCCGAGGAGTTGTCGCATTTCTTCCCCGAGATGCGGCGTGTGCTACACGACTGCCATTTCTCCAACTGCACCCACCGCCACGAGCCCCACTGCGCTGTGCGTGACGCTGTGGACGCAGGCCTCATCAGTGCAGAACGCTACAACAACTACCTCGGCATCTACGACCAAATAGAGAACGGCAACGAAAGCTGGTAGCCAATGTGTTAATTCGTTAATGCGTCAATTTGTTAGTCTTTTTGAATGTGTTAATTCGTTAATCAAAAAGACTAACACATTCAAGCATTCACACATTCACAGTTTTCATAATCTACAAGGATTCACGAATTAACGAATTAACACGTTAACACATTCATTTAGGATCTCACCCAAGTGAAGTTCACCGTGCTCACAGGAATACGTGTGATGTAGAAGTGACCATCGTATTCTAGTAGGCTGTTTTGTACTGACTCGGTGCAAACGATGGTACAATTGCCCGAAGCGGTAGATAGGTGGTAACACATATCCTCCTTCCCCGTATAATGATAGTCATAGTCGATATCCTCCAAGTGGCTCATATCAAAATTGGAAAGGTTGAGATAGGTCAAGTGGGTGCAATTGTAAAACATATTATACATACGGGCTACATTAGGGGTGTAGAAATTGGAGAGGTCAAGGCTTGACAGGCTAGTGCAATTCTCAAACATGCCGCCATTTGTCAGATAACTGTAATCTCCATATTGCCCCGCAGAGCCACTATTGTAGAAGAAACGGTGCACATCGCCCATGGAAACAACCTGGGAGGTATTGAAATTGGAGAGGTCAAGGCTCGTCAAACTGCTGCAACCCCTAAACATGGCATCCATATACTTCACATTCGAGGTGTTGAAGCTGGAGACATTCAGGCTTGTTAGGTTTTTACATCCCTCGAATAATCCACGCATGTCGGTCACTTTGGAAGTGTTGAAGCTGTAAAGGTCGAGACTGGTGAGGCTGCTGCATTGGGCAAACATACCGAATCGTATTAATTCATTCTTTTCTGGGATTTGACCGAGATAACTATCATAGTATACAATTACCGTATCTACAGTTCTGCTCATCGAGACGACATTTGAGGTGTTGAAGTTGGATACATCAAGGCTCGTCAGACCACTACAGCCATAGAACATGGCATCCATGCGTTGTACATTGGAGGTGTTGAAAATAGAAACATTAAGACTAGTCAGTTTACTACACCCTCGAAACAATTCATGCATATCGGTCACATTGGAGGTGTTGAAACTGGAGACATCAAGGCTGGTCAAACCACTGCACCACTTGAACATGGCAGACATACTATTCACATTGGATGTGTTGAGGCTGGAGAGATCAAGATTTGTCAGTTTGCTACATCCTTGAAACATCCCACGCATGTCGGTCACGTTGGAGGTGTTGAAGCTGGAGAGATCAAGATTTGTCAGTTTGCTACATCCATGAAACATTCCACGCATGTCGGTCACGTTGGAGGTGTTGAAACCGTCACCGAATTGGATGGAGGTCAGCTTCGAACAATTGTAGAACATCTTAGCACTACGAGGATTGGCATAGATGGTGCTGGCCGTGGTGGTGACATGCCACACGGTGCTGTCTAAATGGCCATAAATGGGGACGGGCGAGGTTGGAGTGGAGAGCAGTATCCTATCTCCAGTGGTAAACTCGTTGTATTCAAACACCACAGATCTGGCAGTGGCTGGTATGAATTTATTAAAGGTTTCACCATCCACCAACTCGGCATAGTCGAATCCCTGTTCTTTCTGGCAACCTGTTGCCAATAAGACCAACGTGGTCAAAATCAGGGTGCTAATAAAATAATAGTTTTTAATAATAGAGTATGTATATTAATGGCTCTAGTTTAATGTAAGACTGATTTTTTGCAGCCTCGAAGAGGCTGAATCTCAATAACACCGTACAAGCGCAGCGCAGTGCGGTGACAGAATAAACTCACTCCTAGCGTCCCGGAGGGACGCGACAATGAGACAGTTTGGCAAAAATCAGTCATATGTTGTACTAGAGCGATATTAATATTTTATTGTCTGGTAAATATAATTTGTGAATCATGATTTGCACATTAACTCATTAACACGTTCACACATTCATTTAGGGTCTTTCCCAAGTAACAACAACGTCTGGGGGTATGAGAGGTTCGAGTCTTGCCTGTGTTGCTTCCGTGCAAATGATAGTGCAGGCTCCAGAGACTACGGCAAACCACTTTCCATTGATACCGGCAAACACACTATTTAGACTAGTCTGACTCACCTCAAAGTTGGAAAGGTCGAGGTGTGTCATGTTGATGCACTCAAAAAACATAGTATACATGTTGGTGACTTTTGAGGTGTTGAAACTAGATAGGTTGAGGCTGGTCAGACTGTGACAATAGGCAAACATGCCCGAAGGTGGTGTAGGATAGTGGCCTTCACCATGATAGCCAGAATGGTGTTCCGTAAAGGGATAACCCATGGTAACGACATTGGATGTGTTGAAGTTGGAGAGGTCGAGGCTGGTGAGACTACTGCAACCGAGAAACATGGCATCCATGTATTCTACATTGGAGGTGTTGAAACTGGAGACGTTCAGGCTTGTCAGCTTACTACAGTTCTCAAACAGTCCACGCATGTCGGTCACTTGGGAGGTGTTGAAGACGGAGAGGTCGAGACTTGAGAGATTGCTACAACCGGCAAACATGCCGAATCTTACCCGAATTGAAGGAACACCGCTATAGGCTGTGTCCACAACTCTGGTCATAGAAACAACATTGGAGGTATTGAAGCCGTCACCGAAATCAATGGAGGTCAGCTTCGAACGTTTATAGAACATCTTATCACAACGGGGATTGGCGTAGATGGTACTGGCCGAGGTGATAACATGCCACACGGTACCGTCATAACGGCCATAAATAGGAACTGAAGATCTTGGCGTGGAGAGGATACGGGTTCCCTTGTAATCGTTGTTGTATTCAAACACCACAGATGTGGCTAACTCAGGGATAAATTGATTGAAAGTCGCACCATCCACCAACTCAGGATAGTCCAATTTTTCTTTCTGACAACCTGTTGCCAATAAGACCAATGTGGTTAAAATCAGAGGGCTAATTAAGTAATGGTTTTTCATAATAGAGCATATATATTATTGAATGTGTTATTGCTTGATTGTCTGAATTTTGACGTTGTTTAAATGTTTTATTGTCTACACATTCACACATTAACACATTCATTTAGGGTCTCACCCAAGTGAACGTCACCTCGTCGACAGGAATATCCGTATAGTAGTAGAAGACATCAACATCATCTTCAGTTTGAGCTATATATTGGAAATATTCTAAAAGGCTATTCTGTACTGACTCTGTGCAAACGATGGTACAGGCTCTAGAAGTTGTAGACAGGCCACTACACATATCTTGTTTTTTATACCTATCCACCAAGGTCATATCGAAGTTGGAGAGGTCGAGGAAAGTCACTTGTTTGCAATTACAAAACATCTTACACATATTAGTCACCTTCGAAGTGTTGAAACTGGATAGGTTGAGGCTTGTCAAACCACTGCAATTCATAAACATACCACCATCCCAATCGTAGCCACTATGTTGAAGTTGCCCCCAAGAACCGCTGTTGGAGAATACTCTAACATAATAGCCCATGGAAACGACATTGGAGGTGTTGAAATTGGAGAGGTCAAGGCTCGTCAAACTACTACAGCCTTTAAACATGGCATCCATGTGTTGTACATTTGAGGTGTTGAAGCTGGAAACATTCAGGTATGTCAAATTCTTACACCCAGCAAACAGTCCACGCATGTCGGTCACCTTGGAGGTGTTGAAGTTGGAAAGGTCGAGACTTGTGAGGCTGCTACAACCGGCGAACATACCCAATAGCATATATTGATTGTGCGTTGCGAATGGATGTCCGTCTGGGGCATTTTCGTAGAAAACCGAATCTACAGCTCTGGACATAGAGACGACATTTGAGGTGTTGAAGCTGGAGACATCAAGGCTCGTCAGACCACTACAGCCATAGAACATGGCATCCATGCGTTGTACATTGGAGGTGTTGAAGTTGGAGAGATTAAGATTTGTCAATTTGTTACATCCTTGAAACATCCCATGCATGTCTGTCACATTGGAAGGGTTGAAGCTGGAGAGATTCAGGCTTGTCAAATTCTTACACCCCTCAAACATCCTACACATGTCGGTCACATTGGAGGTGTTGAAACCGCTACCGAATTCAATTGATTTCAGCTTCGAACGATTGTAGAACATCTTAGCACAATGGGGATTGGCATAGATGGTGCTGGCCGTGGTGGTGACATGCCACACGGTGCTGTCTAAATGGCCATAAATGGGTACGGGCGAGGTTGGCGTGGAGAGTGTTATTCTTTTTCCAGTGGTAAACTCGTTGTATTCAAACACCACAGATCTGGCAGTGGCAGGTATGAACTTATTAAAGGTTTCACCATCCACCAATTCGGCATAGTCGAATCCATGTTCTTTCTGGCAACCTGTTGCCAATAAGACCAACGTGTTTAAAATCAAGGCGCTAATAAAAAAATGGTTTTTCATAATGATGTGTGTTTGTGACTGCAAAGATAAGAATAATATTTAGATGTATAGAATTATTTCGAGATATTTTTAGTAACAGCATGATAATTAATGCGAAACGTAAGAGTACGCAAACGTGTGGGGACAATAAAAAAGGGGCAACTCCAACAAGTTGTCCCCTTTCAGTACTCCAACCGGGAATGTAACTAATACTGACTTTTAGTAGTTTGCAAAGTTGTAGGTGAAAATAGGGTGAAAAAAGCGACAATACATGTACACTATACACTGATGATTGGGACACCCAGTATGGCGGAAATCTTTGCCAGTGTGGCTATGGTGAAGTTGTGCGTACCGCCGACCCAGCGGCTCACCTCCGCTTCGCTGCGACCTATTTGATGGGCGAATTCTTTCTGTGTCATTCCGCGTTGCTTGAGAATAGCGACTATTTTGTCTGCTATCTGAAACGACAGGTCTACTTGCTGCTTTATGTCTTCTGGAGTGCTGGCAATACACTCTTCAAATAGTTGTTGTGTGGGTGTCATAGGTCAAATGTTTTGTTGTCAATACCCGATATGTCGTTTTCAATAATTGTAACCTTGCCACTTTTGATTGCCGAAGATAATAGCTTGTCAAGTTTCTGTAGTGTTATCACGTATCCGTTAAGGCTCTCGTCCTCCTCGTAGGTCTTTGTGCTCTTTATGCCGCCATTGCCCACAATCAAAACTTGGTCGGACATCCGTAGGCAGTACAGGCGCATCTTGGTGTAGTCTATCGGGAGAGCCACAACGTGGTCTCCCATTTTGCCTTCGGGTCGGAAATATCTTTCAAGGAATCCGCTTGCGTTCAACATTCGGTTTATTGCTGTAAGGATTATCGACAGTTCCTCCTTCCGTATGGCATCCTCTTTAAATTTCTTGATGAATTTGGCAAATTCAGTGTCCGTCTCACCATCAAAACAGATTGTGAAAAGTCCCGCATTATCAGTCTTTTTTATTTCTTCGATTGATACTTTTGTCATTGCTTAATCGTCTTTTTTCATTTGCAAAAATACAACTTTTTTTTGAATAATTACTTTTTAAGGTAATGTTTTTGTGGTATTTCTTTGTTCCACCCTATTGTTATATGCCTACGGTAAATCCGACAAAATAGCCTAAAATAACCCAAAACAATGGAAAATAGATGGTTTCGCAATATAAGACGTAATTTATTGTGTACCAATATATATAATTAATCCAAAGACAAAAAAAACCAGCCTTTCGACTGGTTTTGTACTCCGACCGGGAATCGAACCCGGATCTACTCTTTAGGAGAGAGTTATTCTATCCATTGAACTATCAGAGCAGTTTTTTAAACTAAAAACTAAAAAGTAAAAACTAAAATGTTTCTTTCCTTATTTTTTAGCATTATGGTTTATATTACTTTAGAGGTCGGCGCATTGCTCACTTTATCTCTTTTTTTCAGCAGTGTTCGCGGCCTTCGGCTCACAGTTTCCGTTTAATTTCAATTATTTCGTAGGCCTCTACGATGTCGCCCACTTTGATGTCGTTAAAGCCTTCGATGTTCAGGCCGCAGTCTTGGCCGCTGACCACTTCTTTGACATCGTCTTTGAAACGTTTGAGCGAGGCGAGCTTGCCGGTGTAGACCACGATGCCGTCGCGGATGATGCGGACGTTGTGGTTGCGGGTGATTTTACCATCAAGGCACATGCAGCCTGCAATGGTGCCGACCTTGGAAATCTTGAAGGTTTCACGGATTTCGAGGTTGGCGACAATCTTCTCCTGCGTCTCAGGCGAGAGCATACCTTCGATAGCGTCCTTGAGTTCGTTGATGGCATCGTAGATGATGCTGTAGAGCCGGATGTCGATTTGCTCAGTCTCTGCCATCTTGCGGGCACCCACGGAGGGACGCACCTGGAAGCCGATGATGATAGCGTCGGACGATTCGGCAAGAAGCACGTCGTTCTCGGTAATCTGGCCGACGGCCTTGTGGATGACGTTGACCTGCACCTCGTCGGTGGAGAGTTTCAACAACGAGTCGGACAGGGCTTCGACGGAGCCGTCCACATCGCCCTTGACAATGACGTTGAGTTCCTTGAAGTTGCCGATGGCAATACGACGACCAATCTCGTCGAGGGTCATGTGCTTCTGCGTGCGGAGGCCTTGCTCGCGCTGCAGCTGGGTACGTTTGGCAGCGATGTCCTTGGCTTCCTTCTCACTCTCGGTGACGTTGAAGGTGTCGCCAGCCTGACAGGCACCAGTCAAGCCGAGCAACAGCACAGGCTGTGAAGGACCTGCCGACATGACCTCTTGGTTACGCTCGTTGTACATGGCACGCACACGTCCGCTGATGGCACCCGCCACAATGGGGTCGCCCTTGCGGATGGTGCCGTCTTCGACGAGCAGTTTTGCCACGTAGCCGCGACCTTTGTCGAGCGAGCTCTCGAGCACAGTCCCCTTAGCACGCTTGTTGGGGTTGCCCTTCAGCTCCATGATGTCGGCCTGAAGGATAACCTTCTCGAGCAGTTCTTCCACATTGATACCTTTCTTGGCGGAAATATCTTGGCTCTGGTATTTGCCGCCCCATTCCTCGACGAGGAGGTTCATGTTGGCGAGCTCGGTCTTAATGCGGTCGGGGTCGGCACCGGGTTTGTCAATCTTATTGATGGCAAAGACGATGGGAACGCCGGCAGCCTGCGCGTGGTTGATAGCCTCAACGGTCTGGGGCATAATCTTGTCGTCGGCAGCAATGACGATGATGGCAATGTCGGTAACTTTGGCACCACGGGCACGCATAGCGGTGAAGGCTTCGTGACCGGGGGTGTCGAGGAAGGTAATCTTGCGGCCTTCGGCAGTGGTGACTTCGTAAGCACCGATGTGCTGTGTGATGCCGCCCGCCTCACCGGCGATGACGTTGGTGTTGCGGATATAGTCAAGCAGCGAAGTCTTACCATGGTCGACATGACCCATGACGGTGATGATGGGGTTGCGGGGAACGAGGTCTTCGGGACGGTCGGTCTCTTCAATCTTGTTCAGCTCGTCGATAACGTCGGCACTGGCGAAGTTGATGTCGAAGCCAAACTCGTCGGCGATGAGCTTGATGGTCTCGGCATCGAGACGTTGGTTGATGCTGACGAAGATGCCCACCGACATGCAGGTGCTGATAATCTGCGTGACGGGGATGTTCATCATGGTGGCCAGCTCGTTGGCGGTGACAAACTCGGTCACCTGCAACGTCTTCTGGCTTTCCATCTGGCTGAGCTGTTCCTCTTCGATGCGCTGGTGCACTTTCTGACGTTTCTCGCGGTTGTGCTTGGAGGTCTTCGACTTGCCCATAGGGCTGAGACGGGCGAGGGTGTCGCGCACCTGCTTCTCGATTTCGGTCTCGTCTATTTCGACCTTCGCGGGCTTCTTCTCTTTCTTCTTCTTTTTCTCGGAGCGCTCGCTCTTTTCGCTCTTGGCATCAGTGTCGGGCTTGCGGTCCTTGGCTGAGCCCTTGCTGGAGGCGGCATTGCGTTCGGTTTCGCCGTTGGTGTCGCTGACCTTCACGCCCTTGTTCTTGATGCGCTTACGCTTCTTCTTTTCGGAAGTGGAGGGCTTGGGTTTCTCGAACTGGCTGAGGTCGACCATGCCCACCAGCTTGGGGCCTTCGAGTTTGGTGTATTTGGTCTCAATAAATTCGGGCTCAGGCTTGGCGGGTGCGGGAGCAGGAGTGGGTTGGGGCTCGGGCTGTGGCTCGGGAGCGACAGGTGTGGCCTCCTCAACGGGTGCCGAAGCCGGCTTGGCTTTAGGTTCGGCAGGAGTGTCGGCAGCCTTCTTGCCACCTTTTTTGTCAGCCTTGGATTTCTTCTTTTTGTCGGGACGCATCTTGGTGTTGATAGCGTCGAGGTCTATCTTGCTGATGATGCGCAGGTCGCCCACCTGTGTGGGGGCGGGAGTAGGAGTGGGTTCCACTTCGGGAGCGGGTTCTGGCTCGACAGGAGTGGGAGCCTCTTCCTCTTCTGTATTGGCAGGCTCTTCAGCCGTAGGTGCAGGCTCTTCGATTTCGACAGGTTGGGACTCTTCGACGGGAGCAGGTTCTTCAACGGGAGTGGGTTCGGCAGTTTCGACGACTTCGGGCACGGCGGGCTCGTCGGGAGTGACGGCAGTTTCGGCGGGCTGTTGGGTGTCCTTGTTGTCGACGGTGGAGGTATTGTAGTTCTTGATAATGACCTCTTCGTTCTCCTCTTTCCGATCTTCGGTGTTAGCCTCAATGACTACGTTGCTTCCGCTAGGGGTAATCTCAATCTTATCAGCCTGCTCCTTGACGGCACGCTCGGCCTGGAAGGCCGATGCCACCAGGTCGTATTGCTCCGTTGTGAGACGGGTGTTGGGGTTCGTTTCCACTTGGTGCCCCTTCTTGGCAAGGAACTCCACAAGGGTAGAAATACCCACGTTAAGTTCGGTTGCTGCTTTCTTTAGTCTGATTCCTTTGTTTTCGTCTGCCATATTACACTCCTTTTTTTATTTCGAAAATTGTTGTTCTATATCGTAGTAGATGAGGACGGTATGAAAAACCCTCTACTATTGCTCGCTCTGCTCTTCGCCTTCCTCGGCATGGGGCTTGGGAGCCTCCTCCTCAAACTCAGCCTTGAGGATGCGGAGCACCTCGTCCACAGTCTCTTCCTCGAGGTCGGTACGGTTGATGAGGTCCTCTTTGCTGATGGCGAGCACACTCTTGGCGGTGTCGCAGCCGATATTGATGAGGACATCAATGATCCACTGGTCGATTTCGTCGGAGAATTCCTTCAGGTCCACATCGTCGGTGTCGTCGTCGCCAGTGCGGTACACGTCTATGTCGTAGCCCACCAGCTTGCTGGCCAACTTGATGTTGCAGCCGCCCTTGCCGATGGCAAGCGACACTTGGTCGGGCTCCATATACACCTCAATCTTCTTGTTCTCCTCGTCAATCTTCAGCGAGGAGATTTTGGCGGGAGCCAAGGCGCGGTTCACCATGATGTCCAGACGGGGGGTATAGTTGATGACATCGATATTCTCCTTGCGCAGCTCGCGCACGATGCCGTGGATACGGGCACCCTTGATGCCGACGCACGAGCCCACGGGGTCGATGCGGTCGTCATACGACTCGACGGCAATCTTGGCCCTTTCGCCCGGGATGCGGACGATGTTGCGGATGGTGATGAGACCGTCGTAGATTTCAGGAACCTCGGCCTCAAGCAGACGCTCGAGGAATATAGGCGAAGTACGCGAAAGCACAATCAGCGGGTTGTTGTTCTTCATCTCCACCTTCAGCACCACGGCACGCACCGTGTCGCCCTTGCGGAAATGATCGCTGGGAATCTGTTCGCTCTTGGGGAGCACCAGCTCAATCTTCTCCTCGTCGAGGATAAGCACCTCCTTGTTCCAAGGCTGGTACACCTCGCCCACGATGATTTCGCCCACCTTCTCCTTGTATTTCTGGAAGACAAGCGACTTCTCGTAGTCCTGAATCTTGCTCACCAAGTTTTGGCGGATGGCGAGAATCTCGCGGCGGCCAAAGTCGGTCATATAGATAGGCTCCGACAATTCTTCGCCCACCTCAAAATCAGACTCAATCTTGATGGCGTCGCTATAGGCAATCTCCAAATTCTCGTCCTTCACCTTCCCATCCTCAACAATGGTACGGTTGCGGAAAATCTCTAGGTCTCCCTTGTCGATGTTCACAATGATGTCGAAGTTATCCTCCGTGCCGTAGCGCTTAGCCAGAGCAGCGCGGAAAACCTCCTCAAGGATGTGCATCAACGTCTCGCGGTCAATGTTCTTGAATTCCTTAAACTCCTGGAAGGAGTCTATCAGATCTAGCGTCTTCATTTGACTATATTTTGTTTTATTATTACTCTTTAAAACTTAAAACTTCAGCACCACCTTGACGGTCGCCACATCGGTGTAGGCAAACGTATAATCCTTCGGTGCCTCCTTCTTGGTGCCCTTGATATGGATGGTGAACTGGTTGTCGTCAGCCTCTGAGAGGGTACCCTCCACATGCTGGCCGTCCAGCGCGTCCACGCTCAGCTCGCGGCCGATATGGCGGCGGTACTGGCGGGGCATCTTCAGCGGCGAGTCCGCTCCGGCAGAACTCACATTCAGCTCAAAATCCTCCTCCTCGCGGTCCAGGCTGTTCTCTATCGTGCGGCTCAGCTCTATGCAGTCGTCAATCGTAACGCCCTCGTCACCGTCAATGTCCACAAAAATGCGGTTATCGGGGGTGATTCGCATGTTTATTAGGTACTTTTGTGTACCTTCAAGAGCATCCTTTACTATGTCTAATATCTTGAATTTGTCTATCATAAGCAATAAAAAGGGGGACTTCCGTCCCCACAATAACCGCTGCAAAGATACACATTTTTTTTAACATAACAAGAAAAAACTTCCAATCAGTAGTGCAAATTGATGTTTTTACGGCTTCAAACTCCCAATGGGTATCACCCGCACTCCGTCGCTCCTGCGGTAAGCATAGTCGCCATTCGCCACCAGTACCGCCAAGAACGAAGGTTCCTTCATCTTGTCCGTGTCAATTTGGTCGAAAATACGTTCTTTGTAATCGCTCGTTTTTTTATCTTTTTTATACGCTGCAAAATTACGAAAAATATTTGGATTACAATAAATTATTTTTTTTCATTCCCGAGATTATGGGATTTTCGTTCCCGAGATTGAGGGATCTTCTTTCATGACGGCGATATTCACACGGATGTGAAAAAAGGACACTGCAAGCGATTCTTGCGGTGTCCTCTTTATTGTGAAGGGTGTGCCTATCTCGACGTAGGCCTTACCCATGTGAACACAACCCCTTCGGTGGGCAGGCCTGTGCCATTCTCCAGCTCGGCTTGTACCGCCTCTGTGCAGATGATGGTGCAGGCTCCCGATGCGGTGGAAAGTCCTGCGCACATGCCCTCCTTATTCTCCACACAGCTCATGTCGAAACTCGTGAGGTTGAGGCTCGTCAGGCCGCTGCACCCACTAAACATCTCCGACATGTCGCTAACGCCCGTAGTGACCAATCCGTCGCCAAAGTCTATCGTTTGAAGATTCTCTTTTCCGGCAAACATCTTGGAGCAATCCTCATTGGCATAGATTTTCTGCTTCGGGGTGCGTGCCCTCCACGTGGTACCATCCATCTTGCCGCATACCCAGCTGGTTGAATTAGGATTATTTGTAGAAAGAGTAGTTCCAGTAGGGTCAGTGCTGTTGTACTCAAACACTACCGCAGTGGCACTATTGGGTATGAGACTATTGAATAATTGCCCATCGTACAACACGGCTGCGTATTCCTTTATCCCCGTTACATCGCTCGTAATGGTCAGAACGGTATTATTCTCTACCGACACCCCAGTCTTCACCATCCGGAAATAACCGTCAGGCATATTGACTCTGATTTCCACATCGTCCGTAGTAAATCCAGGAACCACAATGTCGAACGATTTTACCTCGCCGACACCCAATTTTACTGGAGCCTCGTTAGACATAAAGAGACGCATCTCGTAGCATGACGGTACCCACGACATGACTGGGACTATCTTGTCGGAGGCATTGCCATTGATATGTGCTTCGCTCCACCCGCAGAGTGGGTTCGTTGCTGTCCGAAGTATAATCCCATCGATGGTAATCTCTTTGTCCAACAAGTTGTTCACCACGACGCGCACCACTGCGCATAAGCTGTGGAACTGCAACGTGCCGTCTCCCTCAAGATACGCTCCCATAGGGACAACCACACGTTGGCGACCATCCACAATCTCGTAGTGCTGTACCAATGGCAGTGTCACCGAAACCGTTTTACTATCAATGATGTCATCGTGTGTACTCACAATGCTGGCGGGGTAGATTGCGCGGTAGGCGTTGGCGGATGCCACATCCTCAATTATGGCTGCCGTTCCCGCAGTTGACGTGACGTGGCAGACGCTACCGTTGACATACACCTCGTCGCCGTTATGCAGGCTGAGAATGCCCTCGTCAATGTTCATTTCGGGGTTGTCGCTGGTGGGGTGAGGCATTTCGACTTTTAGGGCGACCTCCTTATGGCATCCCACCGCCAGTATCGCCGCCATCAAGATAAATGAGAAGAGTAAATGTTTTTTTTTGTTCATATTGTTCAATTTTAATCAATTATACCTAAGTCAGCGTTCAGAAAGGGGTCTTTGTAGTTGGTTCGAACCCTCCTTTTCTCAATTTGCAAAAGTACTATTATTTCTTCAAGAAAAATCCTAATCATTAAAGTATTTTTCCTAATTTGTCTTTTTTTCATTGTTTATAGGCGCTGTCTTTTTTATTGATGCCTTGTCAACGCTTTTGCCCTTATCCTATATTTATACTTCAGTTATACCTTAGTTATACTATTATATATACTATAACTAAAGTATAACTAAGGTATAACTGAAGTATAAATGGTGCATATATGAGGGAGGGAGAAATAAGTTGTGAGCGTTTCGGGGAGTTGTGGGATGGGGGTGGGAGGCAGGGGAAGAGAAATGTTTTTTGGGCGAAAGGTGTTTGAATGGATTATTTTGTGTATCTTTGCACTAAAAATATAGGCTATGGCACGTGAATCGTTTGGGAAGACTTGGTGGGGCCAGGAGTGGCTCAACTCGCTGACACATATCGACTATGAGAATCGCATACCGCGTGGGGCGGCATACGCTCGCAAGGGTGCGGTGACGGATATAAAGATTGATGGCGGGCTTATCAAGGCAAAGGTGCAGGGCACTCAGCGCACGCCCTACAGGGTGGAGATAAAGGTGCCACAGGTGGACGCGGAGCATGTAGCACGGCTGGTGGACGAGCTGTCGGAGCAGCCTTTGCTGGTGTCGAAGCTGATGAACCACGAGCTGGACCCGCAGGTGATGACTATTGCCCGCAAGGTGGGGATACGGCTGTTCCCCGAGAGTTGGCGCGACTTGGATATGCGGTGCTCGTGTCCCGACTGGGCGGTGCCGTGCAAGCATTTGGCGGCGGTGGTGTATATGCTGAGCCGCGAGATTGATAACGACCCGTTCTTGGTGTTCAGGATGCATGGGATTGACCTGATTGGCGAATTGTCGAAACGGGGCATGGCAACCACAGCCACGGAGCAGCCGACGATGCCGACAAGGGCATTGCTGTATGAGGTGCTAGAAAAGGGTGAGCAGGAGGCTGAGGTGCAGCCGTTGCGCCCAGTGGACCTCACCCAGCTGTCGGACATTGGGCAGGCACTGGTGGGTCTGCTGCCGGAGCGGCCTACGTTTTATGGCAGGGGCGATTTCCGTGCCACGTATAATGGAGGAATAAAGAAGGCGGCACGCGAGGCGAAGTATATTTTGGACGGCAGGCGTGTGCTGTGGCCGGATGGTGTTGCGCCGGGCAGGCACGACACGGTGCGGATGCTGCTGGACGACGAGATGGAGGTCTCAAACCTGTCGCTCGACCAGCTGATGGCAGCGGTTGCCGCTATCGACGACGACGACCTTGCCGACTATAGTGATGATGTTGTTGTGGTGCGCTATGCGCTCAATGTGGCGTTGCACCTCGTGGCGTGTGGCGCGATGATTCCGAAGTTGGTGCGTTGCAAGGGAGGGGTGTATGCGGTAGAGTGGCTGCCGGCCTTGGCACACGAGCCTGTCCGCGCTGTGGTGGAGCAGCTGGGGCGTATGATGCCTGCCGAGATGGTGCGGTGGCAGCAAGTGCACCTGAAGAAGCCGTCGCCACTCAAAAACCGCGCAACGGTGCTGTTGACGCTCATGATGGGAAGGTTGGTGCCCATGCTGAGTGCGAAACAGGATGCCGACAATGCCGTGCCGCTTATGTTTTTCAACGGCAAGAGGAAACGTTTTGGCGGAGTGGGTGAGCAGAGCGTGCCCGACAGCATTGCGGCATGGTTGGCGCATCTGGACGTGGGCAGCCATGAGTATTGTCCGCAGGTAGTGGTGGGATTGTCGCGGGACGGGGACTTTAAGATTGACTTGGCGACGATAGTGGAGGGTGTGCCCGTGCCGTTGATGCAGGTGCTGACCGAGGCGGACTATGCGCCCATACGCCTTGGGGTGCTGAAGGATGCCGCCATGCTGTCGCCGTTCCTGCCAAGGCTCGACGGCTATATCAACAGCAACGCCAAGAGGGCCTTGATATTTTCGCCGTTGGAGTTTTCGAAGATGATGATAGAGGTGTTTCCCTCGATACGTCTGCTGGGCGTAAGTGTGGCGTTGCCCAAGGAGTTGCAGAACCTCTGCCGCCCGCGTGCCACGGTCACTATCAAGCAGGCGGCCAACGACGGGGTGGCGCATGTGCGGTTTGCCGACATGCTCGACTTCGACTGGCAGGTGGCTGTGGGCGACAGTGTGATGACGGTCGAGGAGTTTCAGCAGCTGACCCATTGCGCTCGAGGACTCGTCCGCTTCAAAGGACAGTATTTCTATGTGGACGAGAGCGACATACATCGGCTGGAGGAGTCGCTCAATTCCACCCGCTTGCTCACGGCCGGGGAACGGCTGCAGGCGGCGTTGAGTGAAAGTTTCGACGGGGCACCCGTGGTGATGACCGCCGAGGTGAAGAAGATGATGCAGCAGTTGCAGAAGCAGCGCAAGATGGCGGTGCCCAAGAGTATTTGTGCCACGTTGCGCCCCTACCAGCAGCGGGGCTACGAGTGGATGTATCGCAACGCGCAGCTGGGTTTCGGCAGCATCATTGCCGACGATATGGGCTTGGGTAAGACGCTGCAGGTGATTGCGCTGTTGCAGAAGTTCAAGGACGAGGGGGCTTTCGACAAGGCCCGTGCCCTGGTGGTGGTGCCCACCACGCTGCTCACCAACTGGCAGGCGGAGTTGGCTCGGTTTGCCCCTAATATCACTTGCCAACTGTATCATGGACCTGGGCGAACGCTCAAGGGCTTCGATGCCGACCTGCTGCTGACCACCTACGGCGTGGTGCGCAGCGATGTGGCGACGCTGAAACACCGCAAGTGGCACACCATCGTCATCGACGAGGCGCAGAACATCAAGAATGCCACCACCGCCCAAAGCAAGGCGGTGCACGCCATCGGTGCGCAGAACCGCATTGCAATGAGCGGCACGCCGATAGAGAACCGCATGTCGGAATTTTGGAGCATCATGGACTTCGCCAATCCGCAGATGATGGGCACCGCCACCGCTTTCCGCAAGGAGTATGCCAATCCCATCCAGAAAGAGGGCGACGCGGTGGTGGCGGAGCGTTTCCGCCGTGTGACGGCACCCTTTCTGCTGCGCCGCCTGAAGACCGACCGCACCATCATAGCCGACCTGCCCGACAAGATAGAGGAGGACACGCTCACCACCCTCACCGAGCGGCAGGCGGCACTGTATCACGAGACGCTGGAGGCTGCCATGGCAGTGATTGGCGATGCGCCTACCGACACGCCGCAGGCACTTTTCAAGCGGCAGGGCTTGGTGCTGCAGATGATTCTGTCGCTGAAACAGATTTGCAACCACCCAGCTTTGTTCCTCAAGAATGGTGATGCAGACGCGGCTCTGTCGGGCAAGGCAGAGACGTTGCTAACACTGCTCGACAGCATTGTGCGGAATCGACAGAAGGTGTTGGTGTTTACCCAGTTTCGCGAGATGGGCGACCTGCTGGTGCAGATGGTTCGCGACCGATTGGGCGAGCAGCCATTGTTCCTGCATGGTGGGCTGAGCGTGAAGGAGCGGTCGCGATTGGTTGAAGATTTCCAAACACGGCCCGAATGCCGCATCTTCATCCTCTCCATCAAGGCGGCAGGCACAGGGCTCAACCTTACGGCAGCCAACCATGTGATTCACTACGACCTGTGGTGGAACCCCGCCGTGGAGGCGCAGGCGACAGACCGAGCCTACCGCATCGGGCAGCACCAGAACGTGATTGTGCACCGCTTTATCACCCAAGGCACTTTCGAGGAGCAAATCAATCGCATGATTCAGGAAAAGCGCAAACTTGCGGACTTGACCGTGGCGGTAGGTGAGAGCTGGATAGGCAACCTGTCGAACGACGAGCTGCGCGAGCTGTTTCACGCGGATTGAGGTGGCTATGAGGCCTTGCGGCGGATGCCGAGGAGAATGACGAGGAGGGAGAGGGCGAGACCGTAGTAGACCGGGTCGGCTGGGAGGGCAAGGGTCTTGGCGAGGAGCATGGCTGCGGTGCCGACAATCATGGCAGGGATGATGTAGCGGCCTGAGAAACGGCCCGGCAGGAAGAGTGCAAAGCTCAAGGGGAACAGCAGTGCCACGGCGCGCAGGCCGAGCGAGAGGAAGCCGAGGTCGTTGATGAAGGTGCCTTTGACGGAGAGTGCCACAATGACGGCGAGGGTGAGTATTCCGACGATGGAGAGGCGGGTTTGGGTTAAAGTTGAGAATTGAGAATTGAGAATTGAAAATTTAGTGTTGCTAGGGACATCTGCCTTTGGCGCATAAAGAGAGGGTTTGCGGAGGCTTATCAGGTTTTGTATCACGTCGCGCACGAAGATGGTGGCGGCACCCAGTGCCAGACCGCTGCCACAGCCGAGGATGTTGATGAGCATGGCGCCGAGGGCGATGCCGCCAATCCATGAGGGCAGGTGGTTGAGCACGAAGGTGGGGAAAGCCTGCAGGGAGCCTTCGATGACTCCGATGCCGTCGGGCAGGGTTTGGCCTGCGGCCTGCAGGGCGGCAAGCTCGGCGGCGGTGACGTAGTGTCCGCGCATGTACATGCCCACCAGCGTGCAGGCGGCACCGATGAGTGGGATGAGGAAGGCGCAGTAGAGGGCTCCGCGGCGTGCCTTGCGGGTGGTGGCGGCGGACCAGATGCCTTGGGCGTAGGTCTGTGTGGTGACCACGCCAAACATGAGCGACAGGCATCCGCCAATATCCTTCAGCGGGCCGCGTGCCACCATGTTGCCGTAGCGATTATGAATTGTCTCGATGTCGGTGATGCCGTTGAGGTTCGCCACCATGGGGTTGGTATACATGTTGTTGATACTGCCCATGATGCCTTTAGATCCGCCACCCAGATGCCACACCATCGCGCCGGCAGCGATGGAGGTTATGTAGAGCAGCAGCAGTTTGATGATGCCGCCTGCACCGGCACTCTTGATGCCGCCGAAGAGGACGAAGAGCATGATGAGCAGCGCGCTGACGATGGCCGCCCAGGTGAGGGGCATGTGGAAGAGGCTGGTGACCATGGCGGAGGAGGAGAGCACCTGCGACATGATGCTGATGAAGATGCCGATGAGGAAAAGCACGGAGCCGACGGTCTCGGCCTTGCGGCCATACTGGCGCGACACGATTTCGAGCAATGTGGTGCAGCCGCTCTTGCGGATGGGACCGGCATAGACTACCGCTAATGCCGCCGCACCCAGAGCCGCGCCGATGGTGAACCACCATGCTGAGATGCCGAAGCTGAATGCCAGCTGGGCGGTGCCGATGGTGGACTGGCCGCCGACCAGTGTGCCGAGGATGGCACCGCAGACCATCCAACTGCCCGCCTTGCCACCGGTAGTGAAGGCTTTGGCATCCTTTACCTTGCGACCCGAGAGGATGCTGGCGGCAAGTAGGATGCCGACGGTGAGCAATATGCCTATGATATGAACTGGTGTAAGCACTTCTATAAATTGAGAATTGAGAATTGAAAATTGAGAATTGGCTGACGCATTATCATTTCAACATTTTGCTTTATTCAATTATTGAGGATTAACATACCTAGGCCTAGCGGCCACCCCTCTCAAGAGGGGACGGGCGGTGATGCTGCGGTCTTTGTCGCGGAAGTCTTTGTGTAATGTGGTGCTGAAGCCTAGTTGCTGCAATAGTTGGCAGGTTTCATTGCCCAAGTGTTCGTTTATTTCCAACACCAACAAGCCGTTGGGGGAGAGGTGCTGCAAGGCGTACTGCCCGATGGCACGGTAGAATCGTAGCGGGTCGTCGTCGGGGACGAAGAGGGCCAGCGAAGGCTCGTGGTCGAGGACGTTGGGCGACATGCTGGCGCGCTCGCTGTGGCAGACGTAGGGAGGGTTGCTGACAATGAGGTCGAAGGTGGTGTGGGGTAGGGGAGGCTCTTGGCTGAGGATGTCGCATTGCAGGAATGAGACATCGAGCTGGTTGGCTTTGGCGTTTGCCTCGGCAATGGCGAGTGCCTGCGTGGAGATGTCTATGCCATAGACCACAGCGTCGCGGAAATGGGCAGCGAGGGCGAGAGCCATGCAGCCGCTGCCGGTGCAGAGGTCGAGGATGGTGGTAGGGTTGCAAGAGTGCCGGATTCGTTCGACGATTTCCTCCGTCTCAGGGCGGGGGATGAGCACACCGGGCTCGACATGTAGGCGCAGGCCGCAGAAGTCGGTGTACCCGACGATGTATTGTATGGGTCGGTATTGCTTTAGGTCTTCTGCCGCCCAGTGAAAACGGAGCAGGTCGGACTGGTTGATGGTGTCGTCGCGGTGCAGTAGCAGTTGTGCCTTGTTCCATCCCAGATAGGCATCAAACAGGATGTCGACAAAGACACCTATCTCTCGGTCGGGATAGAGGTCGGCCAGTGTGGTGTGGAAATATCGCTCGATGTCCCTTACGCGGTTGGAGGGGATGCGCATGTGGGTGGTGTTAGGCATTGTTGTCGGCTTTGCGTGTAGCCTTCCACGCTTTTATGAAAGTGATGAAGCCGTAGGTGGCGGTGATAAGGAAGCAGGCACTGATGAAGAGCCATTTGTAGCTGCCGCCCATGATGCCGAGGGGGATGTAGATGGCGTCGCAGATGAGGTAGCATATCCAGGCGTTGATGTCCTTGCGCACCATGAGGAAGGTGGCGACGGCCTGGAGGGAGAAGATGGCGCAGTCGAGCACAGGCAAGTTGGAGTGCAGCACCTTGGCATCGAAGAGGAAGGTGGCGGCGGCGATGCCTACCACTGCCAGCAGGGGCCACAGCGGGTTGCCCCAGCAGATGGTGCGGCGGTTGTCCTCCTCCTTCTTCTTCCATATGAAGACACCCCCGATGGAGGCGAGGATGCTGTAGACTTGGAAGGCGAAACTCATGAAATGGCGGTCGGAGAAGAAGTTGTAGCACAGTATCAGTCCAGTGACGATGCTGAATACCCACGTCCAGCGGTTGCCGCGGGCGGCAAGGTAGACGGTGGTGATTTGTGCCACGGTGATGAGGATGGTGAGGATGGCTTCGAGGTTCATTATGTTGTGTTGATAGGTTTATTTGTTATCAGTTGGTTGATGTAGTCATTTGTCAATTCACTAAATCACAGTTTATTTTCTGCCGAAGTCGGCGGGGATTTCGCCCCAGTGGTCGGTGTCCCACTTGCGGATTTCGGTGGTGTAGATGTTGTTTTGCAGCCATGCTTCGGCACGGCGGATAATGTTCCAAAGGTCGGTAGTCTGTGGGGTGAGCGGCAGTTTGGTGCGGCATTCCTTGCGGCGTACCCAACTGAGGGCAGTCTTCGAGTCGGTGTAGAGGATTAGGTCAAGGTGGTGCTGCTTGAGGTATGCGAGGCCGTGGACAATGCCGAGAAACTCGCCGATGTTGTTGGTGCCAATGGGAGCCTTGTAGTGGAACAGCTGCTGGCGGGTGGCGACGTATACGCCTTGGTACTCCATCACACCCGGGTTGCCACTGCAGGCAGCGTCGACGGCGAGGCTGTTGAGTATGGGGCCTGGCTCATCGCCTTGGAACACGATGGTCATGCCGTTTTCATCCACGCCGACCATGCTCTCGCGAGTGGTCTGGGTGCCCTTCACCTCGTCGTAGGGGCGTTGAAAGGCATGCTGGGCGGCCTCTAGACTGTCGAACGACTTGTACTGGGCACCCGTCACGCCTACGACCTGCTTCTGGCAGTCGGCCCAATTGTCGTAGATGCCTGGCGTATTGCCCTGCCACACAACGTAGTATTTCTGTTTCTTTGCCATAGAATTGAGGTGCAAAGGTACGAAGTTTTTCCCATATATGGATTTTTATTTGTATATTTGCACGACAAATAAAAAGATATCTATCTATGAAAAAAACTGTTTTAATGCTATTTGCGTTGAGCATGCTGTTCGTGGCATGCGAGAAGGATGTTAATTACGTCACTTTCAACTATCCCGTCAGTGGTGATTACACTAAAGTGGATGTTAGTGGTGCTTTCGATGTGATGTTGTGCGATACCGTTTCCAAAATAGTGGTGACGGCCCCCGAAAGTTCGCAACAATATGTCGATATCTATGTGAGGGATGGGGTTTTGAAAATTAAATACCGGTTTAACCTATCTTGGCGCAAACATGATGCCAAGGTGTTGCTACCCGCCAATAAGAATATTAGCGAGGTGGAACTCTCGGGTGCGTCTACCTTTAGGGGCGACTTGATGGGGGAAGAGATAGAGTTGGACCTGTCGGGTGCATCCGATTTCTTTGGCTCTGTGCAGGGTACTAAGATTGAATTGGACCTGTCTGGTGCTTCAAATTTCGGGGGAACGTTGCAGGGCTCGAATATCGATATGGATTTGTCGGGTGCGTCGGACATGGCGGGTTCGATTGATGCCGACAATATCAAGATGGAACTCAGCGGCGCCTCGACGATTAAGGCTAAGGGCAGCTGTCTCGACAATCTGGAGATGGATCTTTCTGGCTCAAGCGACTTCCTGTCGCCTGAGATGGAGTGCCGAATCGTGACGGGAGAAATGAGTGGCAGCAGCGATGCCGAATTCTGCGTCTGCGAGAGCCTGCAAGTCTCCCTATCCGGTTCAAGCGACATCGTCTACGGCATCCCCGCCGGCTGCAGACCCCTCATCAACTGCTCCACCTCGGGCGGCTCGTCGGTCACCATGCGTTGAATAATTGTCATGTCGAAATACTAAAACAGTCAATTCATCGTTATCCGTGTATGAGTGAAGCAATAATCAATACTATCCGCGACTATTTTGCCACCCAACCAGTGCAAAAAGCATGGCTCTTCGGCTCCTATGCCCGTGGCGAGGAAACTCCTGAGAGTGACGTGGATATATTGGTTGAGTTTGCAAAAGACGCGGACATTGGCATGTTTGAACACGCAAGGATGGTTCTTGCGTTAGAAAAACTTGTCGGCAAGGATGTTGACCTTGTGCCGGAAGGTACATTATTACCTTATGCGGAACGGACTGCCGATCATGACAAGAAATTGATACATGATAGAATATAATGAACTGATTATTAACTAAATTGGCTGCCAATGAAACATAGCGCATAGACTGATATGCACATCATAGAATAGGAAATAGCGAAGAAGCTTATCTGGTTATTCTGAAAACTTCGACAACTTTCAGTTCATTCATCCCAGATTGAAGCAACGCGCTCCCGCCTTAGGCGTGGGCTTTATACGTTGTAATTGGGATGAATAGGTAGTCGAAGACCTCAGAATAACCAATGAAGACTTAAAAGTGCCACGCTATTTTTATGTGCATACTTATTGTGGAACAAACATTCGTAGTAATCAAATATATAACAGTCTATGAAACGTAAATATTTTATGTTTTTATTGCTATCCTTTATAGCAGCAAATGCTATTATAGGGCAGGATACAATTATCCTCAAGAATGGATTACGCATACTTGCATTTAATCCAACTTTTACAATGTGGTCTGTAAAATATGATGAAGTTTCTTTCTCTTTAGATAGTAGTACTATTTATTCGAATGGAACTATTAATTCTGTTAGTATAGGTAAAATATCTTATGTAATTGCATCATCTGGAGACACTTTATTCCCTTCTCGTAAAAAAAGTACTAATGATAGTACATTCCCCTCAAATAATAGTATTCAGCCATCTAATGCGTCGGCAAGAACAAGAACGAGTATGTCAGAGAAACCAATGCGTAGAACAAGTATTCCGCACATTGCAATTAATCCTCAGTACAGAAGCCCGGCTGTTGCCTTTCTTTGTTCCACAGTCCCAGGTTTAGGCCAGTTCTACAATGATGAAGTTGGACGAGGATTTGCTTTTATGATATCATCTGCACTTGTTACAGTGTGGACTTACCATGCCGTTGATGTGCGAGGTTGGGATGAAGTTACTATTGGAGCACTGATAATTGACGTTGGTTTGTATATCTGGCAACAGGTTGATGCGGTTGTTACTGCTGATAAAAAGAATAGAAGTGCTTTCACAATCACTCCGGGAGCCATAAAAAATCCTTCAGTTGGCGCAGGAGCTGATTTAGGCTATGTTCCTAGTGTATCATTAGGTTTCTCCTTCTAGAATAGTTTTCATCTTGTGCATTAAAAAACGGACTCCCCGACTTGAGAGTCCGTTTTTTTATGGAGGCGTGTCTTACGCACCCAGTGCGAGACAAATAAAACTATAGGGTTATTCATAGGCACGTACTATATGTATCACGCCTTCCTCTACGTTTAGATTGTCTTCGTTCGCGAGGGTTACTATTGTTCCTTCTTGCAGATGCAGGGCTCGCATGGCCTCTCTAAGTCCATCAATCTCCCGCCGCATATTGTCTTCCGTCAGTTTCTGGCATACTTGGTACAGCTCCTTTGGGTTATTGTCTACGCCTGTCACCACAAAGTCGCACTCGCCTTTGCCACGATAATAATATACTTTGCCTTTTGCCCGTTTGCGTAGTTGCAGGAATTGATAGTTTTCAAATAGGCGGCCAATGTCGTCTGTCTGCGACAGGCTCACACTGCTTACTATCCCTGTATCTATGGCGTAAACCTTTTTAGGATTGCGTACACTAGCCCGAATGTTGGTTGTATATTGGCTTGCCGTGTCTATGAGGTATGCATCGCGCATATAGCCTACATAGTCAAGTACTGTAGATGTCGATATATCACCTATCACAGATGTGAGCCGGTTGCCAGAAAAAGGCTTCGCCACATTGGTGAGCAGATACACGGCAAGCCGTTTCATCGGCTCGATATTACGGATGCCGTGACGTATGGCGATGTCTCGCACCAATATGTCGTCGACCATCGACACTGGCACACGGCTGTCGTGCGTTGACAGGTATTCTGGCATGCCTCCGTCTGTAAGATACGACATGAAGCTGTCTTTTCCCCGTCCCTTCTTACTGAATGTTAGGTATTCTGTATACGAGAATGGGAACAATTCGGTGGAAAGGTGGCGACCTGTCAGGTGTGTGCCCAATTCTGTACTCAGCATCGAGGCATTCGACCCTGTGATATACACCATATAGTCCTCTCGCAACAATTGATGAACAAACACTTCCCATCCGCTAACCAACTGTATTTCGTCAAAGAAAAGAACCTTGGCTTTGCGTTCTGCTATCAATGAATACAGCCTGACAAAGTCATCTTTCTCAAACGAGGACAGATGAATATCGTCGAAGTTAAGATACAATGTGTCATCCTTCTTGTAGCGGCTCATTATCTGCTTCATCAATGTGCTCTTGCCACAACGCCGTATTCCCGTGATGATAGAGGCAAACCCAGCAGTTGAAATAACTGATTCTGCCTGTTCTCTGGCCATATCCTTTTTTGTATTACTTATCCATTCAAGTTGCTTGTTCACAACTTGTTCTAGTTGAGATTTCAGTATCATGATCTATCGTATTTACGATGCAAAGATACACTTTTTTTTGATACTATCAAAAAATATCTTTCGGTAGTAGCAAAAGATATCTTTTGACGGCTGCAAAAGACATCTTCCGACGGTATCGAAAGACTTTGCTATTCACCTGGTGTCAATGTTCACTGTGGGTAACCTCCAATTTCTATAGTTTGACAAGTGAATTTGGGCATATATCATTCGTTCCACCCTGATATGGGACAGTATTTCACCAAGAACGGCCTGAAAGGCCAACAGCCCTTTAGCCCAAGGCATCGCCTTGGGTAAATGATGAATGTAATTATCGCCCTGCAAGGGCAAAAGAATCATGCTTTTGCCCTTACAGGGCGTTATGGATGGTTGCCAAACTCCCTAGGGCGATGCTTTGGGCTATTTCAATGTTGGCCTTTCAGGCCGTTAATCCCAAATCGGTCATTAGGGTTTATGGCAGATTAGTATTTGTTTCGAGCAGATTGGCCGCATCACTGGCGAAGCCGTAGCGGGCTACGGCGAGACAGCGATGGGGACAAGATGCCGAAAGAAATGCTGATATGGCATAAACAGACCTAAAAAAAGTTGTTACCATTGAAAAGTCGGTCTAATGACCGATTTGGGTTAATATCATTGAAATTCAGACCAGTCAGAAGCTTGTGCTTTATTGAACTAGCGTGGAAAATCAGCTTGTCAAACTCTAGTATTTTTTATTCGCTCTAGTACAAAGAATGACTGATTTTTGCAAACCTTTCTCATTGTCGCGTCTCTCCGAGACGCCAGGAGTGAGTTTATTCTGTCACCGCACTGCGTTACGTTATTAAGATTCAGCCTCTCCGAGGCTGTTAAAAAATCAGTCCTATACCAAACTAGAGCCTTTTTATTATGAACACGGATTACACAAATCTAACAAATTGTTATTCGTGTCATTCGTGCTATTCGTGTTCGAAAAATAATGAATATTTAGTGGTTGCCATTATATAATAAAAACGGCCACGATAGTCGCGGCCGTTTTTTGTATTGAAGTGTGGTGTGTTTTACGCACCCAGTTCGAGACGCTTGAAACCAGTGCAGGCGAGTTCCTTGTCGGTGCTCTCGATGAACTGGCGGACGGTCATCTTGCTCTCCATGATGTACTCCTGTTCGACCAGGGTGTTCTCTTTGAAGAACTTGTTCAGACGGCCGTTGGCAATCTGCTGAATCTGCTGCTCGTTGAGGGTAGCGGCTTTCTTGGCGGCCTCTTCCTCTTTAATTTTCTTAGCCAGTTCGACCTGCTCCTCGGTAATCCAACCCTTGGCGCAGTTGGAGGCCATGTGGTCCTCGCTGTCGACGTGGGCGGGGTTGATACCGGCCTTCTTCAGGGCGGCGTCAACGGCCTTGCCGATGAGCTCTTCGCGGGTCTTCTCGGCGGCGACGGCCAATTCCTTGTCCTTCACCTCCTGGGGCACGCTGTTGGCATCGAGGGCGACGGGGCGCATAGCCACGACCTGCATGGCGATGTTGTGTCCAACCTCGTCGTAGCCGGCCTTCGACATTCCGATGATGGAAGCCATGCGGTTGCCTGGGTGGATATAGGCGTAGACGGCGGGAGCCTTGAGGGTCTCGAAGTGGGCCAGCTCGATTTTCTCACCAATCTTGGCAATCTGGTCGGTGATGCAGTCGCTCACCTTGCGGCCTTCGAGTTCCATGTCGAGAACCTGCTCCTTGCTGGTGAGGTGCTTGGCCATGGCGTTGTCGAGGATGCTGGTGGTGAAGGCGACGAAGTCGGCGTTGGTGGCGACAAAGTCGGTCTCGCAGCTCACCATGATGACGGCACCGTAGTTGCCGCAGCTCTTGGCGAGGACGCAGCCTTCGTTAGCGTCGCGGTCGGCGCGCTTGGCGGCCATCTTCTGACCCTTCTGACGGAGGTAGTCGATAGCTTTCTCGAAATCGCCGTCGCATTCCACGAGGGCCTTCTTGCAGTCCATCATGCCGACACCGGTCAGCTGACGAAGCTCATTAACCTGTTTTGCAGTGATATTTGCCATAATTCTTTTCTTCTTTAATTTGATTATTATTCAGCTTTTTCAGCCTTGGGAGCCTCGTTGCGGGGACGGCGCGGACGGGTCTTTCTCTCCACGGGAGCCTCTTCGGCCATCACTTCTTCCTCTTCCTCCTTGGGGGCGTCTTTGTCGAGCATGCGCTCGTTCAGACCTTCCTGGATTGCCTCGGTCATGTGTTTCAGGATGGCGGCAATCGACTTGGAAGCATCATCGTTAGCGGGGATGGGGAAGTCGATAAGGTCGGGGTTGCAGTTGGTGTCGACCAATGCGAAGGTGGGGATGTTAAGGCGGCGGGCCTCAGCAACGGCAATGTGCTCCTTGTTGATGTCAATCACAAACAGGGCGCTGGGCAGACGGGTCAGGTCGGCGATAGAACCGAGGTTCTTGTCCAACTTGGCACGCTCGCGCTGCACCTGCAGGCGCTCGCGCTTGCTGATGTTGTTGAAATCCTTGTCGTGCATCAGCTGGTCGAGGTTGTTCATCTTCTTCACGGCCTTGCGGATGGTGGTGAAGTTGGTGAGCATACCGCCGGGCCAACGCTCGGTCACGAAGGGCATGTCGACGCTCTTTGCCATTTCGGCGACGATGTCCTTAGCCTGCTTTTTGGTGGCAACGAAAAGCACCTTCTTGCCGCTCTTGGCAATCTGACGCAGTGCGTTGGCAGCCTCGTCGGCCTTGGCGATGGTCTTCTGCAGGTCAATAACGTGGATGCCGTTGTGCTCCTTGAAGATATAGGGAGCCATTTTGGGATTCCATTTTCTCTTGAGGTGGCCAAAATGACAGCCAGCTTCTAATAATTCTTCGAACTTTAATTCAGTCATTGTGATTTTTTCTTTTTTGTTTACTTTCCTTGTTTACCAATTGTCGAGTAGTCCTTTCAGTGTGTCGGGTTTTTCTGCTTCAGCCTTAGGCAGCAGAACTGGCAACCCGGCGGAGCGTCTCGGCAATTTGGATTCTAAACTTTTGATCAAATTTGAAAGATGGACTCTGATTACTCTGATAATTCCGAATACTCCGATTCCAAGATCCAAAAATACCATTAACGCTTGCTGAACTGGAAACGTTTACGAGCCTTGGGCTGGCCGGGTTTCTTACGCTCCACCATACGGGGGTCGCGCATCAGGAAACCTTCCTTCTTCAGGGCGCTGCGGTCCTCGATGTTGTTCTCACAAAGGGCGCGGGCGATAGCCATGCGCAGGGCCTGGGCCTGGCCGGTGATTCCACCGCCGTCGAGGTTGGCCTTCACATCCCATTTGCCTTCAGCACCGGCAACCTGGAAAGCCTGGTTCACGATGTACTGCAGCGGACCCGTGGGGAAATACTCTTTGTAGTCGCGTTTGTTGACAATAATCTTGCCGTCGCCGGGGGTCATATAAATACGGGCAACGGAGCATTTTCTTCTACCAATGGTGTTGATTACTTCCATATTCTGTAATTATCTAACGTCGTTAATATTGATTACTTTGGGGTTCTGACCCTGGTGGGGATGCTCGGGACCGGCATACACATGCAGGTTGCGGTACAGAGCGTCGCCAAGACGGTTCTTAGGAAGCATACCACGGATGGCGTGTTCGAGGATGCGCTCGGGATGGCTGGCAAGCACCTTGGCAGGGGTGGTCTCGCGCTGGCCGCCGGGGTATCCGGTGTAACGCTGGTAAATCTTGTCGGTCATCTTCTTACCGGTGAAGACAATCTTCTCGGCGTTGATGATGATAACGTTGTCGCCGCAGTCCACGTGCGGGGTGAAGCAAGGCTTGGTCTTGCCTCTCAGGATGTTGGCAACGCGGGTGGCCAAACGTCCTACGGTCTGGTTCTCGGCATCCACAAGCACCCATTCCTTTTGGACGGTGTTCTTGTTGGCGGAGATGGTTTTGTAACTTAATTGATCCATTTTTTATTTAACTAACGATGATTTTTTTGTCTGTTTATAAATTTTTTGGTCGTCGCAGTCGGTTTTTTGCTCCAATCTAGGGGTGACGGATACCCCTCTCATGGCTTTTTTGCCTACTTTTGACGGCACGCAACTTCTCTCTAACATTTTGGTCTTCAAGTCTGAACGGGTATGAAACAGGGCTTCCGACCACTATGCTAAGAGGATGCAAAATTACAACTATTTTTTGGACTGGCAAAATTTGAACATTTTTTTTGTTCATTTTTTTTGTTGAAAAGTTTATTTTTGTGCCGATTGAGAGTGCCTACACTCTTTTGTTGGTTTCTGGGAACTCTTCGTTCTTGAAGCATAGTATGAATAGGACTGCGACGACCAACGCATAAGCGGCAAAGATGTACCATGCCGTACTCCAATTGGGCTCGGCGGCAAAGGCCACATAGTGGTTGACCACCTTGCCTGCCGCCCAGGTGCCGAGAGTGGCACCCAAACCGTTGGTCATAAGCATAAAGAGCCCCTGCGCAGAGGAGCGGATGTCGTCGGAGGTGGCATACTCAACATACAGGGAGCCGGAGATATTGAAAAAGTCGAAGGCCACGCCATAGACAATACAGCTGAGTATGAGCATCCACACACCGCTGCCTGTATCGCCCGCACCAAAAAGGCCAAACCGCAACACCCATGCCACCATGGAGATAAGCATCACCTTCTTGATGCCAAACTTGCGCAGGAAAAAGGGTATCAGTAGGATGCAAAGTGTCTCGGACAACTGGCTCAACGAGATAAGCGCATTGGCATTGTGTGCACCCCATGTGTCGGCAAACTCGGCCACATCCTGAAAATGGGTGATATAGGAATTGGCATAGCCGTTGGTAATCTGCAACGAAGCACCTAAGAACATGGAGAAGAGGAAGAAGATGGCAAACTTAGGCTTCTTGAACAACCGAAAGGCACTCAGCCCCGAAGCTTCGGCAAAAGAGCGTGATGGCTTGTCTTTCCCAAGACAGGGACAAGGGGTAAGTGTGAGAGCATAAATACTGAGTATCAGACTCAACACGCCCGATAGCAGGAACTGCTCATGCGAATGCTGGAACTGCTCTCCCTGACTGTTCTTAATAAAGTTCACCGCCAGCATGCAACAGATAAAGCCAATCGTGCCAAACACTCTAATGGGCGGGAAATGCTTGACCGAATCAAGCCCAGCCACATCCAGAGCAGTGTAGGCCACGGAATTGGAAATGGCGATTGTAGGCATAAAGAATGCCACGCTAATGGTATAGAACGCAAAGAAGGGTCCAAACTGGAGATTGCCCGCATTCGTCATCGCATAGACACCGGCAGCCACCATGAAGACACCGGCGATGCCGTGACACAGCGAGAGCACCTTTTGAGCCTGTATCCATTTGTCGGCCACAATGCCCATCAAAGCGGGCATGAAAATAGACACTATACCCTGTACGGCAAAGAAAAGCCATATCTTGTCCACAAGTCCTGCCCCATATAGGAACCCGCCCATGGAGGTGAGGTATGCGCCCCAGACGGCGAACTCGAGGAAATTCATTATTAGCAGACGCAACTTGATGCAATTATTATGTTTTTTCGTTTTCATAATTGTTATGTATTTCGCTCTATTGTAAGGTATGACTGATTTTTATCAAGCTTTCTCAATGTGGCGTGTCTTCGACACGTTGGATAGAAGGGGTTTCGTTGACCCCACACTGCGCTTCCTTCGGTCGCATAGTATGGGGTTATTGAGATTCAGTATCTTCGATGCTGTTGAAAAATCAGTCAAATATAGCATATTATTGTTTATTTGCTCCGTAATAAACAATCGACGCTTCAGTGGCCGGTCTGTATCCTTTTGCGGAGCTCGCTTTAAGTAGGTCACGTATTATATTCTTTCTTTCATCGATAGGCATTGATTCATCTTTTATATATGTGCAAGCGAGGCGGAACATTGCCTCAGCATTACCGAACTTGTCTATCGCCATCTTGTACAAGCGACGTGCCTCATCGATAATGCAATCAACGCCATTACCTTCTTCATAGCAGTTGGCTAATCTAATATAGGCTAATTCGTCATCCCCGTTTGCGACAGCCTTATTATACCAATTGATAGCTTCGTCATACAATCCTTGCTCGTAGTAGTAGTCGCCAAGTGCAGTCATCGCTGGTGTGTAACCGAATTTCACGGCCTTGAAAAGCCATTTTGACGAATCGTGTTCGTGGTCGTTTGGTGGAACCATTTGCCCTAAAGTTACCATTGCCCGAACATCGTTGCGTTTTGCAGCTTCTGTATAAAGCTTTAATAGGCATAACCAGATGTTGGGACCCACCTCTTCATCATCAGGGTCGGGTGTCCCAAAGGCCTCGGCTATGTCAACAAGAAGCCAAGATGGCATTTTTTTTAGTCTCTCGTCGAAATCGGCCGTAGATAGGCTGAAAATTTGATCAATCAGTGATCTTTTCTGTGAAGTCTTTTCCATTTTTTGTTTTGTTTAAATTGCTAATAATGTGTGTTATAAATTACTTAAATTAAAAATAAACTATGATATATGATGATGCAAATATACTTATTTTTTTTGATATACAACATTTTTTTAACCAAAGCATTATTTTTTTCTATAGTGGTCATTAATAAAACATCATACCCGATACCTCTTTTCATCAGTTTCTTCATTATTCTTTGTAATTGTGTGGCTTGTTTATCGATAATTAGTTAATTGATAGAATTACTTCTCTGTATAAACAAAAAAAGGTTTTAGTTTATAATAATCTGTCATAAATATCGTTATTAATATAAAAAAATAATGTTATCATTAATTTTTATTAGCTAATGTCCAATAATACACAAGAAGAGTTACGCTTTCAATATAAACATGCTAGAGCCGAGGTGGCTACGGATATAGTTGTCTTTGGGTATGACTCATCAGAAAAAGAATTATATATATTATTGCAATACAAAGAATTCAACTTTTTGGCTCGCAAGGGTTGGTGGGCATTACCAGGCAGTTTTATTCGTGGAAGCGATGACCCATCGAAAGAATATGGTGAACCTGCTGAAACGCTAGATGATTGCATAAATCGCGTTCTTAGAGTAGAAACTAACGGACGGCGAGGAAGAAGGATAGTGGTATGGCAATTTGATAGAAATCAGAGTTTTATTGAGTATTTGCCACCGCAAACAAAAATAGACCGGGATTTGAGGGGGAAAAGAGTAATATCACTTCCCGCTATGGTTTGTTGTAAAATGTCGAAACTAAGTCCGTTGGAGCAGGAGTTTGTTCGCTGGATACCCTTGAGCAAGATTGAAGAGGATAACAAGCATGAACAGATGCCCGATGAAGAAGAAGACGATAACAATAACTATAAACTCCCATTCGACCATTATCAGATATACGTAGACGGTATTGAACGGCTCCGTCAGATTGTACGAGTACAGCCAATCGGTCGTCAAATCCTTGGAGACCGATTCACACTTCTGCAATTGCAGCAGTTCTACGAGGTGCTGCTCGGAGGAAAGATGGATAAGGCCACATTCAGAAAATGGGCATTGGATGAGAAACGAGAACTATTGGAATCACTTCATGAATATGATAAAAATTCTTCGAATAGGCCTGCATTATTTTATAAGTTCAATTTAGAGACCTATCAGACCCTTCAACGAACCAAAGAGTTGGGTTTCAATCTAAAGGTTCATCGGTAATAGTCTCATTTTCACAAGTTATATTTCATAGAAGTTCATGTCACTTACTGATGATATTGTATTCGGGTAACTACCAACTTATATTTATGTATTTATGAACACAAATATCACGAATCTAAAGAATTGTTTTTCGTGTTCGTAAATTAGTAAAATAAGGGGACTTCTATTAATCACCTCGGAGAGGTGAGACTATTCATAACACGGTACAAGCCGAAGGCGCAGTGCCGTGACACTCAGCCATCTGAGAACTGCGTCCCGAAGGGACGCAAGATATATACAGAATTTATAGAACCCACCATAAATATTTCGTGGTTGCATTTGTTAATTGAAATTGGCAAATACGGTAAAAAAAGAGGAAAGAGATAGTTGCACTATGAGCCGTCATCTGAGTTTA